>Ga0210053_1000036_pt1 | contig 152988 bp, 158 predicted proteins | sample CryGeymeta201512_FD_185467 | JGI IMG/M metagenome (GOLD analysis project Ga0210053, IMG submission 185467) | Groundwater microbial communities from Crystal Geyser aquifers in Utah, USA - Crystal Geyser metaG 2015-12 (SPAdes) (version 2) | ecosystem: Environmental > Aquatic > Deep subsurface >... | reverse complement strand
CGATATGGAAGGCGAAATCGCCGTCATCACCGACGATGTGCCGATGGGCGTATCGAAGGAAAAGGCGGCGGATCACATCAAGCTTCTGATGCTGGTCAACGATGTGTCGCTGCGCGGCCTGATCCCAGCGGAGCTTGGCAAGGGGTTCGGCTTCTTCCAATCGAAGCCCTCCAGCGCTTTCTCGCCCGTCGCGGTGACGCCGGACGAATTGGGCGATGCGTGGAAGGACAGCGTGATCCATCTGCCGTTGATGGTCGATTACAATGGCGAACCCTTCGGCCGCGCCGAAGCGGGCGAGGATGCGACCTTCAGCCTCGCCGAACTGGTCGCCCACGCCGCCAAGACGCGCGATCTGGGCGCGGGCGCGATCATCGGATCGGGCACGGTCTCGAACAAGGGCGAAGATGGCGGCCCGGGCAAGCCGGTCAGCGAAGGTGGGCGCGGCTATAGCTGCATCGCCGAAATCCGCATGATCGAAACGATCTACGACGGCGAGGCCAAGACCCGCTTCATGCGGGCAGGCGACACGGTCCGCGTCGAGATGAAGGACCGCCAGGGCCATTCGATCTTCGGCGCGATCGAACAGAAGGTGGTCGAGGCCTAGTCCACCTGAAACTGGAGAGGGAGACTGCTCGCAAAGCGTAGTCCCCCTTCCCGTTACGCTTGAAGATCACATCGAACGCGCGATCACCATTTTCATGATCTCGTTCGATCCGCCGAAGATGCGGCTGATGCGGCTGTCGCGGAACATGCGCGCGATCGGGTAATCGTTGATGTAGCCCGCCCCGCCATGCAGCTGCAGGCACTTGTCGACCACCTCGCCCTGCAATTCGGTCACCCAGTATTTCGCCATGCAGGCGGTCGGCACGTCCAGCTCGCCCTTCAGGTGCTTGGCGATGCAGTCGTTGACGAAGATCTTCGCAGCCGTGCCCTTCGCCTTCAAGTCAGCGAGTACGAACTGGGTGTTCTGGAAATCCCAGATCGTCTGGCCGAACGCCTTGCGCTCCTTGGTGAACTTGACCGTTTCCTCAAGCGCGCGTTCGATCACCGTCATCCCGCCCATCGCGATGATGAGGCGTTCCTGCGGCAATTCGCCCATCAGCTGGTAGAACCCCTTGCCCTCTTCCCCGCCGAGCACGTTTTCCGCCGGGACGAAGACGTCGTCGAAGAACAATTCGCTGGTGTCCTGCGCATCCAGGCCGACCTTGTCGAGCTTCTTGCCGCGCTGGAATCCTTCCGCGCCCTCGGTCTCCAGCAGCATCAGCGAGATGCCCTTGGCCCGCTCCTTCGGGTCGGTCTTCGCGACGATGATGATGAAATCGGCGATCTGGCCGTTCGAGATATAGGTTTTGGCCCCGTTGATGCGGTAGCCGTTCCCGTCCTTCAGCGCGGTCGTGGTGATACTCTGAAGGTCGGAACCGACGCCCGGCTCCGTCATGGCGATCGCACTGACCAGCTCGCCCGACACCAGCTTGGGCAGATATTTCTTCTTTTGCTCCTCGGTCCCGTGGCGGACCAGATAGGGCAGGATCACGGTGTTGTGCAGGCTGGCGGAAAAGCCTTCGACGCCGTGTTTGCCCTGCTGGTCGATCACCACCATCTCGTGCCGGAAATCGCCGCCATGGCCGCCATATTCCTCAGGCACGGACGCGCCGAGGAGGCCCGCTTCGCCCGCCTCGTTCCAGAATTCGCGTTCGACCTGGCCGTCCTCGCGCCATTTCAGCACGCGTTTTTCGGGCGCGTGCTTCTCGTAGAACTTGCCGACCGCGTCGGAGAAGATCGCGATCTCCTCGTCCTGCATATATTCGGGCTCGGGTACGTCGATGACGGCCATGCTTATTTCCCCTTCCAGTTCGGCTTGCGCTTCTCTGCGAAGGCGGCCGCGCCTTCGCGGGCGTCCTCGCTGACGAAGACCGGGCCGATCAGCTGCGCCTGCTTGTCGTAGCGTTCGTCCATCGACCAGCCGCGCGATTCCTTGAGGATCTGTTTCGACACGCGCACCGCCAGCGGGCCGTTTTCGGCGATCTTGCGGGCCAGTTCCTTCGCGCCTTCAAGGGCGGAGCCGGAGACCACGCGGTTGATCATACCGAGTTCGTAAGCGCGCGCGGCGTCGATGAAATCGCCGGTCAGCGCCAGCTCCATCGCGATCCGTTCGGGGATCTGATCGGGGAGCATCATCACCCCGCCCGCCGCCGCGACAAGGCCGCGCTTAGCTTCGGGAATGCCGAACTTGGCGCCTTCGTTCGCCACCACGAGATCGCAGGCGATCATCAGTTCGAGCCCACCGGCAAGCGCATAGCCTTCGACTGCCGCGATCAGCGGTTTGGATGGCGGCGCCTGGACCACCCCGCCGAAGCCGCGCCCCTCGATGCTAGGGCTTTCGCCGCGCAGGAAGCCCTTCAGATCCATCCCCGAACAGAAGGTGCCCCCCGCCCCGGTCAGGATCGCCACGCGCAGATCGTCCTCCGCATCAAGCCGATCCATGGCCGCGGCGATCCCTTCCGCCGCCGCCTTGTTCATCGCGTTCTTGGCTTCCGTGCGGTTGATCGTGACGATCAGGACGCCATCCTCGACCTCGGTGAGAACCTCTTGGGTCATGCCTGTCTCCATTGCATTTCGAAACTTGTCTTGCCGCAGTGCTGCTTGAGGCTTACGCAAACGTCAACCGCCAATCGGCGTAAGGAACGAACCGAGAGAGGACCCGACCATGGCCGAAGCTTACATCATCGACGCCGTCCGCACCCCGCGCGGGATCGGAAAGCAGGGGAAAGGCGCGCTCGCCGCGATGCACCCGCAGCATCTCGCCGCAACGGTTCTGAAGGCGATTGCCGAGCGCAACGATCTCGACACGGCGACGGTGGACGACGTGATCTGGTCGGTCAGCACGCAGGACGGGATGCAGGCGGGCGATCTGGGGCGGATGGCCGCGCTCGATGCAGGCTATGACGTAACCTCCAGCGGTACCACGCTCGACCGGTTCTGCGGCGGCGGGATCACCAGCGTGGCGCTGGCCGCGGCGCAGGTGATGAGCGGGATGGAAGATTGCGTCGTCGCGGGCGGAACCGAGATGATGAGCCTGACTGCACAGATGGCGAAGGACAAGATGGCGGCGGGCCTCAGGCCGCCGATGATGGGAAGCTATAACGAGCGGCTGCAGGCGACCCACCCGCAGAGCCATCAGGGCGTGTGCGGCGATGCGATCGCCAGCAAGGAGGGCTTCACAAGGGAAGAGCTGGACGAGGTCGGCTACCGCAGCCAGCAACGCGCCGCCAAGGCTATCGAGGAAGGCCGGTTCGAGAAGTCGCTGGTGCCGGTAAAGGACGATGATGGCGCAATCGTGCTCGACCGCGAGGAGTTTCCGCGCCCCCAGACCACGCGCGAAGGGCTTGCCGAATTGGAGCCCGCCTTCACCAAGATCGCCGATGTGCCGCTCGACAAACAGGGCACTACGTTTCGCGGACTGGTGAATGCGAAATACCCCGATCTCGAGATCGAGCATTTCCACCATGCGGGCAACTCGTCGGGCGTGGTCGACGGTGCGGCGGCGGTGCTGGTGACGAGCCGGGCCTATGCCGAAAAGCACGGGCTGAAGCCGCGCGCGCGGATCGTGGCGACGGCCAATATGGGCGACGATCCCACGCTGATGCTGAACGCCCCCGTCCCGGCGGCGAAGAAGGTGCTGGAGAAGGCCGGGCTGAGCGTAGACGATATCGACCTGTTCGAAATCAACGAGGCCTTTGCGGTGGTCGCGGCGAAATTCGTGCGCGATCTCGGGCTCGACTGGGACAAGGTCAATGTGAATGGCGGCTCGATCGCCTTGGGCCATCCGATCGGCGCGACCGGGTCGATCCTGATCGGCACGATCGTCGACGAGCTGGAGCGGCAGGACAAACGCTACGGCCTCGTCACGATGTGCGCGGCGGGCGGCATGGCTCCGGCGATCATCGTGGAGCGGGTGAGCGACTTCGTCGACTAGCGGAGGGCGAGCAGCGCCAGCAACGCGAAGCTCGCCAGCCAGTGTTCGCCCATATAATCGCCCGAGACGCTGGCTTCGGCTGCGGCGAAGTGGCGATCGGCCAGCGCGCGCACGTCCGCCTCGGCGGAGTGCGGCGCGATGGCAGAGGCGATTTCGCGCAAGGCCCAGGCACGGCTGAGATTGAGGCCGTCGAGATGGGCGATCTTGCCGTCGCTGCGGTCGGACACGAAGGCGGGCTCGCATTCGCGCTCCAGCCAGCCATTGTCGATCACCAAAGCCTCGAACCAGGGCGCGAACCGATCGCGCGGCCAGACACGGCTCATCAGCAGCGCAGCGGTGAGGACGGGCGACAGGAATTCGTCTCCGCCCGGCTCCCAACCGCGATAATCGCTGCGATCCGCAAAGGCGGTCTCGGCCCAATCGTCGATGATCGCGACGAGCGTGGCATCGCGATCCCTCGCCCAATCGCGCGCCAGCACCAGAGCGAAGCTGGTGTTGAAATGCGTGCCGACCGTGATCGGATAGGTCAGCAGCGGCAGATAGGCCGCGAACCGTTCCGCGAAGGCGCGCGCAAGCGGCTCCAGCCTCTCACCCCATTCGCGATCTTCATGCCGCGCGGCCTCGGCGTGCAGGGCCAGCAGCCAGCCCCAACCATAGGGCCGCTCGAACCCGCGCGCTTCGGGACGGTCGAGATAGGCCAGTTCGACCGCCAGCTTGTCGGGCGTGAAGGTTTCATCCGCCAGCGCAGCAATCTCGTCCGCTTCGGGCATGGCGCGAAACAGTCGCCGCAGCGTCAGCAGCGTCCACCAGCCATGCACGCAGCTGTGCCAGTCGTAACTGCCGAAGAACACCGGATGGGCCACGCGCGGCGGCCGGACATCCGCGTCCGAGGCGAAGACGTGATCGTCCTTGAAAGGGTAAGGCCGCGCCACATGGCCCAGCGCGATCCGCGCGTAACTGCGCGCAATAGTTTCGGTCAGCTCCACAACCAGAACCCCGCGACATAGATGATCGCCACGTTGCACACCCAAAGTGGGATCGCCGTCCACACCTGCTGACGGATCACGCCGTTCTGATCGTCCAGTTCCAGCAGGGCGGCGGGCACGATGTTGAAATTTGCCGCCATCGGGGTGAGCAGCGTGCCGCAAAATCCCGCCAGCATTCCCACGGCGCCGATCACCGCCGGATTGCCGCCATATCCTTCGACCAGAAGCGGTATCCCGATCGCCGCCGCCATCACCGGGAAGGCGGCAAAGGCATTGCCCATGATCATCGTGAACAGCGCCATGCCGAGGCAGAAGACAAGGACCGTCACGAACACGCTGTTCTCAGGAATTACCTCGCCCGCCAGCGCCCCGATCACATCGCCCACGCCCGCCAGCGCGAACACGGCGCCGAGGGCCGCCAGCATCTGTGGCAGGATCGCCGCCCAGCCGATCGAATCGAGCAGTCGCCGCCCTTCTTCCGCCGGCGCCAGTACCGGCGGGCGCAGCCAGACCATGGCGGCGACCAGAGCGACGAGGACGCCGACGCCGAACAGGATCAATGTCTCGCGCCGCGCTTCGAACAGGCCGGTCTCGCCCAGAGGCGTATAATTGTACAGCAGCGTGCCCACCACTGCCGTTACTGGAACGACGAGCGCGGGCAGGAACAGGCGATTGCCGAACAGTTCGGAAAAATTGAGCCGCTCTTCCGGCGTGGTGGTCGGCGGATCGCTGCGCTTCAGCAGGCCCAGCCCCGCGATAGCCACCATCGCCAGCACCAGCACCCCATTCGCGAAATCGCCGATATGGCTGCCGAAGAGGAAGCTCGCCGCGAGCAGACCCCAAAAGGCACCATTGCCCCAACACCGGTCGCGCAAGGACAGCAGCGCCCAGATAGCGAAGAATGCGCCCGCGAGGATGTAGAGCCATTCATAAGTGATCATGGCTGGTCCTCCCCGCTCGCAAGAGGCGTGAGCCTGCCCATGCGCCGGTCCATCGCCAGGATGCGTCCGCCGTGGATCAGGAAAGCGCAGATCGCGGTCGGGATCGCCCAGACCGAGAGTTGCAGCGGCGTCAGCGGATAGCCCGCCGCTTCGAACACGCCCTGGATCAGCAGGATCGATGCGATCGCGAAGAAGATGTCCTCACCGAAGAAAAGCCCGACATTGTCGGTCGCCGCCGACATGGCGAGCACTTTCTGCCGCTCCGCTTCGGGCAGGGCCCCGTGCGATTTGGTGGCAGCCGCCTCCGCCATCGGTGCGACCAGAGGGCGGACCGCCTGAGGGTGGCCGCCGATATCCTTCATTCCCAGCGCCGCCGTGATCTGGCGAAAGCCGAGATAGAGGACCAGCAGCTTGCCCATCGTCGCGCCGCGCACGCTTTCGATCAGGCTCCTTGCGCGCTGCTGCAAACCATAGCGTTCGAGCAGGCCGATCACCGGCAGGATGATCCAAGTCACCGAGATATAGCGATTGTCGTTGAAGGCACGGCCCAGCGCTTCGACAACCGCGACGATGTCGAGCCCGGCCAGCAGCCCGGTCGCGACCGCCGCGCCGACCACCACGAGGAGCGGATTGAACCGCAGCGCGAATCCGATGACGACCAGCGCGATGCCGAGCAGCGGCCAGTAATTCACGCGATCCTCCCCAGCATGGGGAGGGGAACCGCGACCCGCAGGGTCGGGGTGGAGGGGCACCGTGGCCTGCCTGCGCGCTGGAAGACGCTCATCGGAAACGTGCCCCTCCACCATCCTTTGGATGGTCCCCCTCCCCGTTTCGGGGAGGATCGCCGTATCCGCCGCCGCCGGGGGTCAGGATCACGAAGGCGTCGCCGGGCCGCATTTCGGCCGATCCGGTCGCGCCCAGATCTTCGCGGGTGCCGTCCGCACGCTCGACCCAGTTGCGTCCCGGTTCGGCATCTCTACCGCCGGCGATCCCCTGCGGCGGATGTTTGCGGCGATTGGCGAGAATATTGGCGCGCACCGGTTCGAGGAAGGTCACGCGCCGCTCCACGCCGTCGCCGCCGGTATGCGCGCCCTTCCCGCCCGAACCGCGCCTGATGGCGAAGCGATCGAGCCGCACAGGAAGGCGTGTTTCGAGAATTTCCGGATCGGTCAGGCGCGAATTGGTCATGTGGGTCTGGACCGCGCTGGTGCCGTCATGATCGGGCCCCGCGCCCGATCCGCCGCAGATCGTCTCGTAATACTGGTCGCTCTCGTTCCCGAAGGTGAAATTGTTCATCGTCCCCTGGCTCGGCGCGAGCCGGCCAGTCGCCGCGAACAGAGCATCGGTGACGGTCTGGCTGGTCTCGACATTGCCCGCGACCACGGCGGCGCCGGGGCGCGGATTCAGCATCGATCCTTCGGGCACGATCAGATCGACCGGGCGCAGGCAGCCATCGTTCATCGGGATCGCATCGTCGATCAACGTGCGCAGGACATAAAGCGCGGCGGCGCGGGTGATCGAGCGCGGCGCGTTGAAATTGTCCGGGCGCTGATCGCTGGTGCCTGTAAAGTCGATTGTGGCGGCGCGCGCCTGGTGGTCGATACGGATCGCCACCTTCACCACAGCGCCATTGTCCATGGGATAGGCGAACTGCCCGTCTTCGAGGCGATCGAGCAACCGCCTTACGCTCTCCTCCGCATTCGCCAGCACGTGGCCCATATAGGCCGCAACCGTCTCGCCACCCGAATCGCGCGCGGCGCCGTGCAGCAATTCGGCCCCGCGCGTGCAGGCGGCGAGCTGGGCGCGCAGATCGGACAGATTGCGATCGGGATTGCGCGCCGGATATTCCGCGCTCGCCAGCAGAGATCGGACCGCATCTTCGCGGAAAGCTCCTTCGTCGACGAGCTGGAAATCGTCGATCATCACGCCTTCTTCCACGATCGTGCGGCTTTCGGGCGGCATCGATCCCGGCGCGATCCCGCCGATATCGGCATGATGGCCCCGCGCGGCGACGAAGGCGTCGGGCTCTTGCGAATCCTCGTCGTAGAAGACGGGCACGATCACGGTGATGTCGGGCAGGTGTGTGCCACCGCGATAGGGATCGTTGAGCATATAGGCATCGCCGCGCCGGAAGCCCCGCCCGTCCTTTGCGCTCCCACGCGTCTCGATCACTCGCGCAATCGAATCGCCCATGCTGCCCAAATGCACCGGAATATGCGGCGCATTGGCGATCAGCGCGCCTTCGGCATCGAACAGCGCGCAGGAGAAATCGAGCCGTTCCTTGATATTGACCGAACTCGCCGTGCTCTGAAGCACCACGCCCATCTCCTCGGCGATAGCCATGAAGAGATTGTTGTAGATTTCGAGCCGGACCGGATCGACCTGGGTCGCAGCCGAAACGCCCGCGGCCTGCGCGCGCTCAAGCGGTTCGGTTCGCGTGAGCACGAGGCTGCCTTCCGACTGCAGGCGCGCCTGCCAGCCGGGCTCGATCACGGTGGTGGAGCCGGGATCGATGATCAGGGCCGGGCCGTCCACGCCCTCATCCTCGCCCATCGCGGCTCGTTCCAGCGTGGTCCATTCGCCCGAAGGCGTCCCGCCCGCCGCCACCGGCTCCACCTCTGCCGCGTCGAGCCCGCCGGAAAAGCCGCTCGCCTCGACGCTCAGCGCCTCGACCACGATCGGAGCCTTATCGTCGGAATAGCCGAAACGCTGGCGGTGGAGACGGCGAAAGTTCGCATCCATCGCGCCCTTGTCTTCGCAATCGACGGTCAGGATGCTGTCGCTTCCGGAAAACCGCAGGCGTGCCCGGCTGTCGATCTCTATCGCATGTTCGGCGATCCCCTGTTCGAGCAGGGCCGCGCGCGCCTCATCCTGCAAAGCCGCAAGGTCGTCGTCGTAGGATTCCTCCAGTGGCCGCACCAGACTGACCTCGCGGATTGCCTTTACCGGGGCGAGGCCGATCCCATAGGCGGAGAGCATCCCTGCCAGCGGGTGAACCAGCACCGTTTCGATGCCCAATTCGTCCGCCACCTTGCAGGCGTGCTGCCCGCCCGCGCCACCGAAACAGGCGAGCGCGTATTGCGTCACGTCATGGCCGCGCGCCACGCTGATCTTGCGGATCGCATTGGCCATGCTGTCCACCGCGATGGCGAGAAAGCCCTCGGCGATATCCTCGATCGGGAGTGGCTCCGGAAGAGCGGCGGCGATCTCTTCCAGACGGGCCCGCGCAGCTGCCGGGTCCAGCGCTGCGTCGCCATCGGTGCCGAAGACGTTCGGGAAGAACGCCGGATCGATCCGGCCGAGAACGAGATTGCAGTCGGTGACCGTCAACGGTCCGCACTTGCGATAGCAGGCGGGGCCCGGGTCCGCTCCGGCGCTTTCCGGGCCGACGCGAAAGCGCGATCCGTCGAAGCTGCAGATCGATCCGCCGCCCGCCGCGACGGTGTGGATCTGCATCATCGGCGCGGCGACGCGCACACCCGCAACCGTGCTGTCGCCGGTCAGCTCGTATTCGCCCGCATAATGGGCGACATCGGTGCTGGTCCCGCCCATGTCGAACCCGATCAGCTTCGTGTGGCCGAGCGCGGCGCCGGTCGCCGCCATGCCGACCACGCCGCCCGCCGGGCCGGACAGGATCGCATCCTTGCCCCGAAACGCGCCGACTTCGGCGAGGCCGCCATTCGACTGCATGAAGCGCAATGCACCCGTTTCCGGCAGGCTCGCCCGCAGATTGTCGGTGTAGCGATCGAGGACGGGTGAGAGGTAGGCGTCGACGGAAGTCGTGTCGCCGCGCGGGACCAGACGGATCAGTGGCGCGACCTCATGGCTGACGCTGACCTGCGCAAAGCCCAGTTCGCGCGCGAGTTCGGCCAGAGCCATCTCGTGATCACGATGAGTCCAGCCGTGCATCAGGACGATCGCTATGGACTCGAAGCCGGCTTCGCGCAGAGCCGTGAAATCGCGCCGCGCCGCCTCGATATCGAGCGGTTCGAGCACTTCGCCATCGACCGCGACGCGCTCCGCGATCTCGACCACGCGCTCGGGTAATTGTTCGGGCAGGACGATATGGCGCGCGAAGATGTCGGGCCGCGCCTGCGTGCCTATCCTGAGCGCATCGGCGAACCCGCGCGTGATCGCCAGCGCGATCCGCGCGCCCTTGCGTTCGAGCAGGGCGTTGGTCGCGACCGTGGTGCCGACCCGCATCTCCGCGATCGGCGCATCCGGCGCATATTCCTGCATCAGGCGGCGCACCGCCTCGCTGGCGGCGTCATCGTACCGGCCGGGATCCTCGGACAGCAGTTTGTCCGTCACCAGCCGACCGTCGGGCGTGGTGGCGACGATATCGGTGAAGGTGCCGCCGCGATCGATCGCGAAGCGCCAGCTCGGCTTGGAAGGAGCGTCTGTCATGGGCCGGTGCTTGGCACGCGGCACGGCGGAATTCAAACGCCGCCGCCCTTCAAGCGCTTCGCATCAACCGGGCGGGGTTGCCCGACTACCCGCCAGCGGCGCACCCCCGCCGAGCGCCACGAACAGCGTCGCGCGGTTCTGGAGCCAGGCACGCTCGGTCGCGAGCAATTGCTGTTGCGCGTTGAACAGATTGCGCTCCGCATCCAGCACTTCGAGGTAATCGGCCACGCCCTCACGATAGCGGAGCCGCGCGATGCGGGCGATCCGTTCCTGCGCGGTAACGGCGCGGCGCAGCGTTTCGACCTGCTCGGCGAGCCAGCGCCTTCCGGCCAGCGCATCCGACACCTCGCGAAACGCGGTCTGCACGGTGCGATCGTAATTCGCGACCTGCTCCACCTCCAGCGCCTGCGCCAGGTCGAGATCGGCCTCGCGCGCACCCCAGTCGAAGATCGGCAGGGAGATCGCCGGGCCGAAACTCCAGCCGAAACTGTCGCTCGAAAACAGGCCGTCGAGGCTGCTCGAGGAGAGGCCCGCATTGCCCGTCAGCGAAATGGTCGGGAAGAAGGCGGCCCGCGCCGCGCCGATATTGGCGCGGGCGGCCCGCAACTGCTCTTCGGCTGCAACGATGTCGGGACGCACCAGCAACAGGTCGGACGGCAGTCCGGCGGCGAGGCGGCGATCGTCTCCCTGCCCCGCCAGGGTCAGCCCCTCGGGCAGACCGCCCGGGACCGTCCCGCCGACGAGGACCGCGAGCTGGTTGCGCAATCGCGCGAGAGCCAGCCGCTCGCTCGCCAGCTGCTGTTCGGCCTGGGTCAGCAGGGTTTCCGCCTGCCGATAGGGAAGCGCGGAGGTCACGCCCGCATCCAGCCGCAAGCGCGCGATCCTGAGACCTTCGCGGCGGCTTTCGGCGGTCGCTTCGGCCAGCGCGATCTGTTCTTCGGTCTCGACGATTTCGAAATAGGTCGTCGCGGTATCGGCGATCAGCGAGAGATAGAAAGCGCGCTGCGCCGCCACGGTGGCGAGATATTCGGCCCGCGCAGCCTCGCTGAGGCTGGCGATCCGGCCCCAAAAATCCAGTTCGAAACTGCTGACGCCTACGCCGACATCGAAGCGGTTGAACGTCACCGAAGAGGGCGCGCCCTCTACATCGCCGCTATCGAGCGCGGGATTGACGCCAAGGGGCTGGCGCGTGCGGGTCGCCCCGCCGGTCGCGACGACCGTGGGCAATTGGCGGCTGTCCTGAATGCGATAGCGCGCCCGCGCCTGCTCGATCCGCGCCGTGGCGGCGAGGAGATCGCGATTGTTCTCCAGCGCGCTCCCGATCAGCGCGACGAGGCGCGGATCGGCGAACCAGTCGCGATAGGATAATTGCGCCGCTACCACTTCGCCATCGGGGCGGTAATCGGGATCGAAAGCCGGTGCGGTCGCGGCTTGGGGGCGGACGTGCTCGGGCGCCATGCTCGCGCATCCGGCGAGAGCGGTGGAGGCCAGCGCGAGCACTGCGAGGGTACGAAGCGAACGGGTCATCGCGCGGTAGCTCCTGCGGATCCTTCGAAGGGCACGGCCTGGCCCTCCTCGATATGGCCGGCGGCGGACGGCTGCTTGCGGCTGATGTTTCTGCGCACGAGGAGATACAGCATCGGGATCAGGAAGATGCCCAGCACGGTCGCCGCGATCATGCCGCCGGCGACCCCGGTGCCGACCGCGATCCGGCTGGCCGCACCCGCACCGCTTGCCAGCACCAAGGGGACCATCCCCATGGTGAAGGCGAGCGAGGTCATGATGATCGGCCTCAGGCGCAGGCGCGCGGCGGCCTTGACCGCGTCGATCCGCCTCAATCCCCGCTCCTCTTCCTCAATCGCGAATTCGACGATCAGGATGGCATTCTTGGCCGCAAGGCCGATGATGGTGATCAGGCCGACGTTGAAATAGACGTCCGCCGAAAGCCCGCGCAGCATCGAGAACAGGACTGCGCCCAGCACGCCCATCGGGACGATCAGCAGCACTGCGAGAGGCACCGCCCAGCTTTCATAGAGCGCGGCGAGCACTAGGAAGACGACCACGACCGACAGGCCGAGCAGGAGGCCGATCTGACCACCCGCCTGCTTCTCCTCGTAGGAGATGCCGGTCCATTCATATCCGATCCCGGACGGCAATTGGCTGGCGAGCTGTTCCATCTCGGCCAGAGCAGCGCCCGATGATTCACCCGGTGCGGCCATCCCCGACAGCGTCATCGCCGGATAGCCGTTATAACGCGCCAGACTGGCGGGCGCGGCGGACCATTCGGCGGTGGCGAAGGCGCTGAACGGGACCAGCTCGCCCTGCGCGTTGGGAATGCGCAAGCCCAGCACGTCGTCGGGCGTCATGCGATAGGGCGCATCGGCCTGCACCAGCACCTGAAGCACCCGCCCATCGCGATTGAAATCGTTCGCGTAGGCAGACCCGAAAGCGATCGAGAGCGCGGAGTTCACATCCGTCAGCGACAGGCCGAGCGCGCGGGCCTGGACCCGGTCGATATCGATCGCGACCTCCGGGCTCGGCCCCTGATCCTCGGGGCGCAGATTGGCGATCAGCGAGCTTTGCGACGCCATGCCGAGCAATTGGTCGCGCGCCGCGGTCAGCGCCTCGCGCCCCAATCCGCCACGGTCCTGCAATTTGAGCGTGAAACCGCTCGCCTGACCCAAAGACTGGATCGCGGGCGGCTGGATCACGAAGGCGATCGCGCCTTCGATCTGGCCGAACACGCCCATGGCCTGGCCCAAGATCTCGTCCGCCGCGCTGCCATCGGCGGTGCGCTCCTCCCAGGGTTTAAAGGATGCGAACATGATCGCATTGTTCTGGCCCGATCCGAAGAAGCTGAAGCCGCGCACGACCACGAGGTTCTCGACCTCGTCGCGCGCCAGCCACCAATCCTGGATCGGCTCGAGCGCCTCGTCCGTCCGTTCCTGCGTCGCACCGGGGGGCGCCTGTATGGCCGTGATGAGGAAGCCCTGATCCTCGGTCGGGAGGAAGGCGGAAGGGAGCCGCGCGAACAGCAGAACGGTGACGAGGCCGAGCGCCAGAAAGACGGCGAAGGCCCGCCACGGGCGCGACAGGATGCGGTCATTGGCGCGGCCGTATTTCTCCTGCATCCGCGCGAACCAGCGATTGAAACGCCCGAAGAAGCGAGCGACCGCGCCGCGCGCGCGCGCCAGATTGCCGCGCCAGCCCGGCTGAGCCTCCGCCGCGTCGTCTGTCACGGGATCGTCGGTGTGGTCATGGCCCTGCTCGATCGGTTTGAGGAAGGTCGCGCACAAAGCAGGCGTCAGCGACAGGGCGAGGAAAGCGGAAAAGAAGATCGAGATCGCCAGCGTGACCGAGAACTGGCGATAGATCCCGCCCGTCGATCCGGGGAAGAAGGCCATTGGCACGAACACCGCGATCAAGACCAGCGTGATGCCGATGATCGCTCCGCTGATCTGGCCCATCGCCTTGCGCGTGGCCTCCAGCGGAGGAAGGCCTTCCTCGCGCATGATCCGCTCGACATTCTCGATCACCACGATCGCGTCGTCGACGAGGATGCCGATCGCCAGCACCATCCCGAACAGCGAGAGCACGTTGATCGAAAAACCGAACAGCCAGAGGCCTAGGCAGGCACCGGCCAGCGCGATCGGGACGACCAGCGTAGGGATCAAAGTCGCGCGCCAGTTCTGAAGGAACAGGAACATGACGAGGAAGACGAGCACCATCGCCTCGATTAGCGTCTTGACCACCTCTTCGACCGAAGCCTGAACGAAGGGCGTGGTGTCGTAGGGGATCGACCAGGCGACATCGCCTGGCAGGCCCGCCGAGAGCTGCTCCATCCGCTCCGTCACGCCTTCGGCGGCGGCCAGCGCATTGGCGCCGGTCGCCAGCTGGACGGCCATGCCCGCCATCGGCTTGCCGTTGAGCGTCGTCGACGTGGCATAGCTCTGCGCGCCGATCTCGACCCGCGCCACTTCGCCCAGACGCACCACCGCCGCGCCGGTGCTGGCGCGCAGGATGATGTTCTCGAACTCCTCGACGCTGGTGAAACGCCCATCGGTGGTGATCGTCGCGGTGATCTGCTGCCCATCGGCGGTCGGCTGCGCGCCGATCGAGCCGCCGGCGGTCTGCGCGTTCTGTTCGCGGATCGCGGCGAGGACCGCGGTGGGGGAAAGATTGTAGGACGCCAGCGCATCGGGATCGAGCCAGATGCGCATCGCATATTGCGATCCGAACAGCGTCACATCGCCCACCCCGCCCACGCGGCGCAATTCGTCCACGACCTGGGTCGCGGCGATATTTCCGAGATCGGTGGTGTCGAGCGCGCCGCTCTGCGACGTCAGCGCGACGATCATCAGGAAGCCCGCATTGGCCTGGCGCACGGTGATCCCCTGGCGGCGGACCTCCTCGGGCAGACGCGCCTCGACCGTGCTGAGGCGGTTCTGCACCTCGGTCTGGGCGATATCGATATCGGTGCCCGCCTCGAAGGTCAGCGTGATCGTCGCCGTGCCGTTCGAAGCGCTGGAGGACGACATGTAGAGGAAGCCCTCGACCCCGTTCAGCTGCTGCTCGATCACCTGGGTGACGTTCTGCTCCAGCGTCTCGGCGTCGGCGCCGGGATAGATCACGTTGATCGCCAGCGATGGCGGCGCGACCTCGGGATATTGCTCGATCGGCAGAGCGCGCAGGGCGATGATCCCGGCCAGCAGAATGCCGAGCGAGACCACCCAGGCGAAAATCGGCCGGTCGATGAAGAAGCGGGCCATGATCTACTGCGCTCCGCCGTTGCGGGCGGGCTGTTGCTGTCTCGCCGCCCCACCCGTCTGCGGCTGCACGACCGTGACCGGCGCGCCGGGGCGGATTTTCTGCAGATTGCTGACGATCACCCGGTCACCGACCTTGAGGCCGCTTTCCACGATCCAGCGCCCGTCCACCATCGCACCCAGCTTCACCGGGCGGATAGCGGCCTGCCCCTTTCCATCGACGACGAATACGGTGCCGCCATCCTCGGTCAGCGAGACCGCGCGCTGCGGCACGGTCAGCCCGTTCTGCACCTGGCCGGCAAAGATGCGGGCGCGGACGAATTCGCCCGGCAGAAGGAGGTTCTGCGGATTGGGGAATTCGGCGCGCAATTCCACCGTCCCGGTCTCCTGATCGACCGAATAGGCGAGGAAGTCGATAAAGCCCGAAACCGGATATTCCGTCCCGTCGCTGAAGGTCAGTCGCACTTCGACCCGGTCGTTCTCGTCGAGGTCGATCTCGCCCGCGGCAATGGCGCGGCGGATGCGGATCACCTCGCTCGCGGCCTGGGCGAAGCTGACATAGACGGGCGAGATCTGCTCGATCCGCGTCATCAGCGTGCCTTCGGCCTGGCTGACCAGCGCGCCTTCGGTCACCTGGGCGCGGCCCACCCGGCCCGCGATCGGCGCGCGCACGGTGGTGTAGCCGAGTTGCAGCGAGGACGCTTCCAACTGCGCGCGGATCTGGGCGACATTGGCCTGCGCCTCGCGCGACGCGGCGAGCGCGGCATCGTATTCCTGGCCGCTGATCGCGTTCTCCTCGACCAGCGGGCGATAGCGATCGACCACGGCGCGGGCATTGGCGGCGGTCGCCTGCGCGCGCTGCAGGGCGGCCTGGGTCTGCGCGTAGCTGGCGCGCAATTCGCGCGGATCGATGCGGAACAGCGGCTGGCCGGCGCGAACATCGGTGCCCTCTTCGTACAGCCGCTGCTGGACGATGCCGGTAACGCGAGCACGGACCTCGGCCACGCGCACTGGTTCGACCCGGCCAGGCAGTTCGATCACATTGGGGAAGGACTGGCTCGCGATGGTGACCGTGCGGACGGGGACCGGCTGCGGTGCGGGCGGCGCCTCGGCTCCGGAACATGCGCCGAGCAGGAGAGTGGCGGCCAGGCCAGCGGCAAGAAAGGGCTTCATGGCGGACGGTCTTTCGCGGAGCGGCAGGATCGGAATCGGGCCTGATTGATTGTGCAGGTGCGAAGGTGTAATAAGCATTACACCCTTGCCCCGCAACCCACTTTGCTAGAGCGTTGTTAATGTGACAGATCTTGCCGAATGCGACCGCCTCGACCAGCGCCGCCGTGCCATTCTGGCATCGGCGCGGGACCTGTTCGTGGAACAGGGCTATGAAAAAACGACGCTGGGCGAAATCGTGGACCGTGCCGGCGGATCGCTGGCGACGGTTTACAAACTGTTCGGCAACAAGGACGGTCTGCTGGAAGCGGTCATCTTCGAAGGCGCGCAATCCGGCGAGGCTTTGATCCGCGAGGCGAGCGCGCCCGGTGGCGATGCCGCCGCGATCCTGCACCGGCTGGCCATTTCGCTCGATGCGCATTTCCTCGATCCCGAAGTGGTCGCGCTGGTCAGGATCGTGATCGCGCGCAGCATCAACAACCGCGATTTCGCGCGGCTGTTCTTCGAACGCACCGCCACCAGAACCCGGACCGCGATCGAGGCTCTGTTCGAAAGCTGGCACCGCAGCGGTGTCGCGATGAACGGGACGCCAGCGGCTCTGGCCGAACTGTTCCTGGGCCTGTTCGTCAGCGATGTGCACGCCGAGGCGATCAGCCACGGCATCGGCCTCGCCCGTTCCCCCGAACGCCTACGTGCCCGCACCGATTTCTTCATCCAGGGCGCCGGACTGGGCGGTTGATCGAAGCGGTTCGGCGAACGAATGAGGGAATGGGAAAATTCGCCAGCGCGGCCGCCCCGGCTGAGTGCGACGATGCGGAAGGCTGAAGGGGAAATTCGCAAGAGGCAGGCGCTTCGCAACCTGACAGTCGAGCTACGACAAAGTTGCGGCTGTGGAATTCTACCCGAACAATTCTGCAAGCACTTCTTCAATGGTATCGTAAATCTCGTGAAGCGCGTCGGCCTCGATACAGTAAGGCGGCATCACATAGACCATATTTCCAAGCGGACGGAGCAGCACGCCGCGTTCCCGAAACATCGCCAGCATGCGCGGCGCGAGATCGGATAGATAGCCGTCGGCGTCGCCCACATCGAACGCCGTGATGGTGCCCGCCTGCCGCGCGTTGCGCACCTGCGGATGGGACTGGAAGCGGAGCAAGTGCGAAGCCTGCCGGGCGGCCAGCGTTGCGATCCGGTCGATCACCGGTTCCTGCTGCCAGATCGCGATATTCGCGTTCGCCGCCGCGCAGGCGATCGGGTTGGCGGTATAGCTCGACGAATGGAAGAACATCCTGGAGCGATCGGTGCTGAGATGCGCCGCATATATCGGCTCGCTCGCCATCGTGACGGCCAACGGGATCGCGCCGCCCGTCAGGCCCTTGGACAGGCAGAGGATGTCAGGTTCGATCCCGGCCTGTTCGCAGGCGAGCAGCGAGCCGGTGCGGCCCCAACCGGTCATCACTTCGTCGGCGATGAACAGCGTGCCATGTGCCGCGCAGATGCGGCGCATCTCGGCGAGGGTTTGCGGGGAATACATCAGCATCCCCCCCGCGCCCAGCACGAGCGGTTCGACAATGAAGGCCGCCGCACCCTCGCGGCACGCTACATCGAGCGCGTCCAACGTTGCCTCTTCAGCCTCTGCGAACGGGAACGGGATCGAGGTGACGTCGAAAAGCAGCGGCTGGTAAGCGCGATTGAAGGCGCCGCGCGCTCCGACAGACATCGTCCCGATCGTGTCGCCATGATAGCCATGATCCATCACAATGATTTTGTCGCGCGGTTCGCCGCGATGCAGCCAGTAGCCGAGCGCCATCTTCAGGGCGACCTCCACACTGGTCGAGCCGGAATCGGAAAAGAACACGCGTTTAAGGTTCGCGGGCATCAGGCCGCGCAGGGATCGCGCCAGCTCTTCTGCGGGACCATGCGTCCAACCCGCGAAGATGATCTGATCGAGCCGTGCCGCCTGCTCCGCGATCGCCGCAACGATCGTCGGATGCGCATGCCCGTGCGTCGTCACCCACCAGGACGAGATCGCATCGATCACCTCTCGCCCGTCAGCAGTGCGCAGCGTCGCTCCCTGGGCCGATACGATCTCGGGAATGGCTTCTCTCAAGCCGTGCTGGGTGAAGGGGTGCCATATGGGCGATTCCGTCATGCGAAATCCCCCAGCGTGAACGCATCCGCAAATTCGGCAGCAAGGGTCTCTGCGTTGAGCGGATCGATGATTGGCAATCGGCCCAGTCTGGCGACTTTGCCGATCGAACAGATGGTCGCCTCGCTATCCTCATGCGCCGCGCCGACGAATGCCATGCCAAGGATCGGGACACCGCGCGACCGCAGCGCCTCGATCGTCATCAGGGAATGATTGATGGTGCCCAAGGCCGTTCGCGAGACGATGACGACCGGCGCGCGCCATCGCGCGAACAGATCGGCGTAGAGCAGATCGCGTGTGATCGGCACCAATGCCCCACCCGCGCCCTCGATGACCAGATCGCGCTTGACGTCAGGCAAGGCGAGCCGCGCGGGATCGATGACGAGCCCGTCCAGCTCGGCCGCGCGGTGCGGTGAGCAGGGCGTCGTCAGGCGATAGGCTTCCGGCAGAATGGCGTCTTGCGGCACGCCCAGCGATGCTACGCGCGCGGCATCGCTGGCGCCGTTGGCATCCTCTTCGAGGCCGGCCTGGATCGGCTTCCAATACTTCGCCCGCAGGGCCGATGCCAGACCAGCGGCAAAAACCGTCTTGCCGATTTCGGTATCGGTACCTGTGACGACGATTGCACGGGTCACAAAATTTCTCCCAAAGCGGCGGCAAGATCGTCGATCGTCTGCTCGCCGACATTAAGTGTGATGGATAGGCGCAGCCGGGACGTTCCGTTCGGCACCGTCGGCGGCCGGATACCGCGCACATCGAAGCCGCGTGCCTGGAGCGCGGCCGCGATGCGCATGGTCCGCGCATCATCCCCCAGAATCACGGGCTGGATATGCGACCCTGTCGATGTGATGCCGAGCGGTTTCAACACGCGTTCGGCCCTGTCGACATGCCCCCGCAATTTCTCGCGGCGATCGTCGGCGCGTGCAATGACCTTTAGGCTCTCGCGCACGACGACAGCGATGAGGGGAGAGGGCGCGGTCGAGAAAATGAACCCACGCCCGCGATTGATCAGAAAATCGCCCAGAATCGCAGACGACAGGATGAGCGCACCTTCGCACCCCAATGCCTTGCCGCAGGTCGCCAGCGTGACTGTGTCGTCCCGTCCGTGAAGAGCGGCCGCCAGTCCCCGCCCTTGCGCCCCGCAGACGCCGACCGCGTGCGCTTCGTCCACCAGCAGCATCGCGCCCACACGATCGGCCAGGGCTGCGAAATCCGCAATCGGGGCCTCCGTGCCGTCCATGCTGTAAAGTGTCTCGAAGGCGATCCATGGAGTGCCGCAGGCCCCTTTCGCCCGCCAGCGCTCGATCGCGTCGGCAGCGGCGTCGACGTCGTTATGCGCGAATGCCTCGCTCGGCGCGCGCGACAAGCGCATGCCTTCATGCGCGCTCGCATGGATCAATTCGTCGTGGAAGATGCGATCCCCGGCCTGGGGAAGCGTAGAAAACACGAGCGTGTTCGCGGCATAACCCGATCCAAGGAACAGGGCCCCCTCGCTTGTGAAGAAGCGCGCCGCTTCTGCCTCCAGTTCTTCGTGCTCGGGCGCATTGCCACGCAGCAATCGCGAACCGCCCGAACCCAGTGCCAGTCCGCCGTCCAGGGCGTCGCGCGCGGCCGCACGCAAGACATCCGACGATGCAAGGCCGAGATAATCGTTGGACGAAAAGTCGTGCCCCGCCGGGGCTCTCAGTTCGCGGTGGCGATCGGCCTGCCTCAACCGCTCGAGGTCGCGAGAATGAAAATCGATAAGCGTCACCTTGGCACGCCCATAAGTCCCTGGCGTCGCGCTGCAAGGATAATGTCCGGTGCCGCTCGTCCATGCCAAGTCGGGACATCGGTGGCGGAGCGGCGCGTTGTCACTTGCTCCCGAGCAAGCCATCGATCCGTGGCCGGACCAGTTCGCCCAAAGAAGGTATGATGCCAGACCTCTAGAGGCCGACCAGATCTCGGATGTCGAGTTCATCCCGCATCAGACCTTGCGAGCCCTTTGTCACGAGCACTTCCTGCACCGCCCGGCAGTCGACGTATTCGTCTGGCGGGACGCCATTGCGGCGCAACAGCTCGACCGCTTCCGCGCGCGACCATTCGTCCTTGCGCCCGATACGGGGGACCGTTCGCATCAAGACCGCATCATCGGGTTCGGTAATCGGCTCGCGAGCGATGATCTGCCGAAACCACTCATTGGGCGTAGGCTCGAACAGACAGCCGAAGCGCTGCCCGCTTGCGGGAAATTCGGACAGCGAAGCTGTGGCATAGCGCGTGACGAGCAAAGTCGGCGAATCGAACCGCCGGATCGCAAGGCAGTCGAAATCGCCACCGCTCGGCCAGCATCGCACACCATCCAGAAGGGGGCCGCCCTCGAAGGGGACGTCGAGCACGAAACTGCCGTCCGCCAGCTTCTCGAAGCCATCGGTTTGTTCGGAGGCGCAGGCACCGACCGCGAGGAGCGCAATCACGGCAAACCACTTGAACTGTAGTCGCATTCCGCCAATCCTCACATGGTCAGGCTCACGCACCTGCATCGATCGTTTCGGGCGGACGCGATCATGGAAAACGAAAAGACCGATTTGCCGCGCGCCGCCGTTCGGGTATCATATACGCGGCTCCCGTTCGCTCGGGAAGAAGAAGAGATCGGCGTCGACATCCCGTTGAGCCGATCGTCCCGTGCCGGAGTCTCAAGCGTGCAGCCAATGCCCGAGCGAAGCCGCTTCGCCCTCAGCGGCGCAACGCTGCTCAGCCTTGTCAGCCTAGCGCGCGTGGCGCTGCAATTCGCCGCTATTCCGCTGCTGGCGCGTCTGCTCGGCCTCTATCCTTATGGTTTGATGGCCGTGGCGATGCCCGTGATCCTGGTCGCCATGCAGGTAAGCGATTTCGGCCTGAGTTCCCTGCTTATCCGCCAGCGCAATCGAGCCGACGAAGATACCGGTTTCTGGATCGGAACGGTGATTTCGCTGTTTGTCAGCGTCGCGCTGATCGGCATCGCCTGGTTCGTCGGCGAGCGCATTCATCCAGAGGCCGGCCCCGTCATCCTGGGGATGGTGGCGATGCCATGGCTGACTTTGGCCATGGCGGTGCCGTTGGCGCGTCTAACGCGGGAAAACCGGCTCGGCATCATCGCGCTTGGCGACATGGCGGGTGCGGTGCTCGGCCTCGGCGTGGCGATCTACGGCGCGCTTGCCGATTGGGGCGTATGGTGCTTGGTCGCGCAACAGCTGGTTCTGCTCCTGGCTCGCGCCCTCACTTATCTCATCGCCACGCGGTACAGTCCGCGCTTCGCTTTCGATCGTCTGCGCTTTCGTGAACTGTTCGCAGGCGGCGCCAGCCTGACCGGATCGAACCTGTTCGCAACGGCCTCGCGCTCGCTCGACAATCTTCTGGTGGGGGTTCTGATCGGACCACGGCCCGCCGGCGCCTACACCATGACCTATCAGTTCGTGCGCCTTCCGGACACTGTGATCGGCGGGCCGATCTTCCTCTCGCTGACTGGCAGATTCGCGCGGTCCACGGATGCCTCGGACGAGGCTGAACCCGCGGAAAGCGCAGGCGTTCTTTTCGCCACGAAATTGCGAAGCCTCGCCTTCGTGATCGTACCGGCCATGGTCGGCCTCGCTCTCTTGGCCGAACCGGTGGTCGCCTTATTGCTCGGGCCGCAATGGGCAGGCGCGGACAAGATACTGGCAGCCCTATGCGGCGCCGGTCTGTTCCTGGCACTCGGCACGGTGAATCTGGCGGTCACGACCGGGATCGGCGCCTATCGCCTGCGCGCCGTGCAGAGCGCGGTACAGTTCGTGGCGGTGCTCGCCGCAGTTGCGATCGGCGCGATGTGGGATGTGGTGATAGTCGGCTGGGCGGTGTCCGCAGCCTATGCCCTGCAATTCGCGTGGGCTGCGATGGCGGTTTCGCGGCGACTCGGTGCGTCGGGTTTGGCGCCGCTGACAGCTTTGGCCATGCCCACGCTGGGTGCCGCGGCTTTGATCGCGAGTGTGCTGGCAGCGCGAGCATCCATCGATCTCGATATGGGACCGATTGCCGACATCGCGCTCTTCGGTACGATCGGAGCCGCTGCCTATGTGGCGACGATCGTCCTCGCGAGACGCCGTGCGATCAGGCAGGATCTGGCCGAGATCATGGCGCTTCTCAAATAGCCGCAGGACGTCGGGAACCTGGTACCGATTTCCGCTCGCAGGTCGCGCCATTATCGCACCGATCGCTATTAGGCCAAGGTCTCAGCCTTTCGTTTCGCATCGATATCCCGATGAAAACGTGGCGCGGTCTCGCCAGCATCGAGGTAGGCGAAGCCTTCAGCGATGCGAACCGGTGCATTTGGGCGAGCATACATTCGATCGACAAAGGCACGGCAATTCGGCGCGCTTTCAAGTTGATTTTCCGAGCCTGCCCAATCGAGCGTATAGGCAGCGTTGAAATCTGCCACGGTTTCCTCGTCGCCAACCAGGAACTCGCGCCCCTCCAGATGCGCCTCGAGCGGTTCGAGAAAGCGGCGGCAATCGCGATAGGCGAGCGCGATCTCGCTCTCGCTGCGCTCTTCTTCGGGATAGATCACTTGGTGAAGCCCGGCGCGCCAGAGCGGCTGCTCGATCTCGGTGACGAGGAAAAAGTTCCATTGGTTCACGGCCGCGCGCCCGGCCACATCGTTCGGCATGAAACGCCCGCCGCCATGTGCCTCGGCCAGGTGCAGCATGATGGCGATCGATTCCGACACGACGAGATCGCCATCGACCAGATAGGGGATCTTGCCGACGGGATTGAGCGATTTCACCGCGCGTGCGCTCTCCTCGTCGAAAGGGAAAATGCTCACGATCTCGCATTCGAGTTCAAATTCGTTGAGCACCCAGATTGGCCGGATGGCGCGAGTGGGCGGAACGCCGTAGAGTTTCAATCGGCTCACGGATTGCGAGGTCCGACAATACCGAAAGCGACGCCCTGCGGATCTGTGCCGGTGGCCGAGAATTCGCCGCCTGGGATTTCATCAGGACCTTGGTCGATCCGGCCACCGCCGTCCCGCGCTGCCTCTACCGCGCGATCGATGTCGTCGACGCCGATGTAGAAGGTCCAAATCGAATGGGGAGTCATCGGCGGACGACGCATGACGGCGCCGATCATATCTTCGGGATGGCGCCCGATGAAGGTGTAATCGCCCATCTCGCCCATCGACATCGTGCCGGTCTTTTCCCAGCCGAACACCTCGCCGAAAAGCGCGAGTGCCCCATCGGGATCGTCGCTCTGCAGATCATTCCAGCGGAAATGCTGCGCCTTTTCGTAATCGAAAACGTCGCTCTTGGCGTCGGGATTATCGGCCGGCGGAATGGGTGTCATGACGTAGAGCGGCGCGCCCTGCCCGTCGGTGACGAGCGCCATGCGGCCCACACCCTCCATCGTCCGGTCGAGATGCACGGTGCCGCCTGCCGCCACGAACGCCTGCTTTGCCGCATCGACGTCGGCGACGTGCACATAGCCGTACCACGCGGGCCGGGCGCCGCCCTCCAGCATTTCCCGGGATAGGGCAAGGACGCCTCCCGCCATGCCGCCGTCGGAACGGCGGATCATGCGGTAGTCCATCCCGCCTTCGCCGGGATCGCGAGGGGCGATGTCCCAGCCGATCACCGCATCGTAAAATGTTTTGGCGGCATCGGGATCGGGCGTGATCAGCTCGTACCAGATGAAGGCACCGGTATCGGGGTCAGTCATCGTCGTTCTCCTTGCGTGTTTCGTCGGCCCTCGCGAAATGGGCCATCTGGTCGGCGTAGGCTTTCCGAAAGGCGGGCCGGCCAATCATCCGTTCGACATAGGCCTCGCTCGCGGGGCGATCGCCGCGCTTGCGGACGAGATCGACGCGCAGCACATCGGCCATGACGAGATCAGCCAAGGTGAAGCCGTCGCCCACCAGCCATTCGCGTGGCCCCAAAACTGTCTCCATCTGCGCCAGCCGATTGTCGAGCCAACCGGTGATGGCGGGCATGTCTTCCTTCGACCATTGCAGCACGACCCAGGGCATGGTGACCATTTCGAGCGTGTTGAGCCCGGCGAAAATCCACTGGATCGTCTCGGCCCGGCCCTTCTCGTCCGGTGGTATCAGCGCCTCGCTCCTGCTGCCGAGATGGATTAGGCCCGCCCCGCTCTCGAAGAGGCTGATCGGACCATCCTCGAGCATCGGCACCTGGCCGAAGGGCTGGCGGTCGAGATGGTTGGTCTTGCGCCCGTCGAAAGGCACGGTGGCGATGCGGTAGGGAATGTCCGCCTCCTCGCACGCCCAGCGCAGGCGAATGTCGCGCACGAAACCGCGAGGGCCTTCGGGTACCCAGTCATAGGTCCAGATGGTGACGGGATCGGTGGGCATCATCGTTCTCCTTCCAGTATCCGGGGCAGCCTCACCACTGGTTGCGGCCATCGAGGTCGACGACCTTGACCGCGCTCCGGTCGAAATCGACGTCCATCCTAATATTGTAGCTGATTTTCTCGGCGCCCGGCTCGGGCTCGCTGTCCGGATCGGACCAGTCGGGCGATCGTCCGTGCGTCACCATGCCGCATGTCCCGCAACTGAAATGCGCGCCCTGGTTCGGAGCATATTCGATCAGGTTGGCGGGATCGTTCGTCAGCGTTAAATCTTCCAGTGCGCTATAGGCCCATAGCGCGCCCACCTGGTCGCAATAGGTACAGTTGCAACGCGCGATCTCGGTCGGCGTCGGCGCTTCGAACGCAACCGCACCGCAGTGGCAGCTTCCTTTCAGCATGGTATCTCTCCGTGTAACTGAATCGGGACTATTCGCCGCCCAGCAGATTGACGGTGTTGCCATCCGGGTCGGCGAGGGTGGCGATGCGTAGAGTGTCGAAGCCGGGCACCTTTTCGGGATCGCCGACGACGAACCCTTCGCGGCGCAGGCGGGCGATCTCGCTGTCCAGGTCCCCCACCCGGATTGAGACGATGTCGACCGCGCCCTGCCGAGGGTTGTCGAGCACCTGGAAGAGCACCGTATCGGTCAGATCCCATTCGCAGCAGCTCGGCATCGGGCGCCGGTCGGGCTCGCGTCCGATCAGCGTGGACCACCAGGCGCAGCCGGCGGCATGGTCCGTCACTCCGATCGAGACGAAGACCTGGGCGATCTGCACGGGGGTTAGGCCCTTGCGTCGAAGATGGTTTCGAACCCGCCGAAGATCATGCGCTTGCCGTCGACGCTGTCCATCATGTCGGCTTCCATGTTCTTCCAGCGGTCGTCGGTTTCCATTGCAGCCGTGCAGGCATCGTTGGTCGCCTTGTCGGGCCAGACGATCCAGCTGAACACAACGGTCTCATCGTTCTCCAACTTCACCGCACGCTTGAAATCGGTGATCTTGCCCTCGGGGACGTCGTCACCCCAGGTTTCCACCTGCGCCAGCGCGCCGTATTCCTTGAAAAGCGGCCAGCTTTTCTTCGCCGCTTGAAGATACACCTCCTTTTGGTCGGTCTTCACGGGCAGCAGAAATCCGGAAACATAAGTCATCGTTCTTCTCCTCTTCATATGAACGGTCAGGTGGCAGCGGGCGGAGTCCAATCACTGTCCATCCACATCGTTTCCCAGGTATGACCGTCGGGATCCTCGATTGCGCCACCGTAAAGGAAGCCCTGGTCCTCGATCTTGCGCGGCTCGCTACCGCCGGCATCCCTCGCGGCAGCGTGGAAGGCATCGACCGCCTGTCTGTCCTCGAAAGCCAGGCAGTTGAGCACCGCGCTGGTCGCGCGGGTGTCGGCGATCGGCTTGGCAGTGAAGGTCGCGTAGAACGCATGGCTGAGCAGCATCACGCTGATCGCGTCCGACCAGACCATCGCACTCACCTCTTCGTTGGAAAAGGCATCGTTCTTCTCGAAACCCAAGGCTTCGTAGAAGGCTGTCGATCGTGCCACGTCGACCACCGGCAGGTTCACGTAGATCGCTCTCGTCATCGGCATCCTTTCCAAGAAACGCGGGCGAGCCTGCGACTCGGCCTTGAAAAAATTGGCCCAGAGAGTTACATAAAGCAACAATGAAAGCACAAAAAGTAACCAGCTCGTCGCAGTCGACGCACGGTAGGTGGTATGGCGATGCATGCGGGACCGCTTTCGGCCTGGAGCTGTTGGGCGAGCGTTGGGCGTTATTGATCGTGCGCGAGCTGATGTTCGGCCCGCGCCGATTTTCCGACCTCAGGGACAGCCTGCCCGGCATTTCGGCGAAGGTGCTTACAGAGCGACTGGCGGGCTTGATGGACAATGGGGTGCTGACGCGTCGCAAGCTGCCACCGCCCGCTGCCGTGCAGGTCTATGAATTGACCCAATGGGGTTACCGCGCCGAACCGTTGATTCAGGAATTGGGGCGGTGGGCCGCAATGTCGGGCGCGCACGACCCTACGCTACCGCTGTCGCCGGTCAGTTTCATGCTTTCGCTGCGCACCATGTTCGACCCCGAAGCAGCGGGCAAATGGTCCACACGCATCGGCTTCCGTTTCCCCGATGTGGCCTTCACCGGCACAGTGGAGAACGGAGCGTTCACGGTGCTGCGCGAAGAACCCGATGGCGCCGCCGCGGTGTTCAGGACACCACAGGCCCCGCCGCTCGCCGCGATGGCTTACCTAGGAATGTCGGCAGCGGATGCCGGCGTGGAGGTGACGGGCGATCTCGAAGCCGCCCGACGCTTCTTGACACTGTTCAGTCTGCCGGAACGGATTGGCTGAATTTGCTCGAGATTTTCGGGCAGGTAGTTCTAAGTATCCTTCATCCGATGTCCGTTTGCAGGCTTCATGTTCTGGTACGGAATGGCCAACATCGATCGCGAATACGAAGTCCCGAAACGGGACCGGATTAGTTCTTAAATACGGCGGGATGATCCGCTCGTTACGGATCGAACTGCGAAGCCCGTCCATTCCACCGCTTTTAGCGAGGTCTCTGAAACGAGCGACAATCGCTGGGCGGGGGTGGCGGAGCAGGAGGGATTCGAACCCTCGATACGGGGTTACCGTATACACACTTTCCAGGCGTGCGCCTTCGACCACTCGGCCACTGCTCCGCATTCCCGGCCTGCCTTTCATACAGGTGCCCGGACCGGGAAGGCGGCGCTCTAGCGGGCGCTGGGCGCGTGTGCAAGCCGCGGATGGTCGGGTCGCGGAATTGCCGCCGAGACGTCGGGCAGGTGCCCGCCTATAGGCCGATCGCGCCGCGCAGTCTTGTCAGCAGGTTCGGCGCATGGAGCGACGCCATCGCGGGATCGTCGGACCAGTCCATGGCTTCGCGTTCGGAGTTTAAGACCCCGACCGGCTCGCCCGCGAGCATCACCGGCAAGCCCATTTCGTAAGCTCTCAACCCATAGTCGAGCGCGGCGCGGGGTCCGGCGAGATCCGCGTTCAACAAGCCGAGCTCGGCATGGGCGGCGCGCGTCACCAACACCGCCTCTCCCGAAACGCTTGCGGCCATCTGCGGCACGCGATCGGCGCGCAGGAGATCGAGCGCGAGCGGATGGGCGGGATCGCGCTGCACGAAGGCGCCGCCCACGGTCCGATCGCGCATGGGCGACAGGACGGCCCCCGCCATGACCAGCGGCTCGTGCGGGTCGGCCACCATCGCCGCATCCGCCAGCAGGCGGTCGAGTGCGCCGTGATCGAGTATCAAATTCTCCTCGATCCAGACGAAGGCATCATAATCGCGCTCGGTCGCGATCGCGGTCTGCCAGGCGCGGTTGAGCGTTTCGGCCCACTCGGTCCCGTGGGCGAGGAAGAGGTCTTCTTCCCCGAACCCGCGCTGTCCGGCCAGCGAGGCGAGGCAGGATGCCGCACCTTCGGAGAGACGCGCGACGAGGATTGCGATGCGGGGAATGAGATCCATCGCATCCGAGCCTAGCCCAGCGATGCGCGCTTGCAAGTCGGGATATGCGTGGCAGGATGGCGGCCATGATCCGAACCCTCACCGCCGTCCTGGCCACCCTCGCCCTGCCCTACCCCGCAATCGCTCAGGATGCTCCCAGTCCGAACCAGCCCAGTCCTAATCAAATCGTCGCTGAGGCTTTAGCGGACGAATGGGTCGCGATTCCCGCCGAAGATATGCTGGTGATGGCGCTGGCCCCGGACCGGGACGGGGAGCCGCGAGAAGTCGTGATCCAGTTGATGCCCGAACCGTTCAGCCAGGGCTGGGTCGCCAATATCCGCACGCTCGCCCGCGCGGGCTGGTATGACGGGATCAGCATCAACCGCGTTCAGGACAATTACGTCGTCCAGTGGGGCGATCCGAATTACGACAATCCGGAAGCGGAAGGCGCGGCCAAGCCGCTGCCGGAGGGGCTGAACGAGGTACCTGAGAGCGAGTATCAAGTCGACGTTGATACGCTTTCCGAGGCCGGCAAGACAAACCTTTCTGAGGTTTCGGCTGAAGAAGCCGCGCTCGATGTGGAAAACCTGCTAAACTCTCTTCTTTCGGCAGGTGCGCCTAGCGAAAGCGAAAAAATTGCGATGATCTCCATCCGCTCGACGCAGGCCCCCGGCGCGCCGGAGGGATGGCATCAGCGAGATAGTTACGCTGAGTGGGTTGAGTTCTGGCGAGGATGGCCGATTGCTAATACCGAGGTCGGCCAATGGTTTGACGTTGCGGGCCAAGAAGTCACTGCTCCAGGTGTTCCGCGGCATGTCGCCTATGGTGAGGGCTATACACATGAAACCGAAGAAAGCTGGTTCTGGCCCGTCCATTGCTACGGAATGGTCGGCGTCGGGCGAGGCATGTCCCCCAACACCGGCTCGGGCGCCGAGCTTTACACCGTGATCGGTCATGCGCCGCGCCATCTCGATCGCAATATCGCGCTCGTGGGCCGGATCGTCTCGGGGATGGAGCACCTTTCCTCGCTGCCGCGCGGATCGGGCGCTTTGGGCTTCTACACCAGCGAGGAAGCGGACGAGCGCACGCCGATCCTTTCGATCCGCGTGGCGAGCGATCTGCCTGCCTCGGAGCAGCCCGAATTCGAATATCTCTCGACCGAAGGCGAGACTTTCGCCCGCTATGCCGAAGCGCGGGCCAATCGGCACGATCCGTTCTTCATCGTGCCTGCGGGCGGCGCGGATATCTGCAACCTCCCGGTACCGGTAAGAGCCACGCCCGCAGAATAGCGAGCGGTTAGATACGCTCCGCCTGCGCGACCGAATCGCTGGCTCTCAGCGCGCTCAGGATCCGCGTCAGATGCGCCAGATCCTGCACTTGCAGGTCGACCTCATAGGTCGTGAAGGGATGGTCGAGCTGGATCTGGTTCAGCGAGGTCACGTTGACATTGTTCTGGGCGAAAATGCCCGCCATCTCGGCAAGCGTTCCGGGCCGGTCGTATAGCGTCACGCACAGCCGTCCGACCGCGCCGACCGATTGCCGCGTCCATGACAGATCGATCCAGTCGCTATCGATCCCGCTGGCGAGGCGATGGCAATCGATCGTGTGGACCTCCACCTTGGCACCGGATCGGCGCGTTCCCACGATCCGGTCGCCCGGCACCGGATGGCAGCAGGGCGCGAGGTCGAAGCCGACTCCCGGGGTCAGTCCGCGGATCGAGAGCGCCTTCTTTCCCGGCGTCCAGTCCTGCCCCTCGGGCAATTCGTCGGTGCAGCCGGGCAGCAGCGCCTCCATCACCTCGCGATCCTCGATCTTGGCCGATCCGATCGCGTAATAGAGGTCCTCGGGCTCTTCCATGTCGAGCCGCTCCAGCGCCTCCTTGAGAGCCTTCTTCCCTATCTTCGCGGGCACCTTGGCGGCGATTTCCTGATAGAGTTTCTGGCCGATCTCCGCGAGCTCGACGCGCTCCTTCAGCCGCACCGCGCGGCGGATCGTCGCGCGCGCCTTGCCGGTAACGACGAAGGCCAGCCATGACAGCTGCGGCTCCGCCTCCTTGCCCTTGATGATCTCGACCACATCGCCATTCGCCAGCGGGGTGCGCAGCGGAACGTGGCGCCCGTTGATCTTGGCACCCACGGTCTGCGTGCCGAGGTCGCTGTGCACCGCGAAGGCGAAATCGACCGGCGTGGCACCCTTGGGCAATTGGAACAGCGCGCCCTTGGGCGTGAAGGCGAAAATCCGGTCCTGATAGATCGCCAGCTTGGTGTGCTCGAGCAGCTCCTCGGGATCGTGGCTGGTATCGACGATCTCGATCAGATCGCGCAGCCAGCCGACCTGCCCATCTGGCTTGATCGTATGGCTCGGCCCGCCCTGCTTGTAGGCCCAATGCGCGGCGAGGCCGAATTCGTTCAGGCGATGCATTTCGCGGGTGCGGATCTGGACTTCGACGCGCATCGAGTTTTCATACATCAGGCTGGTGTGGAGGGACCGGTAGCCGTTGGTCTTGGGCGTCGAAATATAGTCCTTGAACTTGCCCGGCAGCGCCTGCCACGTCCGGTGCAGGACGCCCAGCGCGGCGTAGCAATCCGCCTCGTCATCGGTGAGGACGCGGAAAGCCATAATGTCGGTCACCTGTTCGAAGCTGACGTGCCGCTCGGCCATTTTGCGCCAGATCGAATAGGGGTGCTTCTCGCGCCCCGTGACCTCGACCTTGAGACCCGCCTCGGCCAGCGCGTGCTTGATGTCCAAAGCGATGGCATCGACCTGGCCGGTGTCGAGCGCGCGCAATTGGCCGAGCCGGTTTTCGATCGTGCGATAGGCTTCGGGCTCCAGCTGTTCGAAGGCGAGCAGCTGCATCTCGCGCATATATTCGTACATCCCCACCCGCTCGGCCAGGGGGGCATAGATATCCATCGTCTCGCGCGCGATGCGGCGGCGCTTGTCGGGATTCTTGATGAAGTGGAGCGTGCGCATATTGTGCAGCCGGTCACCCAGTTTGACCAGCAGCACGCGGATATCCTCGCTCATGGCGAGCAGGAACTTGCGCAGATTTTCCGCCGCCCGCTCGTTTTCGGGCATCTGCTCGATTTTCGACAGCTTGGTCACGCCATCGACGAGGCGCGCGACCTTGGGGCCGAAATTGGTCTCGATATCGTCGATCGTCGCCAGCGTGTCCTCGACCGTGTCGTGCAACAGCGCTGTGGCGATCGTTTCCTGGTCGAGCTTGAGATCGGTCATCAGACCGGCAACCTCGACAGGATGGCTGAAATACGGATCGCCGCTGGCGCGCGTCTGGGTGCCGTGCTTCTGCACGGTGTAGACATAGGCGCGGTTCAACATCGCCTCGTCGGCGTCGGGGTCGTATTCCTTGACCCGTTCCACTAATTCGTACTGGCGCAGCATCGTCGCACCACGATGTGGGCAAATCCCGCCATATTGCAATGCAAAACGATCGCTTGGAGGCAGATAAGAACGGCGCCGCGCCGACCCACGCAAGTTTTTTGATTCGGCGTTTGCGTTACGGCAAGGCGTTGTTAATCTGAACTTGGTCGGGGGACCTTTTCGCGACTCGAAGTGTGAAGCGTCGCTCCGCCGGTCGTTTTTCAGGGTTGGGGTAATTTTATGGTTAGGATCGCGTCTCGCAGCGGATTGTTGGCTGCGGCTTCTTTGGTGTCGCTCGGCTTTGCGAGCTCGGCTTCCGCAAATCCCGGTTTCGGACTGATCGGCGATCTCGTCATTCAGAAGCCTGCCCCCAAGCCGACCCCCACTCAGGGCCCGGAAGACACGAAGGCCGCCGAACCGGCGAAAGATGCCGCCAAGGATGGCGAAAATTATCGCCTACCCTCTACCGACAAGGCCAAACCGGACACTTCCGCTCCCGCTCCGGCAGCGGCCCCCGCGCCTGCCGCCGATAGTGATGGCACCGATTTCGACCTGACCCAGGTCGATCCGGTCGACACGGCCGGTCTTGGTCCCAAGGCACCGCCGAGCGCCGCCGTCGACAGCGCGGCGCCCGATACCGGCGCCTCGGTCGGGTCGGTCCCGCCCGCACCGGTGGTCGCGGCCGCGCCGATCGTGCAGCTCACACCGACCTCCTCGCTCATCGGCAACAACATGGGCACCGTCGACGTGCCGAGCGTGGTGGTGCGCGAAGGGTTCAATCCCAACCAGCCGCCGCCCACCGGCATCCTCGATCCGGTCAACATCACCGGCGTCGGCCAGGTCGTCACCAATGCGGGTGGTGGGTCGGTCGGGACCTGCACGGGCACGCTGATCAATCCGCGCACCGTCATCTTCGCGGCGCACTGCGTGAATACGCGGGCGGCCTCGGCCTATGGTTCGGCGACCGGCGGCACGGCCATCAGCGTCGGCTTCCAGCAGAACAATCTCGGTCCGCTGCGCCGCTGGCTCGGCCTCGACGGGGCGCCGGCCCCGTTCCTGACCGATACTGCGCGCGCGATCTACAATGTCGAGAACGTCTGGTACGATGTCCGCTCGCTCGATGGCGGCTTCATCCAGGCCGACGTGGCGATCGCCACGCTCGACACGCCCGCCTTCGATATCCCGACCTGGGCGATGCTGTTCACGCCGCTCGACGGGCAGGAGCACGTCACTGTCACGGGGTACGGTTCGACCGGCGTCGGCACGCAAGGGTCCGCCGTATCGGGCGGGTTCCGCCGCCGCGTCGCGGAAAACTACGTCTCCTTCCTCGGCAGCCTCAACGATCGCAACGAATTCCTGTTCGGCAGCCGTTCGAGCTACGAGCAGAACCACTACATGTCGGCCTTCAACGATCCGAACCCGAACTACAATCCGGGCGCGGGCAAGTTCGATTTCGGCCTGTTCGGCGCGAACGACACGGCGCTTCCGGTCGAAGGGATCACCGGCCCCGGCGATAGCGGCGGACCGCTCATCCTCGATCAGAAATTCTCGGAGAAGGTCATCCTCGGCGTGCTGTCGGGTGGCTCGCGCTTCTTCGGCGCACAGCCTTTCGGCAGCTATGGTTCGCACAGCTTCTACCAGCCGCTGTCCTCGTTCTGGGACGTGATCGTCGCCAACAACCCTTACGTCTATGCCACCAACAAGACGGGCAATGGCGACTGGACCGATGCATCGCACTGGGTCCAGATGATGGACCCCTCCTACAAGATCGTCGTCGACGGCAAGCTGGTGAACGGCATGCCCTCGCGTCCCGGTGACGGGATCACCGGGACCGGCGCGAAGTTCGGCGATATCTGCTTCCTCAGCCAGTGTCAGGACTTCACCGATCCGGGCGAGTCCATGGTGGACGGCGATCCCTTCTTCGTCGAAGGGGGACCGGGCAGCACGAATTTCGTGCCCGACAATGTCACCGCCAATCCGACCCAGGGTGTCCGCCCGCGTTATTACGACGTCACGCTTTCGGCGCGCGGCACCACCACGCTCAGCAATGCAAGCGTCGTGATCGACACGCTGACGATGGACGGTATCACGCGCCTGACCGTCGCCGAAACCGGCTCGCTGCGCGTTCTGGGCGATTACACCCAGGCGATGGGCTGGACCGACATCAACGGCACGTTGCAGACGGGCGAAATGTTCGTGATGACCGGCATCCTAAGCGGTAGCGGAACGATCAAGGTGCCGTTCCTGACCACCGCTTCGGCCCAGATTTCGCCCGGCGGCAATGGCGTCGGAAAGCTGACCGTCGACGGCAATATGATCATCGGATCGGGCAGCACGTTGTTCATCGACGCTTCGAACAAGGGAGCGGACAGCCTGGCCGTGACGGGTTCGCTCTCGCTATCGGATCCGACCAATCCCGCGAGCGTGGGTCCGCGCCTGAGCTTCGCAGTGACCGGCGCGACGAATGCGCCGCGCTTCGGCCAGACCTTTACCCTAGCTACCGCGGGGGTCCGTATCCTCGGGACGTTCGGCGAAGTTCAGACCTTTGCCGGTCTTCTGCGCCCCAAGCTGACCTACGGCACGAACGAGATCACGATGACGATCGATGCGGCGCGCATCACCGACATCATCCTCGGCGGCAACCCGAACGCCCAGGCCTTCGGTGCGGCGCTCGATACCCTGCGTAGCACGTCCTACGATGCGCTCTATAATCTGTACGGCATGATCGACGTGATGGGCGTCGATGCGCTGACGGCGACGCTGGCGGGAATGGGGCCGCAACTCGACCTCACCAACCAGTCGCTCCAGCAACGGCAGAGCCGCCTCCTCTCCAACCAGGTCAGCGATCGTCTCTCGCTGCTGGGCGGCGGGATGAGCGGTGCGGACAGCGGCAGGATGAGCGTGGTCGGCGCCAGCGACACCTTCCGTTCGGGCCTCGCGGCGCTCGACGGGCAGCGCAATGTCCGCATGGGTATCTCCGATCTCGCCCCCACCGGCTCGGGCGCGACCATGCTGCCCGAAGGCTTCTCCGGCTTCGTCGCCGGGGGCGTCTATGGCGCGGCGCAAAGCGGTGGGGCCAATCTGTCCGACGGCAGCTATACTGGGAGCTATTTCAGCCTCGGTCTGGAACGGGCGGTTTCGCCCAAGGCTTCGTTCGGCGTCGCCATGGGCTATACCGATGGGCGCGAGCTGAGCGGCACGGGCATGGCCGAATCCAAGACCACGCAGGTCGCGGCCTATGGTGCCTATCGCCTTGGCGGGAACGCCTATCTGGGCGGGATGGCCAGCCTCGATACGGTCGATCTCGACACCCAGCGCAGCGGCTTCGACGGGCTTGTGGACCGCCGCCTGAACGGGGCGACCGGCATGACCCGCTATGCCGCCAGTGCCGAGATCGGCATGAACCTGGCAGTGAGCGAGGGCATCACGCTGACCCCGCGCGCACAGCTCGGTTACGAGCGGATGGCGCTCGGCGGCTATAGCGAGCAGGGCAGCGAAACCGCGCTCGCGATCGACGATCTGTCGATGGAAAGCGTCACCGCGCGCACGGGCTTCACACTCGCCGGATCGCACACCGCGTTTGGCGGTGGCTGGACCCTGATCCCGCAATTGAAGGCCGATTACGTGCGCCGCGTGGCGGGTGGAAACGACGGGATGACCGTCCGCTTCGCCGCTGCCGATCATGTCGCGATCGCCCTCCCCCTCGCCAATGGCGATGAAAGCTGGGGCGAACTGCGCGGCGGGGTGACGCTGCAACGCGGCAACCTCACCTTCGGCGCCGGCTTCGAAACCGCGATCGAGCGCGAGGGGCTGGAAGACAACCGCGCGATGGCGGAATTCGGCATCCGTTTCTAAGGCGCGAGGCCACTCAAAAGAAAAGGGCCGCGGAGCAATCCGCGGCCCTTTTGCTTTGCCGGAAAGGCGGTTGTGATCGGCACGGGATGGCCGCGCCGCCCTATTCGCAGGCGAACAGCAGCATCCGACCTTCCGCGTCGAGAGTAACCGTCAACCGCCCGACCATCCCTTCCATCGACATCGGCGTGCCGGGATCCGGAGCGATCCGCACCGCCGAAGCCGCGGTGGCGCGGCGCAGGGCAGCGATGGTCTCGGTATCGGGCAGGCGCCCGCGAAACGGCTCGGCCTTCGTCACATCACAGGGTTGCGACAGAGCGGGATAGGGATCGTCCTGCCTCTCGGCCTGCGGTGCGCTTTCGATTGTCGCCTCCTTCGCGCCCGTCCCGGCGAAACAGCCCGCCAGCGCAGCCGAAGCGACGAGCGCCATGGCCAGGGTTCCCGATCTACCGACGAGAAATTGGTGTCGCATACCCTTCTCCTACCGGGCAAATCCTCCCGGATTTGCTTCTCCGACCACCATGCGCCGGGAAGACGATAGCGGCAAGCCAGCGCCCGCCGCGTATCGCCGTGCCCTAGCCGCCGATCACCCGATCCACGCCCGCGCGCGTGACGGCGTGGTAGCTGTCGCGCGTTTCGGCGTAGATGCGGCGCGCGATCGGCTGGCCCCAATCGCCTTCGCCCATCAACACCGCGAACAGCGGCCTCACGAATTTCGCGCGGCCCACGCGGGCGAGGAATTGCTCCGCCTGGGGGACCGCCGGTTCGTAGCGGTTGGCGAGTGCGAGTTCGAGCCAGAGGAACAGCTCCTCGTTATTGCCCGTGTCCGAGAGGCCAAGCGCATCGTCCAGCGCGGCGAGCTGCGCGGCGCTGCGATCCTTCGGGATGTTGTCGAGGAAACGCTGGCGTTCCGCACTGGTCCAGCCGTCATAGCCTGCGGGGATCGCGCCATTACCGGCATAGGCGCGCACCGCCGCATCCACGGTCGCGAACGCCGCCGGATCGGGCCGCGCGACATTGCTCGGTAGGCCAGGCTCGTAGATCCATTCACGCAGCATCAGACGCTCGGCTTCGGCCGGATTGCGGACCAGATTGCGCTGCATGTCTTCAAGCAGCATCGCGCTGGTCGCCGGCTGAAAGGCGTGGTTGTCGAACCACTGGCGCAGCCAGGCATCGAAGCGCTCGCGCCCGACGATGCTTTCGACCGTGCGCAGGAAATACGATCCCTTGTCGTAGGCGATCGCGCTGCCGACCAGATCGCCGCCATCGCTCTGCTGATGCAGCGCGGTGCCGGGGGCATCGGCGCCGACCTCGGCCAAAGTCTCCTCGATATTGGCGAAGGCGAGCGCGGCTTCCTGTTCGGCGCGCTTCTTGCCGTAGAGTTCTTCCTGGATTCGGTTTTCGAAATAGGAGGTGACGCCTTCGTTCAGCCAACCATCGCCCCAGACGGCATTGGTCACGAGATTGCCCGACCAGCTGTGCGCCAGTTCGTGCGCGACGAGGCCGTTCAGGCTCTTGTCTCCCGCGATGAAGGTCGGAGTAAGAAAGGTCATGACGGGATTTTCCATGCCGCCATAAGGGAAGGCAGGCGGCAGCACGATCATGTCGTACCGGCCCCAGCGATAGGGACCGTACAGACGCTCGGCCGCATCGACCATGCGCTCGGTATCGGCGGTTTCGCGCGCGGCGGCGTCGATCGTTTCGGGTTCGGCCCAGACGCCGGTGCGCGGGCCGAGGTCGCGGTGGACGATATTGCCCGCCGCGATCGCGATCAGATAGGGTGCCACCGGCTTGTCCATCGCGAAGCGGAAGGCGCGCCGGTTCCCCTCGACCGTTTCCGGCTCGCCCTGCGACAGGCCGGACATGACTACTGTCAGTTCCTCGGGCGCGGTGATCCGTGCGCTCCAGGTCTGGCGAATGCCGGGGCTGTCCTGCGTCGGGATCCAGGTGCGGTTGAGCGTGGCCTGGCCCTGGCTGAACAGGAAGGGATGTTCGCCCCCTTCGGTCTGTTCGGGCGTCAGCCATTGCATGGCGTCGGCATCCTTCGCCGAATAGCGCACGGTGATTTCGCGCGCTTCGCCCATGCGGATCGTCAGAGGCGCGCCCTTGCCTTCGACTCTCTGGCCGACGGTGTAGGCAAGCGGGCGACCCGCCGCGTCGGTGATAGCGGTGATATCGAGACCGTCATCGTCGAGGACAACCGTATCGACACCGGGCTTCGCCACGATGTCGAGCATTGCGGTGCCCGCCACTGTCTGGCGCGCGAAATCGAGATCGAGGTCGAGATCGACATGGCTGACCCGCGCTTCGAGTGGGCGCGCAAAGGTCTGGTTGTCGACCGCGTCGGGCCGGTCGAGCACGGGCGCGATCGCGGGTGCATCGGAGGACGCCATACCTGAGGGGACAGTCGCGCACGCGGCGAGCAGCAGGCCAGCGCCTGCGGGAAACGAGCGGGTGAGAATATTTTGGATCATGAATGTCCCCGTATGTCAGGCGCGCTGCATAGGCGCTTAACGACTGGCCGTGCCAGCCCTGTCGATAGTCTGTCCGTCCTAGTCGGCGGCGAAAGCCTCGATATGTTCGACCCGGCCCGAAATAACCAGCACGTCGTCAGGCAGGATCAGCGTATCGGGCACGGCATGGATGAAATCCTGCCCTTCGCGCTTCACGCCGATCACGGTGACGTCGAACTTCTTGCGGCACTGGCTGGTCACGAGCGGCAGGCCCTGGATGCTGCGCGGCGCGGCGAGCTTGGCGATGGCGAAATCATTGTCGAAGCTGATGAAATCGAGCAGCCGTTCGTTGAGCAGGCGCGCCACGCGTTCGCCCATGCGCTCTTCGGGGAAGACGACGTGATGCGCCCCGGTGCGTTGCAGGATGCGGCCATGCTTGTCGTTGGTCGCCTTGGCCCAGATGTTCGGCACGGCAAGATCGGACAGGGCCAGCACGGCCAGCACGCTCGCCTCGATATCGGTGCCGATCCCCACCACGGCGGAGGTGAAGCTGCGCGCGCCCAGCTTCTCCAGCACGTCGCCATCGGTCGCGTCGGCCTCCACCACCTGAGTCAGATGGGCGGCATTGTCCTGCACCATGGCCGGATCGAGATCGACGCCGAGCACCTCGTGCCCCATCCGCTCCAGCGTATGCGCCACCGCACAACCGAAGCGACCGAGGCCGATGACGAGGACGGGGTTGCGCGTGTCAGCCGACAATGGGATTCTCCTCGGGGTAGCGATAGGGCCGCGGCTGGGCGTTGAGAGCGAGCGCGGTGGCAACGGTGATGGTCCCGACTCTGCCGACGAACATCAGCAGCGCCAGCACCATCTGGGCCGTGGGGGGCAGGTCGGCGGTGATCCCGGTCGACAGGCCCACGGTCGAAAAGGCGGAAATGGTCTCGAACAGAACGTCCCGCAACGGCAGGTCCGCGACCGAGAGGATATAGGTCGTCGCGGAGAGGATGATCAGCGCGGCCATGGTCGCCACGGTCAGCGCCTGTCGCTGGGCCCGCGCTCCGAACCGCCGCCCGAACATGGCGGCATCGCGCTGGCGTGTGATCTCCGCCACGACGATGGCGAGGAGGACCATCATGGTCGTGATCTTGATCCCTCCCGCCGTGCCCGCGCTGCCACCGCCGATGAACATCAGCGCGTAATTCACCACCAGCGTCTCGCCGCGAAAGGCGCCGACATCAAGGCTGTTGAACCCCGCCGTGCGCGGCATCACCGAATGGAAGGCGGCGTTGAGCAGCTTGGTGCCGACATCCATCGGCCCGAGCGTGTCAGGATTGGTCCATTCCATCGCGAGATGGGCGGCAAAGCCGATCAGCAGCAGCCAGCCCGTCGCGGCGACGGTGATCTTGGTGTGCAGCGTATAGCGCCGCCAGACGAGCCGGTGCGCGCGCAGATCCTGCATGACGGGGAAACCCAGCGCGGCGATCACCACCGCCAGCATGATCGGCCCCAGCATCACGACATCGCTCTGGAACCCCATCACGCTGTCGCTGAAGGTCGAAAATCCGGCATTGTTGAAGGCGCTGACCGAATGAAACACGCCGTGCCACAGCGCCTCTCCCCAGCCGAAATCATAGGCGAGGCGCAGCCGCAGAGTCAGGATGATGGCAACCGTCAGTTCGACCGCCAGCGTGATCTTCAGGATCAGGCGCAGCACCGATGCCGCATCGCCCAGCGCCAGGCGGTCGCGTTCGACCTGCGTCGCCATGCGTTCGCGCAGGCCGAAGCCGCGCCCCGCCATCAGCCCGAACAGGGTCGCCGCGGTCATGATCCCGAACCCGCCGATCTGGAACAGCATCAGAATCACCGCCTGCCCGAAACCGGACCAATAGGTGGCGGTATCGACCGTTATCAGCCCGGTCACTGCGACCGCGGACGTCGCGGTGAAGAAGGCGGTGATCGGCGGCGTCACCGACCCATCGGCGGTCGCGATGGGCAGCATCAGCAGCGCCATGCCGATCAGAATCGCGCCTGCGAACAGGACGGGGATCAACCGGACCGGATCTCGCAAGGCGCGCATCGCGGTGCGCTCTACTCCCGAGCGCGGCAAGCCAAAAGCGAAATCAGCTCCACACCGCTTCCGGCGGCAGGCTCATGAGAATCGCGTCGATATTGCCGCCGGTCTTGAGGCCGAACAGAGTGCCGCGATCGTAGACGAGATTGAATTCGGCATAGCGCCCGCGCCATTCGAGCTGGGTCTGCTTGTCTTCCGGCGTAAACGCACTCTCCATCCGGCGGCGGACGAGCTTCGGGAAGATGTCCAGAAACGCTTCGCCGACATCGCGCGTGAAGGCGAAATTGCGCTCGAAGCTGTCTTCATCCGCGCATTCGAGATGGTCGTAGAAAATCCCGCCCACGCCGCGATGGACGCCGCGATGGGGGATGTAGAAATAATCGTCCGCCCATTTGCTGAACCGCTCGTAATAGGTCGGATTGTGCGCGGCGCAGGCGGCGCGGAACCGGGCGTGGAAATCCTCGGTGTCCTCTTCATAGGGGATCGGCGGATTGAGGTCCGCCCCGCCCCCGAACCACGCCTTGCCCGTGACAAGGAAGCGGGTATTCATATGGACCGCCGGGACATGCGGGTTCGCCATATGGGCGACCAGGCTGATCCCGGTGGCGGTAAAGCGCGGGTCGTCGGGATCGACGCCGTTCATCGTCTTGGCGAATTCCGCTTCGAACGATCCGCGCACGGTCGATACGTTCACGCCGACCTTTTCGAACACCTTGCCCTTCATCAAACCGCGCGTGCCGCCGCCCGGATCGGGATTGCCTTCCTCGTGCCGCTGCCAGGGGAGGTAGTCGAAGCGCGCATCCGATCCCGCCTCGCGCTCGATCGCTTCGAATTCGGCGCAGATGCGATCCCGCAGGGTTTCGAACCAGGTGCGGGCGGCTTCGGTCTGTTGGGTCCAATCCATCGCCACCCCTTGCCAAGCGGAATCCGGGAGGGCAAGAGCGGGCCATGGTTCCCCTTTCGTTCGCCGATCAGGAATGGCTGCTCACCGAAGGCCGCGCGCTGTACTGGCCGCGCGAACAGGCCTTGCTGGTGGCGGATCTCCATCTCGAAAAGGGAAGCTTCTTCGCGCGCCACGGGCAGATGATCCCGCCCTATGACAGCCGCGAGACGCTGGAACGGGTGGCACTGGCGATCCGCGAGACGGGTGCGCGGCGGGTCATCACTCTCGGCGACAATTTCCACGATTCGGATGGATCGACCCGGCTGGAACCGCATGCCTGCGGGATGCTGGAGGCGCTGACCAAGGCCGTCGACTGGGTCTGGATCACCGGAAACCACGATCCCGACATGGAGGCGCGCTGCGGGGGCACGCTGGTCGAGGAGCTGGCGATCGGCGGTGTGATCCTGCGCCACCGCGCCATGCCGGGCGAGACGCGGCCCGAACTGTCGGGGCATTATCACCCGCGCGTGCAACTGACGGTCCAGCGTCGCCATATCCGCCGCCCCTGCGCCGTCATCAGCGCCAATGAGGGCGCGGACGGACGGCCATCGGGCCGCATGATCCTGCCCGCCTTCGGCGCCTATACCGGCGGGATGAACGCCGCCGATCCGGCGATCCTCAAGGCGCTCCAGCCCGCCAACGCCATCGATGCGGTCGTCCCGGCGAAGGGCCGCCTGGCGCGTTTCCCGCTATGGCGAGCGGGATAGGACCCTTGGCGCGTGGCCTTCGCGCCACGCCGGATGGGGCACCTTTGCACTACCCACTTCCGAATCCTTGCAAGAATGCCTACATGGGACGATCCAAGGCAATGATACAGGAGATAGCCCCATAGCCCGTCCACCCCGTCGTTCCATGCAGCCGCCGGTCAAGAGCGGCCCGCGCTACGACAATTTCATCCAATCGCCCAAGGTCCGCGTCATCGATGACGAGGGAGAGAATCTGGGCGTAATGTTCACCCGCGAAGCGATCGAACAGGCCAACGAGAAGGGCCTGAACCTCGTCGAAGTGTCCCCCAATGCGGACCCGCCGGTGTGCAAGTTCCTCGATGTCGGCAAGCATCGTTACGAGGCGCAGAAGAAAGCGAACCTCGCGCGCAAGACGCAGAAGACCCAGGATATCAAAGAGGTCAAGATGCGCCCCAACATCGACACGCACGATTACGACGTGAAGATGCGTAACGTGGTCAAGTTCATCGAAAACGGCGACAAGGTGAAGTGCACGCTGCGCTTCCGTGGCCGCGAAATGGCGCACCAGCAACTCGGCATGGACCTGCTGAATCGCGTCCGCGACGACGTGGAAGAGATCGCCAAGGTCGAAAGCTTCCCGCGCCTGGAAGGGCGCCAGATGCTGATGGTGCTCGCACCCAAGTAACGGACCATCCCTGACCGCCACAAACCGGGGAACGGCGACTGCCGCCCCCGGTTGAGGCGGAATGGCCCGTGTCTTCTCCAACGCCCTGCTAGTCGTCGGCCTTGCCGGGGCACTCGCGCTCGGCGGATGTTCGGATGCAGACCAGCCCGTTGTCACCGAGCGCGGCGATGCCGCCCGATTGGGTAACGCCGAACCGCCGGTGGTTTCCCCCGCCCCTTCGAACACATCGACCGGCGAAGCCAAGACGATCTCCGCATCGCCGCCGCCGGGTTATACCAACGGGTCCGACATCAACGAAGGCTATCCCGACCTGACCCCGCCTGTCCTGACGCCCGAAGCCGAGCGCACCGAGACCGGCGCGCGTAGTGTTCTGCTCAGCTTCGCACGCGCGATCGAGCTGCGTGAATACGATCAGGCCTGGGCGATGCTGACACCGCAAGCGCAGCAGAAATGGAACAGAGCGCGTTTCAATGCCCTGTTCGAAGGGTTGCGCGACATCAGCGTTGCCGTTCCGGAGGGGACCATGGAGGGCGCGGCCGGATCGAGCTATTACACGAGCGATGCCGAGATCACCGCGAGCGATGCGGACGGAAGGCCGGTTCGTCTTGAAGGTCCGATCGTCCTTCGCCGGGTCAATGACGTGCCGGGATCGAGCGCCGAAGAGCGCCGCTGGCATATCGACAGGGTCGAGCTTTCAGCAACGCATTGATCGGCGCCGTTCGATCATTCGATTTCGAAATCCAGCACGGTGAAGGTCGCAGGCGCGGTCGCATAGACCCCGTGGCCTCGCCCGCTATTGCCGCCGAAGGTGAAGCCCACGCGATGCGCATCGTTCACGGCCCGGCGGAAACCTTCGCGGTTCTGGTGCGCCGAGGGTCCGGTCATGGCGATCCAGTCCTCGTCCAGCCCGATGCTCACCTCGTGGACGCCGGGGCTCAACGGCATTTCGCGCGCATTGGGAGAATACCAGCGGTAATCGGGATGGCGCATCCGCCAGCTATCGCCCGCCCGCTGGAAATAGAGCGACAGGGTCGCAGGGCCAGCCGAAGGATTTTCCTGCTGGATGAACCGCGTCCCGCGTGGCGCATCGATGCGGTAGCGCAGCGTGATCCGCCGCGCCCCTTCGAGCGATCGCACCGGAAGGGTCACGTAATGGACATGCCCGTCCCGCTTCGTCGGACCCGGTATGGTGAAGCTCGCGCCGTCGCGCCCCTCATAGGGACGAAGCGGCATATTGACCGAATAATTGCGCCCATCGATGATCGGCCCGATCTGCCATGCACCTGCCGGCGGCGCCTCGGCCCCGGCTGGAACCGAAAGCGCGACCGCTGCCCCCGCAGCCAGAGCGGTCTTGACGAAGGTGCGCAGTCGCGGCGAGCGATGGGAAATACTGGCCATGCAGGACTATCTACAGAAGGACGACTGAAACGATCCTGACCCGGTCGTAAACCCGGCCGTAATCTCCGCGGCGGCTTGATCGATGGCGGCGAGGCTCGTAATCCGCCCGGGCGACGGCCCCCCGGTGGAGAGGCGTTCCTGCGGAGGTTAGGAACGGGTGCTTCCGGAGCGGCCCATTCACAGCCCCCGCCTTCCTGGGGGCGTGCCGAAGCAGGAAGGACATCGCCCCATGAGCGAGACCGACATCATCGACCCCACCACCCCGCGCAAGAACCCCAAGCCGGAAGTCACCAAGATCGACGGACGCGCGTTGAAGCCCGCCACCCTGATGATGGGCCATGGCTACGATCCGACCCTGTCGGAAGGCAGTCTCAAGCCGCCGATCTTCCTCACCAGCACCTTCGCTTTCCCCAGTGCGGCAGACGGCAAGCGCCATTTCGAAGGCATCACCGGCAAGCGCCCCGGCGGCGCGGACGGCCTCGTCTATTCGCGTTTCAACGCGCCCAACCAGGAAATCCTCGAAGATCGCCTCTCGATCTGGGACGGAGCGGAAGACGCGCTGAGCTTTTCGAGCGGCATGACCGCGATCTGCGTGCTGATGCTGGCCTATGCGTCGCAGGGCGACGTAATCGTCCATTCCGGCCCGCTCTATGCCGCGTCCGAAGGCTTCGTCGCCAAGGTCATGGCGAAATTCGGCGTCACCTATGTCGATTTCCCCGCAGGCGCCACGCGCGAGGAGATCGACGCGGTGCTGGAAAAAGCAAAGAACCAAGCGTCCGATCAGGGCGGCAAGGTCTGCATGATCTACCTCGAAAGCCCCGGCAATCCGACCAATGCCCTCGTCGATATCGAAGCGGTCAAGGAAGCCCGCGACGCGGCGCTCGACTGGGATTGCCCGATCGCGATCGACAACACCTTTCTCGGGCCCCTCTGGCAACGCCCGCTCGATCATGGCGCGGACATCGTCGTCTATTCGCTGACCAAATATGTCGGCGGCCATTCGGACCTCGTCGCGGGATCGATCGCCGGCGCGAAGAAATGGATGGATCCGGTGCGCAGCTTGCGCAACACGATGGGCGGCATCTGCGATCCCAACACCGCCTGGATGCTCCTGCGATCCCTGGAGACCGTGGAACTGCGGATGCAGCGCGCGGGCGAGAATGCAGCCAAGGTGTGCGATTATCTCAGCAAGCATGAGAAGGTCGAAGGACTCGGCTATCTCGGCATGATCGAGGGCGAGCGGCAGCAGGACATCTACGACCGCCATTGCCTGGGTGCCGGATCGACCTTCTCGCTGCTGTTGAAGGGCGGCGAGGCGGAATGCTTCCGGTTCCTCGACGCGCTCAAGATCGCCAAGCTCGCCGTCAGCCTTGGCGGAACCGAGACGCTGGCGAGCCATCCCGCTTCGATGACTCACCTCTCCGTTGCCGAAGGGCGCCGGACGGAACTCGGCATTTCGGACAATCTGGTGCGTATCTCGATCGGGATCGAGGATGCGGACGACCTGATCGCCGATTTCGAACAGGCGCTCGAACAGGTCTGAGCCTGTCGCTGTCAGACGTCGCCCCGGACCTGTCACGGGTCCGGGGTGGCGCATTTTCGAGGCTGCCGAATTGACCCGCATCGCCTTTCTCGCCTGTGCCGAAACGCTGCCTCCCTCCGGACCGAACCCCGGTCCGCGACGGGGCGATGCGTTCGAGCACGATCTCGAGATCGCGGCCCTGCGCCCCGCGTTCGAGGCTGCCGGGATGGATCTGTTCGAACTGGACTGGCGTGCTCCGATCGACGACTTCGGCGGGATCGATCTCGCTCTGCTCGGCACGGCGTGGGATTATCAGGACCATCCCGAGGCTTTCCTGACCCGGCTCGACGAGCTGACCCGGAACGGCATCGCGGTCTGCAATCCGCCCGAAATCGTCCGCTGGAACAAGGACAAAGGGTATCTGCGAGAACTGGCGGAACGCGGCGTCCCGATCATTCCGACCCGCTGGCATAACGATGCGGGCCGCGACCAGATCGCCGCCGCGATGGACGAATTTGCGACCGATCGCGTGGTGGTCAAACGCCGCGTCGGTGCGGGAGCGCTGGGCCAGCACAGCTTTGCGCGCAACAGCCTGCCCGCTCCCGAATGGCGCATGGGCCGCGCCTGTCTGATCCAGCCCTTCCTTGCGAGCGTGGTCGAGGAGGGGGAATACACTTTCGTCTTCATCGATGGCCAGTTCAGCCATGGGGTCCTGAAACGTGCGGCGGCGGGCGATTACCGGATCCAGTCGCTCTATGGCGGTGTGGAGAGCGTCTACACACCGAGCGAAGCCGATCTGGCGAACGCCGAGGCCGTGATCGCCGCCCTACCCTTCGCGGAGCCGCTCTACGCCCGCATAGACATGGCGCGGCTTCCTTCGGGCGAACTGGCCGTGATGGAAGCGGAGCTGATCGAACCCTATCTCTATCCCGAACAGGGGCCGGATCTGGGCCAACGACTGGCCAAAGCGGTGCGCGCCCGCCTCGCCCGAAAGAGCTAGCTGTCCGCGCTCGCCTGTTCGGGCGTACCACTCCCTTGCATCCGATAACGCACCCGCGTTTCGCAATTGGTGAAGCCTGCATTCTTCTGCGCGCTCGAGCGCTCGATCATCCGCTTGGCCGCTTCGCCGAAATCATCGGTCGGCTCGGCGCGCAGGACGCGGACATTGCCGATCTCTCCCCATGTCGCGACATCATAAACGATGTCCGCCCACCCTTCGATCGAGCGCGCCAGATAGGCCGCGGGGAAAGTCAGCTGCGGTGCGCGATCCCATTCCAGCGCCGCGCAGGGATCGGTCCAGCCGGGAGCCCGCGGCGGCGCGGGCGGCGCGGGCAAGACTGCCGCGTTGCGCCAATAGGGGTAGCTACAGTTGCGCCTGAGCGGCCCTTCGGTGAAACGGCTGTTTGCCACCGCCTCTTCGGACGCCTCGGCGAGCGCATCATTGCCGGTTCCGTACAGATGGTGGACATTCACCGTCTCGCCGGACGCCGCGACATCGAACCCGATCATCACCCAGTCGCGCACCCCGGGCGTCGCCGGAATTCGCTCGAAATTCGGAAAGGCCTGCATCAGCGTCTGCGTGCCCTGACGGCATTCGTCGCCTGAATGGAGCCGATCATACGCCTCCTTCGGCAGGCGCGGCGTCTGGTTGGTCATGATATAGGATGCCAGTTCGACCGGCTCGGCCTTGTCCACCGAACGCATCACCGGTTGGTAGGTTATCGAACATCCCATGCGCGCGGCACCCGCTGCAAATCGGCTCGACGCCAGAGCGGGTCCGGCCGTGCCTTCCGCCAAGAATGCGGGCGAAGTGCGTGTAATCGAGAGTGGCCGCCCTGTCGGATCTATCGCGAACTCGAAGACCATTGCGGACGGTTGCGTCCCTCGCCCGCCCCACAGCGAATTATACGGCCGACGACCTTCGACGACAGGGACTTCGACGCCGTCATCGCAGTGGACCGGTCCGGGCATCCAGCTGACCAATTGTTGGGTCGCCGCATCAGCGTTCGGCACTCCGACCGTGACCACGGGCGGCTCCGGCGGTATCGCCAAGGCGGCGGTTCCGAGCAAAGCCGATACCAATCCGATCATCCCCGCATTCCTTCGTTTTCAGTGACGGACAGGTTCGCCCCTACCCCTTCCACTCCCGCCGTTCTTCCGCTGCTTTCAGGACTTCATAGGCGATTTGCAGTTTCTGGAATTCCTGCGCGGCTTCCGCGTCGTTCGGCTTCACGTCCGGGTGGACCGTCTTCGCCTTTTCGCGCCAGGCCTTCTTGATTGCGGGGAAGTCGGCATCGCTTTCGAGGCCGAGTGCGTCCAGTGCGCGCATCTCGTCCTGGGTGCGCGAGCCGTCGCCGCTGCCGCCCCAGCCGTAATGCTGCGCTTCGGCATAGCCTGCATTCTCAGCCTGCTCGGCCTTGGTGCGCGCGGCCTTTTCTGCCTTGTCGAGCCCTTCGAAATAATCCCATTTCTGATTGTATTCGGCGGCATGGCGCTGGCAGAAATACCAGCGATCGCGGCTGTTGGGCGCCTTGGGCGCGGGGCAATCGCCCACCTCCTCGCAGCCATGGCGGTCGCACAGCTTGACGTTCGCCGCCGCGCGCTCGCTTTCATAGCCGCGCCAGCGGGGAAAGCCCCAATCGTTGGAACGACGGGGCTTAGGCATCTGAATCAGTCACTATAAAATCGGGCATCGCCAGTAACCTAGGCTTTCGGACCGGCAATGCCAATGTCGCAGAAGCGAGGGAGCGTCCGGTATCACGACCGCCCCCTCGACCTGCAATCGGATCAGTTGATCACCACGCTCGCGGCGCGCCGGTTCTGCGCCCAGGCGCTTTCATTGCTGCCGAGCGCCACGGGGCGTTCCTTGCCATAGCTGACGGTGCGGATGCGCGTCGCCGGAATGCCCAGGCTGACGAGATAGTTCTTCGCCGCATTGGCGCGCCGCTCACCCAGAGCGAGGTTGTATTCGCGCGTGCCGCGCTCGTCCGCGTGACCTTCGACGGTGAAGGTGATCTGCGGATACTGGCTGAAATACTGCGCCTGCACCTGCAAACGGCGCGTATCCTCGGCATCGATATTGTAACGGTCGGTGTCGAAATAGACGACCGTATTCTGCGCGCCGACGGTTTCGGTGAAATGGCGCTGCGTACCGGGAGCGGCCACGCCCGGTCCGTTCGGCGCGGGGGTGGTCGCCGGCACGGTCTGCTGCGGGGGCGGCGGCAGTTCTTCGGGCGGCTGCTTCTTACAGGCGGCGAGCGCGAGCGCGCTGGCGAGGCAGACGGTGGCGGTCAGACGGGTGTTCATAGGGGCCGATCCTTTTCGACTGTTTCAAAACCGGTGTGCGACCCGGCGAATGCAATACTCAAACCAATGCTTTTACGGCAGGATCGGTCCCCATGCCGGGTCCGATCCGTCGACCGGGGTCGGCAGCTGGCGCTCGTTCTCGCCCGTCAGATCGACCTGCCACAAGCCGGTATTGCCCGAATTGCGCTCGGTGCGGAAAAACTGGACGATGCGGCCATTGGGCGACCAGGTCGGCGCCTCGTCCTGCCATCCGCTCGTCAGACGGCGGGCATTGCCGCCGCTCGGCGTCATGACGTAGATGTTGAAATTGCTCGCATTGGTAAAGGCGATCTGGTCGCCGCGCGGGCTCCATTCGGGCGTGGCGCAGCGCGAGCTGCCGAAGCTGATCCGGCGCTGATTGGTGCCGTCGGCGTTCATGATATAGCATTGCTGATTGCCCGACCGGTCGCTCTCGAACACGATCTGGCGCCCATCGGGCGAGAAGGATCCGCCGATATCGATCCCGGGTGCGTCGGTCAGCCGCGTGCTCTGGCCGCCCGTTACGGGAACGCGATAGATGTCGGTATTGCCGCCGACGGCCATCGAATAGAGGATATAGCGCCCATCCGGGCTCCAGCGCGGGGCGAAGGTCGGATTAGCGCTCTCCGTCACCAGAGTCTGGCTCCCCGTGCCCACGTCGTAGACGTAGATGCGCGGATTGCCGTCGACATAGCTCAGATAGACGAGCTGGCGATAATCGGGCGAATAGCGCGGGGTCAGCGCAGTCGTACGGCCGGTGGTGATGAAGCGGTGGTTCGCCCCGTCGCTGTCCATGATGGCGAGCCGCTTGGTGCGGTTATCCTTCGGCCCCGTCTCGGCGATATAGGCGATGCGGCTGTCGAAGAACGGGCTTTCCCCGGTCAGGCGCGAATAGACGAGGTCGGCGCATTTGTGCGCGGCGCGGCGCCAGTCGGACGGAGGCACCACCCAACCCTCGCGCACCAGCTCGTCGCGCAGGGCCATGTCGTAAAGATAGCAGCCGATCGTCAGCTTCCCGTCGCTGCGCCCGCGGACATAGCCATGCACCAGCATTTCGGCATTCCGGCTCGACCAGGTGCCCCAGGCGGGCGCCGTGATCTCGGAATAGCTGGGCGTCGGCAGCGAATCCGGGCCGGTCGGCTTGAACAACCCGTTATTGCGCAGGTCCGAGGTGATGACGCGCGCCAGCTCGATCCCGAGCGCGGAGGTGCCCGACTGGTTGGCGGGCGTCGGCACGTTCCGGTCGGTCGCGAAGGCGGGAATGGCGATGCCGAGATCGTCGAGCCGGCCTTCGTAACTGACCGAGACGTTGAGGCCTTCACCCTCGTCCACCGTTTCGATCACGCCGCCTTCGGGAGGCGCTTCGCCCAGATCCTGATTCTGGGCGCTGAGCGGGGTGGCGATGAGCGCTGCGCCAGTGAGCAGTGGGGCCAGCAGCGGGGCGAGAATACGCGAAATCATTGGGCGAGCCTCCAGTCGAGGTTGGCGGTGATGGTCTTCCAGGCCTCGTAATATTCTTCCGGCAGATCGAACGGCGCGGCCAGTTGCACGGCGCGGATCGCCTGTTCGGCGTGGCGGTCGGCCTGGGCGCGATTGGTGTCGTTGACGCCGGTCTGGCGCGCCACGGTGGGGCGGCCCTGCAATTTGCCATCCGCGCTCAATTGGAAGCGCACATAGGTGACGATCTTTTCGACCTCCGGCCCGTTGGGCGGCTGCCAGTGCGGCTTGATCTGCCGCGCGACGGCAGACGCGATCGAGGCCTTGGCGCTTGCCCCAATCTGCGAGGCGGGGGTGCGGGTTTCGGTGCTGGTCGCGCTGTCGCCGGCTCCAGCGAGGAAATTGTCGCCGATGCGCGATGCGCCCCCGGTCCTGGCAGCGGGCTGCGCCGGGCGCTCGGCGGTTCGAGCGGGCGCCTCGGCACGGCGCGGTGTCTCGGTCCGGCGAGCGGGTGAAGGCGCGGGCGCAGGCGCAGGCGTGCGCGCGCGTTCGGTCTGGCGCGGCGCCGGCCTTTCGACTGGACGCGGTGCCGGGCGTTCGACCGGACGGGCGACGGGCCGCTCGACCGGTCTTTCGACGGGACGTTCCACCGGGCGCTCCACCGGAGCGGGCGGGATTTCGGACGGCGGTGCGGGCGTGTCGCTCAGGATGGGCGCCGTCGACGCGGCGCTCTCGCTGACCGGATCGGGCGCGGTCGAGGTGAGGCCGACCTCGTCCGTCAGATTCACCGTCATGCGCTCGATCGGCTGCACGTTCTCGCGCTTGGTCGGCTGGAGCAGCAAGACGATCAGCAACAGGATGTGCAGCGCGACGGCCACGAACAGGCCGACGCGCTCTTCCCCTACAAGACCGGTTCTCTCCATCATCACGCGGCTATGGCGCGTCCGATGAACGACCGGTGACCAGCGAGATGCGGTTCAGTCCGGCGCGGTTCAACTCGCCCATGATCGCCATCACCCGGCCATAATCGAGCGCGCGATCGGCGCGCAGCACGACATCGGGTCCTTCTGCGCTCTGATCGATCCCTGCGAGCGCCTCGGCGAAGCCGCCAGCGGGCACGGGCGTGTCGTCGATAAAGGCATTGCCCTGCGCGTCGAGGCTGATCGTGATCGACTGCGCCTCGTTGTCCATGGCATTGGCGCGGCTGTCGGGAAGGTCCAGGGGGACGCCCGAATTCAAGAGCGGCGCGGTCACCATGAAGATGATCAGCAGCACCAGCATGACGTCGACGAAGGGCGTGACGTTGATCTCCGCCATCGGCGTCCGGCGCGATCCGCCGCGCCGCCTCCGGCTGGAGGACGAGCCGAGCGACATCGCCATTATTTCAGCTCCAGCTGGCGGCTGAAGCTGGAATGCAACCGGTCGGAAAACCGCGTCAGCCGCGCTTCGTAGCGATTCACCGAATGGCTGAAGCGGTTATAGGCGATAACCGCCGGGATCGCGGCGAAGAGCCCGATCGCGGTGGCGAACAGCGCTTCGGAAATACCCGGCGCGACCACGGCCAGCGACGAATTTTCCTGCGCGCCGATCTGGAAGAAGCTGTTCATGATACCCCAGACCGTCCCGAACAGGCCGACGAAGGGCGCGACCGATCCGACCGTGGCGAGAAAGTTCAGCCGGTCCGCGAGGATATCCGCCTCGTTCGCGACCTGGCTTTCCATCGCGGAGGCGAGCCGCTGCCGCACCCCGTCGCGATCCTTCACCCCGTCGCGCGTCGAACGGCGCCATTCGGCCACGCCGGCATTGGCGACGCGCGCGGGCGGCAGATCCTTGCGCCCGCGTTCGGACATGAAGCGGTCGAAATTCTCCGCCTGCCAGAAATCCTCCTCGTAGGATTTGGTCTTGCCGTTCAGGCGGCCCATTCTGAGGCCGAATCCGACGATGATCATCCAGACCCAAATGCTGGCGAGCAACAGCCCCGCCATCACGAGCTGGACGACGATATCGGCATCGAGAAACAGTTCGACCGGATCGAGCCGGGTCGGCGCCGCGACGGCAAGAAGGGAAATTGTGGTCATCTAAGGTCCTGGGCTTTTACGGGTTACTGGCCATGAAGCGGGCAAAGGCGGCGCGCCATTCTTCGGGCTGGCGGCGCGGGCGGCCATCGGGGGCGACGAAGCCGACGCGCAAGTCGGCTTCCGCAAGCACCTCGTCGCCGCGACGCGCGGTCTGGTGCATCCGGCAGCTTGCCGCGCGCATTTCGGTGCAGCGCGTCTCGATCATGACGTCATCATCGAGCTTTGCGGGTCGCAAAAATTTGAGCTGCACATCGGCGACGGCATAGGCCCCCACCCCCGCCTCGATCGCGGCCCGCTGGTCGATGTCGAGGCGGCGCAACAGATCGGAACGGGCGCGTTCGAACCAGCGCAGGTAATTGGCATGATAGGTGATGCCCGACAGGTCCGTATCCTCGTAATAGACGCGCACCGCATAGAAATGCGACGCGCCATCTATCGTGCCATCGGGAAAGGAAGGTCGAGCCATCACCGGCGCGTTAGCCGAGGTCGGACTCCCCCGGCAATCGAAACCGACGAAGCGTTGGCGAGAGGCGATGGACGCTCGGCCCTATCGCCGCGCAATCATCGGCCCGAGCGGTTCGCCGCCGAAAAGGTGAACGTGAAGGTGCGGGACCTCCTGCCCCCCATGCGGCCCGACATTGGCGAGGAGGCGATAGCCGGGTTCGACCAGACCCTTCTGCCGCGCCACGGTCCCGACAGCCCGGACGAAACCGCCGATTTCCTCGTCCGAGGCATCACGCGAGAAATCGTCCCAGCTGACATAGCGGCCTTTGGGGACGACCAGCGTGTGGATTTCGGCCTGCGCGTTGATATCCTCGAAGGCGTAGGCCCATTCGTCTTCATAGACCTTGGTCGAAGGAATCTCGCCGCGCAGGATCTTGGCGAAGATATTCGCATCGTCATAGGGCTTGGTCGCGTCGATGGGCATCAGCTGCTCCTGCTCGCTTTTTCCTCGAGACCCGAAACGCCTTCGCGGCGATCGAGTTCGGCCATGACTTCGTTCAAGGTCACGTCCTTTTCCGCCAGCATGACCAGCAGGTGGAACAGAACGTCGGCTGCCTCGCCGATCAATTCCCCACGATCCTGCGCCAGGGCAGCGACCACCGCTTCGACCGCTTCTTCGCCGAATTTGCGGGCGATCACCGGCAGGCCGCGCGCCGAGAGGCTGGCGACATAGCTGGTTGCGGCGTCCGCACGGCGACGGTCGGCGATCGTGTTTTCCAGGCGAAAGAGCGTGTCCATGATCGCGCACCCATGCGGCGCGGCGCGGACGAAATCAATGCCGCGGAGGGGCGTCGCCGCTCAATCCTCGCTCGGCGCGCCCGATCGGATACCGATAAGGCGCCCGGCCACCAGCGCCCCGCATGCGGTCAGGATCACGGCAAGCGCGCTCGGTTCGCCGACGGCGTGCGACATGGTCTGCACGAACGGCAGGTCCGCGACCTGGGAGGCAAGAGCGGCGAGGTGATTCGTCATGCGGTGCTTTTATCATAGGATATTGCAAACAAGGGCACCCAGAGATGGGCTGTCCCTTTGCGAGACTGGTTCGGTTGCCGCCGTGAAAGGCTAGACGCGCACCGGCAGGCCTGCGGCGCGCAGAGCGTCATGCGCCTCGGCGATGCTGTACTGGCCAAAATGGAAGATCGAGGCGGCGAGCACCGCGCTCGCATGGCCCTCGGTCACGCCCGCGACGAGATGATCGAGCGTTCCGACGCCACCGCTCGCAATCACGGGCACGCGCACCGCATCGGCGATCGTGCGGGTGAGGTCGAGATCGTACCCCCGCTTCGTCCCGTCCCCATCCATCGAGGTCACCAGCAATTCGCCCGCTCCCAGTTCCGCCAGGCGCACGGCGTGTTCGACCGCATCGATTCCGGTCGCGCGGCGTCCGCCATGGGTAAAGATTTCCCAGCCGTCTCCGGTGGACCGCGCATCCACGCTGGCGACCACGCACTGGCTGCCGAAACGCTCGGCGATCTCGGCGACCAGTTCGGGCCGTTCGACCGCCGCGCTGTTGACCGCGACCTTGTCCGCGCCTGCCAGCAGCAGCGCGCGCGCATCCTCGGCGCTGCGCACGCCGCCGCCCACGGTCAGCGGCATGAAGCAGACCGCGGCAGTGCGCCGGACGATGTCGAGCAGCGTCCCGCGCCCTTCGTGGCTGGCGGAAATGTCGAGGAAGCACAACTCGTCCGCCCCCGCCGCATCGTAGGCCTGCGCCTGCTCGACCGGGTCGCCTGCATCCTTCAAGTCGACGAAATTGACGCCCTTGACCACGCGGCCATTCGCCACGTCGAGGCAGGGGATCACGCGAACGCGGACTGTCATATATCCTCCCCGGCTCGGGGAGGGGGACCGCCGCCGAAGGCGGGGGTGGAGGGGCGCCGCCGCAGAAAAGCTCCAGCGATTGGGCGGGTCGAAGAGGGGTGCCCCTCCACCATGCTACGCATGGTCCCCCTCCCCGTACCGGGGAGGATCGAAAACGCATCCATCATGCCCGCCCTTCGCCTCGTCGCGCCATCGCCAGCGCCGCCGCCAGATCGAGCCGCCCGTCATACAGCGCTCGCCCGGTGATCACGCCCTCGATCCCCTCGTGAGCGTGCAAAGACAATACATGGATATCGTCCAGCCCCTTCACCCCGCCGCTGGCGATCACCGGCATATCGGTCCGGCGCGCAAGGTCGAGCGTGGCGTCGATATTGCAGCCCTTGAGCAGCCCGTCGCGCCCGATATCGGTGAAAAGCAGCGAGGCGACGCCCGCATCCTCGAACCGGCGGGCCATGTCGTGGACGGGCACGTCGGACACTTCCGCCCAGCCCTCGGTCGCCACCATCCCGTCGCGCGCATCGACCGCGACGACGATGCCGTTCTCCCACTCCTTCGCCATGTCCTTGACGAATTGCGGGTCCTTGAGGGCCGCCGATCCGATTACCAGCCGCGACACGCCCAGCGCGAACCAGCCCTCGACATCGGAAGGTTTGCGGATACCACCGCCCAATTGGACATGGCCGGGAAACGCCTCGACGATCCGCTCCACCGCAGCGCGATTGCGGCTCTCGCCCGCAAAGGCCCCGTCGAGATCGACCACATGCAAATGCTCGGCCCCGGCTTCCGCGAACAGCAACGCCTGCGCGGCGGGATCGTCGCCATAGACGGTCGCGCGATCCATATCGCCTTCGGCGAGGCGCACCACCTGGCCGTTCTTCAAATCGATGGCAGGAAAGACGATCATCGGGTCAGGGCCGCCATGCGAGAAACCTTTCGAGCAATGCCAGCCCGTAGGCCTGGCTCTTTTCGGGATGGAACTGGACGCCGAGCAGATTGTCGCGCCCGACCGCCGCGACAAGGCCGCCGCCATGATCGGTCATGGCGATCACGTCGCGGCCATTGTCCGCGTGGAAATGGTAGGAATGGAGGAAATAGGCCTCGCCCGTCTCGATTACCGGATCCTCTTCGGCATGCGGGGTCAGCGCAACGTCGTTCCAGCCCATATGCGGGACCTTTACGCTCGCATCGATCGGTTCGATCGCGCGCACCTCGCCCGCGATCCAGTCGAGACCCGGCGTGGTCCCGTGTTCGAGCCCGCGCGTCGCGAGCAATTGCATTCCGACGCAGATGCCGAGGAAGGGCGCACCGCCGACCTGGACACGCTCCGTCATCGCCTCGACAGCGCCAGTCTGCGCCCGCAACCCTTCGGCGCAGGCCTTGAACGAACCGACGCCGGGCAGGACGATCCGGTCGGCGCTGCGCAACACGTCCGGATCGGCGGTGACCGTCACTTCCGCCCCGACCTTGCGCAGCGCATTCTCGACCGAATGGAGATTGCCCGCGCCGTAATCGACGAGCGCAACGCTTTCAGCCACCGAGCTGGCCCTTGGTGCTCGGGATCGCGCCGTGCTTGCGCGGATCGATCTCGACCGCCTGACGCATGGCGCGCGCGAAGCCCTTGTAGAGCGCTTCGCAGATATGGTGGTTATTGCTGCCGTAGATCAGCTCGCAATGCAGCGTGATGCCTGCCGTCTGCGCGACAGAGTGGAACCAGTGTTCGATCAGCTCGGTATCCCACTCGCCCAGTTTGGTCTGCGTGAACCCCGCCTTCCAGACGAGCCACGGACGGCCCGAAATATCGAGCGCGACGCGCGCCAGCGTCTCGTCCATTGGGGAATAGGCCGTGCCGTAACGCGCGATCCCGCCCTTGTCGCCGAGCGCGTGGTTGATCGCCTGGCCCAAAGCCAGCGCGCTGTCCTCGGTCGTGTGATGCTGATCGACATGGAGATCCCCATCGACCTTCATCGTCACGTCGATCAGCGAATGGCGGCTGACCTGTTCGACCATGTGATCGAGAAAGCCGATCCCCGTCGCGATGTCGTATTGTCCCGTCCCGTCGAGATCGACCTCGACGAGGATCTTCGTTTCCGCGGTATTCCGCTCTATCCGGCCGGTGCGCATGGGGCGCGCTATAGAAGCTGTGCACGGCTTCGCAAGCATTCCGGCTTGACCGGCGCGCGACGCCGCTCCACCTAGCGCGCCATGAGCGACGATCCGCCCGACAGCCTGATCCCCTACGACGCCATCGTGCAGGAGGCCCTGCGCGCCGTGGTCGGCCGCGTGCTCGGCGAAATCGTCGCAGGCGGCAGCGAATTGCCCGGTGCCCACCACTTCTACATCACTTTCAAGACGCACGCCGCGGGCGTCAGCGTCCCGCCGTCCCTGCGCGAACGCTTCCCCGACGAGATGACCATCGTGCTGCAGAACAAGTTCTGGGATCTGAAGGTGGAGGAGGACCATTTCAGCGTCGGCCTCAGCTTCAACCAGATCCCCGCCGAACTCGTGATTCCCTACGCCGCGATCACCCAGTTCGTCGATCCGGCGGTCGATTTCGGTCTCCAGTTCCAGGCGACGGTCGAAGGCATGGAGCCGACCGAGACCGACGATCCCGAAAATGACGGGGCGGAACAGGGCGATGGCCCGCCCGTTGTGGAAAGTGAAGACGGTTCGAACGTCGTCACGGTCGATTTCGGCCGCAAGAAATAAGGGCGCACGCAGACTGCGCCATACAGGGGCAGTAGCATGGTAAAACACGTTAGCGCATACGGGGCCAATGCGGTCGACAGGGCACGGGCGAAAGCGCCCGGGAAGACCGAAGGCATGCCCGGGCCGACGCACAATCCCGCCACCAATCTTCTGATGGCCGATGTCGTGATCCGCGCCGGATCCTATGTCGCGCGCCGCGCGATCGAGAAGGGGATCCTGCGCGGCCGCTATGGCAAGGACGTGGCGCGCGACATCGTGCGCAACAAGACGCTCGGCCAATCGCTGTTCAGCTACGGCCTCGCCAAGCTCGCCACCAAGAACCTGCCCGGCGCGGTGATCGTGGGCGGCGGCGCTTTGGTCAAAACCCTCTACGATCGGCGCAAGAGCCGGGGCAGCCAGCGCCGCGAAGGGGATCGCGAGCTGATCGAACAGGCCCACCGCGACGACTGATCGAGGGCGAGCCTTGAGGCTTATCGACATCCTGTGACTTGATTCGCGGGTGCTGGGCGTTTCATAGGCCCGCATGGCCGAATCTGCTTCCCCATCCTCTCTCCACCCCGACGCCGACCTTCATCGGCGCGGACTGATGTTCATCCTGTCCTCGCCCAGCGGGGCAGGTAAAACCACGATCAGCCGGATGCTGCTCGACGCGGACGAGGAAATCCGCCTCTCGGTGAGCGTGACCACGCGCCAGCCGCGTCCGGGGGAGATCGAGGGCGTCCATTACCACTTCGTCAGCGACGCGGAATTCGACGCGATGATCGATGAGGACGATTTCTACGAATGGGCCCCGGTCTTCGGCCATCGTTACGGCACGCCCAAGGGGCGCATCCGCACCGCGCTGAAACAGGGCCAGGATTTTCTCTTCGATATCGACTGGCAGGGCACGCAGCAGCTCTACCAGAAGGACCAGCAGGACGTGGTCCGCGTCTTCATCCTGCCGCCCAGCATCGCCGAGCTGCGCCGCCGCCTGGAAGGGCGCGCCACCGACGACATGGGAACGATCGACGCGCGCATGGATCGCGCCCGCAGCGAGATCAGCCACTGGGACGCCTACGATTACGTGGTGATCAACGACGATGTCGACAGCTGCTTCGCCAAGGTGCGCGAAATCCTCCATGCCGAACGGATGAAGCGCCAGCGCCAGACCGGCCTCATTCCCTTCGTGCGCGAATTGATGACCTGATCCGATGAGCGATGGGACCGACGCCTCGATCGAAACCCTGACCGATCGCGAACGGGTGGTGTTGCGTTTGCTGCTGGCCGGGCACACCGCGAAGTCGGCCGCCAACGAACTCGATCTGTCGGTCCACACGATCAACGATTACCTGCGCGAAGCCCGCAGAAAACTTGGGGTATCGAGCAGCCGGGAGGCCGCAAGAATCTTGGGGGAACAGGATAGCGAGGCCCCCCAAAATCGCGCGCCCGACGAAATCGGGATGGGCGCGGCCACCCATCACGACGATCATGCGAAGCCATCAGCAACACCGGGAGCGCGATCCTATCGCCCCTGGATCATTGGAGGTTTAGCAATGTCGACAGCCGCAATCGCAGCAGCACTCGCCCTTACCACTCTCGCGCCGTCGGACACGCCGCCGGACACGCCGCCGGACACAGGCGCCGCGAGTAAAGTCGTGCCTGCCGAGGAAATCGTGAGGGGAGAAAATCAGATGGAAGCCGATCTGCGCGAAACCGCCCTCGCTCTCGACGCCGCACGCTCCTTCGCGCGCCATATCGATGCAGGCGACTACACCGCCAGCTGGGCCGAGGCGGGATCCATGTTCAAGCAGGCGGTGACCGCCGATGCGTGGGCCGCTCAGGCGGCGCCGATCCGCGAGCCGTTGGGAGCAATGGTCAGCCGTACGGAGAAATCGATCGAGAGCCAGACCGAACTGCCCGGCGCACCGCGCGGCGAATACCGGCTGATCTCGTTCGACACGGATTTCTCCAACGCATCGGGCCGCAGCGAAACCTTTGTCATGGCGAAGGAAGACGGTCGCTGGGGCGTGGTTGGCTACTTCATCCGCTGAAGGAGTGTTCCCCACAAGCTAGCGGGCCGGAGGCGATCAGCCTGCGGCCCGCTTTCGTTTGAGAGAGGCGGTTACGGGGCCTCGCGATACTGCCCCGCGTCAAGCGCGATTGGCGCGATCCGGAAATGGCACGACCGTCGCGCGCTGTTCTTCATGGGGCAGCCAGCGCACGCCGTTGACAGTGCCGTTTTCGCTCAGCAGGTCGAGCCGTGCATTGGAGAGGGTGCGCATGAGGCGTTGCATGGTCGAACGCTGGGTCGATTGCTTCGCGCCATCGCTCTCCATCCGCCGGACGGTCGATCTCGACAAGCCGGCTTCTTGTGCCAAATCTTCCGCTGACCAGCCGAGCATCGCCCGGGCCGCTCGCAGAGCTGCGGGATGGATTGCGACGACCGCGGTCGGATCGGCCCGCGAAACCGGCGCAACGGCGGTTGGCCGCATTCGATGAGCCATGCGAAGGACCATTCCGATCCAGGCGCTGACATTGCCATCGCCGTCGAATTCTGGAACTCCGCGCGCGTTGTACCAGCGGTATGAACCATCCTGCACCTTCACGCGGAATTCCGTGTTGTATTCGATGCCGTGGTCGAGCGCGCTCTTCCAGGCTTCGCCCGCGCGCTGCACATCCTCGGGATGAAGCTTTTCGAGCCATCCCGCCCCCTGCGCCTCGGACGGGTTCTGGCCGGTGATTTCCTCCCAGCCCGACAATCGCACGAGACGACCGCTCGCGTCAGTTTCGAACACGCCGGCAGCCGCACCTGCGACCAATTTGATCAATTGTTGATGGGTCATCCGATCGGGCATGGCGCAAACCTACCACACTCCCTCAAAATGCTCCAACAACAATCGGCCTTTTGACGCAAAATGCATGTTAAGGGTTATTTTTGACTCCCCTTTGCTGCAAAAAAGGCATAGCGAAATCAATAAGGTCTATTCGGGAGAGAGGAGCGGACCATTATGCCACCTGACGGTATCGTCACCATGTCCGAGAAGGAGATGATTCACCGGATCCGCAATCTCGAGCAGATCAACGAATTCCTGATCCGGTTTCTCATGGATGTTAGCAGCCAGCTCGATGCCGCCCTGGGTGAGGACGGACTGAAAAGCGATGTTTCGGCGCTCGCCGTTGCGCGCGAGCGCACCTTGCGCCTACGCCAGCGGATCACGATCACTAGCTAGGGTTCGTCCCCGCATAGGGGTTGGAAATTTCGAATCGGACGGCTCGGGGCCTCGGAAACGGCCCCTCGCCATCGTCTCGATAGATGATCAGTTACCGCCCGAAGGATCCGCGAAATGGGTGGGAAGAAGGGCGTTGACGATGCCGCCGTCCACGGTCAGCGTTTCGCCGATCGTGTAATCGCCCGCCCGGCTGGCGAGATAGACTGCGGTCCCGCCCATATCCAGTTTGTCGCCCACGCGCTTGCTCGGAATGCCCTTGGCGCTCTGCTCCTCCATGTCGCGCGCGACCTTGTTCATGTTCGACGGGAACGCGCCCGGAGCCAGGCTGGTGACATAGATATGATCGCGCACCAGCCGCGCCGCCATACGCCGCGTCAGGTGGATAAGCGCGGCTTTCGAGGCCTGATAGCTGTAGGTCTCCCACGGGTTGACGCGCTGCCCGTCGATCGAGGTGATGTTGATGACCTTGGCGGGGCGATCCGCGCTTGCCGCGGCGGTGAGCAGCGTGTGGAGCTTCTGCGTCAGGAAGAACGGCGTCTTGACGTTCAGATCCATGACCTTGTCCCAGCCGGCTTCGGGGAACTCGGCATAGTCGGCCCCCCAGGCGGCACCGGCATTGTTGACGAGGATATCGAGCTTATCCTCCTTGGACGACAATTCCGAGACCAGGTCGTCGATGCCCTCCATCGTGGAGATGTCGCCCTGGATCGGCACGACCCGCTCGCCCAGTTCCTCGGCAGTCTCGTGCAGCTCGCCGCCCTTGCGCGCGGTGATGTAGACCCGCTCGATCCCGGCAGCGAGGAATCCTTCGACGATCATGCGGCCGATCCCGCGGCTCCCGCCGGTGACGAGCGCCGTGCGCCCCTTCAGGCTGAAAAGGTCTTCGAGGGTCATGTCTTGTCTCCTTGCCCCGTCGGGCGGTGCGTGTCTCTTAGTATCCGCTCAGTTCCGCGACGCGGTTGGCGTGGTAATACTGGTCGCCGAGGAATTCCTGCAGCGCACGGTCGCGCTTCATATAGAGGCCGATATCGTATTCGTCGGTCATGCCGATGCCGCCATGCATCTGCACGCCTTCCCGCACGGCGAGGCCTGCCGCCTTGGCGACCTTGGCCTTGGCGACGCTCGCCATCAGCTCGGCCTTTTCGCTGCCGCCGTCGAGCAGTTGCGCAGCCTTGATCGTCACCGCACGCGCGATCTCGACTTCGGAATAGAGATGGGCGGCCCGGTGCTGAAGCGCCTGGAACTCGCCGATCAGCCTGCCGAACTGCTTGCGCTGCTTCAGATAATCGACGGTCATGTCCATCGCCCCGCGCGCCACGCCGACGCCTTCGGCAGCCGCGCCGACGCGCCCTGCGGTGAGCATGGCGTTCAGAACCGCACGTCCGCCATCGACCTCGCCGATCACAGCATCGCCATCCAGTTCGACACCGTCGAATGTGATGTGGCTCGCCATCGAGCTGTCGACCAGGCGCACGCTGTCATGGCTCATGCCGCTGGCATCCTGCGGAACAGCGAAGAGCGTCACGCCGTCCTCGTCGCTATCGCTGCCCGAGGTGCGCGCGGCGACAACGATCATCTCGGCGCTGGCACCGTAGACGACGAAATCCTTCTTGCCCGACAGGCGGAAGCCGTTGCCCGATTTCTCGGCTTTGCAGGCGATCCGTTCGGGGCGGTGCTTGGGGCCTTCGTCGATGGCGACGGCATAGACCTTTTCGCCAGCGACCATGTCGGGAAGCCAGCGGGTTTTGACGTCGTCGCTACCGTGTTGCAGTGCCGTTGCAGCGAGCACGGAAGAGGACAGGAAGGGCGACGGCGTCAGATTGCGGCCGATCTCTTCGAGCACGATGCCCGCTTCGACATGGCCCATGTCGAGCCCGCCATGGTCTTCGCCCACCAGAATGCCGGTGAAGCCCATCTCGGCGAACTGCTTCCACAATTCGTGGCCGAAGCCGTCCTTGCAATTGCGATCGCGCCAGTGGCGCAATTGTTTCTGGATGCCGCCCTGTTCGGCCATGAACTGTTCGGCGGTTTCGGCGAGCATCGCCTGATCTTCGTCATGATAAAGTGGCATAATTCAGCCTTTATATCGTCATCCGGGCGCAGGCCGGGATTGGGTGCGCGCATATCGGACGATGCCGACAACGCCCCGGCTTTCGCCGGGGCGACGCGATTGAAAAAAGTCTCAGGCCCCCGGCAGGTCGAGGATGCGCTTCGAAATGACGTTCAGCATCACCTCGCTGGTGCCGCCTTCGATGCTGTTCGCCTTGGTGCGCAGCCAGCCGCGCGCGGTCTTGCCGCCGCTGGTCTCCTCGCTCTCCCATTCGAGAGCGCGGCTGCCGCCTGCCGCCATCAGCAATTCATGACGGCGCTTGTTCAGCTCGGTCCCGGCATATTTGAGCATGTTCGGCTGGGCGGGATGGCCCTTATTGACCTTGAGCTCGTCCATGAACTTTTCGCTCATCGCGGTGAAGGACAGCGCGTCGACATCGAACATCGCCATTTCCGCGCGGAGAACCGGATCGAGTTCGCCCTGCCGGCTGGTCGCCGCGCCGAGCGAGGAGGCGCGATCGCCGCCGCCCGTCGCCGAAATCATCTCGCGCTCGTGGCCGAGCAGATATTTGGCGACATCCCAGCCGCGATTGATCTCGCCGACATAGCCGGGAATGTCCTCGCCATAGCTTTTCGGCACCTTCACATCGTCCATGAAGGTTTCGCAGAAGGGGCTGTTGCCGCTGATCAGCTTGATCGGCTTGGTCGAGACGCCGTCATTCGCCATGTCGAACAGCATGAAGGTGATACCCTGATACTTGTTCTCCTTGTCGGTGCGGACGAGGCAGAAGATCCAGTCCGCCTCGTCGGCATAGGAGGTCCAAATCTTCTGGCCGTTGACGATCCAGTGATCGCCCTTGTCTTCCCCGTAGGTCTGCATCGAAACGAGGTCGGACCCGCTGCCCGGCTCGGAATAGCCCTGGCACCAGCGGATTTCGCCGCGCGCGATTTCGTTGAGAAAGCGCTGCTTCTGCCCCTCGGTCCCAAAATGCAGCAGCGCCGGGCCGAGCATCCAGATGCCGAAGCTCGACAGCGGCGGGCGTGCCCCGATGCGCGCCATTTCCTGGCGCAGGATCTTGCCTTCCGCCGGCGTCAGGCCCGCGCCGCCATATTCCTTGGGCCATTCGGGCACGGTGTAGCCCTTGTCGCGGCAGGCTTCGAACCAGGCCTTCTGCGCATCGTTCTTGAAGCTTGCGTTGCGGCCGCCCCAATAAACGTCCTCTTCATCGCGCACGGGCTGGCGCATTTCGGGCGGGCAATTGGCTTCCAGCCAGTCGCGCACTTCGCTGCGAAAGCTTTCGGGATCGGACATTTTTGGGGCCTCTCTCTCGTTTTCGACTCTGTTCGTTGACGTAAACGTTAAGTCGATTCGCACCTCTTCCGCAAGGGCCATCGCGCCGAGCCGCCATGCCGTAGCGTCGAGCGGTTTCGATTGACGCCGGTGGCTGCAAGCCTAGGCTCGAAGCCGGGAAAGAGGAGCGAGAAATGGTCGCCAATACGCGAATTTATCGCGGTTACGGGGTGTCGTCCTGATGGCGTTCACCACCGGCCCGCTGCCGCAGCGGCTCAAAATCGTGCACGGGTTCGGCGCGGTCGCCTTCGGTGTGAAGGACAGCGGGTTCAGCTTCTTCCTGCTGATCTTCTACAACCAGGTTCTGGGTATGAACGCCGCGCTGGTCAGCGCGGCTCTGGCCTGTGCGCTGCTGGTCGATGCGGTGATCGATCCGATCCTCGGCCATCTGTCCGATCGCACCTATACGCGCTGGGGTCGCCGCCTGCCCTGGCTCTATGCGGCGGCCCTGCCCCTTGCGCTCGCCTGGGCCGTGTTGTGGAATCCGACGATCGACGGCACGCCCAGCTTCTGGGAACTGCTCGGGATCGCCGTGGTGGTGCGCATTCTCTTGTCGGCGTGCGAGGTGCCGTCGGTCAGCCTGGTCCCTGAAATCACGCAGGATTACGACCAGCGCACCACGCTGTTCCGTTATCGCTATTTGTTCGGATGGCTCGGCGGGATCATAATGATGTTCCTCGCCTATCAGGTGTTCATGCCGGGCGCGGAAGGGATGCTCCAGCCGGGCGGATACAGCCTGTTCGGCATCTTCGGGGCGGGCCTCATCTTCCTGTCTGTGGTCGGCTCCGCCATCGGCCAGCATCGCCTGATCGCTCGCCTTCCCGAACAGCGCCCCCCGCCCTTCTCGCTGCGCAATGCCTTCGGAGAGATCGGGGAGGCTTTCAAGGAGCGCGCCTTCCTGATCTTCGCGGCAGGCGCGCTCGCCGCCTATATCTCGCAGGGGATGACGTTCTCGATATCGAACTACCTCAATTTGTTCGTCTGGCAGTTCGATAAGACGGCGCTCACGCTCTATCCGATCGTCCTGTTCTTAAGCGTCGTGCTGATGTTCTTCATCGTCGGACCCATGCACCGCAGATGGGGCAAGCCGCGTTCGGCGGCGATCGGGATGATGGTGTCGTTCCTGGTCGGGTTCGCGCCCTATGCCCTGCTCCTGATCGGTTTCTGGCCTGAGGCGGGCAGTGCGGCCTCGACGGGGGGCTTCTACGCATTCGTCCTCATCGCCAACGCCTTCGGGATCGTGGCGCTGATCTCCGCCACCTCGATGATCGCCGAGATCGTGGAGGCCTTCGAGGAGCGCACCGGACGCCGCGCGGAAGGGACGTTCTACGCGGGCAATTGGTTCGTGCAGAAATGCGCGACCGGGGCGGGCATCTTCATCACCGGCCAGATCGTGGCGCTGTCGCAATTGCCCAACAACGCCGTCCAGGGCGCGGTCGGTTTCGACATCATCGCAACGATGGTGCTGCTGTTCGGCGCGCTTTCGGCGGTGCTGGCGAGCTTCGCGGCGTTCTGGCTGATACGCTTCCCGATCACGCGCGAAGACCACGAGGCGCGGCTGGCTTCGTTAAATGCGACACCCGCCGAAGCGCTCGACGCTACGGCACGCGCCGATCGCGACGCACACATCACCCCGCCCTGATTTCGGCCCGTGGAATAGGCCTTGGCGGACGCGGTTCGCTCTGCCAGTTTCAGGCCAAAGAGCGACAGACGAGACGAGTAGAGAGGACCCTCAGACATGGATTTCGAACCCACCGAACGGCAGGCCTATTGGCGCGACCGCGTGAAGAGCTTCATTGCCGATCACATCCGCCCCGCCGTGCCGACCTATCTCGAACAGGATGCCGAAGGGGAGCGCTGGAAGGTGATCCCGGTGGTCGAGGAGCTGAAGGCCAAGGCGAAGGCGCAGGGCCTGTGGAACCTCTTCATGCCGCCGCGCAACGACAGCCATCACCATGTCGATGAAAGCTTCGAATTCGAAGGCCCCGGCCTCACCAATCTCGAATACGCCATGTGTGCGGAAGAAATGGGCCGCATCGGTTTCGCCAGCGAGGTCTTCAACTGCTCCGCGCCCGATACCGGCAATATGGAAGTCTTCCATCGCTACGGCACGCGCGAACAGAAGGACCAGTGGCTGAACCCGCTGATGAATGGCGAGATCCGTTCCGCCTTCTTGATGACCGAGCCCTACACCGCCAGTTCGGACGCGACCAATATCGAGACGCGGATCGAAAAGGATGGCGACGAATACGTCATCAACGGCCGCAAATGGTGGTCCTCCGGCGTGGGCGATCCGCGCTGCAAGGTGGCGATCGTGATGGGCAAGACGGACTTTTCCGCCCAGCGCCACGCGCAGCAATCGATGATCCTGATGCCGCTCGATGCCGAAGGCGTGACGGTACTGCGCCATCTGCCCGTGTTCGGATACGACGATGCGCCGCACGGCCATATGGAAGTCGAATTGAAGGATGTGCGCGTGCCCGCATCGAACATGCTGCTGGGCGAAGGGCGCGGCTTCGAGATCGCGCAGGGCCGCCTCGGCCCGGGCCGTATCCACCACTGCATGCGCACTATCGGCGTGGCGGAAGAAGCGCTCGAAAAGATGTGTCGCCGGCTTCAGGAACGCGAAGCGTTCGGCAAGCCGATCTACAAGCATTCGGTCTGGGAAGAGCGCGTGGCCCGCGCCCGGATCGATATCGACATGACCCGCCTGCTCTGCCTCAAGGCGGCGGACATGATGGACAAGGTCGGCAACAAGTCCGCCAAACAGGAAATCGCCATGATCAAGGTGCAGGCACCCAACATGGCGCTCAAGATCATCGACGATGCGATCCAGGCCCATGGCGGCGGCGGCGTGTCGAACGATTACGGGCTCGCCAATGCCTACGCCCACCAGCGCACCCTGCGCCTGGCGGACGGTCCGGACGAGGTCCACGCCCGCTCGATCGCGCGCATGGAATTCGCCAAGCATGCGCCCAACGAAGGGCCGGGGTCGAATGCGCTGCGGGGTGGCAATGCCCATTCGGCGAGCGCGGGCAGCGCCGGCGCCAGCGCGGGCATGAGCAGCGGTGACGTGGGAGCTTCGCGCTGATGGCAAAGGCCGCAATCCTCGAACAGACCGGCAGCCTCACGATCGGCGAGGTCACACTCGCCGATCCGCTGCCGCACGAAGTCCTGATCGACACCAAGGCCTGTGGCCTGTGCCATTCGGACCTCCATTTCATCGACGGGGCCTATCCGCACCCCATGCCCGCCATTCCGGGGCACGAGGCGGCGGGTGTGGTCCGCGCGGTCGGGTCCGAAGTGAAGACGGTGAAGCCGGGCGATCATGTCGTCACCTGCCTTTCCGCCTTTTGCGGCCATTGCGAATTCTGCGTCACCGGCCGCATGGCGCTGTGCATGGGGGCGGATACCCGCCGCCCGCAAACCGCCGATCCGCGCATTATGCGCGGTGACGGCAGCGCCCCCGTCGCGCAGATGCTGAACCTGTCGGCCTTCTGCGAACAGATGCTGATTCACGAACACGCCTGCGTCGCCATCGACAAGGACATGCCGCTGGATCGCGCCGCCATCATCGGCTGCGCGGTGACGACGGGTGCGGGCGCGGTGTTCAACGCCTGCTCGGTCGTCCCGGGCGAAGCGGTCGCGGTGGTCGGCTGCGGCGGGGTCGGCCTTGCCGTGGTCAACGCGGCCAAGATCGCGGGCGCGGGCAAGGTGATCGCGATCGATCCGCTGAAGGAGAAACGCGATCTCGCCGAAGCGCTCGGCGCCACGCACACGGTGGACGCGATGGCGGACGATGCGGTCGAACAGGTGATGAAGATCACCGGCGGCGGCGTCCACCACGCGATCGAGGCGGTGGGGCGCGACGCCTCCGCCAAGCTCGCGGTCAAGCTGCTGCGCCGCGGTGGCACGGCGACGATCCTCGGCATGATGCCGCTCGATTGCAGGGTGGGCCTTGGCGCGATGGACCTGCTATCGGGCAAGAAGCTCCAGGGCGCGATCATGGGGATGAACCACTTCCCGGTCGATCTCCCCCGCCTCGTCGATTTCTACATGCGCGGCCTGCTCGATCTCGACACGATCATTGCCGAGCGCATTCCGCTGGAGGACATCAACAAGGGCTTCGACACGATGCGCGAAGGCCATTCCGCCCGCAGCGTGGTGGTGTTCGACTGATGGCGGAGACGGCGAACACCACGGAGGCGATCGATTTCGACAAGGAGATGGTCGGCACCGTCGCAGTGCCGGATGCCGACACGCTCGACCTCGACCGGCTGACGACATGGTTCGAAGCCAATGTCGAAGGCTTCGAAGGGCCAATTTCCTATTCGAAGTTCAAGGGCGGCCAGTCCAATCCGACCTATCGGATCGACACGCCTTCTCGCAGCTATGTCCTGCGCCGCCAGCCCTTCGGCAAATTGCTGCCGAGCGCGCATGCGGTGGACCGCGAATACAAGGCGATGTCGGCGCTGGGGCCGACGGGATTTCCGGTGCCGAAGACCTACGGCCTCTGCGAGGATACGGACGTTATTGGATCGATGTTCTTCGTCATGGGCCTCGCCGATGGGCGCTCGCTTTGGAACGGCGCGCTCCCCGGCATCGCGAAGGAGGATCGCCGCGCGATCTACCATGCGATGATCGATACCATGGCCGATCTCCACACGACGGACCCGGCAAAGATCGGCATGGGTGATTTCGGCAAGCCGCAGGATTACTGCGCCCGCCAGATCGCGCGCTGGACCAAGCAGTATCGTCTGTCCGAAACCGAGACGATTCCGGAGATGGACCGGCTGATCGAATGGCTGCCCGAGACGATCCCGCCGCAGCATGAAAGTTCGGTCGTCCATGGTGATTACCGGCTCGACAATCTGATCTTCGAAAAGGACGCCAATCGTGTCCTCGCCGTACTCGATTGGGAATTGTCGACTCTCGGCGATCCGGTCGCGGATTTCGCCTATCTCATGCTCAACTGGCACAATCCGGCGGACGGGCGCGCAGGTCTGCTCGGGCTCGATCTCGAAGAGCTCGGCATCCCGTCGCAGGACGAGGCGGTCGAACGCTATGTCGCGCGCACCGGCTATCCGGTCCCGCCGATGGACTGGTATTTCGCCTACAATCTGTTTCGGCTCGCCGGGATCATGCAGGGGATCAAGAAGCGCGTAATCGACGGCACGGCCAGTTCCGCCCACGCCAAGGCGATGAGCGAGCGCGTGGTACCGCTGGTCCAGCGCGCCCACCAGTTCGCGCTGGATGCGGGAATGCCCGCCTAGCTTAGAAGCCCCGGCTCCATGTAACCGCGACGCCCGCATCGTCGGGCGCTTGGGCGTAATGGCCGGGATCGGTGCGGTAATAGAGGCTGGCCGATGCCCATCCCTTGGCGAGCGGGCCGCGCCAGGCCAGTTCGCTCACCGTTTCGCGACCCGACGGAGCGAGCGACAGGCGACGCGTGCCGAAGCCCGCGCTTTCGCTCGCATAATCGTAGCTGACGGGAAGCAGCAGATCGATACCGCCGCGCGTCACGCGAAGCGGCTGCGACAGGCGGAAGCCGAGCGTGTCCCCATTTCCGAAGACTTGCGCCCGCGTCAGATCAAGCGACCAGGCCTGGCTTTGGAAGCGCGACCCGCCAGCCACCAATCCGCTCGCATCGGCGCGGGTCAGGCCGTGGCGATAGGCCCCACCCAGCGACCAGCCCTGCGCGACATCCCAGCGGCCCGAGGCATCGACGAACAGCGTGTCCGCCCCGCCCGCGCCGAAACCCTGCGCCAGATAGGCGCCGAGGATCGTGTTGTCCTCCTGCAACCAGGACAGGCCCAGCGTGGTATCGAGATTGCCAAATTGGCGATCGGCTGCAAGAGACAGGGTATGCGTAGCGCGCCGGTCGCGTACGCCCTGAAAGACCTCTTCGCCCTGTCGGCGATTGCCGATCCAGGCTTCGCCACTTTCGGCGCTGGCGGTCACGCCGAGACTGCCGAATTCTCGCCTTACGGCTACGCTCGCATCGGTGCTGCGCGCGAAGCCGACATCGCCGCCCGCATCGCTCGCGATCAGGAAGGCCGGACGCTCCTGCGCCTGCATCCTGCTCGCAAGCCCGAAACCGCCTTCGCGCATGGCGAAGCCGATCTGCATGTCGGGCGCGACGCGCGCGATCATCCGTGCGGCCAGCACCTCGGCTCCATCCGCTTCGCGCGTGCTGAGTTGCATCTGGCGCGCCATCGCGCCTTCGGCGGTGGTCTGCGCCGCAAACCGCGCATCGCCGACGGTGAAGCCCAGCGAAAGCGTCGCATTGCCGCCGCCGATCTGGCGCTGCCCGCCTGCAAGCGCGTTGTGCAGCCGGTATTCCGGCACCGCGCCACGCGATCCCGAGGTCAGATCGTATTCGTAGGCGCGCTTGTATTCGTCGAGCAGGACGCCGGTGAGGCCCTGCGATCCCGCCAGCGCATCGCCCATCGGCGCGGAGCCGATCACCGACGTTTCGCCGATGCGCATGACACTGGTGCTGCCTGCCACCGTGGTCGCGCCGCGCGGCGCGAAGGCCGCCGCGATGTCGAGTGCGCCACGCCCATAGGTCGTATCGACGCCCGTCTCGCCGAGATCGCGCGCCGTTTCGAGCAGGATCTGAACGATCTGCGCGCCGGTGAGATTGGGAAAGGCCTGCGCCATCAGGGCGACCGCCCCTGCGACTTGCGGCGCGGCGAAGCTGGTGCCGGAAAACAGCAGGCGGAAACTGCCCCGCTCGTCACGCCCGACGAAGACTTGCCCGTTTTCGTAGACGCAGCAGATCCGTTCGCCCCGTGCGGTGAGGTAGAAATTCGCCTGGTTACCGGCGCGCTGGCTGAAGCTGGAAATCTGCGATCCCTCATCGATCGAACCGACGATGATGACATTGCTTCCGCCCGCTTCGCGGATGCCGCTGGCAAAGGCCGTCGGCTGGTTGGGATCGATATCCGCCTTGCTGCCATCGCCGCCATTCCCGGCGGCGACGACTATGACGATGCCCGCACCCGCCGCGCGGCGGACCGCTGCCAGAGTGGCAGAGCCGACACCGCCTCCGCCCAGGCTCAGATTGATGACGGTCGCGCCGGAACTCACCGCCTGATCGATACCCCGCGCGATATCTCCATCGGAAAAACTGCAGGTCAGATTGGTGTTCTGCGGCGTATCGTCTCCGCACGTACCGGGCCGATCGGCACGCAGCGCCAGCACGCGCGCATCGAAGGCGATGCCGAGAATGCCTGTATCGTTACGCGCCGCCGCGGCGACGAGCGCGACATTGGTGCCGTGATCGTCCTCGCCGTCCACGCTGCGGTTGCCCGCGACATCGCGCGAATCGGGATGGATGCGCCCGGCGAATTCGGGACTGTCGAGATCGATGCCGGTGTCGACGACCGCGATGGTGCGCCCCGATCCGGTCGCGCCGCGCTGCCAGGCGGTGGCGGCCTTATGCTGCTCAGGCCCGTCCGACATCCGAAATTCGGCCGTGTCGAAAGAGGATGGCGCCGGGGTCGGCGTCGGAGTTGGCGTAGGGGCCGGTGCAGGCGCAGGAGGCGGGGTCGGTGACGGGGTGGGCTGCGGTGCGGGCGTGCTGATGACAGGGCCGCCCCCACCGCCGCCGCCGCCGCCACAGGCGGCGAGCAGCGCCAGCGCTCCGATCGCCGCGCCGCTGCGCAGCGCGTTACGGTCAAATCGTGAGATTGTCTTCAATGCCATGGCGAACCCTCTTCGTGCACGATCCGTACACGATTGCGATGTCGTAACTATTAACGGCCGGGCGGCACGGCGCTTGCCGGTTTGCGGCCATCTATCTAACAGCGCCCCAAACGCCCGTTTCGACCAATCGCCTTAAGGATGCCCGCCCCATGACCGCACATCTCGCCCAAGCCATCGAAGCTGCCTGGGACGATCGGGCTTCGGTCACTCCCGAAAGCCAAGAGGTGCGCGAAAACGTCGAACGCGCGCTCGCCCTGCTCGACAGCGGCGAGGCGCGCGTGGCCGAACCCGATGGCAATGGCGGGTGGCAGGTCAATCAATGGCTCAAAAAGGCCGTGCTCCTGAGCTTCCGTCTCAACGACAATCAGGTGATGGACGGCGGCAGCGCAGGCCATCCCGCCTTCGACAAGGTGCCGAGCAAGTTCGCCGGATGGGACAATGCGCGCTTCCGCGAAGCGGGCTTTCGCGTGGTACCGGGCGCGGTCGCGCGCGCCGGGGCCTATATCGCGCCGGGCTGCGTCCTGATGCCGAGCTTCGTCAATATCGGCGCCCATGTCGGCAAGGGCACGATGGTCGATACCTTCGCCAGCATCGGCAGCTGCGCCCAGGTTGGTGAGAACTGCCACATCTCGGCGGGCGCCGGGATCGGCGGCGTGCTCGAACCGATGCAGGCCAATCCGACCATCATCGGCGACGATTGCTTTATCGGCGCGCGCAGCGAAATCGTCGAGGGCGTGATCGTGGGCGAAGGATCGGTGGTGGCGATGGGCGTTTTCATCACCCAGTCGACCAAGATCGTCGACCGCGCGACCGGCACAGTCACGCGGGGTGAAATCCCGCCCTATTCCGTTGTCGTGCCCGGCACCCTGCCCGATCCCGATGGCGGCCCCTCGCTCGCTTGCGCGGTGATCGTGAAGACGGTTGATGCCCGCACGCGCGAAAAGACCGGCATCAACGAGTTGCTGCGCGATTGACGTGCGGCGCCGCAGGGAACACAAGGGCCCCAGGGCGGTAATCCTACGAACCGAACGCGCCTGATCCAAAGGGAAAGACTTATCACATGCGTAGCGATGGCAACGAAACCCACGTAACCGAAACCGAAGCCAGCGGCGGTTCGAAAGAAGGCGTCGTGCGTTGGGTGCTGATCATCGGCACATTGCTGGCCGTGGTTCTGCTCTCCGCCGTTTGGATTTTCGGTGCCGCCTCGCAGGACGAGGTCGAATCGCAGGTCAACGTGTCCGATCGGATCCAGGTGCAGGATGAAGCTGCCGGCATCGACGGCGTGACGATCGACGATGCGGATGATATCGAGGGCACGGCGGACGGCGACGCGGCCGACACGCCGCTCCAGACCGTCGAGAACTGAAGCGCGAACTGAGGCCAGAACTGACGCCCGTCAGGAACGCCCCGCGCCCCAACGGATTGAACTCTCCGACACGAGAAAGCGGAGAGATCAGATGAGCAAGTCGAACAGTTTCCAGACCGACCAGTATGTCGAATGGGAATGGGGCAACGGCAAAGGCAAGGGTCAGATCAAGGAACGCTTCGAGCGCGAAGTGACCCGCACCCTCCAGGGCAGCGAGATCACCAAGGATGGGACCGAGGACAATCCGGCCTATCTGATCAAGCAGGAAGATGGCGACGAAGTCCTGAAGCGCGGCAGCGAACTGTCGGCGCAGAACTGATGCCCGCCAAGAGCAAGGCGCAGCAGAAGGCTGCCGGAGCCGCCCTTTCCGCCAAACGCGGCGATACCAAGGTCGGTGACCTCCAGGGCGCATCCAAGCAGATGTATGACAGCATGAGCGAGGACGAGCTGGAGGATTATGCCTCCACCGATCTCGACGGGCTGCCCGACCACATCGACGAGGATGACAGCTGATGGCGTCGAACAAGGATGACGAGCGCGAGGAAACTTGGTCCGAGTTTCGCGACAGCGTCAACATGGCGCCTCAGGAACTCGAAGACTGGCTCGATACCGAGGAATCGAAATCCGTCGGCGACAGCGATGGCGGCGAAAGCACCGGCCACAAATCGGGGCGTCGCATCGTCGAGATCAAGCGCACGAACAAGGACGATCTCACCGACAGCCAGTGGGAGCATATGGACAAGGTGGTCGGCTATATCCACCGCCACCTCGCCCAGCGTCCGGACGGCGATGTCGAGGACACGGACTGGCGCTACAGCCTGATGAATTGGGGCCACGATCCGCTCAAGTCGGACTGAGCGCGGTGGCGGAAACCGATCCCTTCGCACACTTTCTCGCTGCACAAGAGGATGTGTTCGAAACGGCGCTGGCGGAACTCAATGCAGGCCGCAAACGAAGCCATTGGATGTGGTTCGTCTTCCCCCAGATAGCGGGTCTCGGATCGAGCGCCATGGCGCGCCGGTTCGCCCTTTCCGGCAAGGATGATGCGCGCGCTTTCGCAAAGCATCCCGTTCTTGGTGATCGCTTGGATCGGGCCACCGAAGCCATGCTGGACTGGGCGGGGACGATGACGGCGGAGGAAATCCTGGGTTCGGTGGACGCGATGAAATTCCGCAGTTCGATGACGCTGTTCGAAGCGTCGGCAGACGATACCGACGCCTTCACCGCCGCGCTTGACCAGTTCTACGAGGGGGAGCGGGATCCCCTCACCCTCGAGCGACTCTAGACCTGCTACACTGCGGCATGACCAGCGCGAACGCTCGATCGGCCATCCAAGCCCTGCTCCACGAACGTGCGCAGGGGGCGTCGATCTGCCCTAGCGAGGTGGCGCGTAGATTGGCTCGCGATGGTGAGGATTGGCGAAAGTTCATGTCCATCGTCCATGCGAGCGTCGACGAGATGATCGGCGAAGGCGGTGTCGCCATCAGCTGGAAGGGACAGAAGCTTAAGAACCGCGAGGGTCCTTATCGGATTTCGCTGCCCACGAATGCGAGGGACGAACCATGATCCGCACCTTGCTGCGCCTGCTGCTCGCTTTTCTCTATCTGATCGCCGGAGTGCTGCACATCGTGGCGCCAAGCCCGTTCTTGTCGATCATGCCTGGCGAGGTGCCCTACCCCGATGCGATCGTATTCCTGACCGGCGTCGCAGAGATACTGGGCGCGATCGCCCTGACGCAGGGATGGTCGCTTAGATTGCGGCGGGCCGGAGCGATTGGCCTCGCCCTTTATGCCGTCTGCGTCTTTCCGGCGAACATAAACCATTTCGCGCTCGACATGGCGCGGCCCGACAACGGTCTGGGCTTTGCCTATCATATCCCGCGCATGATCGCCCAACCAATCATCGTCTGGTGGGCGCTGTGGGTCGGCGGCGTCACGGACTGGCCGTTCCGCCGCCGACACGTCTGAAAAGGGCTCGCCCTGTCAGCTCATGTGCTTCGAGACGGCACCGGTCATCTTGAACATCGAGATCTGTTCCTTCCCGATCACCGCGCCCAGCTTGTCGTCCGGATTGATCATGCGACGGTCCTTGGAGTCCTGGAGGTCGTTCGCCTTGATGTGGTCCCACACCTTGGACGTGACCTGCGCGCGGGTCATCGGACCCTTGCCGACGACGTTTTCCAGTTCCGGCGAGAGGTTGACGGGCTTCTGTAGTGCGTTGTTCTTCCCAGCCATGATATGTCCTTTCGTGTCAGGCTCGTTTTTTCGAGATACGGCCCCGGAACGGAGCGCGCACCATTTTTAATGGTCGTCAGTCGAGATCGAGATCGTCGGGATCGATGCCGAGATCCTCTTCGAGGTCGAGGTCTTCGCGTTCATGCCCTTCGAACCGTCCCGTCAGCACTGCGCAGGCCACGACATGGTCCTTGATCGACGCTTCGACATCCTCGCGCGTGGCGCCGGGCATCAGCGTCATCGGCAGGTCGAGCGCGAACAGCTGGAAGACATAGCGATGTTCCTTCCCGATCGGCGGATCGGGCAGAAGCCATTCGGAATTGCCGCGCGCGTTCTTGCCCGCGCGGGGCGGAACCTCGCCTTCGAACAATTTTCCGCGCTGGCCGGGAAATCCCCAGGCGAGCCAGTGCAGCAGCGGCTTGTCGGCCGGCGCATCCGCATCCTCGACGATCAGGACGATTTCCTGCGCACCCGGGGGCGGCGCACTCCATTCGAGCGGCGGCGCGACGGCGTCTTCCTCGATCGCGGTGAAGCTGGGATCGAGTTCGTCGCCATGCTTGAAGGCGGGGCTGGTCAAAGCAAAGCCCGAACGACCGAGCAATTTTTCCGAACCGAAGCGCGCGACCGCGAGATCGTTGGCGAAAGCTCCGCCGCCGACCGCCCGCGTCACCCAGTTCTCACTATCACTCACGCCACTTGATCCTTCGATTGCCCTAAAACGGTTGCACTGTTTGGGCCGCGCAATTGCGCCGCGCCATGGGAAAGAGGGAAATATGCACCGTTTTTATCCAAAAACACCCCTTATTCGCTAGGGAACTCTCAATTCGTCCCAAGCGATTGGCACTCAGGCGCGATTAAGGCATGGTGGCGGAAGCACCGTCTTGGGGGGAGAGGCTTCTCCCGGAACCGCAATTTTCGCCTGGAGTCGCATCATGGCCTTCGCCCGTACCGTTCTGTCCGCCACTCTCGCCTTCTCGCTCGTCGCTTGTGGAGGCGGAGGAGGCAGTTCATCTGCGCCGCCCACCACCGTCACGCCGACCCCGACGCCGCCGCCCGCAACCGGGGGCGACAGCTGCTCGCTCGCCAACCGCCAGCAATTCGTGCGCGACGTGCTGAACGAATGGTATCTGTTCCCCGACCTCCTCGCGACCAATGTGAACGCCGCGAACTACACGGATATCCAGGATTATATCGACGCGCTGGTCGCCCCGGCGCGCGCGCAGTCGAAGGATCGCTTCTTCACCTACATCACCTCGATCAAGGAAGAGAACGCCCTGATCCAGAACGGGTCGAGTGCCGGTTTCGGCATTCGCCTCGCCTACGACACCAGCGCCAATCGCGTCTTCGTGGTCGAAGCGTTCGAAGCGGGCACGGGGTTCCAGGCGGGGATGGATCGCGGCACGGAACTGTTGACCATCGGCGGCCAGTCGGTTTCGTCCCTGATGTCGAGCGGCGGTCCGCAGGCAGTCATCAACGCGCTCGGACCATCGGACCCTGGCGTAGCGCGTTCCTTCACCTTCCGCACGAAGGAAGGCACGGAACGCAACGCCAATATCAGCAAGACCGAATTCTCGCTCGATCCGATCTCGGACCGCTACGGCGTCAAGGTCCTGAACGACGGCACCGGTCCGGTCGGCTACATCAACCTGCGCACCTTCATCGTCGAGGATGCGGGGCCGCAATTGCGCACCGCGTTCCAGCAGTTCCGGCAGCAGGGGATCACCAAGGTGATCCTCGACCTGCGCTATAATGGCGGCGGGCTGGTCTCGGTCGCGGAACTGCTCGGCGATCTGATGGCGGCGGACAAGAGTGGCCAGGTCTTCAGCAAGACCGTGCTGCGACCTTCCAAATCGTCGGAGAACGAGATCGATCGCTTTTCGTCGCAGCCGCAGGCCATCGCGGCCACGAAGATCGCGGTGATCGGGCGCGGCGGCACGGCGTCGGCCAGCGAGTTGGTCACCAATTCCTTCATCCCCTATCTGGGCGACAATCTCGCGCTGGTCGGGACCAACACCTTCGGCAAGCCGGTCGGCCAGTTCGCCTTCGACCGTTCGGCGTGCGATGACCGGCTGCGGGCGGTCGCGTTCAAGACGACCAATGCCAACGACCAAGGCGAATATTTCACCGGCCTCGCCAGCGTGGTGCGGCGGACTTGCGCCGCCAATGACGGTATCTTCGAGCAGTTGGGCGATCCCGCGGAAGCGTCCGTCAAGGCGGCGCTGGACTTCCTGGGAGGTCGCACCTGCACCCCGATCAGCAGCGGCGGCGATCAGACGGTGCAATCGGCGGGCGGTCGCCAGCAATTGCTCCAGCCGAACATTCCCAGCCCGGCCCAGCGCGAGGTGCCGGGTCTGTTCTGACAATCTTTGAGATCAATTTGGAGCGCGGGGCGGCGGAGCAATCCGGCGCCCCGTTCCGTTAAAGCACCTGCCTCGTCGGACGTTTAGCGAGCGACCGCTGCGGTCGGCGATTTCTCTTCTCTAGCTTCGCGCAATTCGCTCAGCGCGGTGGCAATGACCTTGTCGGACGATGCCGGCTTGGGGACGTAGACCGCGTCCAGCATTTCGAAGACCTCTTCCTGCCGATTGGCGTCACCCGAATGGATGATGTAGGGTATCGAGCGGTCCGACAATTCGCGTGCGATGGGCAGACAGTTCTCCCCACCGACCAGGTTGAAATCGAGCACCGCGACATCGACGCCGTCCTCGATCAAAGCCATCGCTTCCGACACGCAGGACGCGCAGCAGGGCTTGAACCCCCGATCTTCGGCGGCAAATTCGAGATCCATGAGGATCAGCGGTTCATCGTCAACCAGCAGTATCGCAATCGGTTCGGTCAAGGCGGCAATCCTATATCGTCACTTCCACAACCGCTTCGAGACCGTCGGGTTTCCAAACCCGTTCGATTTTCCCGGTCGCCGATCGGACGATCCGATCCATGATGGCCGTCCCGACACCCGGCGAGATACGCGCCTCGTCCACGGTCGGCCCACCGCTCTCGCGCCATTCGAGGCGGGCTTTCTCGCCCCCGTCGACGATGCCCCAATCGACCGTGACGCGTCCTTCGGGCGACGACCATGCCCCATGCTGTTCCGCATTGGCGGCAAATTCGTGCAGCACGAGGCCGATGACCGACACGCTGCCGAACGGAACGCGTGCGCCGTTCCCCTCGATCGAGATCGCCATGCCTGACGCGCGATAGGGTTCGAGGATCGCCCGGATTGCCGGACCCAATTCAATCGAACCGCTGGCCGCATCGTCCAGCGTGGTCTCGTAGGCGCGCCCCAGGGCCTGGATGCGCGAGTTGATCTCGGCCGCCTCCCCCTCGATCTCGTGCATCCGTCCACTGACCGTGACGATGCCCGAGATGACGGAGAACATGTTCTTCATGCGATGCGACAATTCGCGCGCCAGCACGCGCGCATGTTCCTCGCCAGCGCGGGCGCTCTTGACGTCGGTAACATCCCACTGGCTGCCGAAGAAATAGATCAGCTCGCCCGCATCGTCGTAGATCGGGCCGAGATGCAGCGCGTTCCAGAACGCGCTCCCATCCTTGCGATAATTGAGCAGTTCGACGATCGCGACCTCTTCGCTCTCGATCGCCTCCCGCATGGCGCGGACCTGTTCGCGATCGGTGCGCTTGCCCTGAAGGAAGCGGCAATTGCGCCCGACGATCTCATCCTCGTCATAGCCGGTCAGTTCGCGAAAGGCGCGATTGGCGAAGACGATGGGATTGTCGTGCTGGTTCGGATCGGTCAGGCAGATCGCCATGCGGGTCTGCGCCATGGCCTGCTCGAACAGCATACCCGAGGAGCCCGCGAACTGCGCCTGGCGACGGGAGGCCAAGAAGCGGCCCGGACTTTCGTCGAAGCGCATATGCGACTGGTTGCTGGAGCGTTCCTCTCCATCACGCTCCTGCGTGCCCTCGGGCGCATCGGCAGGCACCTGCTTGCCGTCGGAAGCATCTTCACGCTCCTGCGAGCCTTCAGGCGCATCGCTGATCGGCAAATCGGCGGACCGGCTTTCGGTGTCGTCCTTCACTGGCAGTCCTTGCTATCGTTTAAGACACGCCCTGGTAGACTTGGTCACGATCGGTAACCGGAATCGTTCCGCTTGCGGTTCTTTTCGCACTTTGCTTGACCGATCCCTCACAGGAACGCAAGTTGCCTTCCATGGCCCGGACCTACACGACTTTCGCCGAATTCTGGCCCTTTTACCTGCGCGAACATTCCAAACCGCGCACCCGTGCCTTGCACTATGTCGGTACGACCCTGGTGGTGATGCTCGCGATTTTTGCCCTGGCGACGGCAAATTGGTGGGTCCTCGTCGCGCTGCCCATCGCGGGCTATTTCTTCGCCTGGATCGCCCATTTCGGCGTGGAGAAGAACCGCCCGGCAACTTTCACCTATCCGGCATGGAGCTTGAAGGCGGACTTCAAGATGTGGTGGCTGTGGCTGACGGGACGGCTCGGCCCCGAACTCGAGCGTGCCGGCGTGACGCGCGCCTGAGCCGGCCTTTCAGGAAAGGGCAGCCGCGATAGTCAGCGAGCCGAGGCCAAGCGACAAGGGAACGCGCAGAGCCATCCACCAGCGCGGCGCGAGCGGACCGAGCGCGCGGTCGACCAGCGGGCTGAACAGGATCGCTCCGCCAAGAGCGACCAACGAGGGTTCCGGCCATGCGAGGTCGAAGACCAGCGGCATAAACGCCGCCAGGGCGATCAAGCTCGGCAGGATGGCCGCCATCCAGACCCAGCCGAGCGTCCGGCGCCGTTCCGCCGCAGGCGCCGACGCGGCAATTCCCCACCAGGTCCCGCCCAGAAAGGTGAAGATCAGCGCGGCGTAGGCGAAGGCGATCAGAGTGGCAGGCTCGCGCCATGCGTTCGGGCCGAAATACAGCGCCGCGACGCAAGCGATCTGCGGCAACAGGCCGGCCAGACCCAGCACGCGCGGCAGAAAGGGGACTTTTCCGATCATCGGGTTCTCACGGCTGTGCCGGGCTGCGGTAGGGCTGCCGGTCGGTATAGGCGCAGCCTCGCAGGGTCTCGTCACCGATCGCCAGAGTGGCGACATAGGGGAATATGCGATCGCTCATTCCGTCCGAGCAATCGCCCGGCGTGACGGCGACGTCCACGGCTGCCCCGCCCCTGCCTTCATCGCTGCGATCCGGCATCCGGCCACTGAAGGACAGGCCGTTATTGCCTGCAAACCGCTCGACCGGAAAGGCGACGCCCTCCTGATCATCGATCGTCATGTAGCGCATGGTGCCGTCTTCGATTTCGGCACTCCAGAACGGTTCGGTGCCCGCAAGCGAGATCGCCTCGCCGCTCGCGATCCCGCTGAAAGCCGTGGTCTCGCGCGCATCGGGGCCCGCCCCGCCCGCCGCGCCGCAGCCCCAAAGCGCGAGCGACATCAGGACCGCGCCAAGCGATACGAATGCGAAGCGGGGAAACGGGAATACCATCATCACTCCTGCCGGGACGGACTGCCTGGACACGAGGCGTATGGGACAAAGCGCTGCCCGCTTCAATGGGCCGGATTTGTGGAACGCGGGGTGTGCTGGCGCGTTAGTCCGGTCATGCAGATCGCGCCTCGTCTCGCTCTAGCCGCAGCCGTTATCGCCCTTTGTGGCGCGACCGGCGGCGCGGTCATCGGAGCGCAGATCGGCGAGACCGACATCATCCGCCACGCCAGTGTGGGCGGGGAGCGTCCGCAGTATGATTTCCAGGCCGATTACGACCGGCCGGATTTCGCCCGGACGAACGAACGCCCGCCCGATCATTATGCCATCGAAACCCCGGAAGGCCGTTTCGATGTCGGTGAATTGCGCGAACGCGGGCTCTATCGCAACCGTCGCCATTCGGCTTACGATGCGGCGCTCGCCGCGGAGGATGCTGCCTGGGAACGGGACATGGCCGCGCTCTCGAGCGACAATTGGCAGCCCGACCCCCGTTTTGCCGACCGTGAGTGGCGCGGGGCGGGTGGCGCTGCGTATGAGACTCGCGAATATGGCGTGACGGTAACGCGCAATGCTCCCGACACTGCGCGTTCGGCAACCGCTCCGAAGGCTGCTGCGAAGGAAGATCGCACCTCGTTCGTTCAGACGCCGACAAGCGCGCCCTCGCCTCGCGCGATCGGACCGCAACAGGTCCAGCCGCTTGATTTACCGGTTCCGGTGACACTGCCCCCACCTTCCCAGTAATTTCGCGTTCGCGAAAAAGTCGCTCTCGTCTGCTCGCGAATATCGCCGAAAAAGAAAAGGCGGCCCCGTTCGGGACCGCCTTTCTCTGTAAACAAATGCTGTCGCGATTTACGAAGGCATCAGCACGGTGTCGATCGCATGGATCACGCCGTTCGAAGCGTCCACGTCGGTCTGCGTCACAGTCGCGGTGTTACCGGCGGCATCACGCAGGACCACATTATCGCCGTCCATCATGGCCGTCAGCGTACCGCCATTGACGGTGGTGATCGTGTAGCCATCGGCACCCGCATCCTGGATCGCCTGCGTCAGCGTTGCCGCATCGACGTTACCTTCCACGACGTGGTAGGTAAGAATGTTCGACAGATCCTGCTGGCCCGCCGGACTCATCAGTTCGTCACGCGTTGCCTGCGGGACCTTCTCGAACGCCGCATTGGTCGGAGCGAACACCGTGTACGGACCCGTGCCCGACAGCGTCGCGCCGAGATCCGCGGAGGTCACGGCCGAAACCAGCGTCGAGAAATCGGGATTGCCCTGCGCGACTTCGACGATCGTGCCGGCAGCCATGTCGTCATTGGCCATCTGGTCGGCCATCATGGTGTCTTCGGTCGTCGCGGTGGTGTCTTCCTCGGCGGGCGAGCCGCAGGCGGCAAGCGCCAGCGTGGCGGCAGAGGCAAGAGCGATGGACAGCTTTTTCATAGGTCGTTTCCTTCAAGAGAAGTTCGGCCGGGATAGGCATCGGCCCCGGGGACGGACGATCTGCGACCCTTCCTCCCCGGGGCCATCGCATCATCTACGAATGCGGCGGAGCTTTGTTCCAATCAGGGCAGAAATGCGGCATCGGGCTAAACCAACCGTCGCCTATCCCGATGTTTCACATCACCTTTTCGGGCGAGGGATCGTGGCGATGCTTGTCCGCCTTGCCGAGATGGCGTTCGAGGCGCTGGGCCAGCGTGTTCGCCGCCTTGCGCGCCGCCCCGTCGACCGTGTCTGACTTGCCCGTCACGCCGATCGGCTTGCCGCCGCTGATGCGCGCCTCGATCGTGCAGGCCTTGTCGTCCGCCCCGTGCTTGGCGCCGTTCTCATCGCGGACATGGATTTCGATCCGGGTCAGCTTGCTTTCGAACCGCGTCAGCTTCTCGCGCACCGCCGCCTCGATCCGCTCGGCGACGTTTTCCGTGCCCATGACCGAGCTGTCGGAATTGAATTGAACTTGCATCTTTAAGGCTCCTCTCGACCGTTGGTGACTACTCCTGTGAAAACGGATGGCCCGGTGGCGCGTTCCCCCGTGCCGTCGCTCGCACCGCACCTGCCAGCCGATGGACGAGCGCCTGCAGACAACCGAATTGATGCAAGGGTTTTCAGAAAGCCGCGTAGGGTCGCGTCGGGGCCTTCCGCCCCGATTGGAAGAGACCATGGCCAAGGGCCAGCAGAAGAAGAGCCGCGAAAACCGCAAACCCAAGAAGGAAAAGGTCAAGACCAACGCTTCCAATCCGAGCGTAAAGCCCGGATCGGTCAAGGGCCTGGAAAATATGAAAAACTCGTGAGGGCCTAGTCCTCTTCGTGCTCGACCGGCGGCTGCGCGCTCGGGCTGGAGGCCTTCGCCTTGTGCTCTGCCAGCAGCCGGTCGATCTCGGCGATCCGAAGCCGCTCGGGCGTGTCGCGCTTCAATCCCTTGAGGCGGCAGGTCGCCCATAGCTGGCGGCGTTCGGATTCGAGGTTCTTGCGATAGAGATCGGCCATGCGCCGCTATGGGCGGGTTGCGCCGCAAAGGCCAGCGGGGATGCGCCTTGCTCCGAACGGTCCACCCCGCGCAGGGAAGCTGCTCGTTCCGCTGTTTCGCGGGGTGCGTATTTGCTAGGTCCGCGCGCATGAACCCTGTGACGATATTGGTGGATGCCGATGCCTGCCCAGTGAAGGAAGAAATCTACCGCGTGGCCGAACGATACGGCGCGCATGTCCGCGTCGTCAGCAACAGCCCCTTCTGCGTGCCGGTGAGCGAGCGGGTGAAGCGCGTGGTGGTGGGCGACGGCTTCGACGCGGCGGACGACTGGATCGCGGAGAATGCAAGCCCGCGCAGCGTGGTGGTGACCGCCGACATCCTGCTGGCGGAACGCTGCTGCAACGCGGGTGCAACGGTGCTGCGACACGACGGCAAACCCTTCGACGCCGCCAACATCGGCAACGCCCTCGCCACCCGCGCCATCATGGAAGACCTGCGCGCCGGGATGGACGGAGTGGGCGGTGGCCCGCCGCCGTTCGGCAAGGCGGATCGGTCGCGGTTTCTGCAGGCGCTGGACCGGGTGCTGGTGGGGATGGGGTTACGCTGAAATTTTGTGATTGCTCAGCTCAATAGTTGTCGTCCAAAAAACCGGTGCTGATTAGGAACCGGGTAAACGTTCGGGTCCGTCGTTGCGCTTCAGTAAGTCTCCGCCGTACGTTACGTTTGCTTGGAGCAACATTTCCTCTTGGATCATAGAATATAACATTGCGAGAAGCCATTGGAGCGAAAAATGGTTTCAGCATGAGGCCTTTGGTATCATTCAGCCAGCCATGTCGAAATCCTTCGTAAGCTATCAACCAGCGAGGATCGCCGCGACTGCTGATGTCGTCCACACCGTCAAGCCACTTTGAGACGGGAAGGCTTGATATGAACAAACCTTTGGACCTCATATCGAGTAGAATTAGCGACAGCGAAGGCAAAGATTGCTCTTCGACAAATTGAGAGATTTTTGGCGACGATATTTTAATCTTGAGTCCACGCAGGATCCAAAGGAGCCATATAAGTTCGAAGGTATGGCCAAGCTCGGCAGCTCTATTGGCTAGCTCTTTGACGCGCTGTCCGATCCTTCGGTGAGAAATAAATCGACTGCGATAGTTCAAATTTAGCAGCAAGCTGCAAATACGTGATGTCGAGGATGGTGAAAGCGCTAGACCCTTTAGCAAGAATGACTCGATGTTTTCGACATCATCGCGATCAAACGACTGGTCTTCCAAAACAGAGACGGCATAATTAATTGCCGACGTTCTTGGATTACGAGCCTGAAGGCGTTCTACGAGAGACAAAAACTCTCGGAGGCGATAACCTGAAAGCCCGAACCTGATTGCGGACAAAAAAGCCCGTATCTCAGAGAGTTCTGCATCTTCTACAAAGGCTCCAACCTGCTCCAGACTCGTCTTGCTACCATTTATCTCAAGGCCAAATGCCCGATAGGATTTAGAAATTGATGCAAGTGCGAGTTCCGCCGTCTCTCTGTTGGAGGTGCCGACGAACCAATCGTCTTGAAGACGGTCCACAGACGCGGGATTTATATCGTCCGACACTGCGCAAACTGATTTGTCGACATCTCGTCCAATTAGCTCAGCTAATATGCGCGAGGTCTCAGGTCCAACAGGTATACCTACGGTTTGGTTGCGATTGGCAGACCTAACGAGCTGATCCAGTCTGTCCGCAAGCGATCCCTCATACTTATTCCGATTAGTCTTTACGTTCTCCTTCCCGTAGCATGCCCATGCTAAGGAGTGAGTGTAAATTGAGGGATAATATCGTGTTATGTCTGTACGCACGATCCAATCGGACTGTGCTTCTATGTAAGCCTTTTTTCTACGATGAAGAGCAAAATCAATCTCCGAGAGGCCAGGGGGCTCAGCTGCCGAGATTTGAAGGCGATCGATCGAACGCGAGTCCTGTGGCAAATGCTTTAGTAGCTTTGACCAATTTCGCGAAATTTCGTGAACTAAAAGCGCTTGCGGGATCGGGTGGGTGACATGGATATCTCGACGCTCGTGGCCACGTTTCGGCGCGGAGATTACTTCGATCCCGCACTCTTTCACTCCGTATGTGTATGATCGGGCCTTTTTCTTGCCAGAGACTTTCGACTTCGGCGCATTCTCCGAGAATACTTTAGTAGCCTTCCATTCCGATAGAATGTCTTCGGCGTGTCGACCAAAATCGGAGGTCGTGAATGCTCGTGGAAGTTCCTTAGGAAAATAGCCTTTCCCAAGGAGTGAGCGTAGTCGGACATCGTAACTCATCTGGTGGGTGTGAACGAACCCAAATTTATTTCAAGCCGGCGCAAGCATTCACTCCGGCAAATATAACTTCTCCCCCCTTCTCGCGGTACACCTAGCTCCTAATCCCCACCCGCAGTCCGCCGATGTTCATCGACGCTGCGGCGCATTTCCCTGGCCTGGAGATGCAGCGCCTTGTTGCTCAGTCTGATCTCGCGGCTCTGCTGGAAGAAGCCAAGAACCAGCCACAGAAAGGCGAGCGGGCTGGAGACGCCGCCGAGGAAGTCGCCCAGCTCGTTCAGGCGCAGATCGGCCGGGTTCTGGCCCTGCACCGCCAGATATATGACGAGACCGACGACATAGATCGCAGACAGCCACAGGCCGATGATCGGTAGGCGGCGCCGTTCGCGCCGGTCCTGTTCGAACGGATCGTCGAGAATGGCCTCAGCGTCGGTCTCCGCCATGGGGTCGGATACTCCTATTCGGTCTCGCCTTCGGGCAGATACAGTTTCTCGCCCTTCTCCCGATACACCTTGCTCATCTCCTCCATCCCCTCGCGCGCTTCCTCGGCCTCTGCGGCTGAGGTTTCGCGCTTGATGTTTTCGCTGGCGAGGTAGCTGTCCGAGTTCTGCTTCGCGGCGAAGTCGCGCACTTCCTGCGTGATCTTCATCGAGCAGAATTTCGGGCCGCACATGGAGCAGAAGTGGGCGGTCTTGGCGCCTTCTGCGGGCAGGGTCTGGTCGTGGTATTGCTCGGCCGTGTCGGGATCGAGGCTGAGGTTGAACTGGTCGCGCCAGCGGAATTCGAAGCGCGCTTTCGACAGCGCATCGTCGCGGACCTTGGCGGCCGGGTGGCCCTTCGCCAGATCCGCCGCGTGGGCGGCCAGCTTGTAGGTCACCACGCCCACCTTCACATCGTCGCGGTCGGGCAGGCCGAGGTGTTCCTTGGGCGTGACGTAGCAGAGCATCGCCGTGCCGTACCAGCCGATCTGCGCCGCGCCGATGCCGCTGGTGATGTGGTCGTAACCCGGCGCGATATCGGTCACCAAGGGCCCGAGCGTGTAGAACGGAGCTTCGCCGCAGGCCTCCAGCTGCTTGTCCATGTTCTCCTTGATCTTGTGCATGGGCACATGGCCCGGCCCTTCGATCATCACCTGCACGTCCTCGGCCCAGGCGCGCTTGGTGAGTTCGCCCAGCGTGTAGAGCTCGGCGAATTGCGCCTCGTCGTTCGCGTCGGCGATGCTGCCGGGCCGCAGGCCGTCGCCCAGCGAATAGGCGATGTCGTAGGCCTTCATGATCTCGGTGATCTCGTCGAAGCGCTCGTAGAGGAAGCTTTCCTTGTGATGCGCGAGGCACCATTTCGCCATGATCGAACCGCCGCGGCTGACGATGCCGGTGACGCGCTTGGCGGTCATCGGCACGTAGGGCAGGCGCACGCCGGCATGGATGGTGAAATAGTCGACGCCCTGCTCCGCCTGCTCGATCAGCGTGTCGCGAAAGATTTCCCAGGTCAGGTCTTCGGCGATGCCGCCGACCTTTTCGAGCGCCTGGTAGATCGGCACGGTGCCCACCGGAACGGCGGAATTGCGGATGATCCATTCGCGCGTGTCGTGAATGTTGCGGCCGGTGGAGAGGTCCATGATCGTGTCCGCGCCCCAGCGCGTCGCCCAGACCATCTTGTCGACTTCGCTCGCCACATCACTGGCAACCGCGGAGTTGCCGATATTGGCGTTGATCTTGACCAGGAAATTGCGCCCGATCGCCATCGGTTCGCTTTCGGGATGATTGATGTTGTTGGGAATGATCGCCCGCCCCCGCGCGATTTCGTCGCGGACGAATTCGGGGGTGACGTATTCGGGAATCGCGGCGCCCCAGCTGTTCCCGTCGAGTTCGCGGGCGACATAGTCGCGCCCGATATTCTCGCGCTCGGCGACATATTCCATTTCGGGCGTGATGATGCCTTGCCGGGCATAATGCATCTGGCTGACGTTCTGGCCGGATTTGGCGCGCAGAGGCCGGTGGTTGACGTTCGGAAACTGGGGCACGCCGCCGCTGCGATCGGGGCCGAGCTGTCCGTTATCTTCCGGCTTCACTTCGCGCGCATCGTATTCCTCGACATCGCCGCGCGCCATGATCCAGTCGCGGCGCAGCTTGGGCAGGCCGCCCTGGATGTCGATCTGTGCGTCGGCATCGGTGTAGGGCCCGCTGGTGTCGTAGACGCGGACCGGCTCCTCGCCGCCTTCGAGCTGGATTTCGCGCATGGCGACGCGCACGCCGCTGCCGCTCTTCGCGCCGACATGCACCTTGCGGCTGCCGCGGATCGGGCCGGTGGTGACACCGATCTCGAATTTGGAATTGATATCGGCCATGCGTCTCTCTCCATCGCGACGGAGAAAGAGCGGATGTCCGGATCGAGGCCCGCCCACTCCCTCCGCCGATCTTAATCGGTTCAGGTTCGACGGGTCGGGCGGTGCTACGCGCCCCTCTCAGCGTCAGCACGCTCCCCGGGGATGGCTCGACACTAGGCGCGCCGACGGGCATAGTCCAGCCATGCCGGAAACACCGCACGTCACCGTCCACCGCTTCGGGCAGGAGAAGCAGCCGGTGGTGCAGATCGACGGCTTCAGCGGCAGAGCGGACGAGCTGCTCGCTCGCGGTCGCGCGGCGGAGTATCAGGACGGGGGCGCCAGCTATCCGGGCATCAGGGCCTGGTGCGAGCCTGATTATCTCGACCGCGCTCGCGACCTGATGTTTTCCGCCCTCCAGCAGGTGTTCGGATTCCGCCAGGGTGTCAGCCTCGACGTATCGACCTTCTCGATCGTCACGCTGCCCGAGGAAAAGCTAAGCCCGCTCCAGCGTATCCCGCATTACGATCACGCTGGCGGCGAGATCGTCGCAATCATGCATTATCTTCTCGGGCCGGAAAGCGGCGGGACGGCCTTCTATCGCCATCGCCGCACCGGGTTCGAAACGATCACGCCCGCACGCGAAACCGCCTACAATGCCGCGCTGGCCGAGGATGAGCGCGAATACGGGATGCCCCAGCCGCGCTATCATTACGGGGACAGCGATCGCTACGAATTGATCGGAGAGATCGAGGCGCGGCCCGACCGGCTGATCCTCTATCGCGGCAAGTTGCTGCATTCGGGCGTCATACCCGATCCCGCCGCGCTGACCGACGATCCGGCCGAGGCGCGTCTGACGATCAACATGTTCCTGCGCGGACGGTGATCGCGGGGCCGGCTTCTATTTGAAGGTGTTCTTCACCTTCTTGCCCGCCATGATCCCAAGCACCAGGAAGACGACGAAGAGCACGGCCGCAATGACGGCAAGGACGATGGCGACATCCACCATGGTCCCGGCGAGGCCCCCGAAACCGAGGATGGCCGCGACAGCGGCGATGACGAGGCAGAGGATCGCGAGTTTTATCATGGAAGGGGAATGGGCGGCGCGGCTGCCGGTTCCTCGGCCCACGGACCTTTCGGCCCGTCGTCCACCGCAGGTTCACTTGCGGCTTGCTCCCTTGCAGGAGTGGCCGCTACCGGCTGCGCTTCGATAGTGTGCGCTTCTGCGCCTCCCGCCCCTGCCCTGACGCGATCGGGCATCGACCGGAGTGACCATGACCGAATTTCCGCCCCCCGCCGATCAGCCCGATCCCGCCGTGCCCGCCAAGAAAGGTGCGTTCACCCGCTTCCTCGACGGAGTGGAATGGCTGGGGAATCTGCTGCCCCATCCCGTCACTCTGTTCGCCTTGCTGGCGCTGGGCATCGTTCTGCTGTCCGGCATCTTCGGCGCGCTGGGCGTGGCGGTGGTCGATCCGAGGCCGCAAGGTGCGCCGGGCGTGGCCGAGGACGGGATGATCCGCGCGGTCAGCCTGATGAACGGCGACGGCTTGAGGCGCATCTTCACAGGGCTGGTCGACAATTTCACCAGCTTCGCGCCCTTGGGCGTGGTGCTCGTCGCGATGTTGGGCGTGGGCGTGGCGGAGAAATCCGGGCTGCTGAGCGCAGCGGTGCGATCGATGGTGCTGGGCGCTCCGCCCAAGCTCGTCACCGTCGCGATCGTGTTCGCAGGCATCATTTCGAACACCGCGAGCGAAGTCGGCTATGTCGTCCTGATCCCGCTCGGCGGCGCGATCTATTACGCGCTAGGGCGGCACCCCCTGGCCGGAATGGCGGCGGCCTTTGCGGGGGTTTCGGGCGGTTACAGCGCCAATCTGCTGATCGGGACGATCGACCCGCTCCTTGCCGGGATCACGCAGGAAGCGGCACAGCTTATCGACGCCGACTACCGCGTGCTGGCGACCGCGAACTGGTATTTCATGGTCGCGAGCACCTTCCTCATCACCGCGATCGGCAGCCTCGTCTCGATCTACATCGTCGAGCCGCAGCTGGGTAAATACGACGCATCGAAAGCCGATCCCGATATTCTCGACGACGAGATGATGAAGCCGCTCGACGCGTCGGAGCGCAAGGGCCTACGCTGGGCCGGGATCGCCATGCTCGGCGTCTTCGCGCTGATGGCTCTGACGCTGTGGCCCGAATGGGGCGTGTTCCGCAATCCGGAGACGGGCGACCGGATGGATTCGCCTTTCTTCGACGGCTTCGTGGTGTGGATCCTGATCTTCTTCGTGGTTTTGGGATACGCCTATGGCCGCGCGGCCAAAACGATGAAGAGCGATCGCGACGTGATCGACGCGATGGCGGGCGCCTTGTCCTCGCTCGGCCTTTACATAGTGCTGGTGTTCTTCGCCGCGCAGTTCGTCGCGTTCTTCGGCTGGACCAATCTGGGCGGGATCACCGCGGTGACCGGGGCGCAATTCCTGGTCGATACCGGGATGACGGGACCTGCGGTGTTCTTCCTCTTCATCCTCTTATGCGCGCTGATCAACCTCTCGCTCGGCTCCGCAAGCGCGCAATGGGCGGTCACCGCGCCGATCTTCGTACCGATGCTGATGCTGATCGGCTATTCGCCCGAAGCGATCCAGGCGGCCTATCGCATCGGCGATTCCACCACCAACATCATCACACCGATGATGAGCTATTTCGGACTGATCCTGGCCTGGGCGACGCGCTATCAAAAAGATCTGGGCGTCGGCACGCTGATCGCGATGATGCTGCCCTATTCGATGTTCTTCCTCGCGGCGTGGTCGGTGTTCTTTTATCTCTGGACCTTCGTCCTCGGCCTGCCGGTGGGGCCAGGATCGCCGACCTTTTACGCGCAATAGGAGCCTTTCAGACCCCCAGCCACCAGCGGATCACCATCGCGACCGCGCCCAGCACCGCGACGCTGCCCGCCCAGATCGCCGCCATCCAGGCAAGGCGCCGCCAGAGAGGCTTTTCGCGGGACTCCATGGGTTAGTGATACCCCTCGTGCCCGACCTTGCCGCGGAACACGTAGTAGGCCCAGGCGGTGTAGGCGATGATCAGCGGCATGGTGATGGCGACGCCCACCAGCATGAAGATCTGGCTGCGTTCGGGCGCTGCCGCATCCCAGATCGTGACACCGGGCGGAATGACATACGGCCAGATGGTGACGCCCAGCCCGGCCATGCCGAAGAAGAACAGCGCGAGGCTGAGCCAGAAGGGCTTCGAATGCCGTTCCACCGACAGCGCGCGTAACAGCGCGAGAGCGATCAATCCGGTCAGGATTGGCACGGGCGCAGCGTAATAGATTTCCGGCGCGCTCAGCCAGCGTTCGGCGTATTCGGCATTGAGAAAGACGTTGTATAGGCTCACCGCCCCCATCAGCACGAACGTCGCCCAGGCCGCGCGCTTGCCGAGTTTGCGGGCGTGATGCTGGCTCTCGCCGTCGAGCTTCCAGACCAGCCATGTCGCGCCCAAAAGCGCATAGCCCGCCACCGTGCCCAGACCGGTCAGCAGCGTGTAAGGCGTCAGCCAGTCCCACCAGCTGCCCGCATAGGCGCGATCGACCACCTCGATGCCCTGCAACAGCGCGCCCAAGGTCATCCCCTGCGCCATCGCCGCGACGAGGCTGCCGCCGGTAAACGCGACGTCCCACAATTTGCGATGCGAGGGATCGCGCCAGCGATATTCGAAGGCGACACCGCGAAAGACCAGGCCGAGCAGCATGGCGATGATCAGCGGGTAGGTCGCGGGAAGGATCACGGCGTAGGCCAGCGGGAAGGCCGCGAACAGCCCGCCCCCGCCCAGCACCAGCCAGGTCTCGTTCCCGTCCCAGACCGGCGCGATCGAATTCATCGCCCGGTCCCGCTCCGGCCCCACCTCGAAGGTCGGGAACAGGATGCCGATGCCGAGATCGAAGCCGTCCATCACGACATAGGCGAACACGGCAAAGGCGATGATGAACGCCCAGACGGTGGTGAGATCGACATTCACCATCATGGTCGCTCCTCCGGTTCTTGCTTGGTGCCGGACAGGTCCTTGGCGCTCTCGTCGGACGGGTCCTGCGTGAGACCGGGCGTGATCCCGGCGGTGCGGATCGGTCCCTTGTCGCCGCGCTTGACCCCGTATTCGCCCGCATGCGGAGGCTTGTGCATCAGGTGGAGGATGTACCAGACGCCCGCGCCGAAGACGAAGAAATAGACCACGACGAAGGCGACCAGCGAAGCGCCCACCGCTGGCGCGGCGAGCGGGCTGGCGGCGTCCTCGGTGCGCAATAGATTATAGATCACGTAAGGCTGGCGGCCGACTTCGGTGGTGATCCACCCCGCCAGCACCGCGACGAAACCGGATGGCGCCATGACCAGCGCGGCGCGGTGCAGCCAGCCCCAGTCGTAAAGCTTGCCGCGCCATCTGGCGAGCAGGCTCCACATCCCGACCCCCAGCATGGCGAAACCGACCGCGATCATGATGCGGAAGCTCCAGAACACGACGGCGACCGGCGGTTGCTCGTCGTCGGGAATGGTATCGAGCCCTGCCAGCGGCGCGTCGAGATCGTGCTTCAGGATCAGGCTGGAAAGCTTCGGAATGCCGACCGCGTAATCGAGCCGCTGTTCCTTGTCGTTCGGAATCCCGAACAGATAGAGCGGCGCGCCGTCGGGATGGCTTTCGTAATGCCCCTCCATCGCCATGACCTTTTGCGGCTGATGCTCCAGCGTGTTGAGGCCGTGCATGTCGCCCGCAAAGATCTGCACGGGTACGACGAGCGCCGCCATCCACATCGCCATCGAGAACATTTTCCTCGCATGGGCGTTCGTGCGGTCCTTGATCAGGTGCCACGCCCCCACCCCGCCGACCACGAAGGCGGTGGTGATGAAGGCGGCGAGCACGGTGTGGACGAGGCGATAGGGAAAGCTGGGATTGAACACGATCGTCCACCAGCTCGGCCCCGGCAGGAATTGCCCGTTGGCGCCCATCTCGTAGCCGACCGGCGTGTGCATCCAGCTGTTGACGCTGAGGATCCAGAAGGCCGAGATACAGGTGCCCACGGCCACCATCAGCGTGGCGGCGAAATGGAGCTTTTTGCCAACCCGCTCCATCCCGAACAGCATGACGCCGAGGAAGCCCGCTTCGAGGAAAAAGGCGGTCAGCACCTCGTAAGCCATCAACGGCCCGATCACCGGCCCGGCCACATCGGAGAAGACCGACCAGTTCGTGCCGAACTGGTAGCTCATGACGATCCCGCTCACGACGCCCATGGCGAAGGCGATCGCGAAGATCTTGAGCCAGTATTTGAACAGGTCGAGATAGAGCGGCTTGCCCGTCTTCAGCCACAGGCCTTCGAGCACTGCCAGAAAGCTCGCCAGCCCGATCGAGAAGGCCGGGAAGATGAAGTGGAAGCTCACCGTGAAGGCGAACTGTATGCGGGCGAGCAGCAGGGCGTCGAAACCGTCGAACATCGTGGCGGGCGATAGCGTATTGCGCACCGCGCGGCCATCGCGTTGCGCGCAAGATCCGTTGCACGGGAGAGCGGATCGATCACTCGCGAGCAGCACGGAGGAGGAACGCTTCGCGCGTCCGGCCTTTATTCAGGACAACGGGTCACGCATATCTTCGGGGGAACATCATGGCGGACGTATCCGCGCCTGCGGTCGGCAAACCGAAACTCGTCAAAAGCCTCAAGCTGTTTGACGTCTATGCGGTGGCCACCGGCGCGATGTTCTCGTCCGGCCTCTTCCTCCTGCCAGGCATCGCCGCGGCGCAGACCGGCAATTCGGTCTGGCTGGCCTATCTCGTCGCGGGCCTGATGATCCTGCCCGCCATGTATTGCATGGCCGAACTGTCCACCGCCATGCCGCGTTCGGGCGGGACCTATTTCTTCCTCGATCGCAGCATGGGGCCTTTGATGGGCACGGTCGGCGGGCTCGGATCCTGGGTCGCGGTGGTGTTCAAGAGCGCCTTCGCCCTCGTCGGCATGGGCGCCTATCTCGCGCTCTATATCGATCTTCCGATCACCGTGACCGCGATCGCGCTGACTATCGCATTCGGGCTGTTGAACATGTTCGGGGCAAAAGAGACGACGCTGTTGCAGCGCATCCTGGTCGGCACGCTGGTTGTGATCCTAACCGCCTTCTGCATCTTCGGCCTCGCGCGCACGGGGATCGCGGACGCCCTTGCCCCCGAGCCCGGCTATGGCAGCTTTTTCCGCGAAGGGTTCGGCGGGTTCTTCGCGACGATCGGCCTCGTTTTCGTATCCTATGCAGGCCTGACCAAGGTCGCCAGCGTCGCCGAAGAGATCGAGAATCCCGATCGCAACATCCCGCTCGGCATGACGCTCTCGCTCGCCACCGCGACCGCGATCTACACGGCGGGCACGCTCGTCATCGTCACGGTCATGCCGCCACAGGATCTGTTCGGCAGCCTGACGCCGGTTGCCGATGCCGGTTCGCGCTTCCTCGGCTGGCTGCCCTACGATCTCGGCGTCACGCTGATCGTCGTGTCCGCCGTCGCCGCCTTTGCGTCCACCGGGAATGCGGGCATCATGTCCGCCTCGCGCTACCCTTACGCGATGGCCAAGGACAAGCTGCTTCCGGACAAGCTTGCGCGGCTCGGCAAGAGCGGCACGCCCACGCTGGCGATCGCGATCACCGTTCTGGTCATGATCGCGGTCCTGCTCGCCTTCGACGTGGAATCGGTCGCCAAGCTCGCCAGCGCGTTCCAACTGCTGCTGTTCGGTCTCGTCTGCCTCGCCGTGATCGTGATGCGCGAAAGCCGGATCGACAGCTATCGGCCGGGTTTCCGCACTCCGCTCTATCCATGGGTGCCGATCGCGGGCGTCCTGCTCGCCTTCTGGCTGATCCTCGAAATGGGCGCGGTCGCGATCCTGTTCACCATCGCCCTGTCGGTGCTTTGCGGCCTCTACTATCAGCTCTACGCCTCCAAACGCGTGAAGCGGCGCGGCGCGATCTTCCACATGCATCGCCATCTCGGCCACAATACCTTCGAAGGGATCGAGCACGAGCTGACCGCCATCGTGCACGAACGCACCCAGCCCCAGAACCTGAGCTATGAAAGCGTCGTCGCGCGCAGCGTCCTTGTCGATCACACGCGCGGCAGTTTCGACCGGGCCGCGCTGATCGAGGAGATGGTTGCGCTGGGGCAGGAACGCTTCGACATGAGCGAGGAGGCCATTCGCGGCGTGTTCGAAGGCGAGCGGATGGACGTCCACGCGATCCGTCCGAACATGTATCTGGCTTACAAGACCGTTCCCGATATCGAGGAATCGCAGCTCTTCATCTTCCGCTTCGGCAATCGGGCGAGCGTGGACATCCTCGGCGCGCGCAACGTCCACACGCTGATGTATCTGATCCTGCCCGAAGAGCCCGCCGGTCTCGATCTCAGGATCGTCGGCCACCTTGCCGAAGTGGCGCAGAGCGACCGGTTCGAGGAACGCTGGCTCGCGGCAAAGGACGAGAACGAACTGGCCGCGGTGCTGGTGCGCGACGATCACTTCGTGCGCGAGCGGGCGGCGAAGATCCCGGCGCTGTCGTCGCAATTGGGCAAATCCCTGCGCGACATCGACCTGCCGGGATCCTGTCTCGTCATGCTGGTCGAGCGCGACAAGCAGCTGATGATCGCCGAACCGGGCCTGACGATAGAGGCGGACGACCTCGTCTCGATCCTGGGCGAGCCGAACGATCTCAGCCTGCTTTACGACCCGACCTATCTCGAATGACGGGCCTGTCTGCGACACGCGATGCCGGACCGGCCTTGACCGCCCCAACCTTTGGCCCGAAGCGCGCACTCAAAATGAAGAGGTCGCAATGCAGTCGCGCAAGATTATCGGAACTTCGAAACTGATCGCGGGCGCGGCGGCGATAGCCGTCCTGCCCGGGCAGGTCGTGGCACAAGCGGCCGATTCTGACGAAAACGAAACCGACACCGCCAGTCCGGTCATCATCGTGACCGGCGAAGGGCTTGCGGAGACGCCCGCCACCCCCGCCTATGCCACGCAAATCATCGAGCGCGAGCGGCTCGTCTCTACCGGGTCGGGCCGGATCGAGGACGCGCTTTCATCCGTCGCCGGCTTCCAACAATTCCGCCGCTCCGACAGCCGCTCGTCGAACCCCAGCGCACAGGGTGTGACGCTGCGCGCGCTCGGCGGCAATGCGTCGAGCCGCGCCGCCGTCCTGCTCGACGGGGTGCCGATGGCCGATCCCTTCTTCGGCTTCATCCCCTTCACCGCCATCGCCCCCGAACGGCTGGCAAGCGCGCGGGTCACGCGCGGCGGCGGGTCGGGGCCGTTCGGCGCGGGCGCGCTGGCGGGAACGATCGAACTGACCAGCGCCGATGCGGCGACTTTGGGCCGGTTCGGCGGCCATGCCTATGTCAACGATCGCGACGAAACCGAGGCCACGGCCCATCTCGCAGGCGATCTCGGGGCTGGCTTCGGCGTGGTTTCAGGGCGCTGGGATCGGGGCAAGGGGTTCTTCACCACCCCCGAGGCCGATCGCGTACCCGCCACCGCGCGCGCGCGGTTCGACAGCTATTCGCTCCAGGCGCGCGGCGTCGCCCCGCTCACGGAAACCGTGGAACTGCAGGCGCGCGTTCTGGTTTATGACGATCGCCGCACGCTTCGCTTCGAGGGAGCGGACAGTTCGAGCAGCGGGCAGGACGCCAGCCTACGCCTGATCGGCCGCGGCGATTGGCAGTTCGATGCGCTCGCCTATCTCCAGGCCCGCAATTTCACCAATGTCGTGATCAGTTCGACCCGCTTCGTGCCCGTGCTCGACCAGCGCAACACGCCCTCGACCGGGATCGGCGGCAAATTCGAAATCCGCCCGCCGGTCGGCGACAGGAACGTGCTTCGCATCGGCACCGACTATCGCAGCAGCGACGGCGAGCTGTACGAGATCGCCATCAGTGCCTTTACCGGTAACGTCACCGAGCGGCGCAATGCCGGGGGCATGAACACCGATCTCGGCTTCTTCATCGAAGACGATCTGCTGCTCGGCCCGCTGACGCTGACCGGCGGCGCGCGGCTCGATCGCTATACCATCCGCGACGGTTTTTTCGCGGCCACCAATGCGAATGGCGTGACCTTGCGCGAATTCGCTTACGAGGATCGCGCGGGCTGGGAGGAATCCTTTCGCGGCGGCTTCGTCTTCGAAGCGGGCGGCGGCGTCCGCTTGCGCGGCGCGGCCTATACCGGCCTGCGCCTTCCGACACTCAACGAATTGTATCGCCCCTTCGTGGTCTTCCCGGTCACAACGAATGCCAATGCCGCGCTCGACAACGAGCGGCTGGAAGGGTTCGAGGCGGGGATAGATTTCAGGCCGAATGAAGACGTCGATCTCTCGCTCACCGCGTTCGACAATCGCGTCGAAGGGGCGATCGCGAATGTCACGCTCGACCGCGTGACGCGCCAGCGGCAGAATATCGACCGGATCCGCGCGCGCGGTATCGAAGGGAGCGCGGGCCTTGCCTTCGGCGCGCTGCGCTTCGACGGCTCGATCGCCTATACCGATGCCGAGGCCCGCCAGACCGGCGCGGATTTCGACGGCAACCGGCCTGCGCAGACCCCGCAATGGGCGGTCAGCGCGACGCTGAGCTATCGGTTCGGCCGGCGCGGCCTGCTCTCCGCGACCTTGCGCCATGTCGGGAAACAGTTCGAGGACGATCTCGAAACCGACATCCTCCCCGCCGCGACCACGATCGACGCCTTTGCCCAAGTGCCTCTGACGCGCATGGTCTCGCTCGTCCTGCGGGGCGAGAACCTGACCGACGAGAACATCGTGACCCGCAATCAGGGCGGTTCGATCGATTACGGCGCGCCGCGCACCGTCTGGGCGGGGATCAAACTGGGGATGTGAAATTCGCAACCCTGCCGAACGGTCGGTCTGTCCTTCACGCCGCCCATCCGCATATTCTCTAGCGCGAGATCGCCCCCTCGCTGGCGGCCTGAACCATCAGGCCTGCCGAAGGCAATCCGCATTTGCCGAGCATGTTCTTGATATGCCAGCGCGCCGTCTCGTACTTCATGGCGAGGCTGACTGCCGTCTGCCTCGTATCGAGATGCTGGGAATAGGCGAGGAAGACATCGATCTCGCGCGCCGTAAACCCATGCGAATGCGCGAAGAACCGCAATTGCGCATCCTGGTTTCGCAGATCCAGCGGGCGCGCGAATAGAAGGGCGAGGCGCTCACTATCCTGCATCCAGCTCAAGGCCTTTGGACAGGGCGAGACCTCGATGTCCAGCTGCTCGAGCCGCAACCGCACGGTTCGCCCGGCCAAAGCCTGATCCACCGCCAATTGGATCGTCTGGGCGAGCCTGGTTTCGAGATTGAGAACGCCGTTCTCGACCCCCAGACTTTCCGCAATCCGTGACGATCCGCCGATCTGCACCAATTCCAAGTCGCGATTGATGCAGGTGTGGAACGCCTCGGGATCGCTGTTTCCCCTGACCATGGCGCTGCGCAGCGAGAATTCGATCGCATCGCGCAGCAACGGCAGGACCGCGCGCATCTTGCGCTTCTCCTCCGATCCGAAGAATTCCTTCTTGAAACCGCGATGCACGCTCAGCGCGAGACGTCCCGTGACAGGCGCATCCTGAACGATGCCGTGGACACTGTCCGCCACATCGCCCGCCAGCGAAACTTCAGAAAAATACTCGGTATGCGCCAGTTTTTCATTGGGAAGGTAGGCTTGGCCGAGCGCGCATTCCCCCACCGGGGTCGAAAAGGAATCGAACCGCCGCGGATCGCTGAACCGCCAATGGGTCTGATAGGCTTCGAGCACGTCGGGATCGTGGCCGACCGCGATATTGCATGTGGGCGAGGCCGAACGATCCTTGCCGAGCAGGATGGCTTTGTCGCCGCCTACGAATTCGGCAATAATCTGAAGGGCTTTGTCAAAGTCCTGCGCGCCGAATGCGGCGTCGCGACATGATTTCGCTACGTCCTCGAGAGCCCACCCCATGGGTCGCATTTACATTCTTGAGGGAATTGAGCAAGGCAGGACTGAAAAAGGGAGAGTCTTGCTTGGATCACGACCCATCGAATATCCATCTGCGTCCATCATCCCGGCAGGCAGTGGGCCCTTTTACTGTCCGCACCTACAAGCCCTTTTCGGAGCCGGGACGGACAATTCTTATTCTCGACGATGATCTGATCGGAGACGCGGCGATCGCCGCCGCGCGGGCTCGGGCGATCGATGGCACGATCAGGGACGTCGAATTCGTGCTGGTGGGGTTCGATCACGAACCCTTCGGCGACCTGCATCAGGCGCGAGGGCGCTTCTTCACCCACCAGCCCTACGATCTGTCGGCAGCGGGAATGGCCGCGACCGGTGAAGCGGATCGGCTGGAACGCTTCGTCACGGGAGGCGAGCATTTCGAACTCAGCGAAAATTCGTCGATCCTCGGCTATTCGCTATCGGGTGCTTTCGCGCTCGAGATCTTTTCCCGCCATCCCGTTTTCCGCCAACTCGGCCTGATCTCGCCAAGCTTCTGGCTGGACGAAGCGCTCGAAGAAAGGCTGGCCACCGCCCTTTCAACCGCACAGGATCGCCGCCTCTTTCTCTCCGTCGGAGCGCGCGAGACCGAAACCCCGCCGAACGATCCGAAGAGCATGATCGAAAGAGTGGGCGCGGCAGGATCGCGGTTCCAATCCTCTTTCTCGGACAGGGTCGACTATGCCGCGCTCGAAACCCACGACCATTGCGGCGTCATCACCGCCGCGATGGATCGCGCCATCGTCTTCCTGGGTCGGGGTTGAGGAGGGGAACGCAACGGGAGCTTAATGCTGCGACTGGTGAGCATCGCCAATGTCCAGATATGAGGGACGCGGACAAAAGCTCAAATCCTCCGTCAGATCAGCCCATGGTCGGGAATACAAATGCGTTTGAGCCATCGCCGCCGCCCTGGTTGGCTGCTCATCAACCGTCAGCAAGCGCCTCGAGCACGCTTATCGCCGCGCTTGCCGGGTCGGCGAAGGGTTCGTCCGGGCTGGCCAGCCACCGATCGTCGCTCGCGACGAGCCCGGCAGCCTTCAAGGCCGCCTCGTCCGCTTCTGCCGGAGTGAGCGCTATCGCCTTGGGCCCGGCATTCACGGCGCGGATACCGGTTTCGAGCGCGAGTATCGTCAAGAGCGCCCGGTCGATCAAGGACTGGGCGGCATTCGGCAGCGGCCCGAAGCGGTCGGCCAGTTCCGCTTCGAAGGCCTCCAGCTCGGCGCGCTCGCGCAGCCGGGCCAGGCGGATATAGAGATTGAGGCGCACCTCCTCTTCGGGGATCCAGTCGGGCGGGAAAGCGCCCGCGGAACCGGTGCGGATTTCGGGAGACCATTCGAGCTGCGCTTCGCCGCGCGCGCGGCGCAACGCACCTTCGAGCAGGTGCTGGTAGAGCTCGACCCCGATCAGCTTCATGTGCCCAGCCTGGGCATCGCTCAAGATATCGCCCCCTCCCCGCTGGTCCAGATCGGCACCGGCGATGGAGAAGCCGGATCCGAGCTGATCGAAGGTCTCGAGCGTGCGCAGGCGCTTCGCGGTAGCGTCCGAAACCGTCTCGCCCGTGGTCGTCAGGATCACTTGCCCGCGCCTGCGCCCACGTCCCACGCGTCCACGCAGCTGGTGCAATTGCGCAAGGCCGAAACGGTCCGATCGCCAGATGATCATCGTGTTCGCGCGCGGCACATCGAGCCCCGTCTCGATGATATTGGTCGCGAGGAGGATGTCGCCCTTGCCTGCGGCGAACCGGACCATCGCCTCGTCGAGTTCGGCGCCGGGCATCTTGCCATGCACTTCGACAAGCGAGAGGTCGGGCGCGGTTGTTTCCAGGCGTTTTCGCATCTCGGCGAGATCGGCGATCCGCGGCACGACGACGAAGCTTTGCCCCTTGCGCATCTTTTCGCGCCGCAGCGCAAGGCCGATTGCGGGATCGTCGCTGTCGCTGATGGTCGTGCGGATCGGTTGTCGGCGCGCTGGCGGTGTGGCGATGACGGAAACCTGCTGCAGGCCGATCATCGCCCGGTGCAGGGTTCGCGGAATGGGCGTCGCGCTCATCACCAGCAGATGCACGTCGGCCGCCTGGCGCAGCTTGGCCTTGTCGGCCGCGCCGAAGCGCTGTTCCTCGTCGATGACCACCAGGCCGAGCTTGGCGTATTCCACCGCTTTGCCCACGACCGCTGCTGTGCCGACCACGACGCCGATCGATCCGTCCGCCAACCCGGCCAGGACCGACTTCTTATCCGCCGCGCTCGTCAGCCGGGAGAGACCGGCGACCGTAACCCCCGTATCGGCGAACCGGCGCGTGAACTCCTCCAGATGCTGGCGTGCCAGTACCGTGGTCGGCGACGCCACGATCACCTGATACCCCGACAGCGCAGCGATGGCCGCGGCGCGCAAGGCCACTTCGGTCTTGCCGTAGCCGACATCGCCGATGACGAGCCGCTCCATCGGCTTGCCGGATGCCAGATCGTCGCGCACCGCCGCAATGGCGCGCGCCTGATCGGAGGTTTCGTTATAAGGGAAACCGGAGACGAACCGCTCATACGCCGTGGCATCGGGTTCCATCGCGGGCGCAGACAGCTTGGCCCGTTCTTCGGCCAGCGCGATGAGCGATGTCGCGGTTTCGGCGATCGCCTTGTCGATTTCGGCGCGGCGCTTGTCCCATCCGGTGCCGTCGAGCTTGTCGCGCTTCACACTATCGGCATCCCCGCCATAGCGCCACAACAGACCCGCATCGCTGACCGGCACGAGCCTTCGCGCCTCGTTCGCATATTCGAGCGCGATCGTTTCGCCGCCGTCCACGCCCGGCGCGGGTTCGAGGCCGATCACGCTGGCAAAGCCGTGATCTTCGTGGATGACGAGATCGCCCAAACGCAATTCCACCCCGACCATGCCGATCTGACGGGCGGCCGACGGAGCCGAATCCAGTAGCGCTCGCGTCCCGAGAATGTCCGCTGCGGCGACGAGGGTGAGGTTCTTGGAGCCTGCGCCCCGGTCGAGAGGCGCGCAGAGGAACACCAGAGCGTCCTCGCCCGCGTCGCCCAATTCGCGCAGGCTCTCGCAATGCTCGGCGATGTCGAACGTATCGCCCAGGCGGCGGCGCAGGAACCGCAGATCACGCTCGCTGCCCGCTATGGCGATGGTGCGTCCCGCCGCACGTTCGGCCTTCAAAAAGCGCGTTGCGGCCCGCGCCGGAGCCTTCGCTTCGGCAAAGCGCGGAATGCTTTCGAGATCGATAGCATCGGCATCGCTTTCCCGCCGCCAAGTCTCCAGCCCCGCATCCCAGCGGCCATCGTCGACTGCGTCGAAACTGGTCCCCGTATCCTTCGCGGCGCGACGGGCGAGCTGAGCGAACCGCTTGCGTCGCTTTTCCGCTCGGGGCGAGAGCAGCACGGTGCCGGGCGCCATGTGATCGAGCAGTGTGGCCGAAGCATCTCCTTCCGGCTCCGCAGCGCGGCCGATCTCGATCGCATCGCATTCTTCGCCGCGCAATTGGGTGACGGCATCGAAATGATGGATCGCTGCAATGTGGCCGTCCGCCAGGTCGATCCGTACGGGTCCTCCGGCATCGGCGGGAAAGAGATCGATGACTTCGCCCCGGATGGCTATCTCGCCCGGCTCGTCGATACGATCGTCCAAGAAATAGCCGAGTGCGATAGCCTTTTCGCGGAAGTCGTCGGGATCGATCGGATCGCCTACGCGGATACAGGGCGGTTCCGCATCGAAGGCCTCCGCTGGAAGATAGCGGCGCGCGGCGGCTTCCCCTGTCGTCACCACGGCGAGATCGCCGAGCCTGCCATCGCACGAAAGCTGCCGCAGGCGTCGCAAGGCGGTAACCCGGTAGCCGACATTGGCGGGTGATGGCGGCGCATCGTCTCCGGGAAGCGCATCGCTCGCGGGCATATAGACGACCGCCGCATCCGGCAGCAATGCCGAAACGATGGCGGCAAGGCTTTCGGCCTCGGTATCGTCGTCGCACAGATACAGCACCGGACCATCGCCGATATTTCGAACGATGCGCAGCACCTTTGCACCCATGCCGGTTACAGCGGCGTTTTCGTCATCGGTCGAAGACAATCTCAGGAGGCCCTTTCGCGGCGCGGTTGGACCAGGGAAACGGCCGGTCGCGCAGAGATCAAAGGCCCGAACGGCGGGGGTGTTCCCTTTCGGAAGCGTGCACTTCGAAGTGTCGCTACGAAGATCAACACCGTTTGGTTTTTTGGCCCCTTCCTTACACCTCAAGAACCGGCTTTCGTGGCGTTCACAATCACAGCTCTGAAAGGAAATGCTATTAAGTTTCGCTTGCGACCCAGAGAATGACCCGCCGCCTCTTTCGGATCGCGCGGATTTGTCGGAACTCCAGTTCACCGGGATGAGCAGTTGGGCGACGCCATTGGCCTCCGCATCCTAGAACCGTCCGGCGCGGATATTGACCTGGATCGCGACGATTTCGTCTTCGCTTATACCTTCTGTTCGCTGACCGTGGTCTCACAGCGATACTCTTCGCGTCCGGGTGCCTTGAAACCTGATCGACGCGTTGGCAAGCTGGTGAAAACAAAGCCGAGGGAGCGTAACGATGTCGAATGATGCTAAGGTGAAAGCCGTTCTGGCCGCCAATTTCAGCGAAGAATGTGGCGACACTAGCGCGGATGCGAAGAAAGCCGCTGCCAGTGCGCTTCAGGCGCTTGAAGATGAAGGCTTTATCGTAGCTCGCGATCCTGAGAACGGCTCGGACATTCCGGCGCGTGTCATACCTTTCCAGCAAAATTCGGAAACCCGGCTCGATTGAACTCGAGTTTACAACGATGCTGAAACTGGGCGGTGGTGTTGCCAAGGTCTTTCGCGGTGAGTGGGCGATGTGAGCGTAGACAAGACCTTGCGTTTACCTTTGCTACATCTGCGATCTTCAGCCGTGGCTACCGGCCCAGTTTCCGCCCAAATCTGATTACTGCTGACATCGCATTCTGATCGACACAATTACTGCTGCTGGTGCGGGAAGCGGAGGGTCTGCTTGCATGCAAAAGATAGAGACAGCAGGCTGTGGCTTTCTGTGGCTTACGCATGAGCGGGGAGACCATGACAGAACCAAGCCGACGTGCCGACGGGAGCGCGGGAGATGTGGATTACGGTGAAATAGGTGGAACTTACAGCACCTTTCGCCGACCCGATCCCACAATAGCCGCTCAGATAAATTGCGCTTTGGGCAATGCGAAAACCGTGCTGAACGTCGGCGCAGGCGCAGGATCCTATGAACCGACGGATCGCGATGTGACTGCGGTCGAACCATCGGCATCGATGCGATCGCAGCGTCCGGCCCATCTGACGGCCGCAATCGACGCAACCGCCGAAAATCTTCCGTTTGCAGACAACAGCTTCGACGCCTCGATGGCGACTGTCACCGTTCATCAATGGTCGGATTTGGAAGCAGGGTTGGCCGAAATGAGACGTGTAACGCGCGGCCCAATCGTTTTGCTGGTTTGCGATCCCGAATTGATGATGGATTTTTGGTTGAGCGACTACATTCCTGAAGTGAGAGAAGCCGAGGCTCGGCGCTTTCCTACGATACAACGCATAAAAGCGGCGCTCGGCGGAGATGTTGCTGTGGAGGCGGTCCCGGTTCCTCTGGATTGCCAAGATGGTTTCAACGAAGCTTACTATGGCAGACCAGAAGCGTTTTTGAACGAGAACGCCCGACTGGCGTGCTCCAGTTGGAGCTTTGTGCCCACGGAAGCGGTTGATCGTTTCGTGCGAAAACTATCTGCCGACTTGGACAGCGGCCGATGGGATGAGATCTATGGCCATTTGCGCTCGCCACCATTCTTCGACGGACCGCTGCGACTTGTCATCGGAAGGGCCAGTTAGCCCAATTGGCCGTGCTTCACAGCGGCTTAGCTCTTCTACGAAATGTCAGTTTTTCTCTGAAAACTGGTCGATAGCAGGTCTACTTTTTCCCGTGAGCAGGCCGGATCGCCATACGGAATGTGAAGTGATCAGGGGTCGTGGCAGTGAATTAATCTGCTAATCTGAGCAGCTCTCTTTGTTCTCTTCCGGGCCCCACTCCTGGACAAAGATGAGACCTTTACGTCCCTGACCGGCTACCCCCTTTACTGTTCCTCTCTATCACTTTCCCGGTGCCGTGATCGTGGCGCGTTTCAACGACAGCTTCGCTTCGGACGCGAGTATTCGCAGGCGGAGCCTGACGCGTTATCGATCTATTTCGGCGGGTGGGTTTCGGTTTGATATTCGACCGCAAATCGCGCCGCGTTCAGAACCAGAAGCGTATCCCGAGGACATAATTGGTCACGCTCGAATCCTCGCCAGCCGCGCGGGCGTAATCGGCGCTGCCGCCCAGCTTCCATTCTTGTTCGATCCCGACATAGGGCGCGAATTCGCGGGCGATTTCGTAGCGCAGGCGCAGGCCCGTCTCGATCGTGTCGAGGCCTGCGCCGATGCCGAGTTCGGGGACGTCCTGCGCGGCGAGCGCGACTTCGAGGCGGGGCTGGACGATCAGGCGCTGGGTCACGCGCTGGTCGAGCTCGACCTCCGCCGTGGCGGTCAGATCGCCCTTGGTCGACAGCAGCAGATCGGCCTCGACCTCGAACAGATACGGGGCGAGGCCTTGGATGCCGATATCGAGATAGGTGCGCTCCGGCCCGGTCAGATCCTGCCGAACGCCCGCCTGCAGATCGAAATAGGGATTGATCGCGCGCCCGTAGAGCAGCGCGACATCGGCGCTTTCCAGCCCCTCGCCGAACGCGCCTTCGCCTTCGGATTCGAGCCAGACGCGGTTGATGTCGCCGCCATACCAAGCATCGCCGTCCCACAGATAACCGTCCTCGCCTTCGCGCGCCCGGTATTCGAAGCGGTCGAGGACGAGGCCTGCGGTCAGCATGCCGCCATTCTCGCGCGCCAGTGCGGCGCGGCTGGCGCGCATGGCGTCGGCGCCCCAGATGGCATTGGCGGCGGTAGGCGGGCCGGACCCGGCGGATGCGGGCGGTGGCGCGATCGGGATTTCCGGGGACTGGCTCGAGTCCGCGCCGTGGTTCATTCCCGAATGGTCCATGCCGGAATGATCCATGGTCGCATGATCGTCCGCAGCCTGACTCTCAGGGGCGCAGCTGTCTTCGGGCACGGCGTGGCCCATCGCGCGATGGCGGGTCATCTCAGCCTCGCAGTCTGACTGCGGCGTCGCGGTATCGTGCTCCATATGCGCCGCATGATCGGCATGGGACTGCGCGAAGACCGGCCCGGCAGTGCCGGCCAGAACGAGCGCGGCGAGATGCACGGCGCGGCTCATCCTTCGGCTCCCGCAGTGGCGCCGGGCTGGGCCACGGTAACCACCTGAAACATGCCCGAATGCATGTGATAGAGCAGGTGGCAGTGGAACGCCCAATCGCCTGGCTCGTCGGCTGTGAGGTCGAATTGGGCGAAGCCGCCCGGCTGGACGATCACGGTGTGCTTTTGCGGCTGGAAGCCTTCGGGCGCGCCGTTGACCAGCTCGAAGAAATGGCCGTGGAGGTGGATCGGGTGGGCCATCATGGTGTTGTTGACGAGCTTGACCCGGACCCGCTCGTTGTAGGCGAAGCGGATCGGATTATCGGTGACGGAGGCGTATTTCTCCCCGTCGAACGACCACATGTAGCGCTCCATGTTTCCGGTCAGATGGATTTCAAGCATCCGTGAGGGGGTACGCGCATCGTCGTTACGCTCCAGCGCGACGAGATCGTTATAGGTCAGGACCTTGTGCGGCACCTTTTCGAGGCCGATGCCGGGATCGCCCATCCGGTCCACCGGGTTCATCGCCACCATGTCGATACCGGGGCCGATTTTGACGGTGGGCGGAAGCTTGGACGTGTCGCGCATGTTCATGCCGCCCATATCCATGCCGGACATGTCCATCGGCTCCGCCGCCGTGGTCTTGGCGGGCATTTCATGGCCCATCGCGGAATGATCCATGCTACCGTGGTCCATTCCCCCACCATGGGCGCCGTGGTTCATGCCCATATCGGCCATGGTGAGCAGCGGGGCCTCGCGCAGGGCAGGCACCGGCGCGCGGGCGCCCGGCCTGCTCGCCAGCGTCGCCACCGCCATGCCCGATCGGTCCATCGCTTCGGCGACGATGGTCATCGCCTCGACGGTCGGTTCCACCACGATATCGTAGGTCTCGGCCGTACCGATCTGAAATTCCTGCACCGGAACCGGGCGCACGTTCAAACCGTCTGCGGCCACCACATACATCGTCGCGCCGGGAATGCGGACGTTGAAGAAGCTCATCGCGCTGCCGTTGATCACGCGGATGCGCACCCGCTCGCCGGGGTCGAAGAGATATTCCAGCCTTTCTTCGGGGCCGTGCCCGTTGGCGAGATAGGTATAGGTCGATCCGGTCACGTCCAGAATGTCGGTCGCCATCATCCGCATCCGGCCCCACATCCGCCGCTGTTCGGCATCGAGCGGGTAGTCGTCGGTGAAGCTGGTTTGCTGGTAATTGAAGTAGCCTTCGCCCTTCTTCAGCCGGTCCATGATGCGATGGGGATGCATCGGCGTAAACTCGCTCAGGAGCATCACGTAATCGCGATCCGCCTGGACCGGATCGGGCCCGGCGGGATCGACCACGATCGGGCCGTAATGCCCCGCCTGTTCCTGCAGGTTCGAATGGGAATGCCACCAATAAGTGCCCGCCTGGCGCACGGGGAATTCGGCGGTGAAGCTCTTGCCCGGGGCGATGCCGGGAAAGCTGACGCCGGGCACTCCGTCGAGATGGAAAGGCAGCAGAAGACCATGCCAGTGGATCGAGGTATCCTCGTCCAGAGTGTTGTGGACGTTGAGGCGCACGCTCGTGCCCTCTTTCAGGCGCAGGAGCGGGCCGGGCACGCTTCCGTTGACGGCGATAGCGTGGCCGCGCCGTCCCTGGACCGTATGCATCCCTTCGCCCACGGTCAGATCGATACTCGCGCCCGAAACCTCGTCGAACCCGGACCGGATCGCGCCGCCATGATGGATCGAGGCCCCGCGCGCCCAGGCGGGCAAGGCGCCGAGCATGCCTGCGCCGAGCATTCCGGCACCCAGCAGGCGGCGGCGGGTAAGGGACAGATCGGACATCGGACTTGCAACTCCTTCGCCAGCCGACATATATACCCCCCTACAGTATTGCAAGAAGGCCGGAAGGGCCTGCCGATCGAAAGGCCAAATATGGCTGAAACGCCAGACACCACCAAGATCGTGAACCGCCTGCGCCGGGTCGAAGGGCAGGTGCGCGGCGTTGCGCAGATGGTGGAAGACGATCGCTATTGCATCGATATTCTCACCCAGATGCAGGCGGTGAAGGCTGCGCTGAGCCGCGCGGAAAGCGAGATCCTGAAGCGCCACGCCGGATGTTGCGTGGCCGAAGCCATCGCCAGCGGCGACGAGAGCGAACAGCGGCGCAAATTCGGCGAGTTGATCGATCTGTTCGAAAAGGCAAAACGGTGACGCGCTTCTTCCATGCGATGGCCGCCGCGCTGGTTCTGGCGCTGACGATCCTTGTGCAGCCCGCTGCCGCGCATGGAGGCGAGAAGCACGGCGCGGCAAAAGCGCCGGTCAGGACGGAAATACCCGCCGCATCCGCGCAGGACGGCGACGAACCGGCTTCGCCGAATAGCGAGGCACAAGAGGAACCGCGCGCGGATAGCGAGCATGCTTCCTCCAGCGGTTCGGTCCTGACCCGCTTGCACCCCGCTACGGTGCATTTCCCGATCGCGCTCCTCATCGTCGCAGCGCTGGTGGAGATGCTGGCGATGGCCCGGTCTTCGGCCCCGCTGGCGCAGGCCGCCGGGGTGATGACGGTCGCAGGCGCTGCGGGCGCAGTGATCGCCGCCCTGTTCGGCTGGATTCACACCGGCATCTGGTTCGGTGGGGATTCGACAATGCACTGGCATCGCTGGACCGGAACGGGACTGGCGCTTGCCGCTCCGCTGGCCGCATTGCTGGCGTTTCGCGCCGATCGCGGAGCATTCCGGATCGTCATCGTGCTGATTGCAGCGGCTTTGGTGGCGCAAGGATATTGGGGCGCGGAACTGGCGCAAGGCCGCGACCATCTCGGACTTGGAATCTAAGGAGAAAATCGATGATCGACAGCTTACGATCCGCCATGGCCCGCCGCTCTTTGGCAGGCGCGCTCGTCCTCGGCACGGCGCTTACCGCCTGCGCGGCGCAGGCCGCCAGCTTCACCATGTATCGCGATCCCAATTGCGGCTGCTGCCTCGCCTGGGCCGAACATATGGAACAGGGCGACAGGCACAGCGTGAAAGCCGTCGATCATCCCGACATGGGCGCGATCAAGGCCGAGAACGGCGTGCCGAACGATCTGCAATCGTGCCACACCGCCATCGTCGAAGGCTATACGATCGAAGGCCACGTCCCTGCCGCCGACATCGAGCGTCTGCTGGCCGAACGCCCCGCCGGGGTCACCGGCCTCGCCGTCGCGGGCATGCCGATGGGATCGCCGGGCATGGAGCACGGCGATCACCGCCAGGCCTATCAGGTCATCGCCTTCGGACCGGAGGGCCGCAGCGTCTGGGCGAACTACCCGGCCAATGACGGGAGCGCATCTTGAGCGATCGCGGCCCGTCCGCGAAAAAGGCCACCGTCTATCGGATGGTCATGCCCGAGCATGTCTGTCCCTACGGCCTCAAGACCGTCGACCTGCTGAAGCGCGAAGGCTTCGAGATCGAGGACCATCATCTCGAAACGCGCGAGGAGACCGACGCCTTCAAGGAAAAGCACGGCGTCAAGACGACCCCGCAGACCTTTATCGGCGGTGAGCGTATCGGCGGGTATGACGATCTGCGCGAACATTTCGGCAAGTCCGTCAAGAAGGAGGACGAGACCAGCTATCAGCCGGTGATCGCCATCTTCGGCGTCGCCTTCCTGCTCGGCCTCGCGATCAGCTGGTATGTGTTCGACACGATCTTCACTGTGCAGGCGGTCGAATGGTTCGTCAGCCTGTCGATGGCTTTACTCGCGATCCAGAAATTGCAGGACGTCCGCAGCTTTTCGACCATGTTCCTGAATTACGACCTGCTGGCGCGTCGCTGGGTGCGGTACGGCTTCATTTATCCCTTCGGGGAGGCGCTGGCGGGCATCTTGATGGTGGCCCATGCGCTTCCCATCGTCTCGGTCCCGGTATCGCTGTTCATCGGCACGGTCGGCGCGGTCAGCGTGTTCAAGGCCGTCTATGTCGACAAGCGCGAACTCAAATGCGCCTGTGTCGGCGGGGGCAGCAATGTGCCGCTCGGCTTCGTTTCGCTGACGGAGAACCTGTTCATGATCGGCATGGGCCTGTGGATGGGTGCCAAGGCGCTCGGCTGGATCGTGCTGTAACCATCGAAACGGAGGCCGGAATGGATCACTCTTCCAACCACGCAGGCGGCGGCAGCTCGTATTGGCGCTTCATGACGATGGTCGCGACCTCGACCGCGATCATGTTCGGCCTGATGTATCTGAACACGTTCGAACTCGACCACGTTTTCTGGAGCGAGACGCGCTTCTGGATGATGTTCGTGATGGGTGGCATGATGATGATCGTCATGCTGCTCTTCATGTGGGGCATGTATCGCGACACGAGGAAGAACGTGATCATCCTGGCGGTCGGCGCAGTGGTGTTCGCGGGGGCGCTATGGCTGGTCCGCAGCCAGGCGACCGTGGACGACGAGGAATACATGGCGGCCATGATCCCGCACCATTCGATCGCGATCATGACCAGCGCGCGGGCAAACATCAGCGATCCGCGCGTCCGCAAGCTGGCCGATTCCATCATCGCGGCACAGGTGAAGGAAATCGCCGAGATGAAGCTGCTGCTCGAGGATATCGAGGCGAACGGCAAGATGGGCGACGGCACGCCGCTCCCCGCGCGGACGACGCGACTGACCGAACCCCTAAAAGAAGAAGCGCGGACGGCGGCTCAGCGTACAGTACCCGCCCGGTAGTGATCGGGGGGGGGCAAGACCGGGGCGCCCGAACCGATCTCATTGGGAACCGCCAGCTCACTCTGCTCGAACTCGACACGAGCCTCGACCGAGGCTTCCAGACACTCGGCATTCGTCGACAAGAATAAGCGTCGGCTAGTGTTGCGGCGAGAAAACCCGACCGAACCTCTCGTGGGCCGCCCCGTCGACCGTGTCGCCTCGGCCCTTCAGTCGCACGAACAGCTGGGCCCGCTCGCCTCGCGCACTGCAAAGCCTCGGGATATCATTTGCTGCCCACGAGTTCGCTCAAACCTTTGAACAAGCCGCCCGACTGGGCCCTTTGCCCCACCGTATTGCGCGCCCGATCGACCTTGGCCCGTTCGACCGGGGTCATCAGAGCGTAGAGCGTCTCGGCTTCGGGTCCGAACAGCGCATAGCGGCACTGATCGAACAGCCCGTCGTCACCCACATTGGCGCATCGGTTCATCGATTGGGCCAGGAGGTCGGTGTTGTTGGTCACCACCGCGATCCGCACCTGCTGCGGCAGGAACGCGACGCCATCCCCGAACCGCTCGGTCGCCGTATCGAGAACGGTTTGCGCTCTGGCCGTATTGCCCATCATAATGAGCAGATCGATATGCTGGCCGAATCCGCCGACGCTTTGGGCGATGAAGGGATTGTCGGGCGTGTTCTCAAGCGCGAGAGCGGCGGAGTAGAGCTTTTCGGCCTCCGCATTGTCGCCCGCGGCCATGAAGATATCGGCCGCCGTATTCAGGATCACCGGTGAGCGGCCATAGCGCGTGTCGAGCACCGGCACGATCGCATCGATCGCGCCGTTCAGATCGCCTGCCTGCTTCAGTTCGGAGGCACGCGCCTTGGCATCCAACGCGAGACGGCCCTGAGTCACTTCGTCGCTGTTCCTGACGCCTGCCAGCCATTGCGATTTCGGATCGCGAAATTCCATGTCGGGATAGGCCCGCTCCACATATTCGGTCACGCCCTCCCTTCGGTCGTCGCTGGGCCTGTGCGTGACCGACAGGTGCGACACGATTTCCCCGATCGCGATCTCCTTGAAATTTCCCAAGAGGTTGCCGAGGAGATTGCCGCCCTGCTGCTTTAGCGAACCGGTATTCTGACCGAACGATGCGAGCAGGCGCCCGCCTTCGATCTTGCCGAATTCCTCCAGGCTTTCGCCGATGCCCGCCATCAGATCGCGGCGCTGTTCATCGTCATTGCCCAGTTGCGCGATCGCGTTGCTTGCACCCAGATCCGCAAACCCGGCCGCATAGGCGAGGTCGAAGCCGGCGACGTCCGCCTGATCCTCGTGCTTGCGCGTGAAGGAATGGCCGACCAGGCTCATCAGAGTGCGCAACCTATCCGAGCGCGAGGAAATCGCCCCTGACAGCTGGTTGGCCTTCTTCTGATCGAAGCCGGTCTGCTGCAGCCCGTTCTTGCCGGTAAACCGAAATTTCGAACTGGCGAGAACCGCGCCGCCATCGAGCACCGATGTGAGCGAGCCGATCAGCTGACGGCGTTTGCGCGATTTCACGTCCTCGGCGAAATGACCGAGCGCAAAATGGCTGAATTCGTGCGCCATAACCCAGGCGATCTCATCGTCGCTTTCGGCGCGCAGGATCATGCCGAGCGGTACGACGATCACATTGTCGGGATTGGCGAGCGGGGAGAAGCCGTAGGACCCGATGATCTTGACGTCGATCGGCCCCGGCTGGCGATACGGCCAGTGCGGGCGGAAGGATTCGACCAGAGCTTCCAGCGCCGCTTCGGTTTCGGGCATGGAGAAGCCCGTCCCGAACAATTCGCCGCTATCGATCGTTCCGGCGCCCAACGCGCCCTCTGCCTGCGCGGCTGCGATGGTCGCATCGCTTTCGGCAAGGTCTTTCTCCTTGACCTCGGCCTGGATGAAGGGACCGCCTTTGCCGTTTTCGGAGAAGCCGCATTTGAACAGGCACTGGGCGGATGCCTGCTGCGGCGTGGCGAACGCGGCGATGGACGCAAGGGCGATGGCCAGTGCGGAGGTGTGACGCAGCCGGATCATGGCTTCTTCACCGGAACGCAGGGATTGCCGCTGGCACCGGCGCCCGCGCGCATGCCCGGCGTGCCGGCGGCCTTGCCCAGAGAGGATCGCTGCGATTGGGCGGACAGTTTGCAAGTCGCCGGACCGTCGAACAGGACGTCGGCCCTGCGCAGATAGACGGTCGATCCCTCGATCGAGACTCCAAGATAGCCGAGGTCGTTATAGCCGACCACATCGAGCGTCTTTGGCAGCGAATTGGCGCGCACACGTTTGATTTCCGTGCCGTCGGCATCGAAAACGGGCAGAACCCCGCGCAGATATTTCGTGATTTCGCCTTCCTTGGCCGAAGCCGAAGCGGTCGCCATGACCGCCGCGAGGCCGAGAAGGGCACCCCTGACAAGAATTCGCATCGATATTCCCCCGATCGATTGAATCAATAGCGCCTTTCCAATGCCGAATTGCCCATACGCCCCAGTATTGGCACCCGGCCGAACAGATCCTCGCGGATCGGCTCCAGGATTCGCTTCACGAACATGAACATTTCAAAGAAAACGATGATGGTCAATGCCGCGTAATTGTATTGTCGCGGGACTGCTGCGATCTGACCGGTCAGCAATTGGACGATGGACAACATCCATAAAACGACAGCAAAGAAAATTACCGATCTGTAGACTATATCGACTGTGCGCGAGGTGCGCCCTGCGCGGTAGAGCCTGTTGCGACGATTGATCGCGAGCGATCCCAACCCGATGCCGATCAGCGAAAGGAACAGCGCCAACATATCGTTGGCGTCGTTGGTGGAGAAGGACTTACCCAGCAGGACCTTTTCGGCGCGCTGGTAATCTTTGCCCTCGACGATCAGATTGTCGAGCGCCATCGCATGCCAGAACACGCCCGGCACACGCCCGAATGTCGGCACCGTGACGAAATCGTTGCTCGAATCGTCTGCCAGGCCGACCAGCACGAGCCTGTCGGAAAAGGCCAGATCGATCAGTTCGGGCGATGCATCGGTGATCTGTTCGTAGGTGAGATGGCGGGGATAGAAGCAGCGTTCGCGCAATCCCGTCTCGATCCCGTAGAGCATCCGGCGCCCGAAGGCGATCGCGCTTGCCTGAACTCCTCCGGCGGGTTCGCATTCGGCTTCGGTGGTTCCGGTGGTTAGAGTTTCGCTTTCCCTCACGAAGCGCGAGATCGAACCGATTCCCCAGATGATCTCCAACGGCCGGGTAAACGTCTGATCCCATCCCCAGTAATTGCGTTGCCATGTGGCGGCACCGGCAGCGTCGCTGGGCTTTTCGACCGGGTTGCGATCGCATGCGAACGCGGTGTCGGCTTCCTCGAGGCAGTGCTGCGCGTAGAGTATGGCGGCGGGGAACAGGGCGAAATCGGCATTCAGCCGGTCCTGTTGCGTCGTGGTATCCGTAAGCGCGTATTCGGAAAGATTGGAATAGAAGGACGGAGAGAGAATGCCGATCTGCGCCAGCCCCGCATATCCGGCCCGCTCGCGCTCCCACAAGGGAAGGTCGCTGGCCATGGCTGGGCCGTTCTCGTCCGGGGTGCGCGCATCGGCGAAGATGAGGGGCAGGCCGCCACTGCGCCTGATACAGGCCAGCTTGGCGACCGGATTGGTCTGGCAGGTCGTGTCGTCCCCCCACTCGTCGTACCGGGTGACCGTGCCGAGCAGATACAGCATGCAGCGAAAATAGGATTGCGGCTGGGCCGACTTGCCCTGGAGACAGGCTTGTTCCTCTGCGGGGGAGAGGTCGAGGATTTCCGAAGGCGGCACGCCGCTCGGCGCGAACCGGCCCAGCGCCATGTCGAGGAAGATCGCCCGCGGCGGTTCGCCCGGAGGGTCTCCGGCCATGTGCGCGTACTGGATCTGCTCGACCAGATCGTAGATGTCGAACGGGTCCAGCTCATCGCCCCCCGCCAGCGTGTCGAGACCTCTGTCGCCGATCAGCAGGACGGTGAGATCGTCCCGCCCCGGCGGGTCCGCGCCGTCCGCGATGGCCGATCCGACATCGTCGAATGCGCCGGGGGCGGAATCGAAGGCCCGCTCGAAATAGCCTTCGGCATAGACGTCCTGCCAGACAGCCCGACTGCGCCGTTCGCTTTCCTCGATCATGTCGAACGGATTGATCAGGGTCAGCAACAGGACGAAGATCGTCCGCGTGAGACTATACTGGCACGCGCGTCGCAGCCGGCTTCCCCAATAGGGAAGTTTGCGCCGGACGCGTTTCATCGCGATCCTTGCGGCACGCTCGATGCCGCTCGAATCCAATCTGGCTCGCGAATCAGCCAAAATCCAATGCCCCCACAACGCTTCCCCAGGGCCTCCCACAGCCCGTCTGTCATAGGACTACATAGCCGATTGCGAAAATAGCGCTAATTTCCAGGGATCGGACAGTTGTCCTTGCAGCGGATTCACCGAGGCGGCTTGTCCAAGCGGTCGGGATGGTGTCGCAATGCCGAAAACGGCAACCGGTGGGCCATCGTCTTGCGATGTTCGTTCGGTTGTTCTTGCCGCAGGGCGATATGCGTGTGTAACGGGACCTCAACGCACGCGCTTTCGCGCTTTCCGCAGCGTTTGTTTCGGCAGGCGAGCGGTAGCGGCGGCGCATTAACCGACTTGATGCCAGCATTGGGTGATCGATCCTGCCGATGGGTATACCATTGACATTGTTGCTGCTCATTGCGCTCCCATTCGTCGCCTCGCTGGCGATCGCAGCGGCGGGCGCGCGCGCACGGATCTGGCATTCGGGCATCGCCGCGCTGGCGAGCGCGCTCGGGCTGATTCTGCTCGTAACGCTCGCGCCTTCGGTCCTGGCGGGTCAGATACCGGCCGCCTCGATTGCTTGGGTGCCCGCCCTCGGTCTCGATCTGTCGCTGATGGTCGATCCCTTGGGGCTGATGTTCGCCGGACTGATCCTGGGCATCGGCCTGCTGGTGGTCATCTTCGGCCATTTCTATCTCGCGAGCGGCGAGGCGACGGGGCGGTTCTTCGCCAGCTTGATGCTGTTCCAAGGCGCGATGCTGGGGATCGTGATCTCCGGCAACGTCCTGCTTCTGTTGATCTTCTGGGAATTGACGAGCCTGTCGTCCTTCCTCCTGATCGGCTTCTGGCGCCACAAGGCGGAGGCGCGGCAGGGTGCGCGCATGGCGCTCGCCATCACGGGCGGGGGCGGCCTGCTGCTGATCGCGGGCGTCGTCATGCTGGGGCTGACGGTCGGATCGTTCGACCTTCCGACTATCCTTGCGAGCGGAGACATCGTCCGCGCCTCGCCGCTCTATCCCGCGATCCTGATCCTGATCCTGCTCGGCTGCTTCACCAAGTCGGCGCAGTTCCCGTTCCATTTCTGGCTGCCGCACGCGATGGCCGCGCCGACCCCGGTGAGCGCCTATCTCCATTCGGCGACCATGGTGAAAGCGGGCGTGTTCCTGATCGCGCGCTTCTGGCCGGTGCTGTCGGGTACCGACCTCTACACCGTCATCGTGACCGGCGTGGGCCTGGTCACCATGACGTTCGGTGCGTGGGTGGCGCTGTTCAGGTACGATCTCAAGGGCATCCTCGCCTATTCGACCATCAGCCAGCTCGGCCTGCTGGTCATGCTGCTGGGCTTCTCGCTCGAAGCCGCCGCGGCGGTCGCGGTGCTGCACATTCTCAATCACGCAGCCTTCAAGGCGGCTCTGTTCATGTCGGCGGGGATCGTCGACCACGAGACGGGCACGCGCGACATCCGCCGGTTGGGCGGGCTGGCCAAGGTGATGCCCGTCACCGCCACGCTGGCGACGATCGCTGCGGGGGCGATGGCGGGGCTACCGCCTTTGGGCGGGTTCATTTCCAAGGAATTGATGCTGGGCGAAACGCTGGAAGTCGGCCTGTTCGGCCTGCCCTGGCTGGTGCCGGTCGTGGCTACGATCGCGGCGACGCTTTCGGTCGCCTATTCGCTGCGTTTCGCGCTGTTCCTGTTCTTCGGCAAGGCGCGCGATCCCGAACCCCATGCCCGTGCGCACGATCCGGGGGTGGGGATGTGGTGGCCCGCCGCCCTTCTGGTCGTGATCGCGGTCCTTCTGGGCCTGATCCCCGGCCTCATCGCCGGTTCGCTGGTCGCCTCGGTCAGCGCCGCCGTGGTGGGCGGCGAGGCGCCCTATATCGGGCTCTACCTCTGGCATGGCATCAACCCGGCGCTCGGCATGAGCGTTCTGGCGGTGGCGATCGGCGCGCTGATCCTGTGGCGGTATGCGCCCATTCTGCGGCGGTACGAGGCGGTGCGTCATCTCGATGCCAAGGCGGTGTTCGAACGCATTCTCCTGATGGCCAATCGCGGGGCGCGCCGGACGACGATGGCGATCCACGCGCCCTCGCTCCAGCGGATGCTGCTGATGGTGGTCGCGGTGGTCGTCCTCTTCGCGATCGAGGCGATGGGCGCGGGGGGCAGCTTCACCGGCCCGCGCGAAGGGATCGCGGCGTCGCCCGTCGCCATTCTCGCCTGGGCGCTGCTGATCGCGGCGACGGGGGCGGTCCTCCATGCGCAGCGGCAGCGGTTTCGCGCGCTTATCTATATCAGCGTCATCGGCCTCGTAATCTCGCTCGCTTTCGTTCATTTTTCCGCGCCCGATCTCGCGCTCACGCAGATTTCGGTCGAGGTGGTGACGATCCTACTGCTGCTGCTGGCGCTCAACCTCCTGCCCAAGACGCCGCCCGTCCTGTCGAGCACGAAACGGCGCGTGCGCGACGGGGTGATTGCGACGCTCGGCGGGACCGCGATCGGGGCGGCGGCGTGGGCCATGCTGACGCGCGAGCCCAACGATCCGATCTCGCAATTCCACCTCGCCAACAGCTATTCGGGCGGTGGGGGCACCAATGTCGTAAATGTGACGCTGGTGGATTTCCGCGCCTTCGATACGCTTGGCGAGATCATCGTGCTGGGGATCGCGGGCCTCGCGATCTACGCGCTGCTGTCGACCACGTCGCGCGGCCATGCCGCCGACCGCCTGCGCACCTGGCAGGAGGATATGCCCCATTCGCCGGAAAGCCATCCGGTGATGTTCGTGATGGCGACGCGCATCCTGCTGCCGCTCACGCTGACGGCGGGCATCTTCATCTTCCTGCGCGGCCACAACCAGCCGGGTGGCGGCTTCATCGCGGCGTTGGTCGTGGCGATCGCCTTCATGCTCCAGTATCTCGCCTCGGGATACGACTGGACGACCGCGCGGCGCCGGTTCTCAGAACACACGCTGATCGCTTTCGGCGTGCTGGTGGCCATGGCGACGGGCCTCGGCGCGCTGCTGTTCGGCGCGAATTTCCTCGCCAGCGCCTTCGACTATTTCACGCTCCCGCTGGTCGGCGAATTCGAATTGGCGACCGCCATGCTGTTCGACATCGGCGTGTTCGCCGTGGTGCTGGGCGCGATCATGCTCGCGCTGGCGCAGTTGAGCCATATCGCGAAACGCGCGGCCCGCGCCCACGCCGCGCGGGTCGAGAGTGCCGAAGGGGCACGCGACCCCGAGGAGGACGGCCTGTGACGCTCGAATTTCTCGTCGCGAGCGCGATCGGCGTCCTGGTTGCCGGCGGCATCTACCTGACGCTGCGCGCGCGCCTGTTCGCGGTCGTTCTCGGCCTGACCTTGTTTTCCTATGCCGTGAACCTCTTCCTGTTCGCATCGGGCAGGCTGGTCGTCGGCGCGCCGCCGATCTGGTCCTACGACGTCGATTCCTATACCGATCCCTTGCCTCAGGCGCTGGTGCTGACGGCCATCGTCATCACTTTCGGGATGACGGCGTTCGTCGTGATTCTGGCGCTGCGCAGCTTCCTCGAAACGGGTAGCGACCATGTGGACGGCCACGACGTGCCGACCGACGATCAGGCGGGAGGCGGCGAGTGAGCTTGGCGCCGTACCTCATTACCCAGCTGGTGCTCGCGCCGGTCGTCCTGCCCGCTCTGGCGGCGCCGCTGGCCGTGCTGCTGCTGATCCGCCATCGCACCACCGGTCTGGTAATCAGCTTCGCCTCCTGCCTCGCCCTTCTGGGCGTGGCGATCGCGCTGCTGGTCCTGTCGGCCGACGGGACGGTGCGGACCTACGAGGTGGGCGACTGGCCCGCCCCGTTCGGCATCGTCCTCGTGCTCGATCGTCTATCCGCCATCATGCTGACCTTGACGGCGGGACTGGCCCTTGTCGCGCTGATCCATGCGGTCGTGACCAAAGTGGACCGGGACGGCTGGCATTTCCACCCGCTGTTCCAGTTCCAGCTGATGGGCCTCAACGGCGCCTTCCTGACCGGGGACCTCTTCAACCTGTTCGTGTTCTTCGAAGTGCTGCTGATCGCGTCCTATGGCCTGATGCTGCACGGGCAGGGGAGGGCGCGGTTGAAGGCGGGGGTCCAGTATGTCGTCGTCAATCTGATGGGGTCGTCGATCTTCCTGCTCGCGCTGGGGCTTCTCTATGCGCTGACGGGCACGCTCAACATGGCGGATATGGGCGTGCGCATCGCCGCGATCGGCGCGCAGGATCAATGGCTGCTGCGCATCGCCGCGCTGCTGCTGTTCGTCGTCTTCGCGATCAAGGCGGCGATCGTGCCGCTCCATCTCTGGCTGCCGCGCACCTATGCGGTGGCGACGCCCGCCGTCGCTGCGCTGTTCGCGATCATGACCAAGATCGGCGTCTATTCGATCATCCGGGTCACGCCGCTGGTGTTCGGTGACGGGGCGGGCTCCGCCGCCTGGGCGCCCGCACCCTATCTATTGCCCGCCGCCATGGTGACGGCGGTTCTCGGCTTCATCGGCGTCTTCGCGGCGCGCAGCCTGTCCGAACAGGCGGCCTATGCGATCATCGGGTCTACCGGAACGCTGATGATCGCGGTCGCGGGCTGGCAGGCCGACACCGTAGGCGCCGCGCTCTATTACCTCGTCCACTCGACATTGGCGGGCGCCGCGCTGTTCCTCGTCGCCGATATCGTCGCGCGGCGGCGCGCGGGCTTCGTCGATCATGCGACACCCGGCCCGGTCTTCGCGCATCGCCAGATCGTGGCGCTCTTGTTCATGATCGCCGCGATCGGCGTGACCGGATTGCCGCCTTTGTCGGGCTTCATCGGGAAATTGCTGATCCTCGATGCGGTGGCCGATCTGTCGTCCTGGGGCTGGTCGTGGACGGTGATCCTGCTGACCACGCTGGTGGGCGTCGTCGGCTTCGCGCGCGCGGGCAGCTCGATCTTCTGGAAGGAGGCGCCGAAGGATGAGGGGAAGAGGGCGCTGGAGGTCCCGGCGCGTGCCGACATGATCGCGCCCGCCCTGATCCTGACCTTGCTGGTCGCCCTGTCCGTGGCGGCGGGCCCGGCCACGGCCTATGCCGATGCCGCGGCGGCCCAATTGCTCGATCGCGCGGCCACCGCCCGTGCCGTGCTGGGCGGGGGATAGGATCATGCGCCGCATCATTCCCCATCCCGGCCTCTCGGTCCTGCTGCTCCTCGTCTGGATGCTGCTCCAGAACTCGCTGAGCTTCGGCGCGCTGGTGGTCGGCATCGTTATCGGCATCCTCGTCCCGATCTTCACCGCGCCGTTCTGGCCGGGCCGGCCCCGGATCGGATATCTGCACGCTTTCTCTTATCTCGCCTTGGTGATCTGGGACATCGTGGTGGCGAATTTCGAAGTCGCCTGGATCATCCTGCTCCGGCGCAATCGCGATTTGCGCCCCGCATGGCTCGTCATTCCGATCGGGCTGGACACGCCGGAGGCCATCACCGTCCTCGCCGGGACGATCAGCCTGACGCCGGGCACTGTCACCTCCGACGTATCGGCCTGCGGACGCTTCCTGCTGGTCCACGCGCTCGACAGCGCGGACCACGAAGCCGATATCCGCAAGATCAAGACGCGCTACGAAGCACGCCTGAAAAAGGTGTTCCGATGATCCAATACGCAATCCTGTTCGCTTTCGGGTGCCTGTCGGTCGCGCTCTGCCTCAATCTGTGGCGTCTGCTGCGCGGGCCGTCCGTCGGCGATCGCATCATCTCGCTCGATACGATGGTGATCAACGCGATCGCCGTGATCGTGCTGATCGGGATCGCGCTCGCCGACGATACCTATTTCCAGGCCGCCTTGCTGATGGCGATGGTCGGCTTCGTGGGCACGGTCGCCTATTGCAAGTTCATCCTGCGCGGGGACATCGTGGAATGAGCGGGCTGGGGACCATCGCCGAATTCGTGACCGCGTTCCTGATCGTGCTCGGCGCCCTGTTCGCGCTGGTCGGAAGCTGGGGGCTGGTGCGCCTTCCGACCTTGATGGAGCGTCTTCACGGGCCGACCAAGGCGACGACCTTGGGCGTCGGCGCGATGCTGGTCGGATCGATGGTGTTCTTCAGGCTGGAAAACGGGGAATGGAGCGGGCAGGAATTGCTGATCTCGCTGTTCCTGTTCATCACTGCGCCGATCGCGGCGAACATGATGGCAAAGGTCCACCTTCACCGCCTGCGCCTGAGCGACGAGGCGATCTCGCCGGGGAAGGCCGGGGTCCCGCCCGAGCCGGACGGCAAGGCCGGATGGTCGACCTACGATGCGCCGCAGCCCGACACGCCGGTGGCGACATCGCGCAAGTAAATCCGGCAGGCGGGCGCACGCGGGGGCTCTCGGTACGCTCCAGTACGGCGGGTTGCCAGAAGGGGCTGCTTCGGGCCATCATCGTCCCGTCGATGGGAAGCCTGACTTGATCTTGCCCGCAAGCAAAGCCGGGCCGCGCTTGCCCGATGCGCTGACGCGGCGCACGGTCCTCGGTATGGGGCTGGGCATGGCCGCCGCCGCTTCTCTGCCCGGTTGCAGTCAGACCAGCGCCGACACGCGCTTCAAGGTCGTCACCACATTCACCATCATCGCCGACATGGCGCGCAACGTGGCGGGCGATGCGGCCACGGTGACTTCGATCACCAAGCCCGGTGCCGAAATCCACAATTACCAGCCGACGCCGCGCGATCTGGTGGCGGCGCAGGATGCCGACCTGATCCTGTGGAACGGCCTCAATTTGGAACTGTGGTTCGCGCAATTCCTCGACAATCTGGGCGATGTGCCGGAGGCGGTGGTGTCGGACGGGGTCGAGCCGATCGGGATCGGGCAGGGGCCCTATAGCGGCAAGCCCAACCCCCACGCCTGGATGTCGCCCGATGCGGCCCAGATCTATGTCGACAATATCGCCGCCGCCTTCGCGCAGGCCGACCCCGCCAACGCCCAGACCTATGCCCGCAATGCCGCCGCCTACAAGCAGCGCATAAGCGAGGCGCTGGAGCCGATCCGCGCCCGCTTCCGCGCCATCCCCGAAAATCGACGCTGGCTCGTTACGAGCGAGGGCGCCTTCAGCTATCTGGCGCGCGATCTCGATTTGCGCGAACTCTATCTCTGGCCGATCAACGCTGATCAGCAGGGCACGCCGCAACAGGTCCGGCGGGTGATCGACGCGGTGCGCGCGAACCAGATCCCGACCGTCTTCAGCGAAAGCACCATCTCGCCCGATCCCGCCCGCCAGGTCGCGCGCGAGACCGGGGCCCGGTATGGCGGCGTGCTCTATGTCGATTCGCTCAGCGAGGCGGACGGCCCGGTGCCGACCTATATCGATCTCCTGCGCGTCACTGCGCAGCGCATTGCGGACGGCCTGACCGAGTGAGCGGGGACCGTAAAGAAGAGGATTCTGGCATCCGGGTCGCCAATGCGAGCGTGACCTATCGCAACGGGCACACCGCGCTGTCGGATGCGAGCTTCGCCATCCCCACCGGATCGATAACCGCGCTGGTCGGCGTCAATGGGGCGGGCAAGTCCACTCTATTCAAGGCGATCATGGGCTTCGTTCCGGTGGCGCGCGGATCGGTCAGCGTGCTCGGCCGCCCGGTGCGCCGCGCGCTCAAGGACGGGCTGGTCGCTTACGTCCCCCAGAGCGAGGATGTCGACTGGAACTTCCCGGTCCTGGTCGAGGATGTGGTGATGATGGGCCGCTATGGCCGGATGGGGCCCTTGCGGATCGCGCGCGCCGCCGATCGGGCGAAGGTCGCGGACGCGCTCGACCGGGTCGGCATGACGCCCTTCGCGAAGCGCCAGATCGGCGAATTGTCGGGCGGCCAGAAGAAGCGCGTCTTCCTCGCCCGCGCGCTGGCGCAGGATGGGCAGGTGATCCTGCTCGACGAACCCTTCACCGGCGTCGACGTCACCACCGAGGATGCGATCGTAGCGCTTTTGAAGGAGCTGCGCGACGAGGGGAGGGTGATGCTGGTGGCGACGCACAATCTCGGCTCGGTCCCGCGCTTCTGCGATCGCGCGGTGCTGATCGACCGCACCGTGCTCGCCGCCGGACCCACGGAAGAGGTCTTCACCGAAGCCAATCTGCGCCGCACCTTCGGAGGCACGCTGCGCCGCTTCTCCCTGAAGCCGGACGGGGAAACCGCATCGACCCTGCTCTATGACGACGAGCATCCGCTGGTCCTTTACGACGACGATCACGGGCCGGGCTGATGGGCGGCGCGCTGATCGAACCCTTCGCCTATAGTTACATGGTCAACGCCATGGCGGTGAGCGCGCTGGTGGGCGGGGTCTGCGCCTTCCTGTCGGCCTTCCTGATGCTGAAGGGCTGGTCGCTGATCGGCGACGCGCTGTCCCATTCGATCGTGCCGGGGGTGGCGGGCGCCTATATGCTGGGCCTGCCGTTTTCGCTCGGCGCCTTTCTTTCGGGCGGTCTCGCCGCGGGAGCAATGCTGTTCCTGAACCGGCGCACCAAGCTGAAGGAGGATGCGATCATCGGCTTGATCTTCACCTCCTTTTTCGGGCTTGGCCTGTTCATGGTTTCGATTTCGCCGACATCGGTCGACGTGCAGACGATCGTGCTCGGCAATATCCTCGCCGTGACCGCCAGCGATACGATCCAGCTCGTCATCATCGCTGCCGTCTCGCTCGCGATCCTGACGATGAAATGGAAGGACCTGATGCTGGCCTTCTTCGACGAGAACCACGCGCGCGCCGTCGGGCTCGATCCGGCGCGGCTCAAGCTCCTGTTCTTCACCCTGCTCGCCGCCTGCACGGTGGCGGCCTTGCAGACGGTGGGCGCGTTCCTCGTCATCGCCCTCGTCGTGACGCCCGGCGCGACCGCCTATCTCCTGACCGATCGCTTCCCGCGCCTGATCGCGATCAGCGTTGCGATCGGCGCGCTGTCGAGCTTCGTCGGCGCCTATCTCAGCTATTTCCTCGATGGGGCGACCGGCGGCGTGATCGTCGTCTTGCAGACGATCCTGTTCCTCCTCGCCTTCCTGTTCGCGCCCAAGCACGGCCTCTTCGCCGCGCGGCGGCGGCGCCTGCTCGTTTCCGCTCCGCAGTGATGGACCCCTTCGCACCCTTCGCCTTCGAATTCATGCAGCAGGCCTTCCTGATCGGGTTCTGCGTGGCGGTGCCCGCGGCGCTGCTGTCCTGTTTTCTGGTGCTGAAGGGCTGGTCCCTGATGGGCGATGCGGTCAGCCATGCGGTCCTGCCGGGCGTGGTGCTGGCCTATGTCGCCGGACTGCCGCTCGCAATCGGAGCCTTCATAGCGGGGATGACCTGCGCGCTCGGCGTCGGGTATCTGAAGGAAAACAGCCGGATCAAGGAAGACACGCTGCTGGGCGTCGTCTTTTCAGGCATGTTCGGCCTCGGCATCGTGCTGTTCACCAAGATCGAAAGCGACGTGCATCTCGACCATATCCTGTTCGGCAATATGCTGGGCGTCGATTGGGGCGAGGTGATGGAGGCAGGTGCGATCGCGGTGCTGGTCGGCGGCGCCCTTATCGCCAAATGGCGCGACCTGCTGCTGCACGCCTTCGATCCGCAGCAGGCGCGCGCGATCGGCCTTTCGACCCGGCTCTTGCATTACGGGCTTTTGTGCATCCTCGCCCTGACCATCGTGGGGGCGTTGCGGGCGACGGGGATCATCCTGACCATTGCCATGCTGATCGCTCCCGGGGCGATCGCGTTTCTTCTGACCGACCGGTTCGCCCGGATGCTGCCCGTCGCGGTTCTGGTGGCGGTTGGGGCCACTTTCGTGGGCGTGTGGCTAAGCTTCTTCCTCGACAGCGCACCCGCGCCGACGATCGTGCTGGTGCTGACCGCGATATTCGTCGTCGTTTTCCTGTTTTGCACCGGACGGGGTGCACGGGGCGCATCGGAGGTGGTGGAAGCCTAGCCGATCAAGCCGCCAGGCGCACCAGATTGCGGCCGCCATTCTTCGCCAGATACAGGGCCTCGTCGGCCCGTGCCATCAAGGATACGGTATCTTCCTGGACGCGCAATTGCGCCACGCCGATGCTTACCGTCACGGGGATGGCCTTGCGCCCGATCGTAATCGGCTTGGCCTCGATCGCGGCGCGCATCCGGGCGCAGGCGTCCATCGCCTCGGTCCGGTTGGCAGCGGGCAGGATCACGCCGAATTCCTCGCCTCCGATGCGCCCCACCAGATCGCGCGCGCGGAAGGCGGCGAGGGCGCGGCGGGCGACTTCGGCGATGACCGCATCGCCGACGGCATGTCCGTACGTATCGTTGATCGACTTGAATCGATCGATATCGAAAATCGCATAGGCGAGTTCCTTGCGGCCATCGGCGCTGCGCGCGACCGAGCGATCGAGCGCCGCCATGAAAGCGCGCCGATTGCTGAGCCCCGTCATCTCGTCGCTCGACGCCTTCTGTTCGAGCTGGCGTCGCGCCTCGGCGGCTGCGGCCAGGGCCCGGCGGACCAGAATCGTCGCCCAGATCGCAAGCCCCAGCAGCGCGATGCCGACAATCGTCAGCGCGTACTGATAGCGCTCGTTCGCGACCGCCTTCGCGCGCGCATCCTCGCTTCTGATCGCCAGCAAACCGTGTTCGATCGTCTCGATCCCGCGCAATTCATCAAGGATCAGATCGGTTGCATCCTTGCCCGCGCCGCTTTTGACCAGGGCGATCGCTTCGCCATGACGGCCCGCCTCCTCGAGCGCGACGATACTGCCGAGCACATCATGCAGATGCTGCAACTCCGTCGAGAGTCGGCGGACGCGGATGCGCTGCTGCGGATTGTCGCGCGTCAGCCGCGCGAGACGGTCGAGGCCTGCCCTCGTATCCCTCAGGCCGGTTTCGTAGGGACGCAGAAATGCCGCGTCTCCCGTAAGGAGATAGCCACGTTCGCCGCGCACCATGCTGAGCGTCGCCACTTTGAGGTCGTCGGTTTCGAGCAGGACTTCGAGCGTGTGCAATTGCCATTCGGCGGCGCTCTTCCGCTCCTTCGAGCTGCCGACCGCGCTCCAGCTGGTGCCGGTCAACATCGCGGCGAGGAGGAGCACGCACGCGACGAGCGTGTAGACGCGCCAGTCCAGCCCTTTGCGACCGGCCATGCGAATGAGAAAGGTCATGATTGCCGAACGCCTTGATCCATGGCGTCGACCGATACGTATTCTACGATTGAAAAAGCTTTAAGCGGACTGGGCGGGTGCGGCAGTTTCCTTGAGACGGCGGGCCTGGAACGCGAAGCGCGCCGCCTTGCCGACATCGTTCTGGAACGAGGAATTGACGATCCCGCCGACGACCGAGCCGACCACGGGCACGATCATGCCCGCCCGGCTGCGGAAGCTGGCAAAGGCGATCGCGCGCGAAATGCGCTCCACCGCCTGATCGACCATCGGCACGATCTGTTCGTGTTCGGCATCGACGAGATTGCCGTCGGGTCCGATCGCCGCTTCGAGATCGGCGATGCTGGTGGTGCGCTGTTCGGGATCGTCCAGGGCCGCGAGTTCGAGGATCTGGAGGCGGAACAGCTTTTCCGCGGGGCCTTCGCCGTCATACCCGTAAGCCCGTCCGGTATCGCGGATGGTGCGCAGGGCAATTCCGATGGTGGCGGGGATGTCCGCGCTCATCGACAGCGCGCCGCCGAGACCGGCTGCGGCGCCGGTGCTGGCGCTGATGGTGCGGGCCGTGCGCGCGACGCTCTTGGCGGCCGCATGGGCGGCGGTGAGATCGCGCGGGTCGTGATCGAACTTGACCAGCTGCGGCATGCCGACCGCGCGGTCCAACCCTTGCAGGATCGCTTCGACCGCTCGTTTGGGAATGACCCCGGCGATCGCCTTGCCGAACGGATGGGTCAAACGCTCGATCCCGCGCCCGAGGCGCGAAGGTTTGGCGGTGCGGAAGCGGCGTTGTTCGCGTTCTATATCCATGGCGATCGAATGGATGGCGAACCATCGCGTTCCCCGAAACCGTGCGCGGTCAGGGACTTGCGCCCGAGGTCACCGGCGGTCGGTCAGCCTGAACAGCCCCATCCCGGCGAGCATCGCGGCCACGAAGATCGCGGCGGGTGCGAGCGCTGTGCCGAGCGAAGCGATGGCGGGGCCGGGGCACAGGCCCGCAAGGCCCCAGCCGATCCCGAACAGCACCGCGCCGCCGATCAGTCGGCGGTCGATCAGGGCGGTGCCGGGCAAATGGAAGCTCGGCCCGATAGCGGGGGCGGCCATCCGCCGTTGGACTGTCCAGGCGATCGCCATCACCAGCATCGCGCCACCCATCACGAAGGCCAGCGTCGTGTCCCACGCACCAAACAGGTCGAGAAAGCCGCGCACCCGCGCCGGGTTCATCATGCCCGACAACGCCAGCCCCGCCCCGAAGATCGCTCCCGAAACGAGCGCCAATATCGCCCGCATCATCACCAGCCATATCCCAGCGCGTTTACGAGTGCGACGGTCGCGATCCCGCTCGCCATGAAGACTGCGGTCGCCACGAGCGATCGCGGGCTCAACCGGCTCATCCCGCACACGCCATGCCCGCTGGTGCAGCCCGATCCCAGCCGCGTCCCGTAGCCGACGAACAATCCGCCCGCGACCAGCCAAGCCCAGTGGGGCGGGAAGACCGCCTCGATCGGTTCCGCCGCGCCGAACAGGATCGCGCCGAGCACCAGTCCCGCCACGAACAGGATCGCGACCGGCCAGGGCGCGCCGCCGCGCTCGATCAGCATCGCCCGGCTGGCAAGCCCCGATACGCCCGCGATCCGCCCGAGGCCGAGCAGCATGATCGCTGCGGCCAGGCCGATCATCATTCCGCCGAGAAACCCCTCGAGCGGGGCAGCATCGGGAAATCCGGGCAGGGTCATGACGCAAGCACCACCAGCGTCGCGAGGTAGGCGGCATAGGCGAGCACCATCAGCGCGCCCATCCAGCGCGTCACTCTCTTCGCCACCCAGGCGAGGAAGAGCAGGAGCAGTGCCGCGCCGGTCATCACACCCAGATCGAGCGGCAGCATCTCGCGCGTGATCGGTTCGGGCGCGAGCACCATGGTCGCGCCGCCGATGAAGAGGATGTTGTAGAGGTTGGAGCCCGCGACGTTGCCGAAAGCGAGCTCGCTTTCTCCCTTGCGCGCGGCGAGGACCGAGGCGACCAGTTCGGGCAGCGAGGTTCCGATCGCGACGACCGTTAGCCCGATAACGGTCTCGCTCAAGCCGACCAGCAGCGCGAGCTCGATCGATCCGCTCACCAGCGCCTGACCGCCCGCGATCAGGATGGCGAGCCCGGCGATCGTCAGCAGCGACGGCTTGGTCCAGCCCGACGGCGTCAGATCGGCGCTTTCGGGATCGAACTCGGGATCGACGGGTGCAGTGCGTTCCGATTTCAGCGCGACGACGAGATAGATCGCCAGTGCCACCAGCATCGCCGCGCCGAGCAGTGCCCCGGCCCAGGCGAAAGCGGTCGCGCCGAGCAAGAGCAACGCCGCCAACGAACCCACCAGGGGATCGCGGATCGTCCCCTTGCCGCTCAGAACGAAGGGCGAGACCAGCGCCGCCCCGCCCAAAATCATCAGCGTGTTGGCGATGTTCGATCCGACAATATTGCCCCAGGCAAGCTGCGGCGAATCCGCCAGCACCGCTTCGACACTGGTCGCGAGTTCGGGCATCGAGGTGCCGAAGCCCACCACCACGACGCCGATGGCAAGCGGCGACAGCCGCGCCTTGACCGCCAGCAGCACGGAGCCGCGCACCAACAGCTCTCCGCCGAAGACCAGGGCGGCGAGGCCGATGACGACCAGAAATACAGCGAATGCCATGTCGGGAGCCTGTGAGAGTGGTTCTATCGATTACCGCGTGCGAACTCGCGCGCCCGACCGCGTTCGCCGCTCCTAACCGCTCGATGCACGCCGCGCCAGAGTGTCGCGACGCGCTGGCCTTGATGGCCTGGATGGCCTAGTCCTGGGCGAAAGAGCGACCGACAGGAGAGAGATATGACCACGACCTATGCCAATCTTATCGGCGGCGAGATGGTGACGACCGACGCGACCCTCGATGTCGTCAATCCGGCGACGGAACAGGTGATCGCGCAGGTCCCCGCCTGCGGCAAGGACGAGCTGGACCGCGCAGTAGATGCGGCGCGCGCCGCGTTCAAGAGCTGGCGCAAGACGACGCCGGAGGAACGCCAGAAAGTCGTCCTCGGCATCGCGGCGGCGATCAAGGACAATGCGGACGAACTGTTCCGACTGCTCACAAGCGAACAGGGCAAGCCGCACGCGCAGGCGCAGCAGGAAATCTACGGCGCGGCGGGCCTCGCCAAGGCGCAGGCGGGGCTGACGCTGGACGATGTCATCAATCAGGACGACGACACCCGCCTCTCGCGCACCCGCCGCGTGCCGGTGGGCGTGGTCGGCGGGATCGTGCCGTGGAATTTCCCGATCATGATGGCGATCCAGAAGATCGTGCCCGCTCTGGTGGCAGGCTGCACCATCGTGCTGAAACCTTCGCCCTTCACCCCGCTGACGACCCTGCGCATCGCCGAACTGATCAAGGACGTGGTCCCCGCAGGAACCGTCAACATCATCACCGGCGAAGACAGTCTCGGCCCGCTCATCACCGAACATCCGGGGATCGACAAGATCACCTTCACCGGATCGACCGCGACGGGCAAGAAGATCATGGAAGGCGCGGCGCGCGACCTGAAGCGTATCACGCTGGAGCTGGGCGGCAACGATGCCTCGATCGTCCTGCCCGATGCCGATGTCGAGAAGGTGGCCGAACAGCTTTTCTGGTCGAGCTTCTCGAATGCCGGCCAGGTCTGCATCGCAGCGAAGCGCATCTATATCCACGAAGACATCTACGACGATCTGTCGAAGGCCATCGCGGATTATGCGAAGGGCGTGACCGTGGGCGACGGATCGCAGCAGGGCACCGGGGTCGGGCCGATCCAGAACAGAAAGCAGTTCGAGCGGGTCTGCGAATTGATCCAGGACGCGAAGGACAAGGGCTACAATTTCCTGACCGGCGGTGACACCGATCCTTCGGGCACGGGATATTACGTGCCGATCACCATCCTCGACAATCCGCCGGAGGATGCGCGGATCGTCGCCGAGGAACAGTTCGGCCCGGTCATGCCGCTGATGAAATTTTCAAGCGTGGACGAAGCGATCGCGCGCGCCAATGCGTCGGAATACGGGCTGGCGGGCGCGATCTGGTCGAAAGACACCGATGCGGCGGTCGAGATCGCCGAACAGCTCGAAACCGGCACGGTGTGGATCAACGAGTTCATGCACCTGTCGCCCTTCGCGCCCTTCGGCGGGCACAAGCAGTCGGGCTTCGGCGCGGAATACGGGATCGATGGGTTGAAGGAGTTCACCTATCCGCAGGTCATCACGGTCAAGCGCGACGCGGTGGTGTAGCCGAAGCGGGGGCGACCGCTCCGCTCTCTTCCCCCCGTCATCACCGCGCAGGCGGGGATCCAGCGCAACGCCGGTCCTGGATTCCCGCCTGCGCGGGAATGACGAATAGGGTCAAAGGGCGCGGCTTACGCTCCCTTGAACTCCGGCTTGCGCTTCTGGAGGAAGGCCATGCCGCCTTCCATCGCATCCTTCGAATTGCCCGCCACGCGCTGCGCTTCGGCTTCGTATTGCAGCGTGGTCGAGAAATCGGCTTCGAGCCCGCGGCGGATCGTCTGCTTCATTTCGCCGAGCGCGACCGTCGGCCCGCCCGCGAGCTTCGCTGCCAGCGCTTTCGCCTCGTCCATCAGCGCATCGTCGGCGACGCTTTTGTAGATGAGGCCGATCCGCTCGGCCTCCTCACCTGAAATTTTCTCGCCCAGCATCATCATCCGCGTGGCCTGTGCCTTGCCGACGAGGCGCGGCAGCATCCAGCTCGACCCGCCATCGGGCACGAGGCCGATATTGACGAAGGCCTGGAGGAAATAGGCGCTCGATCCGGCGATCACGAAATCCGCCGCCAGCGCGATCGAGCACCCGATGCCCGCCGCCGGGCCGTTCACGGCCGCGATCACGGGCACGGGCAGGCTGGCGAGCGCCATCAACATCGGGTTGTAATGGCGACCCAGGGCCGTGTACGCGCCTTCGCCGCCGCCCACCGAACGCTCGCCCCGCGCGGCGAGATCCGCGCCCGAACAGAAGGCGCGGCCTGCGCCAGTAATCAGCACCGCGCGCGCGCCGTCCAAATCGCGGATCGCGGCGAAGATCTCGTCCGCCATGTCGGGCGGGCAGGCGTTGAGCCGCTCGGGCCGGTTCAAGGTGATCGTCAGCACGTCGCCTTCGCGCGCGGTCGTAATCGTTTCGAAGCTCATCCTGTTCTCTCCCGCTCGAACGGTTTCAGGCCGCAACCTATCGTCGCGGTCCGGCCACGCAAGAGATCAGTTCGAAAGATCGACGATCCGCCGCATCAGCGCGCGCATTTCCTCTTCGCGCCCGGACGGCAGATCGCCCCGCGCGACCTTTTCCAGCGCATGTTCGACCGCGATCACCTCGTTCAGAATATCCTGCGCCGCATCGCGCGCCTGGAAGCGGCGGCGCGCATAGGCACCGGCATGAAACAGCAGCGGCGGCACGTCATGCGCTTCGAACGCGACGACTTCGCCCACCAGAATGACATGATCGCCACCTTCGTATTCGTGCCGGGTCCGGCATTCGAAGCGGGCGGCGAAATCGGCGAAAAGCGGCGATCCCAATTCGCCCGCTTCCCAATCGAGCCCCGCGAACTTGTCCGCGCCCGAGCGGGCGAAGCGATCCGACAGGTCCTGCTGGCTGGCGGCAAGGACATGGACGGCGAAGTGGCCGCTCTTCGTGAACGCCTCGCGCGATTGGGCGGATTTGGCCAGCGACCACAGCACCAGCGGCGGATCGAGACTGACCGAATTGAAGCTGCTCGCCGTCACGCCGACCGGCGTGTCGTCCTCCGCCAGCGTGGTCGCGATCGTCACGCCGGTCGCGAACGAGCCAAGCGCATCGCGAAAGGCGCGGCGCAGATTGGCGGGATCGGTCGGTTCGGCGGGCTGCATCGCGCCACCCGGTGGGGATTTGCGGGCCGATTGGCAAGCCCGCTCGGCTTGCCTGCCCGTTGCGATTGCCTTGCTGATGCGTTGCAGGGCCGTTCCCGCGTCGCTACCTGTGCCCGCAAAGAGGAGATCGGATATGCGCGACTGCACCCAATTCTACATCGACGGCCAGTGGGTCGACCCCGTCAGCGAGGACACGCGCCCGGTCGAGAACCCGGCCACCGAAGAGACGATCGGCCATATCAGCTTCGGCACGAAAGCCGATGTCGACAAGGCGGTAGAGGCCGCGCGCCGTGCCTTCGACAGCTTCAGCCAGACCAGCCGCGAGGAACGCCTGACCCTGCTGCGCGCGATCCAGGCCGAGATCGAGAACCGCAAGGAAGAACTCGCCACCGCCGTCAGCGACGAGATGGGCGCGCCGATGTCGCTTGCCAACGGACCGCAAGTCGGCCTTCTCGCCGGGCATTGTGCGACCGCGATCGACATCCTCGAACGCTTCGAATTCGAACGCCAGGACGGGCCGACCCTGCATGTGTGGGAGCCGATCGGCGTCGTGGGCATGATCACGCCCTGGAATTGGCCGCTGAACCAGATCGCCTGCAAGGTCTTCCCGGCGCTGGCGACGGGCAACACGATGATCCTGAAGCCCAGCGAGATCGCGCCCTTCAACGCCTATATCTTTGCCGAGATACTGGATGCGGCGGGCGTTCCGGCGGGTGTGTTCAACCTCGTCAATGGCGACGGGCCGGGCGTGGGCGAGGCAATCAGCGGCCATCCCGATATCGACATGGTCAGCTTCACCGGATCGACGCGCGCCGGTGTCCTCATCGCCAAGAACGCTGCCGACACGGTCAAGCGCGTCGCGCAGGAGCTGGGCGGCAAGAGCCCCAATATCGTGCTCGACGACAGCGCGTTCACCAAGTCGGTTATGCGCGGGACCACCGCGATGATGGGCAATTCGGGCCAGACCTGCACGGCGCCGAGCCGCATGCTGGTGCCGCACGCCCGCATGGAAGAAGCCAAGGCCGCCGCCAGGGAAGCTGCCGAGGGCGTGATTCCCGGCGATCCCAAGGGCAACGCCGCGATCGGCCCGGTGGTCAGCCGCCAGCAATGGGACAAGATCCAGGACCTGATCGAAAAGGGTATCGAGGAAGGCGCAACTCTGGTCGCGGGCGGGCCGGGCAAGCCCGAGGGCCTTGAAACCGGCCACTACGTCAAGCCGACCGTCTTTGCCGACGTCACCAACGACATGACGATCGCGCGCGAGGAAATCTTCGGACCGGTCCTGACCATCCTCGGCTACGAGGATTACGACGACGCCATCCGCATCGCCAACGACACCGAATACGGCCTCGCCAGCGCCATCACGGGCGAGGATATCGAAACCGCCCGCAGCCTCGCCAAGCGCATCCGCGCAGGCCGCGTCGCCATCAATGGCGGATACGACATGAACGCGGCGTTCGGCGGTTACAAGAAGTCCGGCAATGGCCGCGAATGGGGCGAATTCGGCTTCCACGACTTCCTCGAAGTCAAAGCCGTGATGGGCCACAGCTGATGGCAGGCCGTCATTTCGACGAATGGACGGTCGGCGACCGGATCGAACACGATATCCGCCGCACGGTGACCGAGACGGACAATCTCCTCTTCACCACCATGACTCACAATCCCCAGCCGCTCCATCTTGACGCGGAAGCGGCGAAGGAAAGCGAGTTCGGCCAGATCCTTGTCAACGGGACCTTCACCTTCTCGCTGATGGTAGGGTTGAGCGTGGGGGATACGACGCTCGGCACGCTCGTCGCCAATCTCGGCTACGACAAGCTGGTGATGCCCAAGCCCGTCTTCATCGGCGATACGCTCCATGCGACGAGCGAGGTGATCGCGCTGAGGCCGAGCAAATCGCGCCCGGAGACCGGCATCGTCACCTTCCTGCACGAGGCGATCAACCAGCGCGGCGAGGTCGTGTGCCGCTGCGAACGCTCGGCTCTCCTGAAGAAGGCCGACCAGGCATAACCTTTTGTCTGTGGACCCCTTTTCCTCCTCGCTCGTTGTTGGGCGCAGGAGGAGAGGCAGACTGGACCATGAACCCACCAGCGTAGGGGACGTCCTCGACGAGCTCGACGGGCTTGCCGATAAGGGCGACCAAGTCTGCGTGCGCGACGTGCTCGACGATTTCGGGCGGCGCAGCTTCGGCCCGTTCATGATGATCCCGGCACTGATCGAGATCAGTCCCCTAGGCGGCATCCCCGGCGTGCCCACCGCGCTGGCGCTGTTCATCGCAGTGATCGCCGCGCAGCTGGTCCTTGGGCGCGAACATATCTGGATGCCGGAATTCGTCCAGGACCGCTCGGTCGCCAGCGACAAGCTGCACAAGGCGGTCGCGAAGCTGCGCAAGCTCGCCGATTGGCTGGACGAGCATAGCCAGGACAGGCTGGAGACGCTGACGACCGGAATCTGGCTGCGCTTTGCAGGCGTGGTCGTGATCGCGCTGTGCTGCACGGTTCCGCCGCTCGAACTCCTGCCCTTTGCCAGCACTCTTCCGATGCTCGCCATCGTAATGATCGGCCTTGCGCTGACGGTGCGCGATGGCGCGCTGTTGCTGAGTGCGCTGATCTTCGCGGCGCTTGCGTCCTCGATCGGCGTCTATCTCTATCTCGGCTCCGACGAAACCGGGAGTTTCCTGCCGTTCTGATGGCCCGATCGTCTGCCAATCGCGATCGTCACCAGCAACTTGCCATTCATACCTTCGCGCCTACATAGATGGGGCGAAAGGACCTTTCCCGACATGAGCGATCAGAACCATCCCGACGATCCCCAAGGCAACGGCCCCAACCCATGGGTGAAGAGCCTGATGGTGTGGGGCGGCGTGTTCCTTGCGCTGCTGGTCGTCGTCTCGGTGTTCGGCAATAGCGGCCAGCCCGCGGGCGATGCGATCGGCTATTCCGATTTCCGCGATCGCGTGGCCGAAGGCAGCGTGCGCGACGTGCAGATTTCGGAAGACCGCATTTCCGGCACTCTGACCAATGGCGATGCGTTCAGCACCGTTCCGGTCGCCAACGACACCTCGCTGACCCAATTGCTCGACGAGAACGGCGTATCCTATTCGGGCGCGGCGAAGGAAGAGATGGGGGTCCTGACCTATATCTTGATCCAGTCGCTTCCCTTCATCCTCATCCTCGGCATCGCCTTCTTCGCGCTGCGCCAGGTCCAGAAAGGCGGCGGCGCGGGCGGGGCGATGGGCTTCGGCAAGTCCAAGGCCAAGCTTCTGACCGAACGCCAGGGCAAGGTGACTTTCGACGATGTCGCAGGCATCGACGAGGCGCGCGAGGAACTGGAGGAGATCGTCGAGTTCCTGAAGGATCCGTCGCGCTTTTCCAAACTGGGCGGCCAGATTCCCAAGGGTGCTCTGCTCGTGGGGTCTCCCGGCACGGGTAAGACGCTGCTCGCGCGCGCGATCGCGGGTGAGGCGGGCGTGCCCTTCTTTACGATTTCGGGTTCGGACTTCGTGGAAATGTTCGTCGGTGTCGGTGCGAGCCGTGTGCGCGACATGTTCGAACAGGCCAAGAAGAACGCGCCCTGCATCCTCTTCATCGACGAGATCGACGCGGTCGGCCGTTCGCGCGGCCACGGCCTCGGCAATTCGAACGACGAGCGCGAGCAGACGCTGAACCAGCTGCTTGTCGAAATGGACGGGTTCGAAGCGAACGAGGGCATTATCATCATCGCGGCGACGAACCGCCCCGATGTGCTCGACCCCGCGCTGCTGCGTCCGGGCCGTTTCGACCGTCAGGTCGTCGTGCCGGTGCCCGACATCGAAGGGCGCGAGAAGATCCTCGCCGTGCATATGAAGAAGCTGCCGCTGGCGCCTGATGTCAACCCGCGCACCATCGCGCGCGGCACGCCGGGCTTCTCGGGCGCGGACCTCGCGAACCTGTGCAATGAAGCCGCGCTGCTGGCCGCGCGCCGCAACAAGCGGCTGGTCGCCATGCAGGAATTCGAGGACGCCAAGGACAAGGTCATGATGGGCGCGGAACGCCGCAGCATGGTCATGACCGAGGACGAGAAGAAGATGACCGCCTATCACGAGGCCGGCCACGCGCTCGTCTCGCTGAACGAGCCGGCGTCCGATCCCATCCACAAGGCGACGATCATCCCGCGCGGGCGTGCATTGGGCATGGTGATGCGCCTGCCGGAGCGGGACAATTACTCGTACCACCGCGACAAGATGCACGCGAACCTCGCGGTCGCCATGGGTGGGCGCGTGGCGGAAGAGATCATCTTCGGCCACGACAAGGTATCGAGCGGGGCGAGCGGAGATATCCAGTACGCCACCGACCTTGCCCGCAACATGGTCACCAAATGGGGCATGTCCGACAAGCTCGGGCCCTTGCAGTACGAGCAGAGCCAGGAAGGCTATCTCGGCATGGGCCAGACCGCGCGGACCATGTCGGGCGCGGAAACCAACAAGCTGATCGATGAAGAGATCAAGCGCTTGGTCGAGGACGGCCTCAAGCGCGCGACCGATATCCTCACCGATCAGGAGGACAAGCTGCACCTGCTCGCTCAGGCGATGCTCGAATACGAGACGCTGACGGGTGACGAGATCGACCAGCTTTTGAAGGACGGCAAGCTCGACCGGCCCGACCAGCCCAAGGGGCCGATCGCGGTCAAGCCGGTGTCGGGCAGTGCGGTTCCCAAGGCGGGTCGCAAGTTCGGCGGCTCCGGCGAGGGAGCGCCCGCGGGCGCCTGATCGTTCCGGCGCGAACGCTTCAAGCCGCGTTCATCTGAAAGACAGGAAAAGCTCCGCCCGGCATCCGTCGGTCGGAGCTTTTCTGTATGCTTACTCGATTTCTCGTTCTCGGCGCGCTGGTCCTGGTCCCGGCCGTTGCGGCCCACGCCGCCCCCGGTGACGTCAACGCCCAGACCTTCTATCTCGACGCCAGGGATCTGAGCGCGAAGGGCATGAAGGCGATGTTCGACAAGCGCGCCCGCCCGGCGATGGCGGCGATGAAGGATGCGGGCGAGCGCGTGCGGGACGAGAACGAGGCGGCGAAAAGCCGCGGCGCGCCGCTCTATTGCGTCAGCGAAGCGCAGCGCAAGAAGGGCATGTCGCCGCAGATGATCGTCGACATGCTGGGCCGGGTGCCGGAGGCGCAGCGCAAGCGCGCCACGCTGGTCCAGGCGTGGCGGACCGCGCTGGTGCGCGAATATCCCTGCACCTGATCCGCGTCGCAACCGGCCTCAGAACGCGCCGATCACCAACAGCAGGTTGAAGAACAAAGCGGTCACGACGATGATGAAAAACAGCAGCGCGACCAATCGCCAAAGCGCGGAAAAGCGGCTGAGCGAATAGGCGCCGCGCAGCTGTTTGTAGATATGGATCGGCGGCGCGAAGAAGAGCAGCGTACCATACAGCCATTCGGGCGCCCCAGCCTTGATCGCCAGCGACAGGACGATGAAGAACAGCGACATGAAGGCGATCGAGTAGGTCACGAAGATCGCGTGATCATAGGCGCGAAACCCAGGCCGCCACAGGAACAGCAGCCAGACGAAGGGAACCGAGATCGGGATCAGCAGCCAGCTGAACTTGTACCCGTTGGCCTGCAATTTGTAGAGCATCAGGCCGGGGTTCTTCTGCCATTTTTCCACCCCGTGATCGATGAAATCGACGCCGGTCCTGCCGGTGGTGAAGTTGCCCGCCATGATGTCCTGTTCGGCCAGAACCTCTTCGCTGCGGCGCAGATCGGCGATGCTCTGGTCCGCCTGCGCAAGGCGCGCCTCGGCGGCGCTGCGCTCGGGCGCGTCGGGGGCGAGGGCGGCGAGTTCGGCCTGCGCCTCGACCCGCTCGGCCTCCAGCGCCTGCTCCGCCGTATCCAGCGTCTGGCGCATATTCGCGCCCGGATTGAGCTCGGTCGGCGTCGTCAGCCCGATCGCCTGGAAGATGGCGAACATCAGGAAGATCGTGAACAGGAACAGCGCCATCGGCGATACGAACCGAGCCCGCTCGCCTGCGATATAGCGGCGGGTCAATTCGCCCGGCTTCGCCACCAGCATGGGCAGGGTTTTCCAGGTCTTGCCTTCGAAATGCAGCGCTCCGTGCAGGAGATCGTGCAGGAACGCGCCCAGCGTGCGGTGCAGATGCGCCGCCTGGCCGCATTGGTGGCAGTGCGGGCCCTGGAGCGCGGTGCCGCAATTGAGGCAGGCGCTCTCGGCGAAATGGCCGTGGTCGAGCGGCTGGCCGTTCGCAGAGTTCGCCTTGCTGCCCGCACCCACGGCCCGCGCGAACAGGCCCCCTTCGACAGCCGTGCCGATGCCATCGCCAAAATCGCTCATGATTGCCCTCCGCCCATGCCTTTATCGTGGCGGGGCCGGTGGCGTCCAGCTGGAACATTTACCGAACATCGACGTTCGATCAGGGAAGGAGATTCCCAATGACTGCCACCCGACCGAACGAGCATCCCAAATCCGATCCGGTCTCCAATGCCGAGAAGGACCCGGACGATTGGACCACGGGCGATGAACGCATGACCGGCGCGCAAGCGAGCTATCTCAAGACGCTGTGCGAGGAAGCGGGCTGCCCCGAGCGCTACGACACCGAACTGAGCAAGGCGGACGCATCGAAGATGATCGACGAATTGCAGGGCGAGACCGGGCGCGGCCAGTAATCCGGCCGGAAACCAAGCAGAAACGAAAAAGGCCGCCCGATCGGGGGCGGCCTTTTTCCTGTTCGATGCGGGAGCTTTGACCCCGAGATCAATTCCCGAGATCAACCTTCGTAATCGGCGCCGATCGAGGTCGAGCGGGTGGGCGCGGATGCCGTGATGCGCAGCGCTTCGGCCGACTGGCTGAGCGAGCCGACCTCGTCCGCATCGTCCTCGTCATCGGGCAGGATCTTCTGCAGATTGACGACCGAGGCTTCCATCAGATCCTTGGGCTTCACGGTCTGCTCCGCGATTTCGCGCAGGGCGACGACCGGGTTCTTGTCGCGATCGCGCTCGATCGTCATTTCTGCACCGCCCGAGATCTCGCGCGCGCGCTGGGCGGCGAGCAGGACCAGATCGAACCGGTTGGGAACCTTGTCTACGCAATCTTCGACGGTGACGCGCGCCATGCAGCACTCCAGAAAGTCAGGAATTCCAGGGAAGCAGGCGAGTTAGAGCCTCCCTGCCGATGAGTCAAGGAATTGCGCCCAGGCCGTCGCTTCGCCTAGAAGGCGTGCGATGGCGCACCCAGCCCCCCTCCCGGACCGCGACGGCCAGGCTTCGAGCGGAGGGGCGAAAGCATGGCAGGATGCCGAGCCCTTCACCGTCGAAGCGCAGGGCCAGTCGCTCACCTTCTACCCCGCCGGCCAGGACCGGCTCGATGCCCTCGTCGCTCTGATCGACGGCGCGCAGACGAGTTTTCGCGCTTTCTACTACATGTATGGGGACGATGCGTGCGGAGAGCGCGTGCGCGATGCTCTGGTGCGCGCGGCCCAACGCGGCGTTGCCGTCTCGCTCGCCATTGACGGGTTCGGATCGGACAAGGTCGAGGACGATTTCTTCGCGCCGCTGGTCGAGGCGGGCGGGCGCTTCACGCGCTTCCAGGCGAAATGGAGCCGCCGCTATCTGATCCGTAACCACCAGAAGCTCGCCATCGCCGACCGCGCGCGTGCGATGATCGGCGGGTTCAATGTCGAAAAGGGCTATTTCGCTCCGCCGGACCAGAATGGCTGGCACGATCTCGGCCTGACCGTCGAAGGTTCGGCGGTCGATCTACTCGATGGCTGGATGGATGAACTCGATACGTGGATCGCCGATTCCGAAGCGCAGTTCCGCGCCATCAAGCGCACGGTCGCGCGCTGGGATGGGGGCGAAGGCGCGGTTCGCCTGCTGATCGGCGGGCCGAGCCGGCACCTCTCCAGCTGGGCGCAATGCGTCCAGCGCGACCTCGAAGAGGGGCGGCGCCTCGACATGGTGATGGCCTATTTCTCGCCGCCCATGAAGCTGCTGCGCCGGATCGGACGGATCGCCGGGAAGGGCGAGAGCCGCCTCATCATGGCGGCGAAGAGCGACAATGGCGCCACCATCGGCGCCACGCGCTCGCTCTACGATTACCTGCTCAGGAAACGGGCGCGCATCTTCGAATTCGCGCCCTGCAAACTGCATATGAAGATCGTCGTTCTCGACGATGCGGTCTATCTCGGCAGCGCCAATTTCGACATGCGCAGCCTCTATATCAATCTCGAACTGATGCTGCGGATCGAGGACAGGGGGCTGGCGGACCGGATGCGCGACTTCATCGCCGCGCACGAAGACGCCTCGAACCGCATCACGCCCGAACAGCACAAGCGCGACGCGAGCCTGTGGAACCGCATCCGCTGGAATGTCAGCTGGTTCCTGGTGACGGTGATGGACTACAACGTCTCGCGCGGGCTCAATCTGGGGCTTTGAAAGCGCCTTAACCCTCGCCCCAATCCGAATAATCGCGCTTGGCGGGCGAGGTGAACTTGGTGATTTCGCTGTGGAAATGGAGCGGCACGTTGCCGGTCGAACCGTGGCGCTGCTTCGCCACGATCAGCGTCGCGCGGTTGCGCAGTTCGAGATAACGTTCTTCCCAGATCCGATATTTCTCCAGCACGTCGGGCGAGCTTTCGGGGCCGGGCATGTCGGGGCGCAGCGCCTCGTGATAGTAATCGCCGCGATAAATGAACCACACCATGTCGGCGTCCTGTTCGATCGAGCCCGATTCGCGCAGATCGGACAGCATCGGCCGCTTGTCCTCGCGCTGCTCGACGGCGCGCGATAGCTGGGACAGCGCGATCACCGGCACGTTCAGCTCCTTCGCGAGCGTCTTCAATCCGCGGCTGATCTCCGAAATCTCGTTGACGCGGTTGTCGCTCGCGCGGCCCGCGCCCTGCAGCAGCTGGAGATAGTCGACCACGATCAGGCCGATATCGTGGCGCCGCTTCAACCGTCGCGCGCGCGTGCGCAGCGCTGCGATCGTCAATGCGGGGGTGTCGTCGATATACAGCGGGAGTTCGGCGAGGCGCTGGCTGGCGAAGCTCAGTTTCTGGAACTCGTCGCGCGTAATCTTACCCGACCTCAGCGCCTCGCTGGTGATCTCGGCCTGTTCGGCGAGGATACGCGTGGCGAGCTGGTCGGCGCTCATTTCCAGGCTGAAGAACGCGACCGGGCCGCCGTAATTATACGCGCCGCCTTCGCGCTGCCATTCCATATGCGCCTCGGCGCAGTTGAAGGCGATATTGGTGGCAAGCGAGGTCTTGCCCATGCCAGGGCGCCCCGCAAGGATGATGAGGTCGGAGCCATGGAGGCCCGCCGTCTTGTCGTCGATCACGTCGAGCCCGGTGGTCTTGCCCGACAGGCCGCCGCCCGAATTCATCGCCGCTTCGGCCATTTTCAGCGCCGCGATCGAGGCGGTGCGGAAATCTTCGGCCTGGCTGCCGGTCGTCGCACCCTCGGCGACCTGGAACAGGCTGGCTTCCGCCTTGGCGATCTGTTCCATCGGCGCAACTTCGTCCGACGTGTCGAGCGCGCTTTCGACGAGGTTGCGCCCCACGCTGACCAGTTCGCGCAACAGTGCGAGGTCGTAGATCTGTCCCGCCAGTTCGCGCGGGGCGAGGAGGCCCTGGCCATCGGCGGTCAGCTTGGCGAGATAGACCGTCCCGCCCAGCGCCTTCAGCGCCTCGTCCTGTTCGAAATAGGGCTTCAGCGTCACCGGCGTGGCGATCGAGTTGCGCTCGATCAATTTCAGCACGCGTTCGTAGATGCGCTGATGGACGGGTTCGTGGAAATGGCCCGGACTGATCGGGGTCTGCAATTCCTCGATCACCTTGTTGTCGATCAGGACCGCGCCGAGAAACGCGGCTTCGGCTTCGAGATTCGACGGCAGCGCGCGCGTCTGCTCCCTCTCGAGGGATACGGACTCATTCGAATCGGAGGGGCGCGGGAGAACATTCAGATCGGGCATCCGGCCATCATGCGGGAAGTGGCGGCGGGGTGGAAGGGCGCGTTTCCGGCGCGTCCGAATTCCCCTGTGGGTTGGTGTGGATAGGTCTCTTGGCGGTCGCAAAATTCCCCGACGCACGATCAAGCCTTGTCCCCGACCCGCTGTGTCTGCGATGGCGATGCCAGCATCATGGCCGACTCAACGCCTCTTTCCCCGACCCCGCCCGGCGCGGACTTCAGGATCGCCTCGATCGAACTGGACGAGGATACGATAATCTGGCGCAATGCCGATATCGAGCAGGAGCGCCGCGTCGCCATCTTCGATTTGATCGAGGAAAACACCTTCAAACCGCTGCGCGCGGTCGAGCGGGGGGCGATGGGCCCCTACGATCTGACGCTCGCCGTGCAGGACGGGCGCCTCGCTTTGACCATCGCGCAGGAGGGCGGCGAGGTCAGCGAACAATTGGTGCTCGGCCTGGCGCGCTTTCGCCGCCCGATCCGCGACTATTTCGCGATTTGCGACAGCTATTACCAGGCGATCCGCAAAGCCACCGCCGCCGAGATCGAGACGATCGACATGGCCCGGCGCGGCGTCCACAATCGCGCCGCCGAGCTTTTGATGGAGCGGCTGGAAGGCAAGATAGACACCGATTTCGCCACCGCGCGGCGGCTCTTCACGCTGATCTGCGTCCTCCACATCAAGGGCTGAGCGGATGGCGCGCACATCTCGCAGACGACCCGGGCGGACCGGGGCCAAGCGCCCTCATTCCAGCCGAAAGGGCGGTACGAGCCGCTTCGCACAAGCTCTCGCGGTTTTCGTGCTGCTGGGATTGATTGCCGCAGCATGGGGCTGGTGGGAAGCGCGCAGCTGGCGCCCGGACGAGGCGGAATGGCCCGATCAGGGCGCCTTGGTCGGCGCGCGGGATGGGGCGGTTGCGTTCGCCACGCTGAGGGGGCTGGGCGCGAATTTCGTCTATCTCGAAGCGAGCGAGGGTGCCCGCACCCAGGATCGCGCCTTTCCCGACAATGTCGCTGCGGCGCGGCAGGCCGGCCTGCAGGTCGGGGCGGTCCACGTCTTCGATCCGTGCGTGGCCGCCGACGGGCAATCGGCGAATTTCGTCACCATGGTGCCGCGCGATGCCGACATGCTGCCCCCGGCGCTCGCGCTGGAACGGACTGCGGAAGACTGCCCCGAACGCGTCAGCCGCGCCGCGATCCAGAGCGAGCTGATGACGCTGGTCAACCAGCTCGAGGCCCATGCGGGCCAGCCTCTGATTCTGAAGATTTCGCCGCAATTCGAGGAGCGTTACGGGATCGCCGCCCGGATCGAGCGCAACCTCTGGCTGGAGCGCGACTGGTTCGAACCCGATTATGGTGGCCGCCCGTGGTTGCTTTGGACCGCCAATGGCGAATTGCAGACCGAGGCGGCGGAAGGGCCGCTGCGCTGGGTGGTGGTCCGCCCCTGAGCGCGATCAGGCCGTAGACCTTCGACAAGCCCGCCGGGACGCGATACGAGCCAGAACATGACAGACGACGATCTCATCGCCGCCGCCCGCAAGGCCGCGGAGCAGTCCTATTCGCCCTATTCGCGGTTTCCGGTCGGCGCCGCTTTGCGCTTTGCCGACGGGAGCGTGACGACCGGCACAAATATCGAGAATGCCAGCTATGGCCTCGCTCTGTGCGCCGAAACCGTGGCGGTGGCCAAGGCCATGGCGGAAGGCATGCGCGGCGGGTTGGAGGCCGTGGCAGTGACGGGACCGGGGGATATGCCGATCACGCCCTGCGGGCGCTGTCGCCAGGTGCTGAACGAGCTGGCCCAGTTGGGGGGCACCGATCCCGAAGTGCTCTGCGTGGGACCGGACGCGGTGCAGCGCGTGAAACTGTCCGCGCTGCTCCCCCACGCGTTCGGACCTGCGAGCCTGACGTGACCACGCGCCGCGCCGCATTGGGCGGATTGGCAGCGCTTGCGGCGAGCCCGCTGCTGCCCGCGCCTTCTCTGGCACGGGGCCTCAGGAAGCCGCCACGCCTGCGCCTAGGCGACACGGTCGGCCTGGTCGCTCCGGCGAGTGCGGTGTCCGAGCGGCAGATCGCGGACGCGCTGTTCACGATCCGCGGGATGGGTCTGGTGCCGCGGCTCGGCAGGCATGTCGCCGACATGTCCGGCTATCTCGCCGGAGACGATGCGGCGCGGGCCAGCGATTTCAATACGATGTTCGCCGAGCCTGACATCCGCGCGATCTTTGCGATCAGGGGCGGCTGGGGCTCGGCGCGGATCCTGCCGCTGCTCGACTGGACGACGATCCGCCGCAACCCCAAGCTTTTGATCGGCTATAGCGACATCACCGCGCTGCATCTTGCGATCGCCGAACGCGCAGGCTTCATGACGCTGCATGGGCCCAATGCGTCGAGTTCGTGGCCCGAGCATAGCTGGAACAGCCTGTGGCGGTTGGCTTTTACGGGCGAAACGCCGGTGCTGGGCGGGGCATCCGAAGAGCCAGGTCGACCCGCGCCGCTCGGCCGCACGATCACATCGGGGCGTGCGCGCGGGCGCCTGTTGGGTGGGAATCTCACCGTCCTGACCGCGCTGATGGGCACGCCCTGGCTGCCCGATTTCGAGGGTGCGATCCTGTTTCTCGAAGACATCGCCGAAGCGGAGTACCGGATCGACCGGATGCTCCAGCAATTATCGCTCGCAGGCGTGCTGGGGCGGCTTGCAGGCGTGGTGTTCGGCCGTTGCAGTGCCTGTGCAACGACCGATCCCGATTACGAGGGCTTTTCGCTCGACGAGGTGCTCGATACGCACCTAACGCCGCTCCAAATCCCCGCCTTCGTCGGCGCGAATATCGGCCATCTGGCGAACCAGCTCAGCCTGCCGCACGGCGGCGAGGTCGAGATCGACGCGCAGTCGCGCACGATCCGCCTGCTGGAGCCGATGGTGGCCTAAGCGCTTGTCAACCGTCGGTTTCCAGCCATTCGAGCAGGCTGGCAAGACAGTCGCGCGCCAGCATTTTCGAACGTTCCGGGCTCCACCCCTGATCGGGTTCGGGATTGGCCGGATTGTCCTTGTACGGCATTTCCAGCGTCATCGCACACGCGCTGAAGCGTTCCGCCACCTGATTGGTGCTGATCTTCAGATTGGCCGTGCCGGGCTTCGATTTGACGTAGCCCTGTTCGGTTTGGAAATCGGGGCTGCGCCGATCGAGGATTTTTTCGAAGCGATAATATTTCTCGCCCTGCTCGTCGGTCCAGCTCGGAATCCCTTCGAACCCGGCGAGGAAGGCGACCGGGATCGCCTCGTCCCCGTGGACGTCCATCGCGAAATCGACGCCGGTTTCGTCCATCGCATTGCGGATCGCGAGAATTTCGGGCGAGCGTTCGGCGCTCGGCTCGGCCCATTCGCGGTTCAAATTCGCACCGACGCCGTTGACCCGCAGATTGCCGTTGCGCGATCCGTCGGGATTGCAGTTCGGCACGATGTGGAAGCGGCATTTCCGCCTCAGATTGCGACCCACGCTGTCGGCGGGATCGGTGAGCACTTCGAGCGCGCCTTCCATCCACCATTCGGCCATCGTTTCGCCGGGATGCTGGCGGGCATAAAGCCAGACCTGCGTTTCGCCATCGCCCATGTCGAGGCAGTCGATCGGCTGCCCGTCGAGCGTGGAGCCGAGCGTGCGGTGGGAGACCCCCTCGCTCGCCGCGGCTTCCGATACGAGATCGTGGTGCCGTTCCATCGAATAGGGCGCGAAATAGGCGAACCAGGCGATGTCGCTGGCGGGCGTATAGCGGATCGTCAGCGTGCCGTTATCGGCATTCTTGTCGAAGCTCGACTTCGCGCGACCCCAATAGTCGCGATCTTCCGACACCACGGCGTCGTAGTCGGGCCAGCCGCCGGGATAGGCGCTGTCGTTGAGGCCGGTGATGTTCAATTCCAGCTCGCGTCCCTCCGAGCCCGATACGCGGAAGTGGAACCACTGCTTGAATTCGGATTGGTCATCCAGCGGGATGGCCAGCTTGGCGCTCGCGCCGTCGATCGAGAGAACCTCGATATTGCCACTGTCGAATGCGGAATCGATGCGAATATCGCTCACGTTACGGGACCTCGACCTCTATCGTTTCGCCATTATTGCCGGGAAAATCGCTGAACAGCGCGGCGGCGACCGTCTGGGCGCTGGCAGCGCGTTCCGCAAGGGGCGAGTTTTCCGAGGCGGTGAAGTCGGCGCGGCCTTCCCACAACACGCGACCGCTGCGCGCTTCGCGGATGACGACCGCCATTTCGGTGCCGATCTCCGGCCCGCCGCCGCCACCCAGATTGATCCCGATGCCGAGGCCAAGGCCCGAACCATAGGTCCCGGTCGAGCCGCCCACACCGACATTGACGGGGCTGCGCTGCCCGTTCTGCCCGAGCTGGTAGCGACTCACGCGGACTTCGGCGATCTGGCCTGCCGCGGCGCGTGCCGTCTCGCCATATCCGACGCGTGCGAGCTCGCGCGCCACCGCAGCCTTGTAGGGCGCGAGTTCGAGGCTGTCCTCACCGCCCACTCCGGTCACGAAGATCGACCCCTGGCCGAGCTGCGCGCGCGCGGCGGGATCGAGGAAGCGCGTCACTTCGACCGGGCTGACGCGGGTCGAGGCGCAGGCGGACAAAGCGAGCGCCGAGCCAAGGATGGCGGCGGTGAGCAGGGATTTGGCGGCGGGGCGTTTCATCATGCGATCCTTCGAATAAGGGCAATGCGACAGGGGCTACGGAACAGAGGCTATAAGAAAAGAACGTCCGAGCGCGCTACAATGTCCCGCAGACTGCGGGCGGCGAGTCCTCGAGGCTTACGCCAGGCCAATTGCGGGGATGTTTCTGCAGGGATTTCGGTGCTAGCGAAACGGCGATGAACGCAGAGCGACTCAATCCTTCTCGCGAGCCCGTGCTGGTGACAGGCGGCGCAGGCTATATCGGCAGTCACGCCGTGCTCGCCTTGCAGGATGCCGGCTGGCCGGTAGCGGTGATCGACAATCTGGTCACCGGTTTTCGCAACGCAGTGCCGGGTGGCGTGCCGTTCTACGAAGGCGATATCGCCGATGCGGATCTGATGGCGAGGATCTGCGCCGAACAGGGGATCGGCGAAGGCTGGGGCGCGATCATGCATTTCGCAGGGTCTGTGGTGGTGCCCGAATCGGTGTCCGACCCGCTCAAATATTACGACAACAACACCGGCAAGAGCCGCGCCCTGATTGCGTCGGCGGTCAAGGCAGGCGTCCCGCGCTTTTTGTTCAGCTCCACCGCGGCGACCTATGGAACACCCGATGTGGACGCGGTGACTGAGGACACGCCGCAAATCCCGATCAATCCCTACGGATGGTCGAAGCTGATGACCGAACGGATGCTGGCCGATGCGAGCGTGGCGCATGGCTTCGATTATTGCGTCCTGCGCTATTTCAACGTCGCCGGAGCGGACCCGGAAGGGCGCGCCGGGCAATCGACCGCCGGGGCGACCCATCTGATCAAGGTGGCGAGCGAGGCGGCCATCGGCCAGCGCGATGCGGTCGGCGTGTTCGGGACGGACTTCGATACCCATGACGGCACGGGCGTGCGCGATTACATCCATGTCAGCGATCTCGCCGCCGCGCATGTCCTCGCTTTGGAGGCGCTGATCGCGGAGCAGGGCCGCTCGCTGACGATGAATTGCGGGTATGGGCACGGATTTTCCGTGCTCGAAGTGCTCGATGCGGTCGATCGTGTCAGCGGGATGCGGATCGAACGCCGGATGGAGCCGCGGCGGGCTGGCGATCCGGGCAAGCTCATCTCCGATCCCTCGCGCCTGCGCGCAACGCTCCCCTGGGTGCCGCGCCATGACGACCTCGACACGATCGTGCGCCACGCGCTCACATGGGAGCGCCGTCGCTTGGAGCAGGCTACGCCGCTAAACGATTGACGCGGCGGGCTCGCCCCGCTAATTGCCCCGCTTGAAATCCGCGCGTCGGAGCCCATCTCCGGCGCGCGCTTGTTTTTGAGAGCGGCCCGCGCGCTGCACAATTTCGAGAGAACCGATGAAGATCCGCAACAGCCTCAAATCGCTGAAGAACCGCCACCGCGATTGCCGCGTGATCCGTCGTCGCGGTCGCACCTACGTCATCAACAAGACCAATCGCCGCTTCAAGGCCCGCCAGGGCTGAGCGAATCGGCGGGCCTTAGGGCTCGCTCGCGAGAACGGATCGGCCCGCCTCCTTCGTGGAGCGCGGGCCGTTCGCATTTGGATGGCATGTCTGGAGGGCTGAATGAGCGAATCGCAAACGGGCCGCGCGGTCGAGGCCGTGGTCTTCGACGTGGGCCGCGTCCTCTATCGCTGGGACCTGCGCATCCTCTTCGAACAGCTGATCGAGGACGAGGAGCGGCTGGAATTTCTCCTGTCCGAAGTCGTGACCGAACAATGGCATTTCCAGCACGACGCGGGCCGCCCGCTCGGCGATATGGTGCCCGAGCGCCAGGCGCAGTTTCCCGACTATGCCGACGCACTCGACGCCTACCGGACGCGGTTCAACGAGACCATTCCCGGGCCCGTTCCCGGCAGCCTCGAGATCGTGCGCGAACTGCATGAACGCGATGTCCCGCTCTATGCCATCACCAATTTCGGAGCGGAATTCTGGGACGGTTTCCGCCCCACCGCCCCGATCTTCGATCTGTTCCGCGACATCGTCGTGTCGGGGAAGGAGAGAATCGCCAAACCCGACGAGAGGATCTTCGCGCTTGCGGCGCGGCGATTCGGGCATGATCCCGATAAGATGCTCTTCATCGACGATAATGCCGCGAACATCGCCGCTGCGCGTGCGCTGGGCTGGCAAGTGCATCATTTCATGGATGCGAGCGGGCTGCGCAACGATCTTGAAGCGCGCGGGCTGCTCCCGCCCGAATAAAGAGACCCCGGCAGCTCACGAAAGGAGTGCCGGGGCCAGGTTTCGCTCCCGATGGAGAGGGGGCGGGTATCAAGAAATTTGAGGGATCAGCCGTTGCAGCGGGCGAGATCCTCGGCATCGAGCGTTTCGCCATTGGCGGTGAAGCTGGCGACCGGGCCGACCTTGCGCTGCAATTCGCGGCAGACGCGCAAGGGGCGGCTGGCCGCTTTTGGCGCCGCACATGTCGATCCTTCGCAGCGCCAGGCGACACCGCTCGCGATGGCGCGCGTCTCTTCGGTCGGCTGGACGAGTTGGGCGACGTAGAAGCCGCTCGACTGGGCAGCGGCGGGCGCGGGCGAAAGCACGGCACCGAAGGCAGCAAAGGTATAACCGAACGCCAGCGAGGCGGCGGCGAGGCGAGCAGTGGCGTTGGAGCCGAATCGATACGAGCGGGATGCGAGCAGAGCCATGAGAGTGGTCCTTTCATTCCAGTTGCAATATGCAACCAGTTGCGAATCGCTACCTAAAATGAAAGGTTGCGAATTGCAACTGGAAATATGCGATCGTTTTGCGTCGGCGGCAAATCGGTCTAGGAAACCGGATTGCCGTTCAGCGGATCGAGGACACTATGGGCGAAATTCGGGAACCCTTGCGCGAACTGACCGAATGCGGCCTGCCCATGGCGCTGGAGGTGATGGGCGAGCGGTGGAGCTTCATGATCCTGCGCGCGAGCTTCAACGGCCTGCATCATTTCGAAGAATTTTTGAGCGAGCTGGGCATCGCCCGCAACATCCTGTCCAACCGGCTCGGCAAACTGGTCGAGCACGGTATCCTCGAACGTCAGCCGATGGCGGAAGACCGGCGCAAGATCGAATACCGGCTGACCGAAAAGGGCATGGACCTGCTGCCGGCGATGATCGCGCTGCGCCAATGGGGGCAGAAATACGGGGCCGAAGTGGTCGAGAACCCGGTCCTGGTCGACGAGCGGGATCGCCTGCCGATCGGACCGGTCGCGATCCTGTCGCAAGAAGGCCGCATACTCGGGCCGGAGGATCTGGCTCTCGTCGAGCGGGCGAATGTCGGCAAGCGCGCCGATGGCTCGCAGGCGAAGCAGCAGAAAACGGTGGCGCGGGGCGATAAGGCGATATCCGAAGACTTGGCCAGAGACCTGGAAGGCGCAGCCTGAGCCGGGACACGGCATCCGACACGCCGTCCGATGGCCCGGAGCGAACGCCCGATGGCCGCTACATCATCGTGCGCGGGCGCTTGTGGCGCGCCACCGACCCAACCCTCGGCGAGGAGGAGCGCCAGCGCCGGGTCGACGCTCTGATGGACGCCCGCCGCGCCGTGGCGGCGGCCAAGCGTGCCGAGGACCCTCAGGCCGAAAAGACGGCACGCGCCGCGGTTCATGAAGCCAAGGTCGCTCTAGGCGAACGCGGCCCGGTCTGGTGGGACGACGGCGCGCCCGATTACACCCGCAAGTTGGTCGCGAATACGCCTTACGCGCCTTGACCGGGCGTGCGGACGATCAGGCCCGAGGGGCCTGGCGGCGGTAGCTGAGCGCTTCGGCGATGTGGATGCGGCCCACCTCGTCCGCTCCGGCCAGATCGGCGATAGTGCGCGCCACGCGCAGCATCCTGACATAGCCGCGCGCGGACAGCCGCATCGCGTCCGCCGCCTGCATCAGCAGCTTGCGCCCCGCCTCGTCGGGCTCTGCGAAGCGGTCGAGGGCATCGCCGTCGAGTTCCGCATTGCTGCGCGCGCCGCTCTCGGCGAACCGCGCCGTCTGGCGATCGCGCGCGCGGCGCACGCGTGCGGCGACTTCGGCGCTGCCCTCGGCGGGCGGCGGCAGGGCGAGATCGGCGGCGCTGACGGGATCGACCTCGACATGCAGATCGATCCGGTCGAGCATCGGCCCGGACACGCGCGACTGGTAATCGGCGGCGCAGCGCGGGGCGCGCGAACAGGCGAGCGCCGGATCGCCGAGATGGCCGCAGCGGCAGGGATTCATTGCCGCAACCAGCTGGACCCGCGCGGGAAAGCTGACATGCGCATTGGCGCGCGCGACATCGACCTTGCCCGTTTCGAGCGGTTGCCTGAGCGAATCGAGCACCGGCCGCTGGAACTCCGGTAATTCGTCGAGGAACAACACGCCCAGATGCGCCAAGCTGACTTCGCCCGGCTTCACTTTCAATCCGCCACCCGTCAGCGCGGCCATGCTCGCCGAATGATGCGGGGCACGGAACGGACGGGCGCGGCTGATCCGCCCCTCCTCCAGTGTGCCCGCGACCGACTGGACCATGCTGACCTCCAGCGCCTCCGCCGGTGAAAGCTCGGGAAGGATGCCGGGGAGGCAACTCGCCAGCAGCGACTTGCCCGCCCCCGGAGGCCCGATCATCAGCAGATTAGATATGCCTACACTCACGCAAAATCAGCTATGGAAAGGTGCGTGAATGACTGGAGGTGGACCGTAAACGGACTGTCTGGTTTCGGCAATCAGACCTCAAGAAACGGACATTGGGTTGCGACCTTTGCCGAGTTTGGCATCATCGTCCGCGTGCATTTTTACGCAGTCATTAAACTTAAATCGGGTGGAAAGGCTGCGGTCACAAACGGTTTGTCAGAAGGCAAAGGAAGGAACTCGGAGAGGGACACGGCCTGCGATTTTTAGTGCGCAATTTCCGAGCCTTCTGTCCGCTCTATATCGGCGGCAATTCCAGCGTTTCTCCCCTCAATCTCGATTGCGAGTTGATCGAAAAAGCGCGTGTAGATTGTTTCGTCTTCCAAAATGCGCTCAGGAAGGGTTCCGCTGGTGCCAGATGACTGGCTGCTTGTGCCGAAGACGGCCCTAACGGAAGTGATGTTGTCTAAACCGTCCTCCAGAAAGACCGAGACTGTCGGCTGATCGCTGATCCGCGATAATCCCCCCACGTTGACTGCGACGCGACTTTTGCTCCTGCCAATCGCGGTGATGAAGCCGGTAGTAGCGTCGGCGAAGGTGGCTCGGAAACCGTTGTCCGCAAGCACGTTCATAACGCTTGCAAAGACCAATGACTTGGGAGCTGGCAATCGCCGTTCCTGTAATCGTCTACGGTCCGGCTGTGAGGCATCTCCATTCTTTTGCTCGCCAGCCGAAAACAAAGTCACTCCCTCTCCGCTTTTCGATTGCAGCGATTGCAGCGATTGCGCGGTCATGCACCCGGACTGTATCATTCCAAATAAAATGACTAGAGCAAACCTGAGGGACCGGTACTCGTAAGCGCGGCGGAAGAAATCGCGTCTACGCTCCCTAAAACCGCATAACCGTGCTCGCTGATGGAGGATTATCACGACCTAATGGCGTGCTGTCATATAAAGACCGGCAATCACGCTAACTATAAATATTACAGTCAAGAAAAGCCCGCATCGCCGCAGAAACCTGTCTTTATCTATTGTCGAAGTCTGTTGATCATGAATTTGAGCAACCGGAGTCATCATGGTTTCCTTTGCCCCCGAAATCTGGCCGATCAAATGATCGTCACCCACAGCTTAGTCGATCGTAACAGTGACTGCTCTGCGGTTCTGTGACCATGCGCTCTCATTGCTGCCGAGAGCGACCGGTCGTTCCTTTCCATAACTCACGATGGAAAGTCTTGAAGCTACGATACCGAGCGACTGAAGATAGTTCTTGGCGGCGTTTGCGCGTCTTTCGCCTAGGGCTAAATTGTATTCACGCGTGCCACGCTCGTCCGCGTGACCTTCGATCCGAACCCTTTTGTTGGGGTATTGGCTCAGCCAGTTCGCTTGTGAGCGAAGGGCTTCGGCGTCGATAGCGTCGATGTCGAAACGGTCAGTATCGAAAAAGATGATGTCCTGACCCGCCATTTTCTGCACGAAGTCTGCCTGACTGCCGGGAGCAATACGCGATTGCGCAGGATCGCTGTTGGTTAGCGCTTCTCCGGGGGCGGGGGGCAACGTTTCTACTCGCTTCTTTCCGCATCCTGATACTGCGAGAGCGAAAGTTAGAACGATGAGTGAGATAGAGAAATTCTTCATGCGTGCTAGCCCCTTCGGACAGGTCGGGAAGACCCTGCGAAACTCTTAGATACCGCTTCACCCACGGAAGTGTTCGCACGGAATTTCGACATTGATATGCAAATTCCGTGCGAACGGGTTCCCTACAGCGGGGGTAATCCTTTTTCGTGCCTTCAGGGGTGGACCTGATGCACAGTCTAGTAGCCGGCAGGTCGGCTCTGAACCTTCCCCCGAGTACCCCCCATCCTGCCGGCTACATTTCAGGTTATCGGGACGAGCTCTTCGGAGAGGCGATATCCGACACCGCTTTCGGTAAGAATTAACTGCGGGCTTGACGCATCGA
>Ga0210053_1000028_pt1 | contig 173273 bp, 143 predicted proteins | sample CryGeymeta201512_FD_185467 | JGI IMG/M metagenome (GOLD analysis project Ga0210053, IMG submission 185467) | Groundwater microbial communities from Crystal Geyser aquifers in Utah, USA - Crystal Geyser metaG 2015-12 (SPAdes) (version 2) | ecosystem: Environmental > Aquatic > Deep subsurface >... | reverse complement strand
TCTTTAAAGCTTAAGGTGGTTATAGCAACGGGGCTCACCTCTTACCATTCCGAACAGAGTAGTTAAGCCCGTTTGCGCAGATGGTACTGCCATCTCGGTGGGAGAGTATGTCGCCGCCTTCTTTTAAGAGGCTGTCCAAAATGGACAGCCTCTTTTTTTTTTATAGGTACGGCGCAGTCCCCCGATAGCTATAGGGGTCGTGCCGCCGCCTTCTTTGAATCCCGATTGTGAAAACAGTCGGGATTTTTTTTACAAGAAAATTCTTCAAGAAAATTCTTCACCGTGTTGTGATGGATTTTTTTTGTTTTAATAAGTATTGTAGTTGTTGTAGCGGTGCTCTGTTAGGAGTTTTTTACATAGCCCTCCGGGGTGGGGAAAAACTGTAGTACATGGTCAAGATAGGGAAAGCCGTTTCTATAATGGGTGGTGGACAAACTGTCTTGGTTTTTAATAAAAAATGGTATTCACTTCGTTTACAATTTTTTCCGCGCGGCAGGGTGGCACGTTCGCTAAAATAGCCCACTGGGATGTTTTTTAACGCTCCACCCTGTATTTTCTCGCCTGTGGCGTTATAATGATAGGAAATATATTGGTTGAAATACATAAATAAAATGGAAATGTTTACAATTAAAGAAACTTTTTCTATCTTTGTATTGCATTTGATTTTTATGACCAAATAATGGTAAAACGATTTGAAACAAAATTATTAGAAGAAGCATTTGATTTTGTACAAAAACAAATCCAAAAAACGAGAAATAAGATTTTTCAAAACATAAGACGAGACGAGCAACAAACGGATCCAAAATTCTTTAAAAAACTAACAAATGAAATTTGGGAATTTAGAACCCTTTATTCGGGTATCCAATATAGACTTTTAGCCTTTTGGGATAAGGAAGGTAAAAAAGATACCCTTGTTTTAGCAACACACGGTATCGTCAAGAAAACAAGTAAAGTGGACAGAAAAGAAATTGAAAAAGCAAACAAAATTAGACAAGATTACTTTAACAAGATGAAAAGATGAAAAGTTATACACTAGACCAAGCGGAAGACCTTTTAATAGGGCAAAAAGGAACAAAAAACAGAGACGAATATGAATTTGAGCTTAAACTTGAACTTATAGGAGATATGATTAAAAATGCCCGAAAAAAAAGAAACCTAACTCAAGAACAATTAGGAGAATTGGTAGGTGTAAAAAAAGCACAAATATCAAGGCTTGAAAATAGTACCGGCAATGTTACTTTTGAAACGGTAATGCGAATTTTCAATGCTTTGGGTGCAAAACTAAATCTAAAGATTCAATTCTAATTCTAAAATAAAAATGATTTGCTAACAATAGGTTTATAAGCAATCTGAAGATAGGCAGTCACTATAGATAGTGAAAAAAAAACTAAAAAATTTATTCCTTTGAAAACGAATATTGGGTTTGAATTTATTGTGAATAAATATGGCATTGGCTATAGTATAATTCTTAGCCCCAAAATCGTACATTTCCACGCCAAACTCGCTTTGAAGCTCCTTACCGCCGAACTTGTACATATACCCCAGGTTTTCTGTTGTAAAATAATTTATTTTGCAATTTTTTTAAATATTTTGTGTTCTTAGTTTTTTTTAAAAACAACAAAAGAATTAAAAATCAAAATTAAATATATAATTAAGATAAGATACATTGATAAAGATCCATCTAAAATTTTATTTTTAAACCCAATCCCAGTTAAGGTGAAACCTAAAAAGCCTAAAAATTTACCTAAACTTAATTTGAAACCTAGCTTTGTATAGTTTTTAAAATTATTTTCAAAAATATTTTTATATAAATGTATTATTGAGAAAACTATACTTAGTGTAAAAAAAAGATTAACATAAAATATTAAATAAATTTTTGTGCTAAAAAATTTAAAAGCTAAACCAACAAGAAATGTAAATAGGGAGAGCAATGGTAAAGTATAATCTTTTAATTTCATTTCATTTATTTTATTTTTTTTGTAAAACTTAACTTTTCAGAATTTGAACTTAAAAAAATTGAAGATCCAGATGCTAAAGAAACTACTCCGAATCCAGTAGATGTGGGTTCTGGAACTGCGGTAGCAATAAGAGCAGAAGCAAATGAAATATAACCCGATATAGATTTTGTACTTTCAATTTGCCTAGCATACTCTTGCAAAGGACTAATTTTATTTGAAGCTTTAAACTCAGAAACATTATTTACATAAGATTGAAAATCTTCACGGGTTTTATCTAGGGTTGTTGTATTATGTTGCGTAATAGGATCCGACCTTGACCAACCACCATCCTCATTTCTTGAGTAAATATGACTATAGGTAGTTTCAAAAACATCATTTTCAATTATTCCATCAGAATCTACTCTTGCAGTAGAAACAGTAGTTGATTCTATTCTTTGAATAGTTTCTCCTGATTGTCCAGTGACTAAATCAGTACTTTGGGTTGTCAGTTGAATTTTATCAGTTCCTTTAGTTTTTCCTTTATCATCGTAGGTAAATGTATTTTTTATTTGATTTGAATTAACTTCATTGTCATTAATCCCAACACCAATACTACCAGTACTACCGCCAATATTTGTAGTACCTATTTGACTACTACCAAATGCACTATTACCCACCATTTCTTGGGTTATTTGCCCAGAACCCATCATAGCAGCTCCCATTCCCTCCATCCCATCAGGGTCAATAAAATAGATGGGGTTGTTAAAGGCGTAGTTGTAGGGGCTATGACGGCGCATTTTCTCTGCCAGCGGGTCAATGTTCATCCACCTCCCAAGTGCAGGGTCATAGTTCCTTGCGCCAAAATCATACATCTCAACCCCAAACTCGCTTTGTAATTCTTTACCATTGTACTTATACATATACCCCGGGTTTTGCAAAGGCACGATTGGTGGGGCGGCTTCTTTTAGTCCTTTTTCATTGTTTTGCTCGGGTAGTAGGTCTATTTTGGTTTTGCCAGCGCGGCAAGCTGGCTCGTTCGCTAAAACAGCCCACTGGGCTGTTTTTTAACGCTCCGCCCTGAATTTTCACGCCTGTGGCGTTATAAAGATAGGAAATATATTGGTTGGTATTGTAAAATAAAAGAACAGTATCCAGTTTATAAAATGCAGGAACAGCATCATGAGATGCTGATGGCGTTTTGATAATTCAATAACAATTGTGAAAGCTCAAAGTCATGAGACTTTGCGCAGCGGGGGTTGGTTACTTCAATATAAGTCGGAAAAAGTTGAAATTTGTATTGAAAAGGCAACTTCAATGGCCAAGAAAAATCCAGTTTCAAAAGATATAGAAAAAGAAGCTTTGCAAAAAGCTTTACAGGATGCAGAACTTAAGATAAAAGCGCTAAACACTCTAATTGATGTAGCTGAAGAACAACTCAAAATTGAGATTAGAAAAAAGTCTGGTGCCAAGCAGTCACGAAAATGAAACAGGATTTCCCTCAATTTGGGATAGCCTTTTTATGCCGATTGTTTGGCAAAACCAGGCACGCTTATTACGATTCACTATGGCGAAAAGAAAGTAGTTTAGTAAAGGAAGATATATACTCCAAGAAGTAATAAATATTCGAAAAGAATTACCTCGTCTGGGCATTAGGAAGTTGCATTACGTATTGCAAAATAGACTGGTTTTCCATCAAATAAACTTTGGCAGGGATTACTTGTTTGATTTATTGTCAGAGCATAAATTATTGATTCGACAAAGAAAGAGAAAAGCAATAACTACTGATTCCAGACACTGGATGAGAAAGTATGGTAATTTAGTAAAAGGTCTTGTTATAACAAGACCTGAACAGCTTTGGGTGAGTGATATCACCTATGTTTGATTAATCAATCACTGGGGTTATCTAAGCTTAATAACCGATGCGTATTCAAGAAAGATAATGGGATATAATTTTCGTCAAGACTTGGCTGCAGAAGTTTGTATTGATGCTTTAAAAATGGCGCTGAACAATAGATTGTATGATCAACCAATCATTCATCATTCTGACAGAGGCTCTCAGTATTGTTCTCACAATTATGTAAGTTTATTAATGAAGAACAATATCAGTATTAGCATGACGGAGAATGGAGATCCTTATGAAAATGCATTGGCTGAAAGGGTAAATGGTATTATTAAAACAGAATTCAACTTGTATGGAAGTTCATTAGGCTTTGAACAAACTGGAAATCAAATAACAAAAAGCATCAACTCTTACCATGAATTAAGACCTCATGCAAGCTGTGATTATTTAACACCAAATCAAGCTCATTTATGTTCAGGAAAATTAAACAAAAGATGGAAGAACTATAATAAGTTTGAAAATGCAGTTGTATAGTTCTTTTAGGATTAACAATTATATTTGTATAGCTATTATAGGATTTATTTATTAACCTGTATAGCTATTTCAGGACGGGTCACAAAAAAAGATACTCCATAGATACTCCATAGATACTCCATAGATACTCCATAGATACTCCATAGATACTCCATAGATACTCTATGGATAGTGTATGAAAAATAAACCTAAAAATGTACCCCTTTTAGTAGTTTTTACCTATTTAAAAATCACTTTTTCAAGCAAAATAAAAATACCAAGAAAATTAAAAATATATTGGTTCGTCCTTATTTAATTTTCAAGAAATTAATAGCTTATCACTTTCTCGCAACAGCGATAGTAGCGGCATCCTTTTTTTGCTTTTCGCAAAAAAAGATATAGCGGATAGCGCGGTCTTTTAAAACCTTTTTCGGTTTTAAAAGAGTTGCCCCTATAATTCTGCTTATTTTACAACTTTGCGCACGCAAACAGAATAAGAAGAATTTTATAATTGGTTTGCATACGGCGTTTGGTTTGCTTGGAGTGTATTGGTTAACGTAACAAATTTTTATCTTCAAAGTTCATTAAAAATTGTATTCTATTAATAAATCTTTCATCTCACAATCTTAAAACTACCCGTTTTCTCATCAAAAGCAATTAAATCATTTGGAAATAAAGAAGAAAAGCGATTTTGGGTAATGAGAGTACAAGGGTCATTAAAGTAGGTAGTTTCTTGATCCATCACGATCATTTTATCACAAAGTTGGATAGCTAAATCTATTTCGTGGGTTGAAAATAGAATCGTTTTTTGGGTGGTGGCAGCTAAATTTTTAAGCAATGTTAAAATATAGGCTCGGTGGTAAATGTCTAGATGTGTGGTGGGTTCATCTAGGATTATGATTGGGGTGTCTTGTGCCAAAGCTCGAGCAATCATAACGCGTTGCAGTTGTCCATCGCTTAGTTCATAGCACTTTCTGTGTTTTAGTGGTTCTACTTCGGTAGCTTGGATTGCTTGTAGAATTTTTTCTTTGTCTTTTTCGGTTAATGTACCTAGCCAATTGGTGTAAGGTTGTCTGCCTAAAGCAATAAGCTCCAGCACAGTAAGGTTTTTTGATGCAGGATGCTCGGTTAAAACGACGCTTAGGGTGGTTGCTAATTCTTCAAAAGTGTAGCTATTACTATTTTTCCCTTCTATTTTAATGCTTCCTTCAAGCTTATTTTGCACTTTACTAAGCGTTCTAAGTAAGGTCGATTTTCCGACACCGTTTGCGCCTACCAAACCTACCAACTCGCCTTGTGCTAAAGCAAAATGAATCTCCTTTGCCACAATATGGTTTCCACTTTTATGGAAATAACCAATAGATAGATTTTCGGCTTTTAACGTATATTTGTTACTATTCAACATCTTATTATTTGCGCGTAAACCATTCATTACGCATATCTTAATACTTAATACTTAATACTTAATACTGAATACTCCATTTAAAACAAAAGTTTCCTTTTTCTAACCAATAACCATATTACCACCGGCGCACCGATTAAGGAAGTAATGGCATTAATGGGCAAGGTATAATCGCTAAAAGGTAGTTGCGCAATACTATCACAAAGTAACATTAAAATGGCACCAAATAGCAGCACAGCAGGAATCAACACTTTATGATTGGATGTGGTAAAAATTTGTCGTGTAATATGTGGCACTGCTAATCCAATAAAAGCAATAGGACCTGCAAATGCTGTGATGCTTCCGGCTAAAATACAGGTAGCTAAAATAATGATTATTCTGCTTTTCTGGAGGTGCAATCCTTGACTTTTAGCATAATTTTCGCCTAGAAGTAATGCATTTAGTGGTTTTATACTTGCTATGGAAAGGAGAATTCCCACTATAAAACAGATGGCTAAAATGAGTAAACCATTCCAAGTATTATTTCCTAAACTGCCAAAGGTCCAAAAAATGTATTGTTGTAATTGCTCAGCAGGGCTAAAGTATGCCAGCACTCCCACAAAAGCAGCCGTAAAACTGCCAAACATCAATCCAATAATAAGGATTGCCATAGTATCTTTAATACGAATGCTTACTGCTAAAACACCCAATAAAACGATAAAACTTCCTATGCCCGAAGCAATAACTAAACTCCACGTACTTAATAACCAGGTAGTTAAAACGCCTCCAATTGCCGTTGCTCCCATAATAAGCAAAGCTACTCCTAAACTAGCACCGCTACTCAAACCTAAAACAAATGGACCTGCTAAAGGATTTCTAAAAAGGGTTTGCATTAATAACCCACATACCGAAAGTCCGGCACCTACCATTACTGCAGTAAGCGCTTTAGGTAATCGGTATTCTTGTATGATATAGGCCCATGACGCTTTTTCCGGTGAAAGATGAAATAAACTTCGCACTACTTCATCAAAAGGAATCGCCACAGAACCTAAACTGATGTTGCCTAGAAAAAAAACAATCAGAAGTACTAGTAATAGCAGAAATGGAAGTTTGTATGTTTTTGGTTGTACCACCTTATTTTATTTTTGTAAAAAAGAACAATTCATGCTCGGGTAAAAGCTCCGGATGTAATATTTTAACCAAATCTTTTAAAACGATATCCGGACGATTGGGAGCTAATTCATAATAAATAACGCCTCCGGTGGCACCTTTTTTTTGAGAAAAACTATAAATTTCACCAGTATTAAATGCTTCAAATTGCGAGTAGGAGTGATGTGCTTCTTGCATTCGCTGCAAGGAGTCAAACTGCCCTGGACCAATCCAAAAACTGGCATTTTGTGCTTTTTCTAAAACGGATTCTATATTGAGTGACAAACTTCCGATGCCATTGCTATCTGCCCAAAGATAGCTGCCATTTGCGTCTTTTATGAATTGTGCCGCCCAGCTATTGCCTTGCGGAAGGTACCAGATGTCTTTCCACATAGCACCACTTAAAACCGTAGGAGAATTTGTCTGATTTTGAGCAAGTTCTTTTATGTGAAGGTATTCGGTTTCTATTTTGCTAAATTCGTTTTCAGCGAGTGTTTCTTTATTAAAAAATGCGCCAAAAAATTTAATCCATTCGGCTTTGCCAAGTGGGGATATTTCTGTCCAATCGCCATTATAAACAATTGGAATTCCTGCTTTTTCTAAAGAATGAAACGATTTATTATTTCCATCTATGCCAAAACCAACAAATAAATCAGGTGCTAAATCAATAACAATTTCGGTGTTTATGGATTGGTTGTTTCCTATTTCACGAATGTTGCCATTGGTTATTTGTGTTCGGGTTTTTTCGGAAGAAATATAGTCTAAATTCGGAAAAGCTATGATTTTATCTTCTTCTTCCAGCATTTCTAAAGATGGAATATGGGTGGTTGAAGTGACAATAATTCTTTCAACAGGAACAGCAATTGTTACATCTACAAGAACTTCTTTCGGAAGCTTTTTTCCTTTTTGCACTAAGGCATACCGATATACTTTTTCTGCTTCAGGCCACGGATTATAAACTTCAATTATTTTGTAGTCACCATAACTAGTAAGAGAAAAGCCTTTAGCGTGCCTTATGGAAATTTTTTCGCCCTCAGGCAGTGTGGCAGTGCTTTTCTTTGTTGAATTTTGGCAAGCTAGAGTTAGTAAAAACAACGCTAAAAAGCTTAGTAATGTTCTATAATTATGTAGTGTTTTTTGTTTCATAAGGATAATCTCACTTCCAAAAAACAAAAGTAACATTATTTAAACTTTAGTTTCCCACATCTTCAAAAATGTTTACTTTTGACCTGAATTTTGGTTTGAAACCTTCCATCAGGAATGTTTCGATTAAAAGGGAATCAGGTGATTTGAAGTTAGAGGTTAGAAGTTAGAAGTTAGAAGTTAAAGGTTTTTTCTCTTCAAATTCTGTTTTTCCTACTTCGTACTTCAAACTTCGTACTTCAATTAATCCTGAGCTGTTCCCGCAACTGTAAGCTTTGTCTCGATTTTTTCGAGATGTTTGTAATTCTTCTTTATGTCACTGATGATTTCCACGTTTTTTGGAACTATCGGGAAGGCCTATTACAAAACGCGAGCCAGGAGACCTGCCTTTATTCACATTGTCAAACTTTCGGGATAAAAGTTTGGGTGAGGGAAACTTCATTCTTTGTTCTCGTTTAATTTTTTAAATAAAATGAAAAAAGTAATTTTTTTAGCGCTTGCCTGCGCTACTACCTTTGCGTATGCTCAGGTAAACCAACAATCACAACTATTAGACTCTGTTTTTATTGACAGCAAAGTTAAAATGAAACGAGAAAACAGCGGTAAAGTTGTCGTGCAGATTACCGCAGAAACTTTGGAAAAAAGCAGCGGAAAATCGGTTGCACAAATTATTAATGAAGTCTCGGGTATGGAAATCAACGGAAGCCGAAGCAATGACGGGCAAAATTTAGGATACCTTGTAAGGGGTGGAAGAAACCGGCAGGTGGTTATTATGGTTGACGGTGTGCAACTTACCGATGCCTCGCAAATTGCTAATGATTATGATTTGCGATTAATTTCTACGCAAAGTATTGAATCTATTGAAATTGTGAAAGGAGCATCCAGCGTTTTGTACGGCTCAGGAGCGGCAACTGCCGTCATTAGTATCACAACCAAAAAGAGTTCAGAAAAACCTATTTCTGCTGTTTTTACTTCAACTATGGGAAGTAATAAAGCTTCCGATATTTCCACTTTTAAAGCCCAAGAGTTTACAAATTATGTAAACGTCAACGGGAAGCTTAATCGATTTTTCTATCTAACTAGTTTTAGTAACAGGTATGTTGATGGGCTTTCTGCAATTGCCGCTCCTGAAGGCGAACCTGCTTTTGAAAGCGATGTGTTTGATAGTTTTAACACCTATGTTCATCTTGGTTATCAAATTCATAAAAATATGAAAATTAGTCAGTTTTTCAGCTTAGACAAGTTTAAAGCTGGATTTGATAATTTTGATTTTACCGATGCTAACCATCTTTCTGAAAGTAAACAATTGCGTACTGGCGGCAATTTTGAATGGAAATACAAACGCGGGAAATATGTTTTTAACGATTCCTATACTTGGATAGAACGTGAAATTGCCTCCGGATTTCCAAATAAATTTGATTCACGCTCTTACACTTTAGACAATTATTTGCAACATCGTTTTACAGAGAAGTGGATGGCTTTAGTAGGTTTTAATTTGGCTATAAGCGATTTTAATTCATTTAGCATTCCCTTTGGCGGAAATGATTTTGCTCAAGATGTGGATAAAAAGGATGCTAATTTTACTATTATTGATCCCTATGTAAATGTAATTTATACTTCAGGTTTTGGGTTGAACCTAAACACAGGTGCTCGACTGAATATCCATAGTGATTATGGCAATCATTTGGTCTATAATATCAATCCATCTTATAATTTTAAAGTTGGCGAAAATAAGGTAAAAGTATTGGCGTCTTATAGTACAGCCTTTATTACACCATCTTTATTTCAACTATACGACCCCCTTTATGGTAATGCCGATTTACAGCCCGAAGAAAACACTACCATAGAAGGTGGATTAGAATTAAACACCCAAAATAAATTACGGATTAGTGCGGTTTATTTTAACAGAAATGAAGAAAACTTTGTAGATTTTGTAACGGTGGATCCAATTAATTTTATTTCGCAATACCAAAATATTGACGATGAATTTACTGCGGATGGAGTAGAAGTAGAGGTTTCAAAACATTTTGGCAACAAGTGGCAACTTCATGGAAACTACACATTTACGCAGCCAGATGCCCGGTTTTCACTTCGTATTCCTAAACATAAAGTAAATACAAGTATTCATTTCCAACCAATTGTAAAAACAAATTTTGCGTTGCATTATCAATACAATGCAAGCAGACAAGACAGTTTTTTCAATATGGAAACGTTTACAAGCGATACGGTAACTCTAGAAAGTTATGGGGTATTGGATTTTTATGTAAGCCACCAGTTTTTGGAAAATTTAAAACTCTTTGCTAATGTGAGCAATATTTTGGATGAACAGTATGAAGAAATATACCGATTTTCTACTCGAGGCAGAAATGTTCGTTTAGGATTGCAATTAATTTTTTAAAATAGTTTTTCTGCGTAGTCTTTAAGATTATAATTAGCCCGAAGATTACGCAGATTTTTGTTTATTTTTTATGTACGTTTTCAATAACAATCCTGTTTGTAGTTGCAGTTTGTTTTTAAAAAAAGGAGTCCAACCAAGTAATAATCCTTTCCACCCTAAAGCTTGTCGTGACCATTTCCAAAGATTAAAATATTCAGTATGTTTTATTATTTTCTTATTTTTTAAAACAAGTTTTGCTACAATTTGGTTGGTTACCATCCTTCCCGTCTTTGTAAAAGGATAGGTTGCTGTCCAATGTACAATAGCAAAATTTACGGCAGCATCATAAATAGTATAAGAAACTTTTAAATTTCCATGGCTTCTTTCTATAAGCATTTCCCACATTTTTTGTACTTCTTCACCCTTAAGTTTTCCGAAAGCAGGATCTTTAAATTCAATTTTTTCATCATAGAGTAATCCCATTTTTGTGGCATTTCCATCTTCAAAAGCGTCATAAAATTGAGTGATAATTTCAAGTGTATTCATACGTGTGACAAATCTCATTTTGAATCACACAAATTACACTTAATTTTGATATAGCCACCTATATTTTTATAAGATAATGCACGTTATAAATTCGATAAATATTAAAAACAGTTTTATACAATGCCTGTTGAAATAGGAATTCATTTCTTTTAGTAACCACTGAAAATGAATAGGAATAAACATATTTCAACAAAAAAAAATATTTCATTAAATTTGATAAAGAACTTTTAATTATGAAAGAGATACCGTTTGATTTTTGGATGTTTTTAGCCGGATTAGGAATCTTTCTTTTTGGAATGCGTCATCTAGAAGATGGCATCAAAGGGCTCGCCGGAAAATCCTTTCATCGTTTAATTCATCGATTTACAAATCGAAGTTGGAAAGGGGTATTAACAGGAACATTGGTAACAGCAATTTTGCAAAGCAGTTCTATGGTTACGCTTTTGGTTTTGGCATTTTTAGGAGCAGGGATGCTTTCCTTAAAAAGCGCTTTGGGGGTGGTTTTAGGAGCAAATTTAGGAACAACTATTACGGCATGGATAGTTGCAACTTTGGGATTTAAAATGGATATAGCCGATTTTTCATTTCCCTTTTTAGCGGTAGGAATTTTGTCTTATCTGTTTTTAGAATCTAGACCTATTTTAAAAAATTTAGGCGTCTTTTTGATTGGTTTTGGACTGCTTTTTCTGGGATTAGATTTTATGAAAGATGCATTAGATACCATGGCAAACCAAATTGACCTTTCTTTATTTTCGCAATATGGTCTTTGGGCATTTTTAGTCTTAGGGTTAATTGTAACTGCTTTAATTCAATCTAGCTCTGCCATGATTGTTATAATTTTAAGTGCATTAAATGCAGGTTTAATTGATGTTTATCAGTCTTTTGCTATGATAATTGGCGCAAATATTGGTACAACATCAACCCTTTTGCTTGGATCTATTAAAGGAACTGCAGACAAGAAACGCTTAGCTCTTGCCAATGTAATTTTTAACAGCACCATTGGAATTTTAATATTTATTTTTTTACGTCAAGTTGTTGATGGCATATTTGTTTTATTAAAATTTACAGACCCTTTAATGGAATTGGTTTTGCTAAATACCTTATTGAATTTAGGAGGTATTTTGGTGTTTATTCCCTTTTTAGAACCTTTACAAAAGCTTTTAAAGAGGAGTTTTCATCAATCCGAACCAAAAGGAGAAACACTTTATATAAAAAATATTTCTACAGCATTTCCGGAAGTTGCCTTAAAAGCAATAACCGATGAATTGCATCAGGTTTATTTGTATGTTCAGGATTTTATTTTTAATTGTTTTGGCATTGGCATCAACACAAGTAAATCTTCCGGATGGATATCTATTTTTAAAACTGCTGTAAATTGGAATGAAAAATATGATAAAATTAAAGTTATAGAGGATGAATTGAGTATGTTTTATGCTCAACTTCAAGAACAAAACTTAACCATAAAGGAGTCGCAACAATTAACTTCCAGTATGATGACTCTTCGGTCGTTAGTCTATGGCGTAAAAGACATAAAAGATGTAATGCACAATATTAAGTTTATGATGGAAAGTGAAGATGAACTTGCTTTGGAAATACTTAATAAACTGCAAGTTTTTGTAAAAATGCAAATGGGTATAATACATAAATGTATAACAGACAACCAAAAAGAGCCTAAAAAATTAATAAAAGTATTGGAGCAAAATGAAACTTTTTACGAAGAAACAATTTTCCTACTGTATCAAAATATTAAACAACATAACAAAAAAGGAGTGCCTGTTTCTACAATGACCAATGTGATAAAACAAACCGTTTCAGCTATGAACAACCTTTGTGCTATTTTTAATACAGGTTTTGATAAAAATGAGCGTTTATATTCAAACCAAAAATAAAAATAAAAAATAGAAAACGGAAATCATTAAACCAAAAAGAAAATGTTTCCTTTTTGCTCTTTCACAAGTATCTTTAACTTTTCATTATAGGTTAAATTTCAAAAATCCTATATTTTTGTAAACTCAAAAAACTATAATGAATTTTATAAAAAAGAATCTTTCAAATATCCTTTTTGCAGTAATAATTCTTCTTTTGCTTATTCCGCAAACCCGAATGCCCATACAAGTATTTGTACAGCGATTAATTTCATTTAGTCCTTCCACCATTGCAGAAGAAAAACGCGAACAACTTCAAGAGTATAATTGGCAATTAAAAAAATTAAATGGTGAGGTGGGCAATCTTAGCGAATCTAAAAACAAAGTGATTTTAATAAATCTTTGGGCAACATGGTGTCCCCCGTGTATTGCTGAAATGCCTTCCTTACAAAAACTCTATGATGACTATGGTGATAAAGTAAATTTTTATTTTGTTTCAAACGAAAAGGAAGAAACACTTCATCGCTTTATGCTAAAAAATAATTATACCTTTCCAATACACCAAGCACTAGAGGCCGCACCAGAACAATTAAACTCGAATACGCTTCCTACAACGTATATTTTATCCAAATCAGGCGAAATTGTTATAGACAAAAAAGGAGCAGCAGATTGGAATAGCAGTAAAACAAGAGAAATAATCGACAAACTTCTAATTAATTAAAATAAACTTGCCATCTTTAAGTTTATGAGGTTAAATAAGGGTTTAAAAACCTTGCATATTTAACTATATTTGAAGTATTAAATCAATTTTCAAGAATGGTAAGTCATTACAAAGCTCCATTTCCTATTACCGAGAAAGCACAAGCACACGGCAGAAGTATTGAAAAAGAACATAACTATATAGATGCAATAGCCACTACAGGAGTACATGCTATTAAATTTCAAATCCATATTTCTGAAGTTAATAAGTCTAAAGGAATTGGTATCGAAGCCTTTTCCTTAAAAAAATGTTTTGGGTAAAAAGTGGAATAAAAAAAAGAGTTGGCAGGAATTTTTACCTGCCATGGATATTTTAGAGTAATTTAATTACAAGAAATGTTGCAACCATTTATAAATCATGTTCAAAATAATTTTCCTTTTCTTCTAAAAAGTAAAATTTGCGTGGCATGTAGTGGCGGCATAGATAGTGTGGTTCTCACGCATTTATTGCATAAAATGAACTGCAATATAACCTTATTACATTGCAATTTTTCCCTCCGCGGAAAGGAAAGTGACGGAGATGAAAAATTTGTTGTCCATTTGTCTAAAAATCTTGAAATTCCCATATATACCAACACTTTTAATACAGAAAGTTATGCAAAAAATAACAATCTAAGCATACAAATGGCAGCTAGAGAACTAAGGTATTCCTGGTTTGTGGAAATTGCGAACTTACTTAAAATAGATTTCGTCGCAACTGCCCACCATTTAGATGACGATTTAGAAACTTTTTTAATACACACGTTTCGTGGTACGGGATTAAATGGCCTTACAGGTATTCCGAAATTAAACGGAAAAATGATTAGACCTCTATTACCTTTTTCGAGAGAGGAAATTTTTAGCTATGCAGAGGAACACAACATTACTTGGCGAGAAGATAGCAGTAATAAAAGTACAAAATACCTTAGAAATAAGTATCGATTAGAGGTTATTCCAAAAATAAAGGAAGAAAACCCTAAAGCATTACAAAATTTTAAAAACACGCAAAGTCATCTTATGGATGCACAAGTTCTTTTAGAAGATTATATTGAAATAGTTTTCAAACAAACTGTTCAGAAAATTGCAGACGGATATAAAATTGATATTGAAAAATTAAAGTCATTTCCAAATACAAAAGCGCTTTTGTACCAACTTTTACACACCTTCGGATTTAAAGAATGGGAAGATGTATATCATTTACTGAATGCACAATCCGGAAAGCAAATTCTTTCCGAAACTCATTCCTTGCTAAAGGACAGAGAGTTTTTATTTTTAAAAACGATACACCTTTCCCAAACAAAAGCAAACCAAGAGGTTTATTTAATTTCAGAAAATACAAAAAAAATTTCTGAACCTATTTGTTTAACATTTAAAGAAGTTTCTGAAGTGAATAAAACAAACCACAAAAGTATTTTTGTGGACAAAGACACTTTAAAATTTCCACTACTTTTGAGAAAATGGGAAGATGGCGATGTGTTTTATCCTTTTGGAATGCAAGGAAAAAAGAAATTGAGTAAATTTTTTAAAGATGAAAAAGTATCTTTGTTTGATAAAAAAAATATCTGGCTACTTTGTAGCCGGAAAAACATAATCTGGATTGTAGGTCATCGTGCCGACGATAGATTTAAAATAAGCCCAACCACCAAAAGTATTATTAAAATAACCTATACTAATGAATAAATTTTTTCTTGTTTTAATTTCTATTTTCTCCCTTTTTAGTGCCTCTTCTCAAATAATAGAGCCTGTAAAATGGCAAGCTGAGGTAAATGCCTTGGATTCAACTACCTACACACTAAAATTCACAGCTTTAATCGATTCAGGATGGCATTTGTATTCGCAAATAGAAGTCGGTGATGGCGATGGTCCTTTACCCACAGAATTTATTTTTGATGAAGAAGGATATTCCCTAATTGGTAAAACTACAGAGCCTTATGCAGAACCCCATTTTGATGAGGTTTTTGAAATGGATATTACCTATTTTAATACCCATGCTGAATTTGTTCAAACCATTAAAGTAAATAACCCTGAATTAAAATTTATTAATGTCGAGCTTAGTTATATGGCCTGCGATGATGAACGTTGCATTGCAGACGGTAAGGAATTTCGACTTTTTATTGATGGAAAAACACCCTCAGGAGTTTATACTGAGGATGTATCCACGGTTCAACCAATTACAACAGATGCAACTAGCATAGACAATACAAACATTGAAAAAGATCAGAAAAAAACCGAAAAACGCAGTTTATGGGCCATTTTTATCATAGCCTTTTTATCTGGGTTTGCGGCTTTATTAACACCCTGTGTTTTTCCAATGATTCCTTTAACGGTAAGTTTCTTTACCAAACAAAGTAAAACACGTGCTAAAGGTATAAAAAATGCCATTATTTATGGGGTGAGTATAGTGGTTATCTATGTGTTTTTAGGATGGCTAGTTACCTTTCTTTTTGGTGCCGATGCACTCAATGAATTATCCACTAACGTCTGGTTTAATATAGCCTTTTTTGTTTTGCTTGTTGTTTTTGCAATTTCTTTTCTTGGTGCTTTTGAAATTACTTTGCCTCAATCTTGGGCCAATAAAGTGGACAAACAATCCGGTAGAGGAGGAGCAATAGGAATTTTCTTTATGGCGATGGCTCTTGCTATTGTGTCCTTTTCATGCACGGGGCCTATAGTAGGTGCATTGCTTTTTGAAGCGGCAACCACTGGAGGATTAGCGCCTATCATCGGTATGTTAGGATTTTCACTAGCATTAGCAATTCCGTTTATGTTGTTTGCTATGTTCCCGGGATGGTTAAATTCGCTACCCAAAAGTGGCGGTTGGCTTAATACCGTAAAAGTGGTATTAGGATTTCTAGAATTAGCATTGGCATTTAAATTTCTTTCTAATGCAGATTTGGTGTTGCAATCCCATCTGTTGGAACGCGAAGTATTTTTAGCAATTTGGATAGCCGTTTTTGGAGCACTTACTTTGTATCTCTTTGGCAAAATTAAATTACCGCACGATTCCCCTACCGAAAGTATTTCTGTAGGTAGAATGCTCTTTGGTTTAGTAATTCTTACGTTTACTTTATATTTAGTTCCCGGACTTTGGGGAGCACCGCTAAAAATAATTAGTGGTTTTCCACCTCCAATGAACTATAGTGAGTCTCCTTATGGGGTAGGTAATTCTAGTGGTGGAACCATAACAGAATTTAAAGAGGGAATGCCCGAAGGCGCTAAACTTGGACCCAATAATATACTTACCTTTACCGATTATGATAAAGGTGTAGCCTATGCTAAATCCATAAACAAACCTATTTTAATAGATTTTACAGGACATGCATGTGTAAATTGCAGAAAAATGGAAGAACGTGTTTGGGCGGAACCACAAATTTTGAATATTTTAAAAAACGATATTGTATTGATTTCACTTTATGTGGATGAAAGAACACCACTGCCAGAAAGCGAGCAATATATAAGCCCTACCACAGGAAAGAAAATTAAAACCATTGGAAATAAATGGAGCGATTTTCAAATTAAAAATTATGAAATGAATGCCCAACCTTATTATGTTTTAATAGACTTAAATGAAAAAAACCTAAACGTTCCGGTGGGTTATACTCCAGATATTTACCAATATGAAGCGTGGCTTCAAGAAGGTATAAACGCATTTAACAATAATAAATAACGCTTTACTTATGAAAAAATCATTTCTAATAAAAACAGTATTATTTGCATTTTTACTTGCTTCTTTTATAGGGTTTTCACAGAATATCACAGCAATTGATACAAATTATGTAAAAAACAATTATCTAAAAAGCGAAGTGTACATAGAAATGCGAGATGGTATAAAACTGCATACTACTATTTATTCACCAAAAGACACCTCAAAAAAATACCCAATACTTTTGCAACGCACACCCTACAGTTCCAGACCTTATGGAAAAGACAAGTTTCGTTCTCAAATTTCTCCCAATCGGTTTTTAATGGAAGATGGGTATATTGTGGTATATCAAGATGTTCGAGGTCGATGGATGAGTGAAGGAGTATATGATAATATGAGGGCTTACCTTCCAAATAAAAAAGGAAAACAAATAGATGAAGCTAGTGATACCTATGATACCATTGATTGGTTAGTGAAAAATGTAAAAAATAATGCAGGTAAAGTGGGAACTTGGGGCATTTCTTATCCCGGGTTTTATGCTACCTATTCCTTACTAGATGCACATCCTGCACTAAAAGCTGTGAGCCCACAAGCACCAATAGGCGATTTTTATTTTGATGATTTTCATCACAATGGAGCCTATTTATTAAGCTATTGGAATGCTACCGCTGTTTTTGGATATGAAAAAACACTACCAACCGACAAAACTTGGTACGAATTTCCAGAGTTAGGCACACAAGACCAATACCAGTTTTTTTTAGATCACACACCATTAAGCAAATTAGACGCTTTTTATAAAGAAGACAACGTGTTTTGGCAACAACTAAAATCGCATCCTAATTATGACGAATTTTGGCAATCAAGAGGCATAATTCAACATTTAAAAAACATCAAACCTGCAGTAATGGCTGTGGGTGGATTGTTTGACGCCGAAGATTTATACGGACCGCTAGAAACGTATAAAAACATAGAAAAAAATAGTGACAACTACAATACCTTAGTTTTTGGACCCTGGAGTCATGGTGATTGGGCGCGAACCAAAACAAGGCAAGCTATTGGTAATGTGTATTTTGGAGAGGATATTTCATTAAATTATCAAAGAGAAGTAGAAACAAAATTCTTTCACCATTTTTTAAAAGGAAATGGCGATATCAATTCAGGATTACCCGAAGCATATATCTATGACACTGGCAAAAATGAATGGAAAAGTTACTCCACTTGGCCACCTCAAAACACTTCAAAAAAATCGTTTTTTTTGCAAAGTAACCAACGACTAAATGCCTTAGAAGAGAAAAATCTGACCTCAGAAGAATTTATCAGCGACCCCAAAAAACCAGTTCCTTATTCTGAAGATATCAAAATGGTCTTTACGCCACGCAAATATATGACAGATGACCAGCGATTTGCCGCAAGACGCCCCGATGTTCTGGTTTTTGAATCCTCTGTTATGGAGGATGATGTGACACTTGCAGGAGATATTTTGGCAAAATTAGTAGTGGCAACGACAGGCACAGATGCCGATTGGGTAGTAAAAGTTATAGATGTCTTTCCTGCAAATGCACCAGATTTTGAAGAAACCCAGAGTTATTTAAAAATGAGTAACTACCATATGATGATAAGAAGTGAAGTAATGAGGGGTCGATTCAGAAATAGTTATGAAAAGCCAGAACCTTTTGAACCTAACAAAATGACCAATGTACATATAAAATTGCAAGATGTACATCATACCATTAAAAAAGGACACAAATTGCAAATTCAAGTGCAAAGTTCATGGTTTCCATTAATCGATTTGAATCCACAAAACTACGTGCCCAATATTTTTAAAGCCAAAGAAACCGATTTTCAAAAACAAACACATACTGTTTATAATAATTCCTCAGTAGAATTTACTATTTTAGAGGACAAATAAATAATAGATATGAAGTTCAAAGCTTTTCCCATAGTCCTAATTTGCTTTTTCTTTATTGGATGTAAAAAGGAAATAAAAAATAAAATGATTACTGATGCAACTATTGAGGCGGAATCTACTAAAGCCAATGAATTCTTTGCAGCATATTTTGAAGAATACAAAACCCTACGTCCTCAATTTCAAACCCAATTGGGCTCAAAGGAAAATTATGGTAAATGGGACGATATTTCCCATTTGTTTGAAACAGCTGAATTAGAAAGAGCTAAAAAATATGCGACCTTTATTAAGGATTCTTTAGATTACGACTTGTTAGATGAAAACACATCCTTAAGTTATGACCTTTTTAAATTAGAAATGGAAAATATTATAGCTAATTACGAATTTAGATTTCATAATTATCCTGTAAATCAAATGTTTGGACTTCATAGCGGCGTGCCAGCTTTTCTAATAAATATGCATAAAATTGACAGCTTAGAAGATGCCGAAGCCTATCTCTCTAGATTAGAAGGAATTAAACCATTATTCAATCAGTTAATTGAAAACTTACAGCTTCGTGAAAAAAATGGAATTGTAGCTCCAAAATTTGTTTTTGAAAAAGTAATAGACGACTCAAAAAATATTTTAAAAGGACTTCCTTTTGAAAAAGAGTCTATTAATGAAAGTGCCTTATTAAATGATTTTTCCACTAAAATAAACAAAACAAATGTAGATAACGAAACGAAGAAAAAACTAATAGATAAAGCAAGAAATTACTTGATAAACTATGTCCAACCGGCATATTTAAGTCTTATAGAGTTTTTAGAAAATCAAGAAAAAAGAGCTACAATAGAGGATGGTGCATGGAAGTTTCCAAAAGGAGATAAGTTTTATGCAAATGCTTTAAAAAACATCACAACCACAAAGATGACAGCTGATGAAATTCACCAGCTAGGTTTGTCAGAAGTAAAACGAATTCATAGCGAAATGGAAGCCATTTTGAAAACCATTGGTTTTGAAGGAACTTTACAAGATTTCTTCTCCTTTATGCGCACAGATAAACAATTTTACTATCCGGATACGGAAGAGGGAAAAGAAAAATATTTAAAAGAGGCAACAGCATTAATAAATACCATGAAAGGAAGGTTAGACGAACTATTTCTTACCAAACCAAAAGCAGAAATAGTTGTTAAAGCTGTAGAGTCTTTTAGAGAGAAAAGCGCAGGAAAAGCATTTTATCAAAGACCAGCATCAGACGGTACTAGACCCGGAACATATTATGCAAATTTGTACCAAATGAACGCCATGCCAACCTATCAAATGGAAGCATTAGCTTATCACGAGGGAATTCCAGGGCACCATATGCAAATAGCAATAGCTCAGGAATTAAAAGGAATTCCAGATTTTAGGAAGTTTAAAAACTACACCGCTTATGTAGAAGGTTGGGGTCTTTACAGCGAATATTTCCCTAAAGAAATTGGCTTTTATGCAGACCCATATTCCGATTTTGGACGTTTGGCGATGGAACTTTGGAGAGCTTGTCGTTTGGTAGTGGATACCGGAATACACAGTAAAAAATGGACAAGACAAGAAGGTATAAACTACTATAAAGAAAACACTCCAAATGCAGAAAGCGATTGCGTGAAAATGGTAGAACGTCATATTGTAATGCCAGGACAAGCAACAGCCTATAAAATAGGAATGATTAAAATTTTACAATTAAGAGAGCAGGCTAAAGAAAAACTAGGGGATACATTTGATATAAGAGAATTTCACGATGTCATTTTAACTAATGGCTCCTTACCATTAAACATTTTAGAAAATAAAGTCAATGCGTGGATTGCTTTAAAACAAAAATAAGCGTACCGATATTTTCGATACGCTCCTGATTTTTTTAGTAAATAAATCATCTACCTATCTAAACAAGACCTATGACTAAATTGTTAAAATTATCATCCCCACAATAAAATAACAAATACAAGTTTGGGCATGCTTTACATAATCGTGACAGATTTCGTTTAATAAATAATATTAAAAAATACGTAGTATTACGTATTTTCTACATTTCCATTTAAAATTTTAATTAATGCTTTGTTCATTTATGGAAATCATTAAAATTTATTTACATTAGCAAAAAAAAATGCAATTAACATAAATTCTTCACATTATGAAAATCAGTACTCTTTTATTAACAACCCTTTTGATGTTTGTTACTACACTTTCTGCAATAGCGCAAACACCGGAACAAATACAAAAAATTCTCTCTAAATACGATTTAAATAATTTAAGCCTGCTAGAAGCTCAAGCAGCCTTTGAATTTAACAGAGATAGACAAGAAGCATTAGACCTTGCTGCAATTTACGGTTGGGCAGAATCTTATGAAACAGAAAACGGAGGTCAAGGACTTTTAGTGGGAGTGCTCGATGGCAATTACCCTCTTTATTATGAAACTACAAATAAAGGTGCAGGAATTACCGCCAGAGTGGATAGAGTTCATACCGGCGGTACAGCAGGCTTAGATTTAAATGGCGAAAACATGCTTGTAGGTGTTTGGGATGGAGGTTTAGTTAGAACAACTCATGAACTTTTAGAAAACCGTGTCACTCCTATAGATGGAGCTACCACGTTTAGCGACCATTCAACCCATGTATCAGGAACAATATTAGGCTCAGAAGCTTTTCAAGCAGGAAATGCTAAAGGAATGGCTCCTCTTGCAGAAATTATTTCAAGCGATTTTAATAATGCTTCCTCAGAAGCTTTAAATGCTGTTGCAACTTATGGTTTATTAGTTTCTAACCATTCGTATGGAATTCCGGCAGACCAATCTCCTGTTTGGTTTTTGGGCAAGTATGACTCGAATGCCCGACTTTGGGATCAAATAACATTTAGTGCTCCTTATTATTTACCGGTTTATTCTGCGGGAAATGCCAGAAATACAAACCACCCAAACCAAGCAGATGGAGGGTATGATATTTTAACCGCCTATTCAAATTCTAAAAATGTACTTGTGGTTGCAGCAACTTTTCAAGTATTAAATTATGTAAATGCAACCAGTGTAAATATGTCTTCTTTCAGCAGTTGGGGACCAACAGATGATGGAAGGATTAAACCGGATATTTCAGCAAAAGGAGTGAATACTTTTTCTTCAGTTGGTCCTGGAAATTCAAACTATGCAAATTTTTCCGGAACATCTATGTCTGCACCAAGTGTGGCTGGAGCTGCTATTCTACTTCAACAACATTACAGTAACCTGAATGCCGGGGAGTTTATGCTTTCCTCTACTTTAAGAGGTTTAATAATTCATACTGCCGATGAAGCAGGTGCCGCTCCGGGGCCCGATTATCGTTTTGGATGGGGATTAATAAATACCGAAAGAGCTGCAGCAGTTTTGACAAATAACGGAACCACAACTACCGTTCAAGAATTAACGTTACCACAAGCTAATGTGTTCACATTAACTGGTACAGCTATTCCAGGTGAAAGACTTGTTGCTTCTATTACTTGGACAGACAAACAAGGAAATGTAACAGCCGGGCAAATTGAAGATGACGATACACCCATGCTTGTGAATGACCTAGACCTTCGAGTAACAGACGCAAATAATGTGGAGTATCTACCTTGGATTTTAGACCATACTAACTTTTCTGCTCCAGCAACAAACGGAGATAACTTTAGAGATAATGTAGAAAAAATAGAAATTGACAATCCGGTGGGTGACTATACCATAACAATTTCTCATAAAGGTGTTTTGCTCAATGACCAACAAGTGGTATCTTTAATCCTAACAGGAATTGAAAATGTTGTTTTAAGTACTCCAGATAATGAATTAGCGGTTGCCTCTATTTATCCAAACCCTGCTTCTGATAAATTAAATATTAAAGCAAAAACACAAATTTCAAATGTGGAAATCCTAAATTTATTAGGACAAGCTATGGGTTCTTATAAAGTAAACTCAAACGATGCACAAATAGATATTGCATCACTTTCAGCAGGGACATATTTTGTTAGAGTTACCATAGATAATGCAAGTAAAGTATATAAATTTATTAAGAAATAATACAGAATAAAATATTATTTGTAAATTAAACCTTCCCTTCAAAAGAGAAGGTTTTTTATTAAAATTATTTATTAAAATAGTTATATATGCTTACAAAGATATACGGAAGTGCATTTTTTGGTGTAGAAGCCACAACCATTACTATTGAGGTTAATGTTGGCAGTGTAGGAGTTGGCTATCATTTAGTAGGTCTTCCCGACAATGCTATAAGAGAAAGTAATTTTCGAATTGCAGCTGCTCTTCAAAATAATGGGTATAAAATACCCGGAAAAAAAATTACTCTAAATATGGCACCCGCTGATTTAAGAAAAGAAGGTTCTGCTTATGATTTGCCATTAGCAATAGGTATTCTTGGAGCTACAGAACAAATTAAATTAATCAACAATCCCGAAGATTATGTTATTATGGGCGAACTTTCCTTAGACGGAAAAGTACAACCCATTCGAGGAGCGTTGCCTATTGCTTTTAAAGCCAAAGAAGATGGATTTAAAGGCTTTATCTTACCAAAACAAAATGCAAAAGAGGCAGCAATGGTAGAAGGATTAGAAGTATATGGGGTGGAATCGATTGACGAAGTAATTGACTTTTTTGATAAAAACACTTCACTGCATCAAACCATAGTAGATATAAAAGCCGAATTTTATGAACATTTAAGCCATCCAGAATTTGATTTTGCTGATGTAAAAGGGCAAGAATCCATAAAACGATGTATGGAAATTGCTGCTTCCGGTGGACACAATATTATACTTATTGGTCCTCCGGGATCCGGAAAAACGATGTTAGCAAAACGATTGCCTTCTATTTTACCCCCGATGACTCTTACCGAAGCTCTAGAAACTACAAAAATCCATAGCGTTGCTGGAAGGACAAAAGAACATTCCGGCATTATGACACAACGACCTTTTAGAAGCCCACACCATACCATTAGCGATGTTGCGCTTGTAGGAGGTGGAGCTTATCCACAACCAGGAGAAATTTCATTATCGCATAACGGTGTTTTATTTCTAGATGAATTACCCGAATTTAAACGTGGCGTTTTAGAGGTAATGCGGCAACCTCTTGAGGATAGAGAAGTAACAATTTCTAGAGCTAAATTTACAGTTACTTACCCAAGTAGTTTTATGTTGGTTGCAAGCATGAATCCTAGTCCGGGAGGTTATTTTAACGATCCAGATGCACCGGTAACTTCTTCACCGGCTGAAATGCAACGGTATTTAAGTAAAATTTCAGGACCACTATTGGATCGAATCGACATACATATTGAGGTTAATCCTGTGCCTTTTGAAAAATTGAGCGAAGAAAGAAAAGGAGAAGGAAGTGTTGTTATACGTGAACGCGTAACGAAAGCAAGAGAAATTCAAACCAAGCGATTTGAAGAATTAGATGCGGTACACTACAATGCACAAATGGGGGTAAAGCAAATTCGGGAATATTGTAAATTAGACGAAGCATCTCTTGGGTTATTAAAATCAGCCATGGAACGATTAAATCTTTCTGCTAGAGCTTATGACCGTATTTTGAAAGTTTCAAGAACCATAGCAGATTTAGAAGGAAGTGAATCGATTACCGGCACCCATATTTCAGAGGCTATTCAATACAGAAGTCTAGATAGAGATGGTTGGTTTGGGTAAATAAAAAATCTTAATTTCTTGCCAAAGATTTTTATTACTTTCAAAAGTTGCCCATTTAAAGAGTAAATTTGAAAAAATTATTGACATAACTTTCCATGGAAACATTAGATAAATCAAGAAAAATTGAATTGCGAAACCTTGTTGTAGAGGATTATTTGGAATTAAAAAAATCCATGATAAAGTCCTACAACAAAATGCCGGAGGCGTATTGGAAAGAAAAAGAAATAAAACTTCTACTGAAAAAATTTTCACAAGGGCAATTGTGTATTGAAATTGATGGAAAAATTGCCGGTTGTGCACTAAGTATAATTGTGGACTCCAAAAAATTTGAAGATGACCATTCCTATAAAGAAATTACAGGTGATTTTACGTTTAGTACACACGATGACGATGGTGATGTCCTTTACGGTATAGACGTTTTTATCCATCCGGAATACAGGGGAATGCGTTTAGGAAGACGATTGTATGAAGCTAGAAAAGAACTTTGTGAACAATTAAATTTACGCTCCATTGTTTTTGGTGGAAGAATTCCTAATTTTAGCAAACACGCAAATGAGCTCACCCCTAAACAATATATTGAAAAAGTAAAACTTAAAGAAATATACGACCCTGTTCTTTCCTTTCAATTAGCAAACGATTTTCACGTAAGAAAAGTAATAAAAGGCTATTTAGGTGGCGATATAGAATCGATGGAGTTTGGCACTTTGATGGAATGGAACAATATTTATTACACCAAGCCTAGTAAATCACTTCACACAGAAAAAGTGGTAGTTCGCTTAGGATTAGTGCAATGGCAAATGCGGTTGTTTAGAAATTTTGACGCTCTTGTAAATCAAATTGAATTTTTCGTAGATGCTGTATCCGATTATCAAAGTGATTTCATCCTTTTTCCAGAGTTCTTCAACGCACCTTTAATGGCAGATTTTAATCATTTAAATGAAGCTGAAGCCATACGAGCACTGTCTGATTTTACAGAACCATTGTTAGAAAAATTCTGTGAATATGCCATTTCCTATAACATCAATATCATTACCGGAAGCATGCCGCAAAAAATTGGGGAACATTTATACAATGTAGGATATGTGTGTCGCAGGGACGGAAGTTTTGAACGCTATGAAAAACTTCATATAACCCCAGCTGAAGAGTCTGCTTGGGGAATAAAAGGAGGCGATAAGGTACAAACCATTAATACCGATTGTGGAAAAATAGGTGTGCTTATTTGTTATGATGTTGAATTTCCAGAATTAGCAAGAATTTTAGCAGATCAGGATATGAAAATTCTTTTTGTACCCTTTATGACCGACACCCAAAATGGTTATGAACGTGTTAGAAACTGTGCAAAAGCGAGAGCCATTGAAAATGAATGTTATGTTGCAATAGCCGGAAATGTGGGCAATCTTCCAAAAGTAAATAATATGGATATTCAATATGCCCAAAGTGCTGTGTTTACGCCTTCTGACTTTGCTTTTCCGGTAAACGGAATTAAAGCTGAAGCAACTCCTAATACCGAAAGTACGTTACTGGTAGATATCGATTTAGACTTGCTTAAAGAACTTCATAATTATGGAAGTGTCAGGAATTTAAAAGACAGACGCCACGATTTATACAGTCTTAAGCTCAAAAAGAAACCTAAAAGTTAAATCCATTTTGAAATTTTTTTAAAAAGATTGACTTTTCTTTTATAAGGTGCATAACGAAATGGAATATCTAACCAAGTTCCTTTTCTTGTAATGGATTTTTTGTGAGAAAAGGTTTCAAAGGAATATTTTCCGTGGTAGGCACCCATCCCACTGCTTCCCACACCGCCAAATGGCAATCGATGATTGACAAACTGAATCATAACATCATTTGTAGCACCGCCACCAAAAGAGAATTTCTTTAGAATTTTTTCAGCAAAAGAATAGTTTTCAGAAAACACATAAAAAGCAAGCGGCTTTTCATATCTCAAGATTATTTTTTCTAAATCTGCTTCTGTAGAATAGGTTATAATAGGTAATATAGGACCAAAAATTTCTTCTTGCATTACTGCGTTTTCCAACGAAGGGTTTTGTAATAATGTTGGAGCTATATATAAATTTTCAACATCGGTAACGCCTCCTACTATAATTTTTCCGTCTTTAAGAAAGGCAGATAAACGTTCAAAATTTGCGGTATTTATGATTCTAGGAAAGTCTTTTGAAGTTTTTGGATTTTCCCCATAAGCCCGAATCATTTCTTTTTGTAATTCTTTTATAAAATCAGTTTCTATATTTTTGTGTACTAAAAGATAATCTGGCGCAATACATGTTTGTCCGGCATTGACAAATTTTCCCCAAACTATGCGTCGAGCTGACAGAGTAAGTTTAGCAGTGTCGTCAATAATGCATGGATTTTTCCCACCCAATTCTAGTGTTACCGGAGTAAGGTGCTTTGCTGCTGCTTCGGCTATTATTTTTCCTACTTTTACACTTCCGGTAAAGAAAATGTAATCCCATTTTTGTTTCAATAATTTTTTTGATACTTCCTTATCACCCTGAACTACTGCAATATAATCCGAAGTAAAAGTTTCTGAAATCATCTTTTCTAAAAGGGCAGAAGTTGCAGGGGTTAGCTCGCTAGGTTTTATTACCACAGTATTTCCAGCAGTTATAGCGCCAATAAGCGGTGCAATTACGAGTTGGTATGGATAATTCCAAGGAGCAAGGATTAACACAGCTCCATAAGGTTCTGAATAGATAAAATCTTTTGATGGAAAGTTTAAAAGCGATGCTCTAACCGATTTTGGATTTGTCCATCGATCAATATTTTTTATGGCTAGTTGTACTTCTTTCACCACTAAAACCACTTCAGTGGCTAGGCTCTCAAATTTTGATTTTTTAAAATCCTTATAAAGGGCATCACAAATGGTATCTTCGTTTTTTTGAATAACAGTCGATAGTTTTTTTAAAGATTCTTTTCTGAAGGAAATCTCTTTGGTTTTTCCGCTGGCAAAAAATTTTTTTTGTTTCTCAGTGAGAGTATAAATTGTTGAGGATGTAGGCATGTGTTTCATTTAAAATTTCTAAATTAGATTACTACTAAAATACTATTTACCAATTGGAAAAGAATTTAAAATGACTAAAAAGATATTTTTAATTTTATTAGGTACAACCTTTTTAGGATGTTCTGAGAAAAAGAAACAAGCTCCAATGGAGCAAACAATGGAAAAAACAGTTAATATAATTTTTTCGGAACCATTGTTTACCCTAGAAGAAGCCAATAAACTGGCAGCCCTTCCATTACATTGTGTAGAAACTAATTATCCATATAAACTTGGGCAAGTATTGGAGAGTGCAGTAGATTTAAAAGAACCCTCGGTATTACATCCCGTTTTTTATGGTTGTTTTGATTGGCATAGTGCTGTGCATGGCTATTGGTCTATGGTTACTTTGCTAAAGCAATTTCCTGAATTAGAAAAGGCGGAGGAGATTAAAAAAATATTGACAAATAACATTACGGAAGCAAAAATAGCTGGTGAAGTTCATTATTTTGAAAAACAGGTAAATAGTTCGTTTGAACGCACTTATGGATGGGCTTGGCTCTTAAAACTATCTGAAGAGTTACACTCTTGGGAAGACCCCATGGCAGCACCACTGGCTAAAAATCTACAACCTTTAGTTGATGTTATTGTGATGCGCTATAAAGAATTTTTGCCTAAGTTGGTTTATCCCATTCGAGTGGGAGAACATACCAACACGGCATTCGGGCTCACTTTTGCTTATGACTATGCGGTTGCTTTTGGAGAAATTAAACTAAAAGAACTCATCGAAAGAAGAGCAAAAGAATTTTATTTACTAGATATTAATTGTCCAATTATATGGGAGCCTAGTGGGTATGATTTTTTATCTCCTTGTTTAGAAGAAGTAGATATTATGCGACGCGTACTTTCAAAAGAAGAATTTTTACCTTGGTTAGATACTTTTTTACCTCAATTGAAAGAAACTTCTTATTCCATTGCCGTTGGTCAAGTAGGGGACCGAACGGATGGTAAACTCGTACATCTCGACGGACTAAATTTTAGCAGAGCATGGGTTTTTTATGCACTGGCTAAACAGTATCCGGAGTATACCCATCTTAAAAATAGTGCCAATGAACATATTGCATATTCCTATCCCAATTTAATAGGCGATAGTTATGAAGGGGGACATTGGTTGGGGAGTTTTGCAATTTATGCCTTAAATACCTTACACGAAGTTGAGTGATTTTTTTAAAAATATAGGCCCCGGATCTTTTATTGCAGCAGCTTTTATTGGTCCCGGAACAGTTACAGTTTGTTCACTTGCTGGTGTTCAATTTGGATTTACACTACTTTGGGCGATGGTTTTGTCTATACTTGCGACTCTGGTTTTACAAGAAATGGTAGTTCGGCTTGGGTTAGTTTATGGACAAGGATTGGCTGAAACGGTTATAGCTGAAATCGCATCTCCTTTTCTTAAAGTTATAGCGATTTTAATTATACTTTCTGCTATTATAATAGGAAATGCAGCTTATGAAGCCGGAAATATTAGCGGAGGAGTTTTGGGGTTGCAAACCTTTTTTAACGAAAATACAATAGCATTTATAGGATTACGAATTAATTTTTTAAGTATTTTAATTGGAGCAATTTCGTTTGTTTTACTTTTTATAGGCAACTATAAATCTATAGAACGCAGTTTAATTGGGTTGGTAATTTTAATGAGTGTATCTTTTTTGGTAACCGCTATAATTACCAAGCCAGATATGATGAAAGTAATGGAAGGAATTTTTGTACCCAAACTTCCAAAGGAAGGATTGTTAATGGTGCTTGGATTAGTTGGAACCACAGTAGTGCCATATAATTTATTTTTGCACGCCGCACTAGTACAAGAAAAATGGAAAGGTGTTAAAGATTTAAAAGTAGCTAGAAAAGATGCTTTGGTTTCTATTCTTTTGGGTGGCGTCGTGTCCATTGCAATTATTGTTTGTGCAGCAGCTATTGGTCAAAATGAGATAAAGGATTTATCCGGTTTAGCAAAAGGACTAGAGCCGCTTTATGGTAGTTTTTCCAAATATTTTCTGAGTATTGGCTTGTTTTCCGCAGGTATAACCTCAGCAATTACAGCACCATTAGCAGCGGCTTATGTTGCAAAGGAATGTTTTGGGTGGAACGTGGGATTAAAATCAGCTAAATTTAGAAGTGTATGGATGTTTGTTTTGTTCATGGGGGTTATTTTTTCTTCCTTAGGGTTACGCCCAATAGAAATTATAAAATTTGCCCAAGTAGCAAATGGCTTATTGCTACCAATTGTTGCTGGATTTTTACTTTGGGTGGTGAACAGAAATTCGGTTTTAGGAGCCTATAAAAATAGTAAAATCCAAAATATATTGGGAATACTTATTTTAGTGACAACAATAGTTTTAGGGGGTTTAAGCTTACTTAAAGTATTTAAAATCGTGTGAAAAAAATTATAGATATCAATGCAGATTTAGGCGAGGGTTCAGGCAATGATGAAAAGCTAATGCCTCTTATTTCGTCTTGTAGCATAGCTTGCGGTGGTCATTTTGGTGATGAAGACTCAATGTTAAAAGCCATTCGATTAGCAAAAAAAAACAACGTACAGGTTGGTGCACATCCTTCCTTCCTCGATAAGGAAAATTTTGGAAGGACAATAATTTTTATTTCTGAAAATGAACTTTCTGAGACACTTTTTCAACAGATAACTAATTTTCAAAAACTTTGCAAGAAAGAAGGAGTAAACTTGCATCACGTTAAATTGCATGGTGCGTTGTATAATTTGTCTTCTGTAGATGTTTTGACAGCAGAAGCAGTATTAAAAGGTATTATTAAAACAAATGTAAAAACCAAATTATTCGTTCCCTATAATTCTATTCTGGCAAAAAAATCTAAAAATTTACTGCCTTTGGTTTATGAAGCATTTATAGATAGAAGGTATAATGATGATTTGACTTTAGTAAAAAGAAATTGTGATACAGCTATTATTTATAGCGCTGAAGAAGCTTGGGACCAATTATTTGAAATGGTGATACAACAAAAAGTTACGACTAGGTCCGGTTTAAAAAAAGAGATGATAGCATCTAGTTTCTGTGTGCATAGTGACCATGTGAATGCGGTAGAAATTTTAAAATACATTAGAGAGCAAATGAAAATTAATTCAATTTACACCTTATGAAAATCCTTCCCAAAATAGAAAAATTTGGAGAAAATGCTATTCTTTTAATGTGGAAAGGCACAATAAATGCAGCCTGTAATGACGAAATTATAAAGATAGATAAATGGATGAACACTATGTTTCACAAGGAAATATTAGAAACAGTGCCATCTTTTCTTGAAATTGCCATTTATCTGAAACCCAAAGTAGCAATCGATGTATTTGTGAAACAGCTACAATCTAGTTTACAAAATGTGATAAAAACAGAAGGTATCAAAAAAAAAATTATTTACGAAATACCGGTTTGTTATGATGAAGAATTTGGGATTGATTTGCGCGAACTTTCTGCACTTTCAGGATTTTCTATTAAAAAAATAGTTCAATGGCATACAAAACCAGTATACCGTGTTTATTTTTTAGGTTTTTTACCTGGATTTCCTTATTTGGGAGGATTACCGAAAGCACTTTGTTTTCCAAGGAAAAAAGAACCTCGAGAGGTTATTACTAAGGGCTCTGTGGGTATAGGAGGCAGTCAAACAGGAATTTATACTTTAGATTCACCAGGAGGTTGGAATATTCTTGGAAGAACGCCATACTATTTTTTTGATGTTACAAAGGCAATTCCATCTTTATTTCAGGCAGGAGATTATGTGAAGTTTGTATCTATTACAAAAACCCAATTTGAAAATATTACTTCACAGATTAAGGAAGGAACATATTCATTAAAAAGAGAAATCTACAATGATTGAGGTACTTTCATCAGGTTTATATACGACAATTCAGGACTTAGGTCGTTATGGATATCGCAAATATGGCGTGCCATTAAGTGGTGTGATGGATGGATATTCAGCAAAATTGGCTAACCAACTTTTAGGAAATACTAAAAATTGTGCAGTATTGGAAATTACCCTTACCGGTCCTGTTTTAAAATTTAAAAAAGCAACACAAATCGTTATAACAGGAGCCGGATTTACACCCACTTTAAATTATAAAGAAATCTTTATGAATACACCTGTTGAGGTTCCTTCAACTAGTATCTTAAGTTTTGGTTTACCTGCCTATGGTTTTAGAGGGTATCTGGCAGTGGCAGGTGGATTTAAAACAGAAAATGTGTTAGGAAGTTCTAGTTTTTATAAAGGAATAACACAAGAGGGTTTGCTCCAAAAAGGAACTGTTTTAGAAATAAACCCTTCTGAAAGAAGTAAAATAAAGACAAATGCTTTAGTAAGTGTAAAGAAAACCCATTTTATAGAAAAAAATGTAGAGGTACAAAAAGGACCTGAGTTTGATAACCTTACAAAAAGTGAACAAAGAAAATTACAAGAATTACAATTTACAGTAACCTCCAAAAGCAACCGAATGGCTTATTTATTAGAATGCCCCTCTATATTAACCGTAAAGGAAATAATTACCGCTCCTGTACAACCCGGCACGGTACAAATTACCCCATCAGGCAAAATAATGGTTCTTATGCGAGACGCACAAACCACAGGAGGTTATGCAAGAATACTACAACTTACAGAAAAGTCTATCAACCAATTAGCACAAAAAAGGGCAGGCGATAAGGTGGGGTTTTTGTTTTTAGAATACTAATTTGTATTTTATTTTAAAAAGGGGAAAAACCCCTTATTAAGAAAAGGTTTTTACCCCCTTCTTTTATTTTACTTTGAATATTAAATATTTTAAGGTTATTTTTACTTCCACTAAAAACAACTAATAATTAATCAATCATGGCTATACCAGCAAAATGCGTTACAGTGGAGGAGGCGAGAGCCCTTCAAGACAACTGGAAAAAAACAAGAGAACCGGAAATTAACAGAGCAATAGGATCTATTGACACCCGAGAATTTTTTTATAGTGTCGCAGAGTTAGAAGAATATTTAACGTATGTAAAAGAAGAATCTAAAAAACAAGGTATTACTAATCCCGGGGTGCGGATTTATTTTGGTGCTTATAATAACGCTATTTCAAATAAAGCTTGTGTATTTATAGCACCTACAAATGGCTCAAGTAAGGAATCAGTAAATAATTATTCTGTAGCACCATTTAATCTTGGCTCAGGTGGCTGGCCTCCAATAAATTACTAATTAAAATTGGATTTTATTTTCTTTTTAAAAAGCGTTCTTCCTATAACCATTATTGAAATTTTGGCGGCAATTTTTGGTTTGTATTACCTTAAAAAGGTAAAACCAAAAGATGCAACAAGATATTTCGTCTATTTTTTATGGTTAATTGTGGTTGTGGAATCATTTGGTGCTATTCCCGCTATTGCGTATTTTACAAATTATGAATATTTTGGTTTCTTAAAAGATACTTTTTTTCAAAGAAATTCTTGGCTTTATAACATTTTTACTTTAATAACATCCATTTTTTATACCCTTTATTTCTTGTCTTTTACAGATTTTAAGCTAAAAAAGTTATTTATTAAAATAGCAGTGTTTATATACTTTATATATGGTGTTTATCTACTTTTAGATATTTCAGTTTTAGGTTCAGCAAATGTACCTTTTATAACTATTGGTGGAGCTATAATAATGTTTTTGAGCATTATGACCTTCTATATGCAATTACTAAAAAGTGATTTGATTCTTAAACTTCAAAAATATTTACCTTTTTATGTATCTATTGGGGTTCTAATTTTTTATCTCTGTACTACTCCTATTGAAATTTATATGAATTATTTTAAAGAAGGAAATGAATTTTTTATGACTTTTAAAACGAAGATGTATCTTTATCTTAATTTATTTTTATATGGTTCGTTTATTCTAGGATTTATATTATGCTCGAAAAAGAACAAGTTTTATTAATTTTTTATTTTATTAGCATACTGCTTCTCTTTTTAGTTTTTGGGTTGGTTTTTTTGTCTGCCTTTATAAAACGAAAAAATAAGTTATTACTGGAAAAATTCGAAATTAACAAACGGTTTGAAATGGAACTTTCCAACGCACAAATTGAAATTCAAGAACAAACATTAAAAAACATTTCTTGGGAACTGCACGATAATGTTGGGCAGTTGCTTTCTGTGATCAACATGCAACTTAATTTGATTGAAAATAAAATACCTCCAGAATTACAAACACAAATTAGAGAAACAAAAGAGCTTGTTACTACTACTGTAAAAGAGGTGCGAAGCATTTCCAAGACATTAAATTCTGACATGGTTTTAAAAAACGGTTTATTAAAATCACTTGAACTAGAGTTAGATAGATTTAAACGGCTTAATTTTTTAAAAGTATTTTGCACCATCGAAGGGGAGGTTGTTGATATTAAAGCTTCAGATGAAATCATTATTTTTAGAATCTTACAAGAATTTCTTTCAAATGTGATAAGACACGCTAAAGCCGAAAATTTATATGTACATTTAAATTTCAAGAAGGAGAGTTTAGAAATTGAAATTATAGATGACGGAGTCGGTTTTGAAATGGATCACGTAGAAAAAAGTAACGGCATGACAACCATGAAAAATCGCTCTGAATTGCTCAACGCTAATCTTATTATTTCATCTATAGTAGGCTCAGGAACTTCTTTGTTTTTAATATATCCTTACAAACATGAATGGTAATGAAAAAATTAATTATGTGGTAATAGTGGATGACCATTTACTTTTTGCAGGCTCGTTAGAAGGTTTAATAAATTCTTACCCAAATTTTAAAGTCCTTTTTCATGCAAAAAATGGCGTTGACCTTAAAAACAAACTCACTAGTGAAAAACGGATACCAGACATCATTTTGTTAGACATTAACATGCCGGTTATGAATGGTTTTGAAACCATGCAATTTCTTACCCAAAACTATTCTACCATAAAAGTACTTGCTTTGTCTATGGATGATGAGGAAAAAGTCATATTAAAAATGTTGCGTTTTGGAGCAAAAGGCTACCTTTTAAAAGACATTCATCCTGATAACCTAAAACTTGCTTTAGAAGAAGTTATTTTAAAGGGTTATTATTATTCTGATAAGGTTTCTAATACGTTGTTACATGCATTGAATGAGCCTAAGAAAGAAAAAATAATAATGAAAGAAAATGAGCTGAAATTTTTAGAATTGGCTTGTACTGAAATGACCTATAAAGAAATTGCTGATATTATGAATCTTAGCCCAAAAACTATTGATGGCTATCGTCAAGAATTATTTAACAGGTTAAATGTTAAGAATAGAGTGGGTTTAGTAATTTATGCCTTAAAAAATGAATTTGTAAAAATTTAAATACAAAGATCCCAAACAACATCTTTTGGAGGATTGGCAATTATAGTTACTAATTCTTTGGTTACCGGATGGTTAAAAATAAGTTTTCTAGCATGTAAATGAATGCTTCCATCCGGATTGCTTCTGTCAAAACCATATTTTAAATCTCCTTTAATAGGACAACCTAATGCAGATAATTGTGCCCTAATTTGGTGATGCCTTCCCGTATGTAAGTCAATTTCAAGTAAACTGAAATTATCTAATTTCTTTACTATCGTGTATTCTAAAATGGCTTCTTTGCTATCTTGTACTTCTTTTGTGCGAGCATAGGATTTATTTTGTTTTGAATTTCGCACTAAAAAATGGGTGAGAATGTCCTTTTGTTTTGGAGGCATATTTTTTACAATTGCCCAATAGGTTTTTTTAGTCTCTCTTTCTGAAAACAATTTATTTAATCGAGCAAGCGCTTTTGAGGTTTTTGCGAAGACCACAATGCCAGATGTAGGCCTGTCAATTCGATGAGCTACACCAAGATAAACGGCTCCCGGTTTATTGTATTTTTCAGCAATATATTCTTTAATTACTTCACTTAACGGTTTATCTCCAGTCTTGTCACCTTGCACAATATCACCGGGGCGCTTATTTACAATAAGCAAATGATTGTCTTCAAAAAGTATTTGAAGATTATTTTTGTTTGTGATTGTTTTAACCAAATTTGATAAAGTATTAAAAAGTTGAGGCCATTACCAAACTCAATATTGTTCTTCTTTATTAGGGAAATCCCCCGATTTAATGTCCTTAGAATATTGCTGTAATGCTTGTGTCATTTCCGTATGTAAATCCATGTAACGACGTAAAAATCGCGGGCTGAATTCTGTATTCATACCTAGCATGTCATGAATCACTAATACTTGTCCATCTACTCCGCCTCCGGCACCAATACCAATAATAGGTATGGTAAGACTTTTTGCAACTTCTTCGGCTAGCTTAGCAGGTACTTTTTCTAAAACAATGGCAAAACAACCAATTTTTTCTAATAGCAGTGCATCTTCTTTTAGCTGTTTAGCCTCTGATTCTTCTTTGGCTCTAACAGTGTACGTGCCGAATTTATATATTGATTGGGGGGTTAAACCTAAGTGACCCATCACTGGAATTCCGGCATTTAAAATACGTTTTATAGATTCTTTAATTTCCTGACCACCTTCCATTTTTACTGCGTGCCCACCACTTTCTTTCATAATTCTTATAGCAGAGCGCAGAGCCTCTTTTGGGTCGCTTTGGTAACTTCCAAAAGGCAAATCTACCACAACCAAGCTTCTGTGTATCGCTCTTACCACCGATGCTGCATGATAAATCATTTGGTCTAAGGTAATAGGTAAAGTGGTCTCATGACCGGCCATAACATTAGATGCGGAGTCACCCACTAAAATGACATCAATACCGGCACCATCTACAATTTGCGCCATAGAAAAATCATAGGCAGTAAGCATAGATATTTTTTCACCTCGTGATTTCATGTCCACCAACGTTTTGGTGGTAATGCGCTTGTAATCTTTTTTTGCTACAGACATAAGTTGCTATTTATATCGGTAAAAGTACTAAATTAGCTAACCACTTTCAAAAGAGATTTGCATTATGAAAAAAAAGATTTCTTTCTTACTAGTATTGGCTATCTCTTTTGCAAAAGCACAACAAGTAGATCCAGAAAATGAGGTTAAAAAAGTTATAACCACTTTTTTCGAAGGGTTTCATCAGCAAGATACATTATTGATGAAATCATTGGTAAGTGCAGATGTTGTTTTACATTCTGTAATGGTTGGCACGACTAATGAAAATGTATTAAGTTCCACTACATTTGAAGTATTTTTAAATTCTATAGCTACTATTCCAAAGGAGGTTAATTTTAAAGAAAAACTGCATAGTTTTTCTATCTCTATAAACGGAGTATTAGCTACAGTAACTACCCCATATTCATTTTATGTAAATGATACTTTAAGTCATTGTGGGGTAAATATATTTCAATTATATCTTGATAAAGACAAATGGAAAATTGTATCTATTTTAGATAGTAGGCAAAAAAAAAATTGTTATTAAAATTTAATATACTGTTAAAGTAAATTTTCATAAATTTGAAAACATAAGCATCCCCAAATTTTAAAAGGCCCCAAGCACTTTTATTAATAATAGTAAATATTATTCACTTTTAAAGATGAATTCAATTTTCAGGGGAATCTTTTTTGTACTTATTACACTTTCGATTAGTTTTACAGCTACTTCGCAAAATTTAAACCTAGAAGAAAAAACCATAAATCAATCTCTTATACTGGGAGAAGGTTTTGATATTAGAAAGTTAAATCCCGGAAATTGGTCTGCACCTACATTGACAAAAAATCAAAGACAAGCTATAGTTACTATTCAGGTAAATAATCAGTCTATTTCCAATCTGTCTAAAAAGAATATAGAACCGAAAGGGGAAATTTATTATGTGGAGTCTGCATATGACTTTGAAAGAAAAGTGCTAGCTACAGATACATTATCTAATTTCTATTTGAGTGAAAACAGTGCGTTTTTCAATCAACGCATTTTAGATGGAAATAACAAACCCGTTTTTGTTTACGCTATATATAAGAAACCAATACAGACATATAGAATTCCATCAGTCAAAGCAAGTAATTTAGACACACTCTTTACCGATTATGTAAAGCGTTTGGGCAAAGATATTTCTGCAGCAGGATTTGTTCATTTATTTGGAACCCATTATGCAACGGAAGTCACAGTTGGTGGAGCATTTACATTAAGACTTACTGTAGATAGAGATGAATTTATTTATTCCCCATACACCAAAGAAGAGTTTAAAACCGAAATGGAAAAATTTATTACCTCAAAAAATGAAGAAACCAGTTACATTAATGAATTTCTAAAGGTAAAAAGTGTAGATGTTTTTGCCAACGGAGGAGATAAAGAAGTAAGATCGTTGCAAAAATGGTTGCCAACGTTGCCCTCAAAGGCACAACCCATCGATGTAAAATTAGAACCAATTACAAATTTATTAACGACTCAAAATTTTCCCAATATAGAGGATTTAGAATCTAAAAAGGAATTACTGGATGCATTTATAGAAAAAGGAATAGCGACTGTTAAAGAACGAATTAAACAACCTGTAAAAAGCACTTATTTTCAAAAATTTTCAATTCCATTCCGGCAGCGATTGGTTAATATATTAAAAGTAGAATCAGGCAAAAACACCGATAACGACAGTCCATTTACAGGAGATATTTTCTTTGGGGGCTTTACCGATAACCAAACAGTAATAAAATCCACTTCGGTCATAGATTATGGTGGGGTGCGCCTAGAAACTTTAATTACAGATGAAGAAATTGAAGTAAATAAATTTATTGACGTCATAGTACCTCCGGAACATTTTAAAAAGGGTTTTGTCAATGTTTGGGATGAGTCCAGAAAGCTTGTAAAAGGTATGGGAAGGACTGCATTGGTTATTTCCGGGGATCCGGAAAACAGGACTTATTTTCAAGAAGCCTTGCGAAAAAAAATAACTAAAAAAGCAGAAGTAAAAAGTATTGATAATGACAGTTATATTCTCCACTATACTTTAGAGTCCATACGTCTTGAGAATGAGATTTTCAAACAGAATACTACCATGGATTATGTTATGGATTCTCAGATTATTACTGCAGCTTCAGTTGGAGATCTTAGACTAATTAAGGAACTTTATGCTAAAGGTGCTAATGTAAGGGCAGAAGGTGTTTTAAGAGCTGCGATTGTAAGCACACAACCTGCTGAGGTAATCAATGTATTAATAGATCAGGGTATAGTTCCCACAACGGCAGATTTAGATATGATTTTTGAAGTAAATTATTTTAATCCTGATATTGCAATTATACTCTTAGAACGCGGTGCTAAACCTAAAAACAATATGATATTTAAAGCAGTTGCTTATAGACAGCCTAATGTTATAAAAGCATTATTAAGGGAAGGTGCAATTCCTGTAAATAACGACTTAGAATTTGCCATACGATTAAAAGATGAAGAACTGGTAAGTGCAATAACCGGAAGAAAAGTACTCAAAATAGAAGATGAACAAATAGTCTATGATGAAGCCCCTCTTCCTAAAGCCACTATGGAAGAAACTGTTTATGTAGTAAAAAGAGGCGATTATTTATCTAAAATTGCAAATTTCTATGGGGTTAATGTAAGTGATATAAAAACGTGGAATAATCTAAAAAACGATCTTATTTTCATAAACCAGAAGTTACTCATTTTAGACGTAAATTCCATTACTTCTACTGTAACTGAAATCTCTAAATCGCAAACTTTAGTAGAGAAAGAAATTTCAACAAAACCAATAGTAGAAGTTATTGAAGTGCAAAATAATATGGTAGCTAAGAAAGAAGTTTTCTCTTTGGAAACAAGCCCGAATAGATTTACTTATAAAGTTAAAAATGGAGATATTCTTGGAAAAATTGCTCAAAAATTTAATGTAAGTGTTAATGAAATAAAAAAATGGAATAATCTGAAAAACAGTCGTTTGTACATCAACCAAGAACTTATTATTCAAACTATAAATAAAGAACCAATCAAAAATCCAGAAATTTCTCAAATAGGGGATACTTCCCTCTCTGTAATAGAAAACAGGAAAAAAGAGGAAGAAATTGCAGTAGTAAAAGAAGAAAAAATAATATCCAAAAAAGAAATAAAAAACGCACCAGAAGTAAAACTACCTATAGCAGCAGATCAAGCTACTACAGAATACGCATTAGAAAATGCTTTAGAAGATAACAAGGAAGCAGAAGCCTTAGAATTAGTAAATAAACTTAACAAAGCAGACAATCGATTTTTGACTATTGCTTCAAGAAGAGGTCAGATAAATGTGGTAAAAGCTCTGTTAAAAAAGGGAGCTTCCCCTGACGCTGGTATAATTAATGCTATTTTCTACAGAGAGATTGGCGTGCTTGAAGAGCTTATTAAATCAGGTGCCGAATTGACATTGCAACAACTCAATTTGACCATCAAAACTGATTTTTTGGAAGCTTTTAAACTATATATAGAAAATGAGGTAAATCCGTTGGAATCTTATATAGGGGAAACCGCAGTGCATCAAATTGTACAGACTTATAGTGAGGAACGATTTGAAATGCTTCAATTCTTAATTGATAAAGGCTTTGCAATTGATAACAAAAATGAAAAAGGGGAAACCCCTCTTCATAAAGCAGTGCGCATGGGTGATAGTAACCTTCCCATTGTAAAACTATTAATTGAAAACAATGCAAATACTAAGGACAAAGACAATACTGGAAAAAGCATACTAGAGGTAAATACAGGACAGGAACTTAAAAAAGTGCTTAATAAGGCAAAATAAAAATAATTAGCAATCGCTCATATTTACCCTTACTGCCAAACCGCCTTCACTGGTTTCTTTGTATCTTGAACTCATATCTTTAGCAGTTTCCCACATCGTTTCAATAACTTTATCTAAAGGTACTTTTGCTTTAGTTGCATCCCCATCTAAAGCCATTTCTGCAGCATTGATTGCTTTTATGGCTCCCATGGCATTACGCTCTATACATGGTATTTGCACCAGTCCGCCTATGGGATCACAGGTAAGTCCTAAATGATGTTCCATAGCAATTTCACTGGCCATTTGCACCTGTTCCGGGGTGCCGCCCATGAGTTCGGTTAATGCTCCCGCTGCCATTGCAGAAGAAACACCTATTTCTGCCTGACAACCGCCCATAGCTGCAGAAATAGTAGCTCCTTTTTTAAACAAACTTCCTATTTCTCCTGCTACCAGCATAAACTGTTTTACATGATTAAAATTAGCATTGTGGTTTTCAATAACCACATAGTACATCATCACTGCGGGTATTACCCCGGCACTGCCATTAGTAGGAGCAGTAACCACTCTCCCCAAAGAAGCATTAACTTCATTAACGGCAAGGGCAAAACAAGTTACCCATTTTAGGATTTGGCGAAACTTTACTTCCGTATTTCTAATCGCTTCAATCCATTCGTCGGGAGTAGTGTAAGCAGCATCCCCTATAAGGCTTTGGTGGGTATGAAACGCACGACGGGTAACGTTAAGCCCACCGGGAAGGATGCCCTCGGTATGACAACCCACATACATGGACTCCAGCATTACTTGCCATATGGCTTTAAGTCCTGCATCAATTTCGGCATCACTGCGTAATGATCGCTCATTTTCTAAAACAATTTCAGAAATTTTCTTTTTTTCAGCTTTGCAATGCACTAATAGTTCTGATGCTTTTTCTATAGGAAATGGAAACGAGTTGAATTGTTCTTTTTTAAGTTTAGCACTTTTTCTTTCTTTTTTTACTACAAAACCGCCACCAATAGAATAAAAGGTGGAGCTTGTTTTAGTGCCATTTTGTAGAACCGCTCTAAATGTCATTCCGTTAGGGTGAAAGTCTAAAAATTTTTTGTGGAACACCACATTTTCTTCTATTTGAAATGCAATGGCTTTTTCGCCATTAAGCACCAGTTTTTTGTTTGTTTTGATAAAATTAATTTCTGTGGTAATGGATTCGACAGGTATGGTGACAGGGTCATAACCACAAAGACCTAAAACACTTGCTAAATCTGTAGCGTGTCCTTTTCCTGTTAAAGAAAGAGAACCATATAAATCGACATAAACTTCAGCAACATTTTCAAACTGCTTAGCGATTTTCAGTTCTTCAATCCATCGTTGTGCAGCCCTCCATGGACCAAGAGTGTGGGAGCTAGAAGGACCAACACCAATTTTGAGCATATCAAAAACACTTATACTTTCCATAAATCTATAATATGTCGCAAATATAGTGTCTTAAAATCTTCTTACAGAAAAATTTACTTCAATTTAGGGTTCCTACTTTTTATTTGATAGGTATTGCTTTACGGAAAAATGGTTTTTATTGCTAGTTAAAATTTGATTTATATTTTGGAATATATCCAAATTTACTATCTTTGAAGTATGCAAATTGAAACCGCAGGAAAGCTTGTAAAAGCCAAAGAACAACATCGTGCAGAAGTCTCTAGACAAACTGGATTTCCAAGCGCAGCAACGCATTATGCAGAACCCAGTATCGATTTACATAAGGAACTCGTTACAAATCAAGATGCTACTTTTTTTATTCGTATAGAAGGTAATGAATTGGAATATTTCCAAATACATACTAATGATGTATTGCTTATAGACCGATCACTCTCCCCTAAAAATGGCAATTTAGCGGTGGTGGTTAAAGATGGTGATTTTTTAGTTATAGAAATAAATATAAAAAAGTTAGACATAGAATATACTCTTTGGGGGGTAATTACTTACATCATTCATAAAGTCCCATGATAGCACTAGTAGATTGTAACAGTTTTTATGCGTCCTGTGAGCAGGTATTTAGGCCTGATTTATGGGGAAAACCTGTGGCAGTGCTTAGCAATAATGATGGCTGCATTATTGCCGCTAATAAGGAAGCAAAAGCATTGACAAATATTAAAATGTTTGAGCCTGTCTTTAAAATTAAAGAAGAATTGGCAGCATACAACGTGCATTTGTTTTCTTCTAACTATGCCTTTTATGGCGAAATGTCGCAACGGGTGATGAATATCCTACACAACTTTTCCCCGCAAATAGAAATTTACAGCATTGATGAGTCTTTTTTAGATGTAAGCGGTATCATTACAACAGATATGAATGCCTATGGAATGAAAATTAAAGAAACAGTTTTTCGCTATACAGGGCTTCCGGTAGGCGTGGGTATTGCGCATACAAAAGTCTTGGCAAAAGTGGCAAACAAAATTGCTAAAAAATACCCCAGGCAATTGCACCATGTATATGTAATCGATAGTGAAGAAAAACGGGTAAAAGCATTAAAATGGACTAAAATAAAAGATGTTTGGGGCATTGGCAGGCAACACGCAAAAAAACTGGAAGCCATACAGGTGCATAACGCTTATGACTTCAGTAAACTTTCCCCGACCTGGGTACTAAAACATATGACTGTAGTGGGTCTGCGCATTTGGCATGAACTCAATGGAAAATCGTGTTTGAATATTGTAGAGATGCCTAAGCCTAAAAAGGGGATAGGCACGGCAAAATCCTTTGGTAAAAAACTGGAAGACCTCCGTTTGATAGAAGAGGCTTGTGCTTACTATATTTCAGAAGTTGCTGAGGTATTGCGAGCGCAGCAATCTTGTGCCAATTATGTGCAGGTGTTCCTCCACACAAATTTTTTCAGTAAAAGGGATAAACAGTATGCAAACAGCATTACCATGACACTTCCGGTGGCAACTAACGATACCTTTCAACTCATTGTGGCTGCTAAAGATGGTCTGTACCGAATCTACAAACCAGGATTCAAGTATAAAAAAGTTGGTGTCTGCCTCAGCGGAATTTTACCGGAAAGCTATGTGCAAGGCAACCTTTTTTATCTACCTAAGAAAAACACTAACGAACTCCTGAAAATCTTTGACAAAATCAACCATAAATATGGAAAAGCCACCGTTTATTCTGCCCAATGTGGCAGCCGCAAGAAAGAATGGCAACTTATACAGGAAGAACGAGGTCCAAGATATACGACGAAATGGGAAGAGCTTTTGACAATTAAAGGAATATCGAATAACGAATAACGAATTGTATATTAGGAATGTATAAATTTCACATCTCAAATATCACATCTAATTTCTGCCATCCTGTCATAATCCTTCCGCTGGCACAATACTTGAACATTGGTAACTGACAAAAAAATTAACAATCTATTAAATTAAATAAATAGTTATGAGTAAAATAATTGGAATCGACTTAGGTACAACCAACTCGTGCGTAGCCGTAATGGAAGGTAGCGAGCCAACGGTAATTCCTAATGCGGAAGGAAAAAGAACAACACCCTCTGTCATCGCATTTGTGGAAGGTGGCGAAATTAAAGTGGGTGATCCCGCAAAACGTCAAGCGGTCACTAATCCCACTAAAACCATCGCTTCTATTAAGCGTTTTATGGGTAATAAATATTCGGAGTCTAAAAGTGAAGCCGAACACGCTGCTTACAAAGTAGTAAAAGGAGACAACGATACTGCACGTGTAGATATCGATGGCAGAATGTACACACCACAAGAACTTTCAGCAATGATTCTTCAAAAAATGAAGAAAACTGCTGAAGATTATTTAGGACAAACCGTTACCGAAGCAGTAATTACTGTTCCTGCATATTTTAATGATGCACAACGTCAAGCTACAAAAGAAGCTGGTGAAATAGCAGGTTTAAAAGTAAGACGCATCATCAACGAGCCAACAGCCGCTGCATTAGCATACGGCTTAGACAAAAAAGGAAAAGATCAAAAAATCGTAGTATTTGACTTTGGTGGTGGAACGCATGACGTTTCTATCTTAGAGTTGGGAGACGGCGTTTTTGAAGTGCTTTCTACAGACGGCGATACACACCTTGGTGGAGATGATGTCGATCAAAAAATTATCAATTGGTTAGCAGATGAGTTTAAGGCAGAAGAAGACTTAGATCTTCGCAAAGACCCTATGGCGTTACAACGTTTAAAAGAAGCTGCTGAAAAAGCAAAAATTGAATTATCCTCTTCAGCACAAACCGAAATCAACTTGCCTTATGTTACTGCTACTGCAAGTGGGCCAAAACACTTGGTACGCACTTTAAGCAGAGCAAAATTTGAGCAATTGATAGATGATTTAGTAAAAAGAACAATAGCACCTTGCGAAAAAGCACTAAAAGCTGCTGGTTTATCTAAAAGTGATATCGACGAAATTATTTTAGTAGGTGGTTCTACCCGAATTCCTGTTGTGCAAGAAGCTGTAGAAAAATTCTTCGGAAAATCGCCAAGTAAAGGAGTTAATCCGGATGAAGTAGTTGCTATTGGTGCCGCAATTCAAGGAGGTGTATTAAGTGGCGATGTAAAAGATGTATTGCTTCTAGATATTACACCACTATCACTTGGCATCGAAACTATGGGAAGTGTAATGACTAAATTAATTGAGGCTAACACAACCATTCCAACGAAAAAGTCACAAGTGTTTTCAACTGCAGCCGATAATCAACCTAGCGTTGAAATTCACGTATTGCAAGGAGAACGCCCAATGGCAAATGATAACAAAACCATAGGTCGTTTTCATCTTGACGGTATACCACCTGCAAGAAGAGGAACACCACAAATTGAAGTAACGTTTGATATTGATGCTAATGGTATCATTAAAGTAAGTGCTACCGATAAAGCCACAAACAAATCACAAGATATCCGTATTGAAGCTTCCTCTGGTTTAACCGAAGAAGAAATCAAAAAGATGAAAGCAGATGCCGAAGCAAATGCAGAATCCGATAAACTTGCAAAAGAAAAAGCAGATAAATTGAACGAGGCAGATGCAATGATTTTCCAAACAGAAAGTCAGTTAACTGAGTTTGGCGATAAATTATCAGCAGATAAAAAGAAACCAATAGAAGATGCTTTGGAGGAATTGAAAAAAGCTTTTGAAAGTAAAGAAGTTGCAGTTATACAACCAGCTTTAGACAAAATTAATGAAGCGTGGAAAGTAGCTTCTGAAGAAATGTATAAAGCACAAGCAGAACCACAAGGAGGAACTCCAGGTGGGGATAGTGGAGATGCTTCAAGCAAGGGATCTGAAAAAGAAAGCAGTGATGTTGAAGATGTGGACTTTGAAGAAGTGAAATAATCTTTTAGAGATTTAAAGTGATAAAAAAGCTGTCTATTTTTTTAGACAGCTTTTTTTATGTATTGTAAGTAATAAAAAAACCACACTTTTTAAGAAATGTGGTTCTATAAATTAAATTTACTTATTTACTTAATTATCTTCGTCCAAAACGATAGTAGATATTTCGGTATTATCAAATGTTTTTATTTCATTAAAAATCATTGGAGTTCCAACAGAGGTTAGCATTTCTGTAGGTATGTAAAGGTTGGTGTTTGAAAAGTTATTTTCAGCAATAACTAATTCAGACATATTTTTTAATTGGTTGTAGGAAAGAGGAATATTTCCGGAAAGTTGGTTGTCAAAAACAACTAAAGAAGTAAGATTGGTTAAAAGGCTTAATTCTTTAGGCAGCATTCCTGAAAGTTGGTTACTGCTTAATAAAAGAGTATTTAAATTTGAAAGATTGCCAATGCTAGAAGGGATTTCCCCAATTAGGTTATTGCTATTTAAATCTAATACTTTTAATTGGGTTAAGTTTCCTATTTCAGAAGGAAGTGTACCTTCTATTTGATTAAAAAATAATTTTAAAGATTCTAAATGGGAAAGATTTCCGATAGAAGCAGGAATCGTTCCTGTTAAATTATTAAAGCCTAAATCAATAGCAACTACTTTATTTTCATGGATAGTAACTCCGTGCCAAGTAGTAACCGGTGCTTCAAGATTCCATGAAGTATTCCAAGAACTTCCATTAGTGCTGTGGTATAAATCTAAAAGAGTTTGTTTTTCTGATTCAGATATTTGTGCAAAAGTTGTAACACTTGTTAAAAGGCTAACAAATAGTAAGGTTAGTGTTTTCATAAGTAGAGTAATTTGGGTTTTCTCTAAAGAATAAAACAAATATACAAAACTATTTAGATGATATGCAAATATGTTCGATGAAATACATTTTTTTTCTTACAGGATTTTAAATATTTTTTGCTATTCTTTAAAATTTCTCTCTGAAATTTCTTTTAATAGGTTGCTATTTACTTCATGTTTCCCTTTAAATTGTTGGATAAATAAATTATTTCCAAAAAGTTCTTTAGCTCTTGCTTCTTCATATTTTGCTCTTTTCTCATCAATATATTCGTCTTCAACACCATACAATAAATGCACTTTTGTTTTTGAATTTAAAAATTGAAAATCTTCTTTTAAAAGTTCTTTAGGAATACCACCTGAATGTATAATTATGGATTGACAGTTTATTTTACGTTTTGCTACCCACCGCAAAGCTATGGAAACCCCTTGCGAGAAACCTAAAATAATCAAATTATGTTGGTTTAGTAAGTTTTCTTTTTTGTACACACTATCTAAAAAATTCAAATTATTTTCAGTTTCTACAACCGTATTTTCTTTTGTTAACCACGAGGCACCTACGTGTTTAAAATCATCTCCTTGATAATATTTTGATGGTGCTTGAGGTGCAATTATGTAGTTTTCTTGAGGATTTAAGTTTTTAAAATACTGTATAAAATACCTGCTTAAATACCCTAAACCATGACAAACAAACCAAATGTTTTTTGTTTTTGCATTTACTTCATTTAAGGTAGAATACGTGTTAACATGTTGATAGAAAACTTCATTTTCTTTATTGGTCATTGTATTATGTTTTTGTATTTTTACAAAGGTAACCCAAAGCTATGAACTTTAATAAAGAGGAAATTTTAAAACAATGTAACGCAATTTCTAAAAACACATTAATGGAAACTTTAGAAATTGAATTTATTGATGTTACTGAAACGAGTTTAACGGCCAGAATGCCTGTAACCTCAAGAGTGCATCAGCCGGATGGTGTTCTACATGGAGGAGCATCTGTAGCACTTGCAGAAAGTGTAGGTAGTGCTTGTGCTTTCGTTTTTTTAGATTCCAAAAATGTGAAGGTAAGAGGTATTGAAATTTCAGCAAACCATATAAAGTCTATTCGCGATGGTTTTGTTTATGCTACAGCTTCAATTATACATAAAGGAAGATCAACACAACTTTGGCAAATAAAAATCGTAAATACTGAAAATGAATTGATATCTTTAGTCAAATTAACAACTATAACTATTTAATAACCAAAATTATCCCCGCTTAAAATTTATATGTATGAAACTACATGACTTATTTGCTGAGATGCGTGCGCATTACATCAGTGAATTGCCGTTTGTAATTTATAGAAAGCCGGGCCAGAATGGTGTTAATTTAATTAAACAGACAAATAAAGCATTGTTTTTGTCATCTAATTATTCAGAAAGTGGCTTTATCTTTTCGCCTTTTGATGACGAACTTCAATCTATAATTTTCCCTATTGAGAAATGCGAATTTCAAAAAGCTACTATTGAAAACCTTTCAGATAATTATATAGGAAAAAAAGTCGAAAAGTTTTTCCCTGAAAACGACAAACAAAAAAAGCAGCATATCGCTTTGGTTGAAAAAGGCATTGCACATATTCAACAAAAAGGACTTCGAAAAGTGGTATTGTCTAGAAAACAACAAATAAAAATTAACAATATAAATTCAGAAGAAACCATTGTTGAAATTGTACACAAACTTTTAGCAAAATACCCTTCGGCATTTGTTTACTGCTGGTATCATCCTAAAGTAGGGCTATGGATTGGGGCAACACCTGAATCTCTTTTTTCATTAGAAAATAAGACATTTCGCACGATGTCGCTTGCCGGTACACAAAAGTATCATGAAAACCATAAAACCATCTGGAATGAAAAAGAGAAAGAAGAGCAAGCATTGGTAACAGAATATCTTGAAAAAGCATTAGAAAAAATTGTACCTATTTTAATGATTTCTAGACCCACAACAAGTTTAGCTGGAAATGTAGTTCATCTTAAAACAGAAATAGGTGGAACAATTAATACTAGATTGTGTGATGTGTTGTGCCTAATTAAAAAATTACATCCTACCCCAGCAGTTTGTGGGCTGCCAAAAGACAACGCAAAGCAGTTTATAAAAAACTATGAAAATTATGACAGAGAATTTTATGCCGGGTTTTTAGGAGAAATTAACCTTCCAGTAGATGTTTTTGAAGAGTATAAAAAAGAACAAAAAACAGACATAAAAAAATATACCGATTTATATGTAAACTTACGTTGTATGAAGATAGTGGAAGACATAGCTTCCATTTTTGTTGGAGGTGGTATTACTATAGATTCCATCCCAGAAGAAGAGTGGAAAGAAACACAATATAAAGCAGAAACATTGATGCAAATTTTATCGTAATTTTCTAGGAGTATTTAGTAAATATAGTATAAGTGTGATACCTTTGCAGTATTCATGAAATTCTCAAACATTCCTTTAGCCCAAACCATCACGCAACTTTGCTTAGCCAAAGAAATTAAGCATATTGTTATTTGTCCGGGTTCCAGAAATGCCCCTTTAACCATAGGATTCTCAGAAAATGAAAATTTTGAAGTGTTTAGTATTGTAGATGAGCGATCTGCTGCTTTTTTTGCCCTCGGTATTGCACAACAAATTAAACATCCTGTTGCGGTTATATGTACTTCAGGTTCTGCAGTTCTTAATTTTTATCCGGCAATAGCAGAGGCTTATTACAGTGATATTCCTTTAGTTGTGATATCAGCAGACAGACCCGTAAATTTTATTGATATAGGTGACGGTCAGACGATTATGCAGAAAAATGTTTTTGCAAACCATATTTTGTATTCGGCAAATTTAGAAATTGGAAAAAACCATCAAATTTATAACGAAACTCAAATTAATATTGCCCTAAATACGGCTATAGAATTAAAAGGTCCCGTACATATAAATGCACCTTTTGAAGAACCATTGTATGGTGTGTCTGAAGATATTCAAGTGCGACCACAACATGTTCCGGCTAATAATTTACCAAAAAAAATAGAAGAAGACCTTTCTGAATTCCTACCTATATGGAATGAAGCAAAGCGAAAATTAATTTTGGTGGGTGTATTACAACCCAATTCCATTGAGCAAAAATGGCTCCATTTTCTTGCAAATGAGGAAAGCGTATTAGTATTTACAGAAACTACATCTAATATGCATCACGAGTCTTTTGTATCTTCTATAGATTCATTAATCGACGGATTATCAGAAGAAGAGTTAAGTAATTTGCAACCGGAAATTCTAGTATCTTTTGGGGGTATGGTAATTTCCAAAAAAATTAAAACTTTTTTACGAAAGTACCAACCAAAACACCACTGGCATATAGATGAAAAGAAAGCCTATGATACGTATTTTTGTTTAAGCAAACATTTTGAAGTAAGTCCTCAAACATTTTTTTCTGCTTTTCTTCCTTTCAATGAAAAAGTAAAAAGTGAATACCAAGGCAAATATTTAAATATAAAAAGAGATAAACAGGTCAAACATAATTTCTATTTAAAAACCATAGGAATTAGTGATTTAAAAGTATTTGATGTTTTATTAAAATCATTACCCGAAAATTCAATATTACAGTTAAGCAATAGCGCCGCCATAAGATATGCTCAACTATTTTTGATAAGCCCAACAATAAAAGTGTTTTGCAATCGTGGAACAAGTGGTATAGACGGGAGTACCTCTACTGCAATTGGCGCAGCACTTGCATCAAAAATACGAACGACTTTTATTACTGGTGATTTAAGTTTTTTTTATGATTCTAATGCTTTGTGGAATACCTACATACCCAATACCTTTCGCATACTTCTAATTAATAACAATGGAGGTGGAATATTTAGAATATTACAGGGCAATAAAGACATACAAAATTTTGAAACTTTTTTTGAAACCACACACACATTAACTGCAGAGCATCTTTGCAAAATGTTTCATATAGAGTATCAATGTGTGTCTAATGAAGAGGAATTACATAAAAATTTACAAACTTTTTATACGGAAAGCAGCAAACCAAAACTTCTTGAAATTTTTACTCCTAGAAAAGAAAATGATACTATCCTGTTAGATTATTTTAAAGCTTTAAAATAAAATTTTAAAAAGCGACTCTATTTAAAGTCGCTTTTTTTATGGCATTCCACTACCTTTGTAAAAATATGCATAGATGATTGAAATAGGACAATACAACAACTTAGAAATAATCAGAGAGGCAGTTCAAGGTGTGTATCTAGCAGATAATGAAGGCAATGAAGTTTTATTGCCAAATAAATATGTGCCCAAAGAATTTAAAATTTGGGATACAATTTCGGTTTTTGTGTATTTAGACCATGAGGAACGAATTACTGCAACGACTATAAAACCATACGTAACGCTCCAAAATTTTGGTTATTTGCGCTGTATGGATGTAAATGAATATGGAGCATTTGTTGATTGGAACCTAGAAAAACAATTGTTTGTGCCGTTTAAAGAGCAAGCCAGACCTATGCAGGTGGGTAATTGGTACATAGTGTATGCTTATTTGGATGAAAAAACAAATCGTTTGGTAGGTTCTAGTAAAACAAAAAAATATCTATCTAATGAAAACATCACTTTAAAAAAGTTTGACAAAGTAGATATTCTTGTGACCCATCTTACTGAAAAAGGAGCAAATGTCATCATAAACCGAAAGCATGAAGGGCTTATTTATAAAGAAAATATTTTTGAAGACATCCGCACTGGTGATAGGCTGGAGGCTTATATTAAAAAAGTAAGAGAGGACGGAAAAATTGATGTTGTATTGCAAGAAGAAGGCTACAAAAGTATTGAGCCTAATGCGCAATTTGTTTTAGAGGAATTGCAAGCTTCAGGAGGTTTTCTTCCACTTCACGATAAATCAAACCCTGAGGAAATTAAAAACCAATTGGGTTTAAGTAAAAAATTATTTAAAAAAGCAATTGGAACCCTTTATAAAGATAAAAAAATAGAAATTAAAAAAGACGGTATAGAACTTCTTTAGAAGGAAAATGCATAAAGTTTAGCCTGTTTTTATCTTGCTTAGAAAGAGTTTTACTTATGTGGTTATTTTTTGGCTTAATACCATCTTCTAGAAAATAATCGAAACAAAGTATCCGGGCTTAACGTAACAATAAATCGTATTTTTTGGTCATAATTATCCTGTGCGGGTTCCCAACCAAGACTAGAATACATTGGAAAATACACTTCAAAATAATCGGCTATTAAACTCACTCTAATTCCTGTATCGTAGAGAGCTTTTGTGCCCACATAACGGTTGTTAACTAACCCAACATCGCCATAAACATGTATAAATTGCCAAATGTTTGTACTTGCATTTATAGTGGTTAACCAACGGTTTGCGAAGGGTGTGTCTAGTTTAGATTTAAAGCCACCCTCGGCAAAAATAATTTGTTGGCTAAATAATCCGGAACTTTCTGACCTTCCATAATAATTATAATCAAAAAGATAGTCAGTAGGTCTGTCTAATGCAAAACTAAAAAAGTTAGATTCTGCGGCATTTTTATTAGTAATAAAACTACCAGCAAAAAGGCGAAGGTTAAGCTGACGGTTGTTTAAAAACAGCTTTCTGTATTCCAATGTGGCATAAATTTTTTGAAATTTTGAAGATATTTCATAATCAAACTTAGCTCTAATATAATTAATTAAATTGATGTTAGAGGTGACATATTGTAAATTGATGACATTATAGTTTGGCTCGTCTGGAATGATGATATTGGTGTTTATGTCTCTTTGAACTAAAACATTTCTTAAATTAATGAATCTTTTTTTATTGCCTCTTAAATCTAATTCTCGAAAAGCTAAAGTAGAATAGGTCGATAACTTTCTATATAATAAATCGGTATTATAGGAAAATGTTCTTCCAGAAACACCTAAAATCATGGCGTACAATTTTTTGTTTTCTATAGGGTAGGTGTAAAATGCAGAACCGCCACCTACAATTGTATTTGAGGTTAATCCATATTGAGGTTCAATTTTAAAAATGAAATTTTTTGCTAGCACTGTTTTATTGTACAATTTTGCACCTAAAGTAATACCATCATATAAGTTGTATTCAGTAACAGGCATAAAAAAAAGCTGGTGATATTCAGGATCTTCTACGTCTTGGAATAAACGAAATTGTATTGGTTTTTTAAAAATCCCATTTATTTTTCTGTAATTGTTTCTTTTGTTAAATTCAGGTGTTTTTTGTTCAAAATCAATCGCTATTCTATCTACACCTTCCCTAGGAATTTTAATTGTTTTTGTGTGTTCAAAACCATCTTCCCATTGTTTTGAAATAATATTTCTTTTGTTCATGCCGTATAAGGAAAAAGGCATGGTATTTTTTCTTTTATTGATAATAGTGACGGCAAGCGAATCTCCCATTTTTTCCACTTTCCCTATTTTGTAATCTATTTTTTTATTAGTTGCTACATATTCATCAAAAAACCAAGACACATCTTTGCTTGTTTTGGATTCTAAAATAGTCCTGTAATTTTTTACTTTTGTGGGTTTTAAAAGATATTCTTCGTAATATTTTTTAATGGATTTGGCTACAATGTCATTTCCTAGATATTCATCTAAATAATGAAGTCCTACACCTCCTTTGTATCCGGAGGCTATTTCGGCATTATATTTTATTAAGGAATCTTTTGTCATTCCTATAGGCTGATCGATATTTAAACGAGCTGAATTCATATACAAAAAAGCATATTGGTCATTAAATTCTAATTGTGCTGCGTGTAACCATTTTAACCCCCACACAGTACTTAAACTTCCAACAATTTTCATTTCAGGATAATACTTGTCTGTATATTTCATCATTAAATATATCTGCAAGGCTTCCGGAAACCAATGCTCTATTCTTGGATTTAATAGCAAGGTATTTTTTATAAATACCCCTGTAATGGATTTAAGTTGTTCAATATCATATTGAAAACCATCCGGAAAAGGACGAATAAAATTGGGTAATTGATTAAACCCATAAACCGGATTTTTTTTATACTCTTCATCAGAAATTATCATTTTTTCAAAAGGATATTCTCCTAATTCCTGTTTTAAAAATTGAATGATTCTATCAATTTGAAGTGCTTTTAATGGTGGAAAAAGACCTTTATCATTGATACTGCTTACCACTTCTACCTCATCGGTTATAATTTTTTCAAAAGAAGATTCTCTTTCCAAATAAAGCGTTACTGATGTTCTGTTTTCACCTTGTAATTTATTGGTTATAAATCCATTCGTTGACTCTCCAATTGTATGGTTTAAATCAGTGGTAACAATAAATTCTTCTGGTGTTTTTAATAGAATGTTGAAGGATGAAGGCGGCATATAAAAATCGTCTAAATTCTTATTGCTATATGCTTGCCATTGGCCATCAAAAACAGCAGGAGTTATAAACCAGAATTTTAAATTATAATCTCCGTTTCTTTTATAACCGAATCGGGTAAATTTTGCGTCCGGAAGTTTTACCTCATAAACAAAATTAAAAAGGTAAGTTTCCCCAGGCTCAATAGGATATTCAGGGATAACTTTAATAATATCTACTTCTTCACCTCTTTTCCAGTTCAGTGTTTTGTAAGAATCATTCGATATAGAATGTAAAAAAGTTTTTCCTCGATTTTTTTGTTTTTCAAAATGAAAATTACTTTGAAAATTATAGGAAAAACGTTTTGCTAATGGCGTTGTTTTAGACGAAAAACTATTTGCCCAATCTAAAAAATAAATGGTATCTAGTGTTTGGGTGGAAGTATTTTTATAGTTTACTTGTTCTTTAATCTGAAGGAGATGTTCATCTATATTTAATTCAGCAAAAATGGTGATTTCATGTTGTGCCGAAAGAACATCACAATACATTAAAACCAAAAATACCCAAAGAAATTTAGCATTTGTTTTCAATTATTTTTTTAAAAATTTATAGGTTTTATTGGAAATTTGGTTTGGAATTAAGTAATACATTCCGCTTGCATAACTAGAAATATCTACTTTATATTGCAGGGTATTGTTGTTTTTAATACTTGTAATTTTTTGTCCAAATACATTGTAAATATCAAAAGCTATTTCTTTTTGTATACGGTTATCCACTTGAATATTTAAATAGTTTGTAGCAACATTTCCGGACGGAAATTGTATAAGATTACTATTTGTAAAATCAGGAGTGCTTAAAAAGGTTTGATTGGTTTGTAATTGCATAACAATGGGTAAATGGTCACTCATTAAATACAAACGGTCACGAAGGGCTTGACTATAAAATCCATCGCAGTCGGGCGAATCTATACGGTTATTTAAGCAATTATCATTATTGCCAAAAGATTTATAGGTATCCTGCAGATATAACATTTCCGGGTTTTGAAGCATATTTTCAGAAACGAGTATATAATCAAATCTATCGTCTAAACCGCCACCGGCACCGCCACCAAAACCTACATTGCTCAATCGTGTGCTTTGTGAATGTAAGTAAGCAAAGTTTGGATTGTCATGCCAAGACCCGGGAGCATCAAGTGGGTCTGCCATAGTAATGGCATTGTTGGGATTTAAAAGTTCTTGATACGCTGGCTCTGACGATGTGTACAAATTTAAGTCGCCCGAAAAGATTACGTAGGAATTTGGATCTAAATTTGGTAAAGTTGCGGTAAATTCAGATACCATTTGTAAACGTAATTGTTGGTTTGCTGATCCGGTACTCGATTTTAAATGTGCCACATAAAGGTCAAGAAAAACGGGATTATTTTGTTGGTCATCTGTAAGAAGTTTTAGTTGAAATCTATTAATATCTCTAATAGTTGTTACAATTACATCAGTGGTTTCTAAGAAAAATTTAGATGCCTTAAAGAATACCATTTGCTGTAATTCAGAAATTCCGGATTGATTTGCTACAAAAGGAGATCTTTCATAAATATTACCAGTATTGTTTAGTGCATTATTTAAAATATCATCTGCTCCTTCTTCCGTTTCTATTTCGCATACCATAAAAATATCAGGGTCGTAAAAGGCAATGATATCCGATAAAATTTGCGCTCTATTTGGAGTAGGAGCACTAGGATAATTAAAAACATTGTAAAACATTGTTTTTATAACTTCCTGAGAAAAAGCTCCCTGAAAAATTAAAAAGCAGAAAACGATTAGTAAATTTTTTAGTTGAATCAAATTCATTTTAATACTTAATTAAAAATTTGGACTTAGATTATACTCTCCATAAAATTCGTCTAAAATATGTAATACTTCATCTTCAGTATCCACAAGATTAAGTAAATCAATATCTCCTTCGCTAATATTTCCAAACTTATCTTGAATGGTTGCTCGTATCCAATCTATTAAACCTCCCCAAAATTCAGTACCAACAAGAATGATAGGAAAGGCATCAATTTTTTTAGTTTGAATAAGTGTGATTGCTTCAAAAAGTTCATCAAGAGTACCAAACCCTCCGGGCATAACTACAAATCCTTGTGAATACTTAACAAACATTACTTTTCTTACAAAAAAATAATCAAAATCTAAACTTTTATCGCTGTCAATATAAGGATTATCTTGTTGTTCAAAAGGCAAATAAATATTCAAACCAACCGAAGTACCTCCGGCAAGATGTGCCCCTTTATTTCCGGCCTCCATTATTCCTGGACCGCCACCGGTAATTACACCATAACCACTCTCGGTTATTTTTTTTGCAATTTTTTCGGCTAGTAGGTAGTATTTATTATCAGGTTTTGTTCTTGCAGATCCAAAAATGGAAACACAAGGACCAATTTTACTCATTTTTTCATAGCCGCTTACAAATTCACCCATGATTTTGAATATTGCCCATGAATCATTTGTTTTTACTTCATTCCATTCTCGTGTATGTGTTTCTCTTCTCATGTATTTTAAAATGTAACAGTTTGTTGTGTTATTCCCCTACGTTTTTTTGCTAAAATAACTCTTTTTTTAAGAACTTGGCAGTATAACTTTTTTTGTGATTTGCAATAACTTCCGGAGTTCCTTCGGCAATAATTTTTCCCCCTTTTTTACCGCCTTCTTGACCAATGTCTATAATATAATCTACTGTTTTTATGACATCCATGTTGTGTTCAATAACTAAAACCGTATTTCCTTTTTCCACTAATTTATTTAATACAATTAGTAAAACTCGTATATCTTCAAAATGTAATCCGGTAGTGGGTTCATCGAGTATGTATAAGGTATTTCCTGTGTCGCGTTTTGATAATTCGGTTGCAAGTTTTATGCGTTGTGCTTCTCCTCCTGAAAGTGTTGTAGATTGTTGTCCTAGTGTGATGTATCCTAAACCTACGTCTTGTATTGTTTTTACTTTTCTATATATTTTTGGAATGTTTTCGAAAAAGGATACCGCCTCATTAATAGTCATATCCAATACATCAAAAATTGATTTTCCTTTATAACGTATTTCTAATGTTTCTCTAGTAAATCGTTTTCCTTGACAAGTTTCACAAGTAACGTACACATCGGGTAAAAAGTTCATTTCTATAACACGAACTCCAGCTCCTTGACAGGTTTCACACCTGCCACCTTTTACGTTAAAACTAAATCGACCCGGCTTATAACCACGAATCATTGCTTCGGGAACTTTTACAAATAAACTTCTTATTTCTGAAAATACGCCGGTGTAGGTTGCGGGGTTTGATCGAGGTGTTCTTCCAATTGGCGATTGGTTCACATCTATTACTTTATCAATATGCTCTAATCCTTCAATTTTTTTGTAGGCAAGCGGTTTTTTTACGCCATTAAAGTAATAAGCATTTAAAATGGGATATAAGGTTTCATTAATTAAAGAAGATTTTCCACTTCCTGAAACGCCTGTAATGCCTGTCATTGTTCCTAGGGGAATGGTTAAGGTTACATTTTTCAGGTTATTTCCTGTAGCACCACAAAGTTTTAAATAGTTACCATTACCAACTCTTCTTTTTTTGGGAATTTCAATATTTTTTGTTCCTTTGAGATACGCTGAGGTTAAAGTATCTTGTCTTTTTACTTCCTCAGGTGTTCCTTCTGAAATGATTTCTCCTCCAAATTTTCCTGCTCCTGGACCAATATCAATAACGTGGTCGGCTCTTTCAATCATTTCTTTATCGTGTTCTACTACGATTACAGAGTTTCCCAAGTCTCTTAGCTGAATTAGAGCGTGGATTAATCTTTCGTTATCTCTTTGGTGTAACCCTATACTTGGCTCGTCTAAAATATACAGAACTCCAACCAATTGTGAACCAATTTGTGTGGCTAATCGAATGCGTTGCGCTTCTCCACCGGAAAGAGATTTGGAGCTTCTGTTAAGAGAAAGATAGTGTAGCCCAACATCTACTAAAAATTGTATTCGAGTATTTACTTCTTTGATTATTTCTTCTGCAATTTGAATTTGCTTTTCGGTAAGATTTCTTGGAAGTTTAAGAAACCATTTTTGTAGTTCATCAATATCCATTTCTGATAGTTCAGCAATGTTTTTTCCGTTTATTTTAAAAAATAAAGATTCTTTTTTTAATCGAGTTCCTTTGCATTCCGGGCACTGAATATGGTTCATATATTCTTTTGCCCAACGTTTTAAAGAAGTGGTGTCATTACTGTTATAGGTGTTTTGAATGAAAGTGGCAACACCTTCAAAATCAATTTTATAACTTCGGGTTATACCAAGGGTTTTTGATTCCACTTCAAATTTTTCCTTACCACCATATAAAATCATTTGCAAGGCTTCATTCGGTATTTTTTCTATAGGGTCTGTAAGTTTGAATGCAAATTTTTCGGCGATGAGTTCTAGTTGTTTAAAAATCCAATTATCTTTTTGTGCCCCATGAGGCACAATGGCTCCTTGTTTTATAGATAATTTTTTATTCGGAATAATTTTATTTACTTCTACTTCATATAAATGCCCAAGACCTTTGCAGTTCGGACACATTCCTTTGGGAGAGTTAAAAGAAAAGTTATTTGGCTCTGGATTTGGGTAAGAGATTCCTGTTTTAGGGCACATTAATGTTCTGCTGAAATAGCGTATTTCTTGGCTTTCATTTTCTAGAACCATAATAGCATCTTCTCCGTGATACATAGCCGTTTTAATAGCTTCGTTTAATCGGTTTTCATAGTCTTGGTCAGCAAAAAGTTGAAGTCTATCAATTACTATTTCAATATCGTGGGTTTTATAACGATCTACTTTCATTCCTTTAGAAAGATCTACCAACTCCCCATTTATTCGCACTTTAAGAAAACCTTGTTTAGCAATTTGTTCAAACAGTTCTCTATAATGTCCTTTTCTAGAGCGAATGATTGGTGCTAGAAAAGTAATTTTTTTGCCTAAAAATTCTTCAAGAATAAGCGATTTTATTTGCTCATCGTTATAACGAATCATTTTTTCGCCGGTATTATAGCTATAAGCATCTGCTGCTCTAGCATATAAAAGCCTTAAAAAATCATAAATTTCAGTTATGGTGCCAACAGTGGAACGTGGGTTTTTTCCCGTGGTTTTTTGTTCAATGGCAATAACAGGAGAAAGGCCATCAATTTTATCGACATCAGGTCGTTCTAAACTACCTAAAAATTGTCTTGCATAAGCAGAAAAAGTTTCTATATAACGGCGTTGTCCTTCCGCATAAATAGTATCAAAAGCTAAAGACGATTTTCCGCTGCCGGAAAGTCCTGTGATAACTACTAATTTTTCTCTTGGAATTTTAACATCAATGTTCTTGAGATTGTGCACTCTGGCACCAAAAACCTCAATAAAATCCTCTTTTTTAACCATGTTTGCAAAGATACTTATTTTATACCAAAATTGTAAAGGTCAAGTACTTTTTGTACTATTAAAATAAAGGAAATAAAAAGGCTTTTAAATTTCAATTTCTTTAGTTAAGAACTGATAAAAAGAAGATACAATAAAGAAAATTAAACTAAGTATAATTGCAATGGATAAAACAAGCACAAAAGGGTCTAAAGAAAATAAAAGATAAAGGATAGGCAGTAATACCCCAAATAGAACAAATCCTAGCAATAAAGAAAAAATATTGTTCATCATTTTCGGGAGTTTTTGTGCGGTAAAGGTTTGGTATTGGTGTAGTTTTGGAAGTACTTCTTTGTTCATATATTCACCAAGTTTGGATAAGAAAACTTCATTAAATGAGGAGTCTTCAAAGGCATCACTATCTATAGATTGTGCAAGGGTCATGATTTTATCTTGGTGGCGCTCAAAAACAGCTTCTAAATCCAGAGCACTTTTGAATGTTGCGTATTTATAGCCAAAATAATACCATAAACCGGACCCACATTTGTGCTCTAACCATTTTTCAACAATAGCATTGTCATAATGTTTTGGGTATTTAATATTTTCGGTAACTATTTTTTCTTTAGGAGAAGTAATTACTAGTGCTTTAAATTCTAGATATAAATTTTCTGTGTCTTGGTATGGATGGTTTTCTTGCAAAAATTCTATGGCTAATTTTGAAGAGCCTTTATAAAATTCTTTAACCTCGAAAAAGTTTAAATTGGCATATTCTTCATCTAAATAATGTTTTAATCCGGGCAACCACATTTTAGATCGTAAAAGCAAATCGATAATCGATCTGAAATTATGCATTTTTTGAGTGATTTTATTTAATTCAGCAATAACATTTGTTCGGTTATTTCTTAAGTTTATGACCATAGTAGCTAAATAGAACATTATAGAAACTGCTATAATACCACTTATGGTGATGATGATTTTTAAAATTGTTTCAAGAATAGTTAAAAAGGTAGGGTCATAAGTCAATTTATCCCATAATAAATAAATGAGAGCCAAACACAAAATACCGCTAATTAAAAGTGGTATCAAGTTCAAAAGATCTTTGATTAAAGATTTATTTCCCATGCATATTTACCATGCAGCAACCAAGTGGTTTTTTTGGAACTAAAAGAATCTTATGCTATAAGATGGTTATTTTTATATTCTAAAATGTTTTTTTACCAATAATTGTGGGACTAATTTTTATAGTTTATAAATATTCTTATAATATAATGATTGTCTGTTTCCCTTAATTTTGTTGATACAAAAACATTAAAGACGGTTCCCCAATAGTCTTTCTGCTTTATATTTATTAGTTGTTTGGTTTATATTTAGCCTGCTAATTTACATAAAATTCTTACAAAAAGTAGTATAATACCTACATTTATTGCGTTTTATTAAAATCCAACCCCTTTATTATCTCTTCTTCGGTCTGCTCCGGCCTCATAATTTCCGTCTTTTAAAACAAGAATAGCAGTAATACTTCCTATAATTGGGGTGTTTTTTTGACTTATATTAAAACCCTTATTTTCAAGTTTTTGTATTAGATCTGGAGAAAAAGAATCGGGTTCAAAAATAATTTCATCGGGAAGCCATTGGTGGTGAAAACGTGGGGCATCTACAGCTTCTTGCATGCTCATATCAAATTCGTACACGTTTAAAATGGTTTGTAGGACACTTGTTATGATTGTAGAGCCGCCTGGAGTTCCTAAAACCATCCAAAGTTTATTGTCTTTTTCTATAATGGTCGGGGTCATCGAACTAAGCATTCTTTTTTCGGGTGCGATACTGTTTGCTTCTGCACCTATAAGTCCGTAAACATTTGGTTCTCCTGGTTTGGTGCTAAAATCGTCCATTTCGTTATTAAAAAACATTCCAATTTCTTCACTATAGAGTTTAGATCCGTAGGCTCCATTTAAAGTGGTGGTTGCAGAAACGGCATTTCCAAAACTATCTACAATAGAGTAGTGGGTGGTTTCATTGCTTTCGGAAGTTATTTGAATCGTGCCATGAGTTACTTCTTCTGATTTGGTAGCCTTTTCAAATGAAAAAGAGGACATCCGCTCTTCTAAAAAGCTGTTTTCAAGTAATCGTTCTGTAGGAACATCAACAAAATCAGGATCACCAAGGTAGAAGCTTCTGTCAGCATAGGCACGTCGTTCGGCTTCAGTAATAATTTGTATTGTTTTTTCTGAATTATGTCCAAACCCGGCTATATCATAGGGCTCTATCATTTTTAATATTTGCCCTAAACAAATTCCACCACTTGAAGGTGGACTCATGGAAATTATGCTTAAATCCTTATAGTTAAAAACGATAGCTTCTCGCCATTTTGCTTCATATTTTTCTAAATCTTCTAAGGTAATACTGCTCCCGTTTTGTTGTAAAAAAGCAACTATTTTTTTGGCAGTTTCGCCTTTGTAAAATTCGTCTCTTCCATTTTTTTGAATTTTTTGTAATGTTTCACCAAAGGCTATATGTTTAATGGTATCACCTGCTTTGTATTCTTTTGAAAATAAGGTATTTTCACCGCTAACTTCGCATATTTTTTCTCTAGAATTTGCCAAATTATTTGCTTGATTTTGCGTAACAACGACTCCTTTTTTTGCAAGTGCAATAACCGGTTTAAGTAGGGTTTCCATAGGCAAACTGCCAAATTTTTCATGTGTAGCAAAAACCCCAGCTATGGTGCCCGGAACGCCTACAGAGGTTCCCCCCATGGAACTTTTATAAGGAATTACATTTCCCAAACGGTCTAAATACATATCCCTATGGGCAGTTAGGGGTGCTTTTTCTCTATAATCTAAAGTACCAACGTCGCCATCTTTAGTGCGATATACCATAAACCCACCACCGCCTATGTTTCCTGCAAATGGAAAAGCTACTGCAAGTGCTAATTCCGTAGCAACCATTGCGTCAAAGGCATTTCCGCCTTGTTTTAAAATGGATAAACCAATTTCTGAAGCTTCCGCTCGAGCGGTAACTACCATCGCATTTTCTGTAACAAGGCCTTGTTTTTTAATGGTAACTTCTTCTTTTTTACAGGAAATAAAAAGCAATAAAGTGGCTAAATAAAGGTATCGCATATTTGTTTTAATTTATAAGTGCTAAACTTGTTAAGTTCTTTAAAAAAAATGGTAAATTCTGCTTCGAAGGCCTCATAATGTTCCTCTAATTCCAAAACGGCAAAATTCATTTTAGATTTATTTTTTGTACGATAATTCATTTGGTATAATATTTTTCCAATTCCGGGAACCGTAGCATAACTTAATAGCCAATTATCGGCAATCATAAAGGGTATCATTTTTTGAATTCGTATCGGTAAAATATCAAAATTATTGTGAAGCAATTGGTAAAAATTATTCACAAATTCGTTTAGAGGGATGGAGCTGTAAATGCTCCAGTTTTTTGCTAGAAAATGATCGTAAAGTATATCGACAATAATGCCACTATAATGTCCATAATTTTCATGAAGTCTTTTTGTACTTTGCCTAACAATGGGGTGTGCATCTGTGAAAGTGTCAATTTCACGATGGAGTAATATTCCTTTTTGAATTCCTATAGGAAATTTTTGGTATTTATTGCCTTTTATGCCATCGGCAATAAAGTTGCCAATGATGACTTCTTCATCGGTTCCGGAAAGATAGATGTGTGCCAGATAATTCATAGTGCCAAATTACAAAATAGCTTGGAAGTTTTATGGTTTTGTAGTTGTATATTTGCATTATAGTATTTGGTATTTAGTATGGATTTAGAAATATAGAAGCCTTAATCAATTAAGCATAAAAAAAATATCTCATTTCAAACGTTTAAAATTTATAAATGACTTTAATAAAATCAATTTCAGGAATACGCGGCACTATTGGTGGTAGTGTGGGAGATAATTTAACCCCTGTTGATGTTGTGAAATTTGCGGCAGCTTATGGCAGTTGGGTAAAACAACAACGAAATAAAGAAACCTACCGCGTGGTTGTAGGAAGAGATGCCCGTAAATCTGGCGAAATGATACAGAAATTAGTGATGCATACCCTAGTGGGAATGGGAATTCATGTCGTTGATTTAGGCTTATCAACTACGCCTACTGTAGAAATTGCAGTAGCATTGGAGCAGGCAGATGGTGGTATTATACTTACCGCTAGTCATAATCCCAAACAATGGAATGCATTAAAATTACTAAATAACAAAGGCGAATTTCTAGACGCTTCAGAAGGCGAAAAAATATTAAAAATTGTTGAAAATGAAAATTTCTTGTTTTCTGAAGTGGATAATTTAGGAAAAATCTCAAAAAATGATGCCTATATAGACATTCATATCGATGAGGTTTTAGATTTGCCTTTAGTGAATGTTGAGGCTATTAAAAAAGCTAATTTTAAAGTGGTGGTGGATGCCGTAAATTCTACCGGAGGAATAGCAATTCCCTTGCTTTTAAATCGATTAGGGGTGCAAACCATAAAACTATACTGCACTCCAAATGGTGAGTTTCCGCACAACCCGGAACCTCTAAAAGAGCATTTAGGGGATATTTCAAGACTTGTGGTTAAAGAAAAAGCTGATTTAGGAATAGTAGTAGATCCGGATGTTGACAGATTAGCTTTGGTTTGTGAAGATGGTGAAATGTTTGGTGAAGAATATACTCTAGTGGCTTGTGCCGATTATGTGCTTAGCAAAAGTAATGGAAATACCGTTTCTAATTTGTCTTCTTCCAGAGCTTTGCGCGATGTTACTGAAAAACATGGTGGAAAATATAGAGCTAGCGCAGTGGGCGAAGTTAATGTTGTACAATTAATGAAAGATACTAAGGCTATTATTGGTGGTGAAGGTAATGGAGGAATTATATATCCAGAAAGTCATTATGGTAGAGACAGCCTTGTGGGTGTTGCCCTGTTTTTAAGTTTATTGGCTGAAAAACAAATGAAAGTTAGTACACTTCGTACCATGTACCCTAATTATTTTATGAGCAAGAAAAAAATAGAGTTAACCCCTTATTTAAATGTGGATGCTTTATTAGATAAAATAAAAGAACGTTATAAAGATGAAGAAATCACAACCATAGATGGTGTAAAAATTGATTTTCCTACCCATTGGGTGCATTTGCGGAAATCAAATACAGAGCCTATTATTCGCATTTACACCGAAGCAAAAACCCAAGAAGAGGCAGATGCTTTGGCAGAAAGATTTATAAAAGAGATAAGAGAAATTGCACAAATGTGATTTTTAATCAAAAATTGTTTCTTTAAATTGAAAATTAAACCTCTTTATGTTTCCATCGTTTGTGTGTCCAAAGGTAGTATTCAGGAGCTTCTGCTATTTGTTTCTCCACACGTTTTACAAACATATCAGAAATTTCATAATCAGGTACGGATTTAACATTTTCAGAAAGGACTTCAAAAGTAGCTTGATAATAACCGCGCTTTAGTTTTTTTACTTTTAGAAAAATGACATTCATGTCAAATCGTTTTGCAAGCATTTCAGCGCCGGTATGAACCGGGACAGTAATACCCATAAAGGTAGTAAAGTGATGAGCCTTATTTATTTTTGGGGATTGGTCTCCCGCAAAACCGTAAGTAGATAACTTTTTATTAAGTTTGTTTTTTAGTATAACCTTAGCGGTTTCTTTTGTGGTAATTAAATATGCATTAAAATTGGAACGAATTTTTTTTACCAACTTATCGAAATAAGGGTTAGCAATTTTTTTATAAATAGCATAGCCCTCAAATGTAATTTTTTTATTCATTGAAATCACCCATTCATAACTGGCATAATGTGCACAAAGCAAAGCTATATTTTTTCCTTTTTTTTCTAGATCTAGATAAACTTGCAGATTTGTATATTGAAAACGCTTATTCATTTCTTCTTCTGAAATAGACATGGTTTTTATCATTTCTAAAAACATATCACATAGATGATGAAATGATTTTTTTTCAATATCTAATCGTTCTTTTTTTGATAGATGTGGTAAAGTTAAAGCAAGATTTTCACGCACTGTTTTTTTTCTATAACCTATGATGTGGTAAATTAAAATATAAACACCATCAGAAAAAGCATATAATAAAGGGAAAGGCAAAATTGAAATGAGCCAAAGTATGGGGTAAACTAATAGATAAACTAGAAATTGCATGTAGTTTGTTTTACACAAATATAAATTAATTTTTAACCTTAGCTTTTTTGCTTTTGTTGCTTATAATAAACAAAAGAGGAATGATAAGGATACTTAATTATTCCTCCATTTTTGAAATAAGTTCAAACCATCGTTCTGTTTTAGTCTCAATTGCGTCTATTTTGTTTTGTAATTCTTCCGATTTTTTCTTAATTTCTTCTACATTCCAATTTTCGGTGGCAAACTGGGTTTGTAGTCTATCTCTTTCTTTTTCAAGATTTGCAATAGCTTTTTCTAATTGGTTGTATTCTTTTTGTTCGTTATAGCTAAGTTTGTTTGTAGGAGCATCTTTTTTCCAAGATTTTTTATCGGTGCTTTCGGTTTTTTCTTCTCTTTTATCAAGTATGGCACTATCTTCGTAACTTCTAAAATCAGAATAATTACCCGGAAAATCTTCAATAACGGTGTCTCCTCTAAACACAAAAAGGTGGTCAACCACTTTGTCCATAAAATACCTATCATGCGATACCACAATTAAACATCCCGGAAAATCAAGTAAAAAATCTTCTAAAACATTGAGAGTAACAATATCTAAGTCGTTTGTTGGTTCATCAAGAATTAAAAAATTTGGATTTTGAATAAGAACAGTACATAAATAGAGGCGTTTTTTTTCACCACCACTTAATTTTTCGACAAAGTCATATTGCTTTTTACGGTCGAATAAAAATCGTTCTAAAAGCTGTTGTGCTGAAATTTGTTTTCCTTTTTTAAGAGGAATAAAATCGCCAAATTCACGTATAACATCAATTACTTTTTGTCCTTCTTTTATGACGATGCCATCTTGGGTATAATAACCAAATTTTATGGTGTCGCCAATTATTAGTTTACCGTGATCGGGTTTCATTTTTCCGGTAAGGATATTTAAAAAAGTAGATTTTCCAGTACCATTTTTACCGATAATTCCTATACGTTCTCCTTTTAAAAAGTTATAGTTAAACTTGTTTAATATAGCTAAGTCGCCATAGGATTTTGATACGTTGTGAAACTCCACAATTTTGCTTCCTAGGCGTTCCATGTTTAATTCCAATTCTACTTTGTGGTTATTTCGGCGTTGGCTGGCACGGTCTTTTATTTCGTGAAAATCCTGAATACGTGATTTACTTTTTGTGGTTCTAGCTTTGGGCTGTCTGCGCATCCAGTCTAACTCTTTTTTGAAAAGTTGTTTGGCTTTGCCGGTTTCTGTTTCTTCTGCGTCTATTCGCGCCTCTCTTTTTTCTAGATAATAGGAATAGTTTCCTTTATAGGAATAGAGTTTTCCGTCTTCTAGTTCCACCATTTCATTACAAACACGTTCTAAAAAGTAACGGTCGTGGGTTACCATAAATAGTGTTATGCTTTCTTTGGCAAAAAAATTCTCTAGCCATTCAATCATATCGAGATCCAAATGATTGGTTGGCTCATCCATAATAAGTAAATCGGGCTTATTGAGCAGTGCATTGGCAAGAGCCAAACGTTTTTTTTGCCCGCCACTTAGGGTGCTTACTTTTTGGTCTAAATTTTCTAATTTTAATTTGGAAAGAATTTGCTTGTATAGGGTTTCAAAATCCCACGCTTGCGCTGCATCCATGGCTTCAAATGCATGTTGATAAGCATCAGTATCCTCAAGATTTGTCAAAGCTTTTTCATAGCGTTCAATGATTTTTAAAATTTCATTGTCGGCAGCAAAAATGGTTTGTTCTACCGTTAATTGTCCATCTAGGTTTGGTTCTTGAGGAAGAAATGCAACAACAATATTTTTCCGGTAAATGACATTTCCGTTGTCTGGGGTATCTTCCCCTGAAAGTATTTTTAAAATAGAGGTTTTTCCGGAACCATTTTTTGCCACAAAACCAATTTTTTGACCTTCATTAATTCCAAAAGAAATGTCTTTAAATAAAACGAGTTCGCCATAGGATTTGGCTATATTTTCAACAGAAAGAAAATTCACAGTATATTTTTTTGCAAAAGAAGTGAAAATTAAGGGAATAAAAAGCTATTTTTAGAAAAGCTTATGCTTAAAAAGAGTGAATAAAATACTATAATTTTACATTATTTTAAATTTGATGTTTATAAGAAAAAGAAAAAGAGCAAATTTAAATTTTCAAAGTATATTGAAGCCTTAAAAATTTCATAATAACCTAGGTTGCCCTATATTTGTTTTCAACTTGACAGACCATACATGAAAAAAACTTTTTTATATTTCCTATTACTGCTGTTTTTCAGTTTTTCCTCTTGTATATCAACCAAGCGGTTATCTTATTTACAAGAAAATGAAAAACGGGCAGATTCACTTATTTCCATTCAAAAAAAACAAGAACCTTATCGCATTCAGATAAATGATTTATTGAGTATTCGAATCAAATCTTTAGATCAAAGTTTAGTGGGAATGTTTAATCCAATCAATGATGAAAACCTAAATGCAACAGGAGAAGAACGTTTGTATTATGACGGTTTTATGGTTGATGCTCACGGAAACATACGTTTTCCAACCTTGGGTGAAGTGAATGTTTTGGGTTTTACCGTGGAAGAAGTGCGTGAAATCTTAGAAAAAGAACTATTGGAAAATTATTTTAAAGCAGAGGCTAATATTTTTATAACTGTAAAATTAGCGGGAATACGATACACGATTACGGGTGAAATAGGAAGTCCGGGCTCCAATGTTATTTATCGTGAGCAACTTAGTATTATGGAAGCCATTGCCAATTCAGGAGATATTACTTTAACCGGTGACCGCAGAGATGTCGTTATCATTAGGCAATATCCTTATGGGCAACGCGTGCATCATATTGATTTAACTACTATTGACGCCCTAAATTCACCCTATTATTTCTTAAAACCAAATGATTTGATTTTAGTAAATCCATTGCCACAAAAATCTTTTGGAACAGGTACAACGGCAATACAATCCATAACAACAATAGCATCCATCATCAGTTTATTAGCAACAACTATTTTACTTTTCAACCGATTATAAACCAAGAGCAATGAACGAAGAATTTGAAATAGAGCAGTTACAATCTACTTTTGATTTTAAAGGATTTATTATTAAATTAATTTCCTATTGGCCGCTTTTTCTTGTTACCCTAGTCATAGGATTTAGCATTGCTTACTATATAAATGTTAGACAATTACCCGTATATCAAATGGGAAGTTTGATATCAATAAAGGACGATCAAAACCCATTTTTTACATCAACAACAAGCTTAACTTTTAATTGGGGTGGCACAACCGATAAAGTAAATACAGCCATTGTTACGTTAAAAACACGATCACATACCGAAAAAGTGGTGCAACGATTGCAGTTTTATATGTCCTATTTGAAAGACGGTAAGTATCAAATAGAAAATGCCTACAAACAAGTGCCTTTTACTGTAATAGTAGACACCTCAAAACCACAAATTTTAAACCAATTGATTACCATAACGGTAAAAGACTCTTCAAAATTTGTTCTAAGCGCTTCATTTTCTGCCGAAAATTTTACTGTTCAAAATTATGCAACCAAGGAAAAAAGCACTATTTCCTTACCCACGGAAGATTTCAGCAGAGAATTTACTTTTGGGCAAACCATTATACTTCCTTTTTTTAGTGGAGTAATTCATCGTTCCAATAACGCTTTGCAAGTAAATACACCATTTTATATACGTTTTGGAAATTTTGATAGTGCGGTTTCGCGTTTTCGATCCATAAGTGTACAACCGGAATCTACCGGCTCATCTGTTTTAAATTTATCGCTTTCCGGAAATAATAAAGCAGAATTAGTTGATTATCTAAATACCACAGTGCAAGTATTAGGCGAAGATGTTTTAGAGCGAAAAAATTTATTTGCCACTAAAACCATTCAGTTTATCGATAGTACTTTAGCTATTAAAACAGGTGAACTTTCAGCCGTACAAGGTGAATTAGAAGATTTTAGAAACAACTCAACCATTTCAGATTTAGGTACAGAAGGACAGGAAATAAATGCTAAATTAAATGCATTAGATTTAAGAAAAAGTGCTGTACAACAGGAATTGAATTACTACAATACATTAGAAGACTATCTAATAAGTAGGACTGATTATAGCAAAGTGCCAGCTCCTTCTGTCGCCGGAATAGGAGAAGCAAGTATAGTATCTAATGTAAGCAGAATCCTTTCTTTAGCAGAAGAACGCAATAAATATCAGTATTCATTTAAAGAAGGAGCACCTATTTTTGCAGATATTGACCGACAAATAAACGCAGTAAAGGCTGTATTATTAGAAAACATAACCTCTACAAAATCTTTAAAAAACAGAGAATTAAATACCATAAGTGCTGATATAGCAGGATTTGAAAGTGAAATAAGAAGGCTACCCAAAGAACAGCAACAACTTTTAGGTATTCAAAGGCGATTTGATTTAAGTGCACAGGCGTATAATCTCTTTCTTTCAAAACGCAGTGAAGCCGGTTTAGTGAAAGCAGCTAATGTAAGTGATGTATTAGTAATTGATCCGGCAAAAGATGTTGGAGGAGGACAAGTAGGACCAAACAATCAGCTAAATTACGTGTTGGCAGTAGTTTTTGGCCTTTTTATACCGTTTGTGTTTGTGTTTATAATGGTTTTCTTTGATAATAAAATTCATTCTGTTCAAGAAATACAAAGACTTTCTAAAATACCTATTTTAGGAGTAATAGGAAAAAGTAAAGACAAAAATAATTTAGCAATCTTTAATAGGCCTAAATCAGCCATATCAGAATCTTTTAGAGCGATTCGTTCCAGTTTACAATTTATGTACAAAAAGCGTGGCATTCAGGGCACAAAAACAGTTTTAATAACATCTTCAGTAAGTGGGGAAGGAAAAACCTTTTGCTCTATAAACATTGCATCTGTATTTGCATTAAGTGAAAAAAGAACCGTATTGATAGGTCTGGATTTAAGAAAACCTAAAATATTTGAAGATTTTAATATTCAAAACGCTGTGGGAATAGTAAATTATTTAATTGAAGATGCCTCTTTAAACGACATTATTCAAAAAACCAATTTTCCATATTTAGATGTTATTACTTCTGGACCAATACCACCAAATCCTTCTGAATTAATTCTAAGTGATAAAATGGAGGAATTGATGAAAGAGCTTTCTGAAATTTATGATTATATTGTATTAGATTCGCCTCCAATTGGTTTAGTTGCCGATTCCTTAGAACTTATAAAACACGCAGATGCTACAATTTATGTGGTGAGGCAAAATTATACCAAGAAAGGAATGTTTGCAGTTATTAACGATAAATACAAAACCGGTGAAGTAAAAAATATCAGCATTGTTTTAAATTATTTTCAAGAAAAATCAAAATACGGATATGGTTACGGATACGGTTATGGATACGGATATGGTTATGGAGGGTATGCAAATGGCTATCGTGAATCAGAAAGAAAAAAGGGATTTTTACAAAAAATATTCAAAAAAAAATAGACTGCTTTTTATGCTAACATCAAAGCAACAAATAGTAAAACGTGTGTTTGATGTTGTTTTTTCTTTTTTTATTTTATTGGTTTTAGGGATTCCTATATTACTTTTAATTGGTATAGCAAGGTTTAACACAAATATGTCGGGTTTGTTTAGCCAAAATAGAATAGGGAAAAACGGAAAACCATTTGCCATGTATAAAATAAGGACGCTAAAAGGAATAAATCACAAAAGTGTACAAGAAATTAAGGATTTTGAAACAGATTTCGGGCGTTGGCTTCGAAGAACAAAACTTGATGAACTACCACAATTTTTTAATGTTTTAAAAGGAGATATGAGTATCGTAGGCCCTAGACCTGATGTTGCAGGTTATGCCGATAATTTACAAGAAAAAGATAGAATTATTTTACGTATTCGACCCGGTATTACTGGACCCGCTACTATAAAATATAAAAATGAAGAAGAAGTGTTGCTGAAACAAAAAAAACCTCAAAAATTTAACGACACGATTATATGGCCGGATAAGGTTAACATCAATAAAGAATATATTGCCAATTGGTCTTTTACCAAGGATATAAAATATATTTGCGCATCACTAGTAAATTTCTAATGAAAGAATCCACAGAAAAAGACACTTGGCTTTATGAAATATCAGCAAAAAATAAGCTGGTTGATCTTAATTTTAAAGAAATATGGCGCTATCGAGACCTTTTAGTTTTATTTGTAAAAAGAGATATTGTTACAGTTTACAAACAAACCATTCTCGGACCATTATGGTTTTTTATTCAACCGTTGTTTACCTCAGTAATCTTTACGTTAGTTTTTAATAATATAGCAAACATTCAAACAGGAGTTGTACCTTCCTTTTTGTTTAATCTTACCGGAATTACCGCTTGGAATTATTTTACGGCATGTTTAACAGGTACTTCAAATACTTTTACCGCCAATCAAAGTATTTTTGGAAAAGTATATTTTCCAAGGGTAATAATGCCTTTGTCTGTTACTATTTCAAATCTTTTAAAATTTGGCATTCAACTACTTATTCTTATTGCATTTTATCTTTATTATCTATTTATAGGTGCTGAGATAAGGCCAAATGCTATTTTGTTATTATTTCCGGTTTATGTGTTAATCATGGCTCTTTTAGGACTGGGTTTAGGAATGATTATTTCTGCATTAACTACTAAATATCGCGATTTAAATATCTTAGTAGGCTTTGGAGTTACTTTGCTAATGTACATTTCAGCGGTGCCATACCCTTTATCAGAAATTAAAGATAACCAACCCAAATATGCATGGATTGTGGAGTACAATCCATTAACACAAATCATTGAAGGTTTTCGATTTATGATGTTGGATACCGGTATTTTTACTTGGTTTGGATTTTTATATACCTTAGCGTTTTCAATATTTATTTTTTTAATTGGGTTAATAATTTTTAATAATACAGAAAAGAATTTTATAGATACAGTCTAATTTTTTTATTTGAATGTAAAATTATAAAGAAAATGAATACCATATTAATTACAGGAGGAGCAGGTTTTATAGGATCACACGTGGTTCGACTTTTCGTTGAAAAATATCCTGATTATGCTATTTACAATCTGGATGCATTAACCTATGCCGGTAATTTAGAAAATTTGAAAGATGTTGAAAAGGCCTCTAATTACACTTTTTTAAAAGCAGATATTTGCGATGCAGAAACAATACAATCCCTTTTTAAAAAATATCGTTTTAATAAAGTAATCCATTTAGCCGCTGAATCGCATGTAGATAGGTCTATTACAGATCCTTTGGCGTTTTTAAAAACTAATGTTTTAGGTACTATAAATTTATTAAATGCAGCAAAGTCTATTTGGAAAAATGACTTTTCAAACAAACTTTTTTACCATGTAAGTACCGATGAAGTTTATGGAACTTTAGGGGAATCAGGACTTTTTACAGAAACTACTTCTTACAATCCAAATTCCCCTTATTCTGCTTCAAAAGCTAGCTCTGATCACTTTGTTAGAGCCTATGGTGAAACCTATGGATTGCCTTATATTATTTCAAATTGTTCCAATAATTATGGACCAAACCAATTTCCTGAAAAATTAATTCCACTTTTTATACATAATATCCTTCAAAACAAATCGCTTCCTGTTTATGGCAATGGAAATTATACACGTGATTGGTTATATGTTATTGACCACGCAATTGCTATAAATATTGTATTTCATAAAGGAAAAATATCAGAAACATATAACATAGGTGGATGCAATGAATGGAAAAATATTGATTTGGTAAAACTTTTGTGCAAGCTAATGGATGTAAAAATTAATAAGGCTGAAGGCTCTTCAGAAAGATTAATTACCTTTGTTAAAGATAGACCGGGACACGATTTGCGTTATGCTATAGATGCTACAAAAATCAGACATCAGTTAGGTTGGAAACCAAGAGTTACTTTTGAAACAGGACTTTCTAATACCATTGATTGGTATTTACAAAATAAGGAATGGTTAAATAATGTAACTTCAGGTAAATATCAAGAATACTACAAGAAACAGTATGCTACAAATTAATTCGTTATAAAAATACGTTAAAAATGAAAGGAATAATTTTAGCAGGAGGAGCAGGAACAAGATTACATCCTTTAACCCAGGTTGTTTCTAAACAATTATTGCCAATATATGATAAACCGATGATATATTATCCATTATCTGTTTTGCTATTATCCGGCATTAATGAAATATTAATTATTTCTACACCTTCCGATGTACCTAATTTTAAAAAACTTTTTGGGAACGGCTCACAATTGGGAATCTCTCTATCATATGCAGAGCAACCCTCACCTGATGGATTAGCTCAAGCCTTTCTTATTGGTGAAACATTTATAGGTGCTGACGATGTTTGTCTAATTTTGGGTGATAATATTTTTTATGGAGCGGGATTTCAAAAATTATTACAAGAAGCAATAGTTGCTGTTGAAAAGGAGCAAAAAGCAACTATTTTTGGTTACTATGTGGATGATCCGGAGCGTTATGGAGTAGCAGCTTTTGATGTATTTGGCAATGTGCTTAGTATTGAAGAAAAACCATTACAACCAAAAAGTAATTATGCCGTGGTGGGTCTTTACTTTTATCCAAATTCGGTAATAGAAATAGCTAAAAAAGTACAACCCTCAAAAAGAGGGGAGTTAGAAATAACTAGTGTTAATTCAGCCTTTCTGGAACAAAAAAACTTAAAAATGCAAATTATGAGTCGCGGTTATGCTTGGCTAGATACTGGAACCCATGAGGCCCTTACAGAAGCAACTGAATTTGTAAAAACCATAGAAAAACGTACCGGATTAAAAATAGGATGTATAGAAGAAGTAGCTTATCGTAAAGGATTTATTGATAAAAAACAACTACTAGAGCTGGCTGAGCCTCTCAAAAAAAGTAGTTATGGACAATATTTACTTCATAAAGTTTAGAAAAATGCATTCCTTAAAAAGGGTATTCCAAAAAGCCATGTTAAACCTTTTTTAAAAAGTAGCACAAACACAAACTATGTTGTAAATTCGTTGCAAATACGGTTTTCGATGAAAGTTTTAATTACTGGTGCAACTGGGCTTATAGGAAAAGAATTAATTAAACTCTGTCATCAAAACGAAATTAAGGTTAATTATTTAACCACTTCACAGCATAAAATAAAACACAAACCAAATTATCGTGGCTATTTTTGGAATCCCAAACAAGGCGAAATAGATGCTTTGTGCCTAATGGGTGTTGATGCCATTATCCATCTAGCAGGAGCATCTATTGCTAGTAAATGGACACCTGATTATAAAGAAGAAATCATTGAAAGCAGAGTTTTAAGTGCTAATCTTTTATTTAATACCCTTCATAAACACGAAAATCAAGTAAAACAATTTATATCCTCAAGTGGAATTAATATATACCCAAACTCTTTCGATAAAATTTATACAGAAAAATCACTTGAAGTGGATAATACCTTTTTAGGAGATGTAATATTAAATTGGGAAGAAATAGCAGATAAATTTGCCATAGAGCACATGAAAGTGGCTAAAATTAGAACAGGAGTTGTTTTAGATGCACAAGAAGGTGCGTTACCAAAACTAATACAGCCTATAAAACTAGGATTTGGAGCACCCCTAGGATGTGGAAAACAATGGCAGTCTTGGATTCATATTAAAGATATTGCAGCACTGTATCTCTTTGTTTTGCAAAATAATTTAGAAGGCGTTTTCAATGCGGTTTCTCCAAATCCGGTTACAAATAAAGAGCTAACAGTAGCTATAGCTAAAAAACTTAAAAAACCGCTATGGTTGCCCAATGTTCCTGCATTTATTTTAAAAGCCATACTTGGAGAAATGGCAGTTTTAGTAGTATCCGGTCAAAAAGTAAGTTCAAAAAAAATAGAGAATCTAGGGTTTAAATTTCTTTATCCAACGATTGAAGTAGCATTAGAAGATTTACTTTAATAAAAAAAAAGCCCATTTTCTGAACATCCTTTTTTTAAATTAAAAACAGAATTTAATTATGCTTTATTTGCTTCAATAGAAACGGTAATTTCCATATCGTCACTAATAAATTTATCTCCTAAATTATCAAAAACACTTTTTGAACCAAAATTTATTCCCCATAGTGTTCGGTTAAGAGTAAAAGATTCACTTTGCAACAGCATTTTATCTTCTTCAAAAGACACATTTACAGGAAATTCGATGTTTTTTGTCACCTCTTTTAATGTTAAGTTTCCTTGTAACCAAGTTTTTCCATTTTCTATTTTTACTCCGGTAACTTCAAAAATACCTTCTGGATATTTGTTTGTGTCAAAAAAGTCACCTTCTTTACCCGAAACAGTGCCCATTAAATGTCCTTCAAGATTTTCTTTTCCATTACCCGGTTCAAGGTCAGTTACGGATATACTTTTCATATTAATGATAAAATCTCCACTCTCGATGGAGTTGTCTAAAGATGTAGTAAAAGAACCTGAAGCAATTTTGATAGTTCCTGTATGGGTTTTTGTTGGTTTCCGTCCACTCCATTCAATGGTTGATGCATTGGTGTCAACAAGGTAAACTACAGCAGTTTCTGATGCGGTTAAAGCATCCTGGGCATCTTGAGTCTTGGTTTGTTGTTTATCGTTTTTGCAAGATACTGCAGTGACTACAAATATTGTTGCTAAAAAAAAGTAAAATACATTATTTTTCATCGGCAAGGGTTTGAAAATTTTTTTCATACGTAAAAATACTAGCTCACTTTTTAAAGTGTCTTAAAATTATATTAAATATTTTTCAATGACATTTTGACACTTAAAAGTTATTGGCAGCACTTTTGTATAGTAAAAGATTAAATTTGAAAATGTAACTACCAATGAGTAAGAAGAATAATCAAAAAGTAACTGAAGGAACAAAAATAGAGGATAAGAACATAACTGCTGCTGAAAATAATACGGTTGTTGAAGAGGTATTGACTGAAGAAAAAATTTCTGCTGAAGAAGAATTAGTAAAGGAAAAAGAACGGTTTTTACGTCTTTTTGCAGAATTTGAAAACTATAAAAAACGTACTAATAAGGAACGTATAGAACTTTTCAAAACAGCAGGACAAGAAGTTATTCACTCCTTATTGCCCGTTTTAGATGATTTTGATCGTGCTCTTGTTCAATTAGAAAAAGAAGGAAACGACCCCCTCTTTCAAGGGGTTCAGTTAATTCACAATAAACTAAAAGAAACATTAAAAAGCAAAGGATTGCATACCGTAGAAGTACAACAAGGTGAAACTTTTAATGCAGACAATCATGAAGCCATCACACAAATACCTGCTCCATCCGAAGATTTAAAAGGAAAAATTATCGATGTTGTTGAAAAAGGATACCAAATAGGGGATAAAGTTTTGCGCTATCCAAAAGTAATTATAGGACAATAATTTTAAAAAAAAATAGAGCTACCACACCATTAGATTAAAATTTCATGAAAGAAGATTATTACGACATATTAGGCATTCACAAAAATGCTACAGCTGCAGAAATAAAAAAAGCATATCGAAAAAAAGCCATTGAACACCATCCTGATAAAAATCCGGGTGATTCAAAAGCCGAAGCAATGTTTAAAAAAGCTGCAGAGGCTTATGAAGTTCTAAGTGATCCAAACAAAAGAGCACGCTACGACCAATATGGTCATCAAGCATTTGATGGTAGCGGAGGTTTTAGTGGTGGTGGCATGAACATGGAAGATATTTTTAGTCAGTTTGGAGATATTTTTGGCGGTGGAGGCGGTTTTTCCGGTTTTAGTGGCTTTGGAGGAGGTGGCGGGCAACGCCGAATGAAAGGAAGCAACCTTCGCATTCGCGTATCGCTAACACTGGAAGAAGTAGCAAATGGCGTTGAAAAGAAAATAAAAGTAAAACGAAAAAAACAAGCACAAGGTACTACCTATAAAACTTGTACCACTTGTCACGGTAGTGGTCAAATAATGCGAATTACCAATACTATTTTAGGAAGAATGCAAACATCATCACCTTGTAGTACTTGTGGAGGTACAGGGCAAATTATTGACAAAAAGCCTGCAAATGCAGATGTTGATGGCATGTTGCTTACCGAGGAAACAGTTTCCATAAAAATACCTGCCGGAGTGGTTGATGGCATGCAGCTTAAAGTAACGGGTAAAGGAAATGAAGCACCAGGAAATGGCATTCCAGGAGATCTTTTAGTTGCTATTGAAGAAAAACCACATGAAACATTACAGCGAGAAGGCGATAATTTGCATTTCGATTTATATATAAGTTTTTCAGAAGCTGCTCTTGGTGCTTCTAAAGAAATTGATACGGTTAGTGGTAAAGTGCGAATAAAAATAGAAGAAGGTGTGCAAAGCGGTAAAATATTACGATTAAGAAATAAAGGAATACCAAGTATTAATGGCTATGGAACAGGTGATTTGCTCGTTCATGTGAATGTTTGGACCCCCAAAACCCTTACTAAAGAACAAAAAGAGTTCTTCGAAAAAATGGCTAGTGATGTTAACTTTCAACCTAAACCACAATTAGAGGATAAATCATTTTTTGAAAAAGTAAAAGATATGTTTTCCTAAGCTTATTTATATTAAAATTTTATTGTTATATTTGTTAAGTTAGTTCTTAACTAACCAATTTTCTTTTTCATAGCAATTTTTTTTCCCATCCTTAATTTTCTTTATTCTAAGGGTGGGTTTTGCTTTTGTAAAAATGAAGAAATAAATCATATAGCTGTAACATATCAAAAGCTTTTTATTCTAATAACAAATGTTTAAACACATAAAATTTTATGGAAAATTTATTAGTAGCAGAGAATGTTTATAAAAATTTTGGAAAATTCACTGCATTAAATGATATTTCCATTTCCGTTCCAAAAGGAAGTATATTTGGTCTTCTAGGACCTAATGGAGCAGGTAAAACTACTTTTATTCGCATTATAAATCAAATAATGATGCCAGATTCGGGAAAGCTTTATTTAGATGGGGAACCTCTACAAGCGCACCATATTCAGAATATTGGTTATCTTCCTGAGGAACGCGGTCTTTATAAATCAATGAAAGTTGGCGAACAAGCTCTTTACCTTGCACAACTAAAAGGACTTTCAAAAACGCAAGCTAAAGAACGTTTAAAATACTGGTTTGAAAGATTAGACATTGGTAATTGGTGGGATAAAAAAATAGAAGAACTTTCCAAAGGAATGGCACAAAAAGTGCAATTTATAGTTACCGTTTTACACGAGCCTAAATTGCTGATTTTTGACGAACCCTTTAGTGGTTTTGACCCAGTAAATGCAAACTTAATAAAAGATGAAATCCTTCAATTGAGAGATAACGGAGCAACCATTATTTTTTCAACCCACAGAATGGAATCGGTGGAAGAACTTTGTGATCATATTGCTTTAATTCATAATGCCAACAAACTATTAGACGGCAAGTTGAATGATATTAAACTTTCCTACAAATCAAACACCTACGAAGTAGGTTTAATTTGTAGTAACCAAAAGCAATTGAAAAATGATTTAAGAGATAGATTTGTCCTTTCTGATGCAAATTTTAAAACCATAGGAGATGAGCTGAAAGTAAATATTAAAATAGAAGCTAACCAATCACCAAACGATTTAATTAGCTATTTAACCACAAAAGGGCAAATGAATCACTTTGTAGAAGTGATACCCAGTGTTAATGATATCTTTATTCAAACGGTAGCAAAAAAGTAACATGAGAAATTTAAAATTAATAATTAAAAGAGAATACAACGCTAGAGTGCGGAATAAATCATTTATCATAATGACGATTTTGAGCCCTGTTATTTTGGTTGGGATGGTTTTTTTAGTTGTTTATTTGAGCAGTTTAAATAACGAAGAAGTAAGGAACATAGCTGTTTTAGATCAAAGTGAATTATTACAAGATGCATTAGAAGATTCAGAAAATTTAAAATTTATTTTTCTTGATGGTATGGATTTAGAAAATGCAAAAATTATCAGTTTAGAAAGTAAGTATCACGGATTGCTTTACATTCCTCATACCGATTCTCTTACTGCCTTAGATCAAAATTTGCAATTTTTTGTGGAAGGTTCTCCCAATATTTCAGCAATTCAATATATTGAAAAGAGCTTGAATTCAAAACTTACCAACCTCAAATTAGAACAAGATGGCGTAGATTTAATGCAAATTGAAGCATCAAAATCAAACGTTGATATACACATTGAAAATTATAAAGGAGAACAAACCTCTAAAATGTCTAGTTGGATAAAAGCTATATTTGGAGGAGCTGCAGGATATTTATTGATGATGTTTATTATTATTTATGGCAATATGGTAATGCGAAGCGTTATTGAAGAAAAAACCAATCGCATTATTGAAATCATTATTTCCTCAGTAAAACCCTATCATTTAATGATGGGAAAAATTATTGGCACCTCGCTTGCAGGAATTACACAATTTTTAATTTGGGTAGTCTTAGGCGGAATTCTATTATTTGTCGCCACTTCGGTATTCGGGCTACAGATAGAAAACTCTTCCGTTGCAAATCAAGAAATGATAGATCAAGTGAATAATAGTGGTTTACAAACGGTAATTAATGATATTTTACGATTGCCAATGACTACTTTAATCATTTCATTTTTATTCTTTTTTATAGGCGGATATTTTCTTTATAGTTCCTTTTATGCAGCAATAGGAGCTGCAGTTGATAATGAAACGGATACCCAACAATTCATGTTTCCTATCATAATTCCTTTAATGTTAGCTATTTATGTTGGATTTTTTGCGGTAATTGAAAATCCGCATGGCACAGTGGCAGTGGTATTTTCATACATTCCTCTCACCTCACCAATTGTAATGCTGATGCGTATTCCCTTTGGTGTGCCTTGGTGGGAAATTTTAATTTCTTTGTTATTATTGTTTGCTACATTTGCCTTGGTAGTTTGGTTTGCTGCAAAAATATACCGTGTGGGCATTTTGATGTATGGTAAAAAACCAACTTATAAAGAATTATATAAATGGCTTAAATATTAAATAAATGCAAGAAAATATTGAAGCAGTTAAAGAAGTAATTGCAGAGGATATTTGGGGCTCAATCAAGCACTTCCTCCATTTAGAAATTATTAACGTAGGAGCTGATGATTCAAAAATTGTAATTACTGTTGGGTTATTACTTCTTGTTTTTGTTTCCTTTTATATTGCAAGCTTGGTGCTTAAACTGATAAGATTAGTAGTTTCAAGAAAGCTGCCTAGTAACGATCAGCTTAAATTTTTAAGCATCTTTACTTTTATAAAATACATTGTTTACATCCTAATTTTTATTGGTGTTTTAAGTGCTTCAGGAGTAAATATAACTTTACTTCTTACAGCTTCTGCAGCTTTGTTTGTAGGTCTTGGCCTTGCTCTTAAAGAAATATTTCAAGACATTATAGGAGGCCTTTATATAATTCTAGATAAATCACTTTTAGTTGGAGATATCATAGAAATTAATGGAAAAGTAGGACGGGTTTTTGAAATAAAACTTCGAACCACGAGAGCATTAACAAGAGATGATAAAGTTGTCATAATACCAAATCATAATTTTATTACAGAAACCATTTTAAATTATACACAAAATCATAGGGCTACACGAGAGTTTGTTAAAGTTAGCGTTGCCTATGGTACGGATGTTCAAAAAGTAAAAGCAATATTAGAAAATTGTGCAAAATCCCAAAACCAAGTTTTAAAAAAACCAAGCCCAATCGTGTTTTTTGAAGATTTTGGCGATTCAGGATTGGTGTTTTCACTTAATTTCTTTATTTCAGATAGTTTTATCGATCCTAAAATAAAAAGCGACTTACGTTTTAAAATCGAAGCTGAATTTAGAAAACAAAATATTACCATTCCTTTTCCTCAAAGAGATTTGCATATATATCCAAAAAATAGTGATTAATGTTTTTTTTTCAAAAATGAAAAGAAGTAAATCTTTCATTTTAAAACCTTATTTTTATAATAAATTAAACAGGATGCCCAAAATATTACTAATAGAAGATGAAGCTGCTATTCGCAGAGTACTAAAAAAAATACTTTCTGAAGAAAATAATACGTATGAAGTTTTTGAAGCAGAAGATGGCTTAGAAGGAATGGAATTCATAAAAAATGAAGATTTTGATCTTATTCTTTGCGATATAAAAATGCCGAAAATGGATGGTGTGGAGGTATTAATCGCCACAAAAAAAATAAAACCCGAAATACCAATGGTGATGATTTCCGGACACGGCGATTTAGATGTAGCGGTTAACACAATGCGTTTAGGTGCTTTCGACTATATTTCAAAACCACCGGATTTAAACCGATTATTGAATACCGTTCGCATTGCTTTAGATAGGAAAGAATTAGTGGTAGAAAACAAAAGACTTAAAAGTAAAGTAAGTAAGAATTTTGAAATGATAGGCGAGTCGCAACCTATTATAAAAATAAAAGAAATTATTGAAAAAGTTGCACCCACTGAAGCCAGAGTATTAATAACAGGACCAAATGGCACAGGCAAAGAACTTGTAGCACATTGGATTCACGAAAAAAGTGAACGCGCTTCCGGTCCAATGATAGAAGTCAATTGCGCCGCTATTCCATCAGAATTGATAGAAAGTGAACTCTTTGGCCATGTAAAAGGAGCTTTTACCTCTGCTATCAAAGACCGAGCAGGAAAATTTGAAGCTGCTAACGGTGGCACTCTTTTTCTAGATGAAATAGGCGATATGAGTCTTTCGGTTCAAGCCAAAGTACTTCGTGCACTGCAAGAAGGAAGAGTACAACGGGTTGGCAACGATAAAGATATTAAAGTAGATGTTAGAGTGGTTGCTGCTACAAATAAAAATCTACAGGAAGAAATAAAAAACAAACGTTTTCGCGAAGATTTATACCATCGGTTGGCGGTTATTTTAATTCAAGTGCCTTCTTTAAATGAACGTAGAGAGGACATCCCTTTGCTAGTTGAATTTTTTACCGAAAAAATTGCATTGGAACAAGGCACTACCAAAAAAGAATTTTCTAAAAAAGCTATAAAACTCCTTCAAGAATACGATTGGACAGGTAATGTGAGAGAATTACGCAATGTAATTGAAAGACTAATTATTTTAGGGGGAAAAGAAATAAGTGAGCAAGATGTTAAACTTTTTGCAAGTAAATAATTTTAAAAATAAATTTTTTGGGTGTTTCTTCTTTTGTTTGCTCTCCTTTTTTTCAAACAGGAGTTACGGACAACAAGATGCTTTTGATTTTGGTATTGGACCCTTTATTAGCGTAGGTCTGCAACAAGAATGGGCCGTGCAACTTCGAGCAGGGTATCATACATTTCATAAATTCTATTATCTTGCGGAATACAGTTCTTATTTCCGAAGAAACCAAGGTAATAACGAGCAATTTAGTGAAATAGGCGTATCTGTAAACTACCCGATGTTTACACTTCTAGGCATAAAGGTGTTTGGTGGAATAGGCTATATACTTTATTTAGAACCCATAAATAAAAGTGGTTCAGATACAACCACATTTTTTATTAGTAGCGGCGATATAAACCACGGCTTGCAACTCAAATTTAACGGGCGATTGCCACTTAGTGAACATGTATCGCTTTTTACAGAATTTAATTTTAAAAGTTTCGGTAAACGCTTTGATACTTTTGGATTCGGACTCCTTTACAGTATCGAGTTTATGTAAAACCTTCTCTTAAGTTTCCATACAATAGAAAGAGCTACAAGTTTTTTACTATCTTTAAATATTATATTTAATAAGAGTAAACTTATGAAGAATACAAAACCGGAGGATTTCAGAATTACGCAACCCATAAAAATAAAGGACCTTCAAACTAATTTACATTTAGATGCCTCTAAAGAGGAAATAGAAAAGGAATTAAGTATGGTTTCTAAAAAATTAGGCGATTTGCAAAACACGCTTTATGCCCATGGAAAATATGGCGTTTTAGTCTGTTTTCAAGGAATGGATACCGCAGGAAAAGATAGTTTGATTCGTGAAGTGTTTAAAGAGTTCAACGTTCGCGGTGTAGTTTGTCATAGCTTTAAAACACCTACTGCATTAGAATTACGACACAATTATTTATGGCGCCATTATGTGGCATTGCCCGAACGAGGAAAATATTCGGTTTTTAATAGAACTCATTATGAAAATGTTCTCGTAACAAGAGTTCATCCGGAGTACCTTTTATATGAAAATATTCCAGGAATTGAAAATATTGATGATGTAAATGAAGCTTTTTGGAACAAACGTTTTCAACAAATCAACGATTTTGAAAAAACAATAGCCGATAATGGTACTATTATTTTTAAATTCTTTTTAAATCTTTCTAAAGAGGAACAAAAAAACAGACTTTTACGTCGGTTGGATAAGAAAAGTAAAAACTGGAAATTTTCACCGGGAGATTTAAAAGAGCGAAAACTTTGGGATAGCTATATGAAAAACTATGAAGATGCTATCAATAAAACATCTTTCAACCACGCTCCTTGGTATAACATTCCGGCAGACGATAAGCCCACAGCACGCTATTTAGTAACAAAAACACTGCTTGAAGTGATGCAAACCTATACTGATATTCAAGAACCTGAATTAGCAGAGGAGTTAAAATTGCAAATACCCAGTTATATTGAGCAATTAAATAAAGAATAAGGGTATTTCTTTAGAATTATTTTTAACACTTCAATAAGGATAAAGTTTCTCTTCGTTTAAAATATTAATACTACTTTTATTTTTTAAATAATATATTTTCTTGTCTTATGAAAAACCTATTTATTTTTTTATTTCTAATTTTTATTACAAGCCCTATTTTTTCACAAAATGAAAGTCAGCAAGATTCAATAATGCTGCGTAAAATTTTTAACGAAGCCTTACTTAACGGAAAAAGTTATGACTGGCTAGAACAACTTTCTAATACCATAGGAGGTCGTTTATCCGGCTCTTTAGAAGCAGAAAGAGCAATTAACTTTACCAAAGAAGAATTAGAAAAACTAGGTTTAGACAAAGTGTGGCTGCAACCGGTAATGGTTCCAAAATGGGTAAGAGGAGTGCCTGAATATGCCTATATTGAAACCACAACAGGAATTACCTCTGTTACAAATATTTGTGCTTTAGGAGGTTCTGCTCCAACTCCTATTGGTGGTTTAAAAGCGGAAGTAATTGAAGTTCAAGGAATTGAAGACTTGGCGAAATTCGGAAAAAGCAATATTCAAGGAAAAATTGTTTTCTATAATCGACCCATGGATCCAACAAAAATTCAAACTTTTGAAGCGTATGGCGGTTGTGTAGATCAACGATATTCCGGCGCTATGGAGGCCTCAAAATATGGTGCAGTAGGAGTAGTAGTGCGCTCCATGAGTTTAAAAATTGATGATGAACCACATACCGGAACTATGACCTATGGCGATTTACCATTAGACCAACGAATACCAGCTGCAGCAATTAGTACACAAGGAGCAAACTACCTGAGTAGCATGTTAAAACTTCAACCAAAAACCCAATTTTATTTCAATCAAACTTGTATTGCTTATCCGGATGTAGAATCGTTTAATGTAATAGGTGAAATAACCGGAAAAAAATATCCAAATTCCTATATCGTGGTAGGCGGACATTTAGACTCGTGGGATTTAGGTGATGGCTCACACGATGACGGTGCAGGATGTGTACAGTCTATGGAAGTCTTGCGGTTGTTTAAAAACCTTGAGTACAAACCAAAACATTCTATTCGTGTGGTGCTGTTTATGAATGAAGAAAACGGTTTACGAGGGGCAAAAAAATATGCTGAAGTGGCTGATAGAAATAAAGAAAAACACATTTTTGCATTAGAAAGTGATGCCGGAGGGTTTAGCCCTCGAGGATTTTCTTTTGATTGTTCTACAGAAGACTTAAAACAAATTGTAAACTGGAAGCCATTGTTTGAATCTTATTTAGTTCACTTATTTACCCAAGGAGGAAGCGGTGCAGATGTTTCACCTTTGAAAAAAAAGGGCAATGTTATGGCAGGATTGAGACCCGATTCACAACGCTATTTTGATTACCACCACGCACATACCGATACTTTTGATAAAATAAATAAAAGAGAGTTAGAATTGGGAGGAGCTGCCATGGCAAGTTTGATTTATTTGTATGATACGTATGGCACAGTGAATGATGCTGTGAAATAGGAAAAAAGAAAACTTAAAGAAGCATTTTTTAAAATTTTATTTTACCTTTAAAAAATGCTTTTGTTTAATAACATATTTTTAAAACCGAAAGCTATAATGAAAAATATTTTCATTATAGCTTTTTGTTGTTTAAGCAATTTTTTATTTGCTCAAAACTTATTGGAAAGCAGAAAATCAAGCAATTATACTTATTTATTTAAAATTTCTGATAAGGAAGCAGAAAAAATATATACCTCAAATAAGGTTGAAATTGATGAAAGTTATTTTCATACTGTAATTGATTCTTTTCCAACTTTTGCAAATTTTGATGAAAAATTAGACCCCGGACATTATTTAAAAACTTATTCAGACAAGAATATTCAAAAAGTTGAAATAACAACTGTTCAAAACATGGATGTTTTCCTATTGAATAATTATCAAGATTTAGTCATTCAGCTTTATGATTTAAATGGAAAAATTATCAAAGATGCCGAGGTAAAAGTTAAAAACAGGTCAATTAAATACAATAATGAAGTTGAGGCCTATTTTCATAGAAAATCCAATAAAAAAGGATTATTACAAGTAACTTATGATGGAACCACAGCATTTTATTATTTAGATAGAAATTATAATAATTCATCTTTTAAAAGGATCTCAAGAAAAGTAGTTTACGGAATCCCATTAAGATATGTTTGGACTCCTATAGAGTTTGCAGCAAAGGTGCCATTTGATGCAGTTAAGTCAATTTCTGATGGATGGTCACAGGGTACAATAAGAAGAGCAGAAGAATTTTTTGTAAAGACTTATGAAAAAGTGGCATGTATTTTTGATGATTATTATTGTAATAATTATAACAGAAGCTATGATGTTAAATTCTTAGGTTATTTAGTTTTTAATAAACCTAAATATAAACCCAATGATACCGTAAAATTTAAAAGTTTTTTAGTAACTAAAAAAGGAAAACTACTTAGTAAACCGCTTACAGTCTTTCTTCAAGGCAATGCGCAAAAGAATAAGTTGGTTCAACTAAACCCTTATGATAAAGGAGGATATGAATTTAGTTTTTTTCTACATGACTCTTTAAAACTCAGACTCGACACTGATTATACAATTTTTCTTGAGGATGCCAAAGAAAATAATGTGATGTCAGGAAATTTTAGATATGAAGACTATGAATTGGCCAAAAACAATCTGCAATTAAGGCTTGCTCAAAAAGACCACTATAACAACAAACCATTTGAAATTTATATAAAAGGAACAGATGAAAATGATTTGGTACTTCAGGATGCAAGAGTCCAGGTTTTAATGCGATTAAAAATAGCTTTGAAATATTGTGAAGACAAATTATTTATCCCAGATACCCTTGGTTTTATCGAAAAAAAATTAGAACCAATTTCAGAAACAAAAATTGACATTTCAGATTCTTTATTTCCCCCTGCAAATTTTGAATATGAACTTGTTGTAAAGCTTTTGACATCTGACAACGAACTGATTTCAAAAACTGAAAATGTTTTATACTACCACTTAAGCGAAAAACTGGACGCTGAATTAATCAAGGACTCTATTAAGTTTGTATACAGAAAAAATGGGTTATCAGCAAACAAAAATATTCAGGTTTACGGCAATGATAATTTTCAGAATAAAACCTTGATTTTTGAAGGAGAGTCACCTTTACAACTCAAACTAATTCCCTTTTACTCTTCTTATATAGCACAATCGGATGATTTGGAAATGGAATACAATGTTTCTGACAAACCTTCTTTAATTCAGGTTACCGCTTCAAGAACAACAGATTCAATAAAATTAGAAATTTATAATCCCCGAAACCTGTTTTTTAACTACAACACCTATTTGAAAAACAAATTGATTTCAACGGGTTATTCAAACGAACTGAAAATTTCTAAATCTCTTAATTCGCTTCAAAACTATCAGGTTTCCATTCAATACATCTGGGGAGGAGAAGTTAAAAATGAAGATTTAACCATACCATTAAATGATAAAAGCCTGAATATTGAGGTAAACCAGCCAACTTTAGTCTATCCCGGTCAGAATTCTAAAATTGAATTGAAAGTAACAGATTATGAGGGAAATCCTGTTGAGGAAGTTGACCTTACAGCATATTCAATGACCAAAAAGTTTAATTACAATCCACCCACATTGCCGTATTTAGGCAAAAACAGAAAAAACCGTAACATCATAAATACATTTAGTTTAAACAGAAAAAAACTAAATTCACCAGAGGAGAGCCTAATAAATTTTGAGTACTGGAATACTCTGGCTGGTATAGATTCCATTGAATATTATAAATTTTTATATCCGAACAACGAAATTTATCAATTTTCCTATACCCCAAAAGATTCCATCACACAATTTGCACCCTTTGTATTTGCCAATGGCGAAATGTTGCCCATACACGTGATTTATGTGGATAACAAACCAGTATATTTTAGTTGGTCAACAAATGAACAACCTTATTCTTTCCATGTGAGCAGTGGTTATCATCAGGTTAAACTCAGGACAACAAAAAAAATAATCACTATTGACAGTTTGTTTTTCCCTGAAAATAAAAAACTCATTCTTAGTATAGATGAATCTATTTCAAAAAAAGGAATTGAAATCAAGGAAGTAAAAAAGGAATTGAGTGAGCAGGAGCAAAGGACACTTTATAACTATGTTTTTCCGTACCGTAATAATTTTAATAACAAGTTTGCATACATTAAAAATGGCAGAAATATTCAACTTTTGTCCCCCAATTTTAGACACATCTCCAACCTTCTGGCAGGACCCGTTTCCGGAACAATTGTTTTTAGAACGCTAGACGAAACTACAAAGGTATTTAGTCATGAACCTTATTTTGAATATGATTTTCAACCGGATTTGTTAAAAATGCGAACTTTTGGCAAGCCAAAATTCCCTAGTTACTTAGGCAAGTACAACAAAAATAACGATTTAGATGATTTGGTGCTAACACCTGAAAAAATAAATGAGTTATATCAAAATTCCATTCAATCATCAAGAACTACTAATAACTATTTTCCCAATCCAGATAAAACTACATCAGGTTTTGGCAGGTTGTTGATAGAAATTGAAGACGAAGAAAATTTAAAGGAACTTCCTATAAATATTCTTATTTTCAGTAATGACGACCCGGAATTTGTTAGGGTCTATCCTGGAAATTCCCGTTTGATTCATCAATTAAGTGAGGCTAATTACAGACTGGTTTTCTTTTATGCTGATAAAAAGTACCATGCTGTGGACTCCTTAGACATACTATCTGATGGCTTGAATTTTTTACGGGTTAAAAAACCTGATGAATTACTGTCAGATGGTTTTAGTTCAGCCATTGATGAAATTATCAAAAATGCTGTAATAACAGAAAAGATTGACGATAAAAGTAATAAACTGGATTTAAACCGAATCAATATAGCGCATCAACAACAGTATTTTTATGGTGAAAGTACAATAAGAGTTGAAGGAATTGTTACTGATGCTACAGGTTTACCATTCCCTGGAGTTAATATTGTTGTTAGAGGAACTTCTTTTGGCACACAAACTGATTTTGATGGTAATTATTCTATACTTCTCAATGCAGGTGACGTATTGGTTTTTAGTTTTATTGGTTTTGAAACTCAAGAAGTACTTCCAACAAAAAATATATTAGATATTCAAATGGAAGGAGCAGGAGAAGAACTTTCTGAAGTTGTTGTAACAGGGTATTCCGTTTCAAGTGAGAAAAGAGTATTAGGTTATGCGATTTCAAATCTAACAAATGAAGTTTTTTTAAATAATGAATTAGAAGGTAAATTGGCAGGATTTGCAGTAGGACTTGTTAGCAACTCCGCTACTCAACTTTCAATTAGGGGATACAACTCTCTTTCAAGTGATAGCCAACCGCTTTATATCGTCAATGGACAAGTTTATACAGGTGATTTTGCACAATTAAATATTGACCAAATCATTTCTTTAAATGTACTTAAAGGAACAGCAGCAACCGAATTGTATGGTTCCATGGGTATCAATGGTGTAATCATTATTGAATTAAACGATATACTTTTATCAACTTTACAAGACAAAGCAGCAGATTTTGATGATACATTTTATGAAAGTGCACTATCAGCCGGTTCATTAAGACAAAATTTTTCTGATTATGCCTTTTGGCAACCTAAGCTCAAAACAGATAAAGAAGGTAAAGCAAGCTTTGAAACAACCTTTCCTGATGATATAACAAATTGGGAAACGTTCTATTTAGCAATGAATGGCAACAAACAAACCGGGCAGGTTAGAAAGTCGATAAAATCTTATAAACCATTGATGGCGCAATTGGCCATACCAAGATTTTTAGTAGAAAACGATACCACTTATGCCATTGGAAAAACGCTTAATTACACACCGGTAGAACAGGAAGTAACCATTACCTATGAAGTAAATGACGTAGTTCAGTTTTCAAAAAAGGAGCATTTTGAAAATGCTATAATCGATACATTATTGATTACTGCAAAAGACTCCATTTCAGTAAAATACATCATTGAAAAAGAAGATGGTTATTTTGACGGTGAAATGCGGAAAATTCCGGTATATCCAAAAGGCCTTTATAAAACGTATGGTAATTTTTATGTTTTGGAAAAGAATGAAACAATCGATTTATCATTCAATCCTGAATATGGAAAAGTAAACCTTTATGCAAGGGCAGATGTTTTGCAAGTTCTTGATGAAGAAATCAATCATGTAATCAAGTATAGATATTTGTGTAATGAACAAGTGGCATCAAAACTCAAAATGCTTTTGATGCAGAAAAAATTGGCAGACTATCAAAACATCCCTTTTAAAAACAAAAAAGATATAGATAAACTGATTTCTCTATTATTAAAAAATCAGAAAAATTCAGGAGTATGGGGTTGGTGGAGAGATTCAAAAAATAATTATTGGATTAGCCTTCATGTGTTAGAAGCACTTGCTTGGGCGAAAAAGGATGGTTATTCATTTGTTTTAAACATTACTTCAACTACTCAGGATATGATTAGGCGTTTAGAAAATTCTTCAAATTTTGATGAAACTTACAGAATTTTAAAAGCTTTAAAACTTCTGGATGCAAAAGTTGATTATAAAAATTATATAGAAAAGTTAGAAGAAAAAGAAAAAATTAATTTCAATGAGCGTTTAAAACTTACAGAACTTCAACAAATTCAACGGATGAATTATCAACTGGATTCAATTATTAAAAACAAGCGCACAACACTTTTCGGAAATGTTTATTTTTCAGGCGAAAAAAACATCTCAAATCTTTTGAATAATAACATTCAAAATACAATCTTGGCTTACAAAATTTTAAAGGCTGACACCCTTGATTTTAATGCTGAGCTTTCAAAAATGAGAGACTACTTTTTTGAAAACAGAAATACTGGATATTGGAGAAATACATTTGAATCGGCTCAAATTATGGAAACAATAATCGATGATTTTATTCAAAGAGATTCTAAACCAGAAACACCAAAACTGATTCTTGAAGGCGACATAACAAGTGTTATTGAAACTTTCCCATTTGAAATGATTGTTGAACCCAATCAGAATATATCAGTTTTTAAAACTGGGGATTTTCCCATTTACTTCACAAGTTATCAATCTTTTTGGGAAAGTAACCCCTCAGAAAACAAAGGAGAATTTGAAATAAGTACTCAATTTGGGACAAACAATCGTTCGGTATTAAAAGGAGGACAGGAAGTGACACTTTTGGTCAAGGTAAAAATCGAGAAAGATGCAGAATATGTAATGATTAATGTACCCATTCCAGGAGGATGCTCTTATGGAGACAATCGCAATAAAAGCAGGTATGAATCTCACAGAGAAAATTTTAAAAATGAAACAACAATCTTTTGTGAAAGCCTTCCTGCTGGAGAGCATACTTTTGAAATAAAATTAATCCCAAGATATTCAGGAAATTATACTCTTAATCCCGCAAAAATTGAATTAATGTATTTTCCCACATTTAATGCAAACAATACACTTGAAAAAATAAAAATAGAGTAAATTCGAAATTTTATTTCTTCCTAAAAGGAAAAACCACCTGCTTGCCAAAATCTTGCGGGAAATCATCATCGCCTTCAAAGCCAATGATAATATCTCTGCCGTCTCTGGGCACATAAGCGGTTTTAAAAAGGTAATCCCAAATGCTTAAGGTTAATCCGTAGTTCATTCCGTAAGGATGTTCTTTGGGAAGATCTTTGGCGTGATGCCAAATATGCATTTTTGGGTTATTAAAAATATATCCTAATATTCCATAACTCCAACCCACATTGGCATGATTTAAATGACCTACAAGCACACTAAACATATATACCACAAAAAATTCTTGAATCCCAAATCCTATCATCGCTAAGGGGATATATTGCGCTACTTTATAAAAAATAGTTTCCATAAAGTGAAATCGAAACTGAGCAGCAAAACCCATTTCTTTTACACTATGATGCACTTTATGAAAATTCCATAACCAAGAGCGAAGGTGTAATTGGTGGTGCACATTCCATTGTATTAAATCGGCTACTACAAACATGATAAGCAATTGTGACCAAGCCGGTAAGTTTTGAACTTCAATAGCTACTAAATTTGTTATACCTAAAAGCCCTAGAAAATCATGAAACAGCTCTACGGCTACATTAGATACGGCATTAAAACCAATTAGGGAAAAGAGAAAGAAATTAAAAAGGATGTAAAAACCGTCTAACCAAAATCCTTTTCTAATTATTTTTTGATTTTTTCGCCAGGGAATAAGTATTTCCAACAACCACACAATGGCTGATACAACCAATAACCAATAAAAATAATTAGTCCAAGAAGGAGTGGAGATTTCTTGTACTAGATAATTGAAATAACCGGTAAAAGATTCTTTTATAATGGTAAGGTATTTTTCCAACATCATTTTATTTTCACAAAATTAAGCTTTCTATATTTTAGAAAAGGTGACAAAGGTTACACGATGCAAGTTATTTTATTTTACTATCTAAATCAGCGATAGTATTTGCTATAAATTGTACAACTTCAAAATAAAAATCAGGTTGTATGTTTTCAAATGTATCAGAAGGTTTATGATAATCCGGATGGTCTTCCACACCAAAATACAAAAAAGGAATAGTGTTTTTATAAAAATAATAATGATCCGATTGCTTTACCCATGAATCCTTTCCGTCAAGACCGTCGTGGCCTAAAGTAAAAGTTATAGGAAAAGTGTTTTCAGGAATATTAGAAAAGTATTTTTTCAAAGAAGGGGTATAGCGAGTCCCACAGATGTAAATTTCGTTGTTTTCATTTCGGCTAATCATATCCATATTGATGTTCAAAACCATATTTTTATCCCCTCTATTTTCAACAAAATATTTTGCACCTTGTAATCCCATTTCTTCCGCATCAAGTGCTATAAAAATTAGTGAATTTTTAGGTTTATTTTTTTGAAAATACTTCGCTAAAACCAGTAAAGCTGCTACCCCTGAGGCATTATCATCTGCACCGTTATAGATAGAATCGTTTTTAACAGTTTTTCCAATACCTACGTGATCATAATGTGCGGTTATAACCATATAATTTTTCGGTAATTCGGTGCCTTCAATTACTGTTATAATATTGGATGCTTCTATTTTTTTATTTTTTCTTTCAAAAGAAAAAGGTTGTAAAGTGACGTCTAAATGTAGAGTTTCTAAATAAGAATAAATATAATTTCTGGCAACTAAATTACCAGGTTGTCCTGTTTTTCTGCCCTCTAGTTTGTCTGAGGCTAAAAACTGAATATGTGAAAGTAGTTCCTCTTTTATAATAGAACTTTCAGTATTTAATGGAAAAGAATAAGTTTCAGAATCTAATTGTAAAGGAAGCTCCTGACTTTGCACTTTAATAAAAAAAGAGAAAAGCACTAAAACAGATATGGATATTTTCATTTTTTAGGAGGAATTATTTTTTTTGAATTTGTACCGCAATTTACTTTAAAATAAGTAAAATGGAATTAGCGGTGTATAAAAATTTGGTTTGCTTTATTTTCACTACTTTCACACTTTATCGAAAACTCCCCAAATATGAAAAAAAAAGCAACCTACTTGCTATTCTTTTTAGTTACTCCTTTTTACTTATTAGCACAAGTACCTGCATATTACAGCCAAGTAGATTTTACGGTTTCACCACAACAAATTCAGCAGCAACTCACCAATTTAATTACCACAACCCACGACTATGAACTTAATTATACGCCTGAGGTTTGGGACATATTAAAAATAGCAGATTTAGAACCTAATCAAGTAGAAGATGTTTTATTACTATATGGGTATGAGGATTTTGATGGCATTTCAAAAAACGATAGATCTCGAAATAAAGATTTAAACTGCACATCGAGCTCTTGTGTTGGTTTATGGAATAGAGAGCATGTTTTTCCTAGATCCTTGGCAACACCACCATTAGAAACCAATTATCCAAATGCTGGTACGGTTGCTCACGGCCTGCGTGCTTGCGACAGCCAAATGAACAGCTCAAGAAATAATAGACCTTATGAACAAGGCACTGGAAATGCAGAAATTACGCCAGATAGTAATTTTTATCCAGGCGATGAATGGAAAGGAGATGTAGCGCGTATTATTATGTATCTTTATTTGCGTTATCCATCACAATGTGAAGCAGTTACCGTTGGTATCGGTTCCACAAACTATTCAAATTTAGGAGATATGCCAGATATTTTTCTGGAATGGAATACGGAGGATCCAGTTTCTTCTCTGGAAACCCAACGAAACACTGTTATTTTTGATGTACAAGGAAACAGAAATCCCTTTGTTGACAATCCCTATTTTGCTACCATATTATGGAATGGACCAGAAGCAGAACAAACTTGGGATGTTTTAGAAGTTTCAGATATTGCTATAGAAACACCTGTTCTATATCCTACAATTACCGATGGCTTGGTGTATGTAAAAAACGTGTCGCAAACGGTTTTTGAATACCGCGTGTATAGTGTTTCAGGGAAATTTGTTTTAGCAGGCACGACAACTCATAAAATAGATTTAGCTAATTTGTCTAAAGGAATGTATTTTGTTCAGATGCAAAATGAAACAGTTATTCAAACTGAAAAAATAATAATGCGATAGTTTTTTAAGTTTGAAAAAAGACAAGAAGCTTTCGGTTTTCTTTATTTCCTTAGTATTTTTGGGATTACAATTGCACAGAACCCAATAATGCTTATTTTTAAAGAATATTTTAGTCGATGAAAGCAATAAGAGTAAGGCCAATAAATCGAATCACTTACATACAGTTGTTGCTTCTGCATGCCGGAATGGCATTACTTGTTTATTTTTTCCACTTTTTATCACAATTTATTTACTTGGGTATCGTCGGATTTTTTTTCTTTCTAATTGTAAATAAAGGAAATAAAAACGATGAAGCTCTGTTAGCAGCAGCATATATTACAGGGGCAGAAATTTTTTTTAGAATGACCGGAGGCGCTTTTTTTTATGAATCGGGAAAATATTTAGTGATTGTTTTTCTTGTCATAGGTCTCTTTCTCAATGGTTCCTCTAAAAGGGCAATTGGCTATTGGATTTATCTTTTTTTATTAGTACCCGGCGTACTTTTTTCAGCTATAAATCTTAATTATGACACCAATGTTAGAACCACAATAGCTTTTAATATAAGTGGGCCGGTAACTGTTGGTATTGTAGGTATTTATTGTTTCTTCCGAAAAATAACGGCAACCCGTTTGCACCATTTGTTTCTTGCCATCTTATTACCAATAATTACCTTAACTCTTTATTTATATGTTTACACTCCAAATATTAGAGATTCTTTAAGTGGTACGTCTTCTAATTTTGCTGCCTCCGGAGGCTTTGGACCAAATCAAGTTGCAACAATTTTAGGTCTTGGGGCATTGCTTATATTTATAAGATTGTTTACCATAAAAAGTAGATTAGTTAATGGTATCGATTTAATTTTATTATGCTTGGTCTTATATAGAGGGTTTATCACTTTTTCCAGGGGTGGTATTATAACCGCTGCAGTTTGTGGGGCAGCTTTCTTGGTTCTTTTCTTTTACCAATCAGATGCATATACAAAAGCAAAACTACTTCCTAAAATAATTGCTATTGCCGGTATAATATTTATTACTTGGATGTTTACTTCTTTTCAAACTCTTGGTTTTATTGATAAACGTTATTCCAATCAGGATGCGGCAGGTCGTGTAAAAGAGGATGTAACCACAGGTAGAGCAGATTTAGTATCAGCCGAGTTAGATGCCTTTATTAAAGCGCCTATTACAGGAATAGGAATTGGTAAAATAAAGGAATATCGGGAAGCAAAAACTGGTATTACTGCAGCTACACATAATGAAATAAGTAGAATGCTTTCTGAACATGGAGTAGCAGGTTTATTGGCTTTGTTTATTTTAATTTTATCTCCGCTATTCTTTTGGTTGCGTTACAAGCCAAGCATCTACTTTTTTGCCTTTTATTTTTTTTGGTTATTAACCATTAATCATTCTTCCATGCGTCTGGCAGCACCCGGGTTTATATATGGGTTATGCCTTTTATACATCATAAATGAAAAAAATACTTTACATAGGAAACCAACTCAAGTACTTTAATGCTACACCAACATCTGTAGATATTCTTAGTGCTTTATTGAAAAAGGAAGGCTATGAGGTACACACAGCATCCGGCAAAAAAAATAAAGTGTTGCGGATGTTAGATATGTGTTTTTCTGTCATTAAATTTCGAAATAAAATAGATATAGTTTTGATAGATACTTATAGCACTTCTAATTTTTATTATGCCGTTGCAGTAGCTTGGTGGTGCAAAATTTTTAAAATTCCTTATGTTCCTATATTACATGGCGGAAATTTACCAAATCGGTTAATAAAAAGTAAAAAATTAAGCAATACGCTTTTTCATCTTGCTAAAACAAATGTAACCCCTTCGGAATATTTGATGCAAAAATTCAAAGAAGCGGGATATTTTAATTTGGTTGTGATACCCAATAGTTTAGAACTAAAAAACTACGTATTTAAGCAAAGAAAAATGGCTCCAAGATTGTTGTGGGTGCGTTCTTTTTCTGAAATATACAACCCCTTAATGGCATTGAATGTTTTAGAAAAATTAAGAGAAACCTATCCCGAAGCTTCATTATGCATGGTAGGCCCCGAAAAAGATGGTTCAATGGAACGATGTAAAAAATGGGCCGTCGTTAATTCACTTCCCGTAACTTTTAAAGGAAAACTAAGTAAAACCGATTGGGTAAGGCTTTCAGAATCATATGCTATATTTATCAATACGACAAACTTTGATAATATGCCATTTTCCCTTTTAGAAGCTATGGCATTAGGACTTCCTATAGTTTCTACTAATGTTGGAGGAATTCCTTTTCTAGTAGAAGACGGTCAGACAGCAATGTTAGTAAATAAAGATGATACAGAGGCGATGTCAGATGCAATTATTAAGTTAATTAAAGAGGAGCCTTTAGCAAATAAAATAAGTATTAACGCAAGAAAAAAAGTAGAAAAATTTGATTGGAGTGAAGTAAAACCTCTTTGGATGTCTGTTTTTGAATAAGAAATTGTATTTTTAATTCCCAAATTTAACGAATGAAAACCAATTCAAAAATACATTTTGAAATATCAGAACGCAAAGTGCTATTGCGTATTTTTGATGTGTTTTCTGTATTATTACTTTTATACTTGGTTGGGATTTTATTTGATTTCGACTATTTTTCTATCTCTGCTGAACGTTGGGAATGGCTCATTATTTTGGCATTATACATTACTATTTTCGGAACCATTTTTGAAATGTATGATTTGCAAAAAGCTAGTAAGGCAGAAATCGTTTTTAAAAATATTATATTGACAGTTTCCTTAACGGTACTTTTCTATTTATTAACACCTTTTTATACACCAACTCTTCCAAACAATAGGCTACAAATAGTGTATTTCTTTGTGGCAATAGTTGTAGCTTTATTTTTATGGAGGTTAGCATATATTACTTTTATTTCTTCACCTCGATTTTACAAACGAATTTTGCTTCTTGGTAATGCATCCAATATTGGCATAATGACCGATGCCATTGAAAAATCGGATCCGAATTATAAAGTGGTAGGATATATTGATACGGGTAAAGAAAATATTAATAATTGTACCTATGAAGATATTCAAAAATTTACAACTTTAGATATAAAGAAAATTATTAAAGAACATTCCGTTTCAGAAATTGTAGTGGCAACAGGTATCTCAAAAAAAGTTTCGGTACCTATTTATAATGAATTGTTAGATTTATTAGAAAGAGGGTTTCCCATTAAAGAATATGAACAAGTGTATGAAGAGCTTACCTTTCGAGTCCCTGTACATCATGTAGATAAAGATTTTTATCGTTATTTTCCGTTTAGCCGAAGCAATCAAAACAAATTGTATTTGCTATTTCATCAAGCTACAAATATTATACTTTCTGTACTAGGAATTGCCATAGGTATTGCTTTGTTGCCATTTATTATGATTGGGAATCTAATCGGTAACAGAGGAGCACTATTTTATTTTCAAGAGCGGGTTGGTAAACATGGTAACACATTTTTTATTATAAAGTTTAGAAGTATGGTAAAAAATGCAGAAAAAGATGGTGCTGTTTGGGCATCAAAAGAGGATGGAAGAGTAACTAAATTTGGTCGCATTCTCCGAAAAACACGTATTGACGAAATACCCCAGTTTATCAATATTTTAAAGGGAGATATGAGCGTAATTGGTCCAAGACCGGAACGACCTGTTTTTGTGAAAGAACTTTCCAAGGAAATTCCATTTTATGAAATTAGGCACATCATTAAACCGGGACTAACAGGATGGGCTCAGGTGAAAGGCAATTATGCCGCATCTAAAGAAGATGCCCTTGAAAAATTGCAATATGACTTGTTTTATATTAAAAAACGAAGCTTATTTTTAGACTTAAATATTCTTTTAAAAACACTAAGTACTGTAATATTTTATCGAGGGTATTGATTTTATTGGTGAACTCATCTTGACTTTTTCCAATTGGTTAAAAAATTGCTCTTTTGAGCCTGCTTTTTGTCATTTTCTACTTCCGTAGCTCTGCTATGCAACTCAAAAATGCCTTCGATCAGACTCAAAATAGCTAATTTTCACTTCAATCAAAAAAGTCAAGATGAGTTCAGTACTAAGAATATTTTTTCAATACTTCTATGTTAAAATTTTTGATTACCAATGTTAAATTTACTCTAGCATGTTTTTTGAATCTATTTTTTTAGTAAATTAGGCTTGTTAATTTTAATCTCCCTGCCTATTCAACATAGTTACTCTTTTAAGCCTTAAATTTAATTTAAACTCATAATTATGGCAAGAGCTATGTTTGATTATACAAAAGCCGTACTTGCAAAGGTCAGTTTTGATGCTACCTTATTCTGCAAAGAACTTCAAAAAGCACTACAACGTTTACTCCCTTATGAAATTGAGGAGTTGAAAGTTTGGGTAAATTCCCTTATCAAACAAAACCCGGATTTAAACCAATGTTTAATTTATTTGAAACCATAAATATATTTCGGGCTTTCTAAAAAGGGTGTAGATTTATTTTATTTGTATTTATTTTTAAGTGTTGTTAAATACAAACGCAATTAGTTATTTAAATTTATTATCTTTTTAGTAAGCCCTTTTATTTTTCACAGGACTTATTATTTTTACATCTTGAAAAGCAATAGCTCCCCTAACAATGCCGGAAATAACATCATATAAAGCATTAACAATTTGTGGCTTTAATTCGCTTTTATTTTGAATGATACTTACTTCTCTTGCTGGTTGGGGTGCTAAAAAGTGGCGTAGATTTTTTCTTTCTGTTTCCTTTATATCGAGTGTGTGTAAATAGGGTAAAAGTGTCATTCCTAATCCTTCATTAACCAATTTAATAAGGGTTTCAAAACTTCCACTCTCTAATTGAAATGTATCCTCTGTGTGTTTTTTAAAAGTCTGGCATAAATTTATGATGCCATCTCTGAAACAATGTCCATCCTCTAGTAATAAAATATCGTTGAGGTCTAAATCTTCAACGGTAAGATTTTTTTTCTCAAACAATCTATGATTTTCCGGGATATAGCCCACAAACGGTTCATAGTAAATTACTCTTTCTGAAATAAATTCATTTACTAATGGGGTAGCTGCAATGGCTGCATCTAAATGACCTTCATTTAGTTTTTTAATTATATCATGTGTATTTAGTTCTTCAATTTTTAAATGTACCTTGGGATGCCTTTTTGCGAATGTTTTTAAAAACATGGGTAATAAGGTTGGCATTACGGTGGGTATAATTCCTAATTTAAATTCACCACCCACATACCCTTTATCCTGGTCCACTACATCTTGCATTCTTTCGGCTTCTGCAACTATTTTTCGCGCTTGTGCAATTATTTTTTCGCCTACAGCGGTTAATTTTAAAGGTTTGGTGCTTCTGTCAAAAATAAGAATATCTAATTCTTCTTCTAGTTTTTGAATTTGCATGCTAAGTGTAGGTTGGGTTACAAATATTTTTTCTGCAGCTCTTGTGAAGTTTTTGTATTCAGCAACTACTAAAACATATTTTAATTGGGTAATGGTCATTTTGTGGGTATTTCTTACACAAAGATATGTAGAATAAGAAAAATCTATTAAAGAAGTCAAAATTATTTTAAAAAATATTTCTGGAATTGAGAAAATATTTTTTTTTAAAGCAGCCCCCTTGCTTTAATTTCTATGTATTTATTGATGGTATTTACCGTTAAATCCTCAGGAGCAGTCAGTATGGTTTGAATCCCCCTTTTTTGGAGTTCGTTTACCATAACTTTTTTGTCAAATTGAAATTGCTTTGCAATGGTTTGGTCATATATTTCTGCAATGGAGGTAGCGTTTACAGTTGTAATTTTTGTAAGTTCGGTATTTTCAAAAAAGATAACCACAAGCACATGCTTTTTTGCTATGGCTTGTAAATAGGGTAGCTGCCTATATAAGGAGGAAATGTGTTCGAAATTAGTATACAAAAGTAAGAGACTTCGGTGGTTAATGCTTCTTTTTACTAAGGATTGAAGCGCACCAAAATCTGCATCTAAAAAATTGGTGTTTATGTTATAAAGAGATTCTAAAATGGTATTTAAATGTATTTTTTTGTTTTCAGCAGGAAGGTATTTTTTTACTTTATTTGAAAATTCTATAAGACCAGCTTTATCTCCTTTTTTTAGTGCGATGTTTGAAAATGCTAAGGAACTATTTATGGCATAATCCAGTAATTTTAAACCGTTGAAGGGCATTTTCATCACTCTACTGGTATCGATAATAGAATATATGGGTTGCATTTTTTCATCTTGGTATTGGTTAACCATCAATTGTGCATTTTTTGCTGTTGCTTTCCAGTTTACATTTCTAATATCATCGCCTACCACATATTCTTTTATTTGCTCAAACGCCATAGTGTTGCCAATACGGCGTATTTTTTTCATTCCTAAATGCGAAAGTCTGTTGCTTATTGCCAAAAAATCATACCGTTTCATTTGTATAAAAGAGGGATATACTTTTACCATTTGCTGGTTATTAAAAATAAATCGTCTGTTTATTAAGCTTATTTTTGAGGTGACAAAACAGTGTAGATTTCCAAAAACATATTCTCCTCGATCTACAGGCATTACACAATATTGGATGGTTTTTTGGTTCTTTCCGGAAAGCTTTATTTTTATTAAAAAATCTCTCTTTTGAAATTGTACAGGTAAGGCGTCAATAATCGCCACTTTTATGGGAAATAGATAGTTGTTTTTAAGTTGAATTTGAACCTCATTACTATCGCTGTTTGAAAATTTTTCTGGTAAAATACGTTGTCCCTCAAATCCTTTTCCGCTATAAAGCATACTAACTTCCATTAGTATAAAAACTGCAAATACTAAAACAGAAATCCAAATAATGCCATATAAATTAGTAAACCAATAGGAAATTAAAAAAAGGAATGCAAAAGCCACCATCACATAATAAAAACGTGAAGTAAGGTATAGAGATTTTAGAATTGCTAACAACTTATCTTGGTATTTCTATGGATTGGGCTATACTATCAATTACAGTTTCTGGTGTCATACCTTCCATTTCTCTTTCCGGAGAAAGAATAATACGATGACCAAGTACAGGAGCTAACGTTTTTTTTACATCTTCAGGAGTCACAAAATCGCGCCCTTGTATGGCCGCAAAAGCCTTAGAAGCGTTCATTATAGCAATAGAAGCTCTTGGGGAACCTCCTAAATATAAATGCGGATGGTTCCTCGTTTTATCTACTATTTGTGCGATATAGGTAAAAATTTTATCTTCAATAAGTACTTCTTGTACTAAGGAACGAAAGGTTTTTAAATTTGCTGAGGTTAAAACAGGTTTTATTTTATCTAAAGGGATTTCTAATTTACGAACGTGGTGTGATTTTAAAATGAGTATTTCTTCTTGTAGATTTGGATATCCTACTTTTATTTTAAACAAAAAACGATCCAATTGTGCTTCCGGAAGAGCATAAGTGCCTTCTTGCTCTAAGGGGTTTTGTGTAGCGATGACCATAAAAGGATATTCCATTTCATATTTTGTGCCGTCCATAGTAATTTGGCGTTCTTCCATCACTTCAAAAAGTGCAGATTGTGTTTTAGCTGGAGCTCTGTTTATTTCGTCAATAAGCACTATGTTTGAAAAAATGGGTCCTTTTTTAAATTCAAATTCAGAAATTTTCATGTTTAAAACTGAAGTTCCTAAAATGTCACTTGGCATTAAATCCGGTGTAAATTGTATGCGACTGAAGTTTGTTTTCAATGTTTTAGCAAAAAGTTTTGCTGTGATAGTTTTTGCAATTCCCGGAACACCTTCTATGAGTACATGACCATTTGCCAGTAGATTTACAATAAGTAATTCTATAAAGTCATTTTGCCCAATTATAATTTTACTTAATTGTTCTTTTATTGCATGTACCGCTATTTTTAATTCCTCTAACGGAATTCTGGTATTAAAATGTAATTCGTCGTTATTTGTTTGTTGATGTTCCATCTACTTTTGTTTTAAAATGATTAATTTTTTGATACAATACTAGTAATTCTTCTTTACTAATAGTTGGCTTTTTTTGAATGTTTTCTATGCTTAAAAAAATTGATTTAACATCTTCCACAGATGAATTACTTCGCGATGCTAAGGCTTCAAAAAAACGTTGGTTAATATGTTCAGTGGGCAAACGTAAGCGAGTGCGTATAAATTCAAAAAACAATGCTATTTGTTTTTTTGCAATTTCTAAATGCTCTTTCTTTTCTAGATACATTCCTGCTATGGTTTGGGTATATTCGTAGGTTTTGTTTGTTAACGGCACTACTATCGGAATTGGCTTTTGTTTTCGTTTGCCTTCAAAGAGAATAAAAAGAATACTGCCAAGCAACACAAAATAATACCCCCATTTTAAGTGTTTGTTTGCAAATAACAAATATAAAGGCGATTTACTTGTTTTTTTTCCGGTTTTATAGTGATTATCCCAGTAAATGGTTGTGTTATTATTTAGGTAGGAAAGTACATTTTGGGTGTGTTCTATATTATTTTCAGTGAGAATAAAATAATTTGTGAATATTTCCGGTTGGTTGTGTAAGTACAAAAGGCCTTTTCCTATGGGCATTCTTATAAAATTGACTTTAGGTTTTGATATGGTAAGGGTATCATTAAATACTTGAGTTACCCCTAATACGGTGGTTTTAGCAGTGTCTATTTCTTTGAAATATAGTATAGGTACCTCTTTGTTTAAAAGAAAAGGAGTGGATGAGGTAAGTTTTTTGTTTACCAAATTTAATAGTGCACGAGTTTCAAAGTTACTGAAAAGAAATGCCGCACTTGTTTTCATTTTTAAAGAGTCTAAAAGTGCTTCACTATGGTAATTTGCAGAGACAAATAGGGTGTTTCCTTTTTCTGTCCAAGCAAGTAGTTTTTCTAGTTCTGATTTATCAAAATTTACGGTATTATTTATAAAGAGGTAGGTTCCATAAAAGGAAGTATCTTTTAGCATTTCAAAGGGAGGTAGGTTAACTTCTTCAAGTTTATTTTTAAAAGTATCTTGCAGTAAATCAAATAACACATAGGAGCCATAAGGTATTTTATCTTCGTTGGAATAACTAGGAAACCAACTTAAAGGAACCGGTTTGGTGGATTCAACATACACTAAGGCGGCAATTGTAATCAGAAAACCTAGGGTCAATATTTTTTGAATCTTAGTCAATACGTTTAGGGATTTGTTGTTCTAAGTTGTTAAAAATTTGTTGGGCTTTCTTAAAATCTGTTTCTGAAACCGTAAAGTTACCATACCAGATATAATCATACACTGTGGTTGCTTTTATAAAATTACCCCTAATAGCTTCTTGAGTAATTTCTTTAATATAATCGCTGTTTGTTTTGTCAAATTCGTAGGTTATCACTTTACCTTCGGCTAATTTTTTTAGTAGTAATAAGTAATAATAGCGCACCGCCAGGCGAAAATCTTTTTCTAATATAGCTTTTTCAATTAGTTCAGGAATGTGTTTACTTTTTATAATTTCTTCTTCATTGGTGTAAAAAACTTCGGGTTTCGGCTTTGATTTTAATAGTTTAGCACCAATATTTAGTTTAAAAAATAACCAAACCACAAAGAGAAAAAGGCCAAAAACAATTAGGTAGGGTATGATTTTTACCAAAAAAACCAGAAAACTGTTTCCTTGGTAATCGCCTAATAACCAATTCCAAAATCCTGACCATATTCTTCCCAGCCATCGTTTAAATTTTAGCCAAGCATTGTCTTCGATTTCTTTTTCAGTATAATCAAAATCAGGGTTATCTTTAAAACTTTCGAGTTTTTTTTGGTCAAACCTCAAATTATTTATCTCACCATCGTGGTCATAAAGCACCTTTTTTTCAAGAGGAATTGCAATAGAATCTTGGGCAATACCGCCAAAATAGAAGAAAAAAAGAAAAAGGATTAAAAATATTTTTTGCATTGGGTTACTCTCTATTGCCTATGGCATCGATGGCTTCTAAAGTGCCGGTATAATTTTTCTTTTCGTTTAAATTAAAATACACAAAACAGGATGCAATAACCAGTATTGTATATAATAAATATTGTGCAATCATGGCGATACTGTTTAACGCTATATACACCCAATCAAATAATTGAGAAGGGTCAGCACCCGTTTCTTCGCTGATGGTAAAGGATTTAGAGAAAAAATAAATATACTGCGGGACCTGAAAAATGACAAGAATGATATAAAAAAGAATAATAACAATAAAAAAGGTTGCAAATGTATTCCACCATTCGCCTTTGGTAAGCTTAAAACTTTGGCTTATCGTTTCGGTCGCATCTTTATTTTCAAAAATAGCTATAGAGTATGTTATTGCTAAAACCACTCCAAGATAAATACCCGGAAAGCCGCAAAATGCAAAACCAAACACTAAAAGTAAACCTACTAAAAAACTTAAGCCAAGTATATTCCAAAACGAATTTTTAACGCCATCTCTAACTAGCTGCTCTGAAACTTCCCCTTGGTTTTCAATATATGTTTTTATATAAGAAAGCACAGTACATTGTAGCATAGTATAGTAAACGACCATGGAAATTATCATAATAATGATAGAAAAAATCACATCGGCAGAAAAAAGATTAAAATTTGTTTCATTAGAAAGAATATCATCAAAACCACTTAATGTTGTTTTGGCATAATAAATAAAAGAAAGTAAAATGACCAATAGCGCTGGACCGCATATTTTTAATATAAGTAAAAATAAGTCCTTGCCTTGCAGTCTTATAAATTTAAAAGTGTCGGTTAATATATCGCCTAAGTCACGTTGTTTTTTGAAATGAATCAATGGTTTCATATTTCTTTTTTATTTTTATTGGATAAAGTACATAATAAAATAGAATTAAACTGAAAGAGCCGCTGATAATTACAATGGCTAGCCAGTCGGACATTTGGGTATGTCTAGTGACAAACCCTTCTAAAAATCCGGCAATTATAAAAAAAGGAATGGTGCTTAACAAAATTTTCAAACCATCTTTTGCACCACGCATAAAAGATTGTAATCGCGTATAGGTACCCGGAAAAAGTAAGCTATTTCCCATCACCAAACCTGCACAACCTCCAATAATGATAACAGAAATTTCAATAGTTCCATGAATCCATATCGTTCGGGCAGACTCCCAAAGCAATCCTTGTTCGTAGAAAAAATATTGAAAAGCGCCAAGCATTATGGCGTTTTGCATCAAAATATAAAGACTTCCCAAGCTTAAAAAGAGGCCAAAAACAAAGGCATTAAAAGCTACCCGAATGTTATTTATAGTAATGCCTAAAAACATATTTATTTCATTTATTTCTTTATAAACAGCCATAGGGTCTCCTTTTTCAATATTGTTCAACGTCATATTTACATAACCATCGCCCAAAATAAGGCGTACAAAATCTTTGTCGGTGGCTGATGAATAAGCACCTATGATTGAAAATAAAGCAAAAGTTAAAAATGCAATAGCCAATTGTTTTTGGTATTGAGCGAAAAAAAGTGGAAATTCGCGGGTGTAAAAAGTTATAAAACGAGAGCGGGATTCTCTTTTGGTTTTGTAAATTTTTTGATGTGCTACAATCGAAAGGCTATTTAAATATTTTAAAGTATTACTATGAGGATAAAAAGTTTGTGCGTAGCTAAGGTGGTCTGTAATTTCAATATATAAAGCACTTAATTCATCCGGGTTTGTCGAAAGGTTATTCCTCAGAATATTTTCAAAACGTAACCATTTTTCTTTATTTTGTTTTGCAAAAGCTGCCTCGCGCATCTTAGAAATTTTATAATGTATCAAAGAAACGTATTTAATGGATAATTTTCAAATAGAAACCGCTCAAAATGCTACTATTTTTCAAAATATTGCAGCAATTAGCGATCGTATTTTAGCTTTTATTCTGGATGTGCTAATCCTAGGTCTCTATGTAATTTTAATAAGCATCTTTTTTTCGGAAGTTCAAATAGGAGAGGATTACTATTTTGTTTTTGTAATTACGGTGGGTCTTCCTATTATTTTTTATCATTTATTATGGGAAGTTTTATGGAATGGTAAAAGTCCCGGAAAAGCAGTTATGCAATTGCGAGTGATAAAGCTTGATGGTTCTAAACCTGCTTTTTCAAATTATCTTTTACGATGGGTAATGCGGTTAGTAGATATAAGTGTAACCAGTGGTGCTTTAGCGATAGTTTCCATTTTACTTAATGGAAAAGGACAGCGTATTGGCGATATTGCTGCAGGTACCACTGTAATAACTGAAAAGAAAACCATTACCTTATCAGATACTGTATTTATGGAATTACCAAATGAATATCAGCCAAAATACCCACAAGTGCTTGTTTTTAAAGATGAAGAAATGCAAACTATGAAAAGTATTTTTGTTAAGGCAAAAATGGAAAGAAACCACCATATTATTTTAAAACTATCAAGTAAAGCTGCTAAAGTAATGGAAGTTCAATTTGAAGAAACCCCCATCCAATTTATTGACACAATTCTAAAAGATTATACCTTTTATACCCAACAACAATGAGCATCTATCTATTAATTGATATTTTTGGCACCATTGCTTTTTCTATTTCGGGTGTATTAACTGCCATGCAAAAACGTATGGATGCTTTTGGCATTTTAATTATTGCGTTTGTAACCGCTGTTGGCGGAGGCACCTTGCGTGACGTATTGCTTGATGTACCTATTAGTTGGATGCACAATATGACGTATGTGTATGTTATTTTTATTTCAGCAATTGTCGCTGTTGTATTTAGAACAAAGCTCAATTACGTTAGAAAATCGTTGTTTTTATTTGATACGATTGGGATTGCTTTATACACTATTGTAGGTATAGGAAAAGGAATTCAGATGGATTTACACCCCATCATTTGCGTTTCTCTTGGCACCATGTCAGCGTGTTTTGGGGGAGTTATTAGAGATATACTTTGTAACGAAATTCCCGTAATCTTTCGAAAAGAAATTTATGCAACGGCTTGCATAGTGGGTGGTATATTTTATTTTGTTTTAAGCTATATGCAAATGCAAACCAATTGGGTAATCGTTATTTCAGGATTGGTTGTCATTATAATTCGCCTTCTTGCTGTACGTTTTCATCTTTCATTGCCTTCTGTTTATCGAAAAGAAACCCCTTAATCTAATATTTTCACTTCCATAAAAACGTTTAAAAGTGGCCATTCAGAAGCATCGGTTTCTAGTTTTGCTATTTTATCTACCACATCCATTCCAGAGGTTACTTTGCCAAAAACAGTATAGTTAGGATTTAAGTGGTTTGCACCATTAGGGGCTTGCACAATATAAAATTCGAAAGGGGAGGAGCGGTCATCCGGATTTTCACGATATTCCTTAGCAGAGGCAAGTGCTCCACGATGGTGTTTGTGTTTTATTTCAGCAGGAATAGTATATTTTCCTAGTTTACTTCTCAATTTACTGGTTTCCGGTCGGTCGCTATTGCCCCCTTGAACAATAAAATTTTCCAGTGCACGATGAAAAAAAGTGGTATCCCAATATCCGTTTTTCAGCATATAAATAAAATTTGCCCTATGCAATGGGGTATCGGTATATAATTCTAATTTTATGGTGCCTAAAGAGGTTATTAATGCCACTCGCTTTTCCGGGTTTTCTTTGCCATACTGTATTAAAAATTTTTCAACATTTTCATTGGTTAGAAATAAAAAGGGTGGTTTTGTAGGTTCCGTTTCAGATGCTGTATCTATTTCTGTAACTTTTTCATCTGAAAATATTTTTTCTTCTGCGGAAATTTCCTTCACAACCGGTACTTTTTTTTTATCTTCACAGTTCATTAAAAGGACACTTAAGATTAGCAATAACAACGATTTTTTCATCAATGGAATTTATAAAATTTAAAGAATCTGTTTCAAAAATAAAAAATTTAGAACTCCCGGGCGAAGAAATTCAATATAAAATGGCTCCTATAGAACGATTACAAGAGCTAAAAAGAAAGGCTTTAGCAATGAATTCAGTCAAAAAAGCAGGAGTTTTAGCCCTTTTTTATCCAGATGTTCAAGAACGTGCAAAACTAATCCTAATTTTAAGAAAAACCTACAAAGGGGTTCATTCAGCACAGGTAGGTTTTCCTGGCGGAAAGTTTGAAAAGGAAGATACTTCGCTTGAGCAGACAGCACTTCGGGAAACGCAAGAAGAAATAGGAGTGCCCAAAAAGGATGTTACCATAATTAAACAACTAACCCAAATGTATATTCCGCCTAGTAATTTTATCGTGCAACCTTTTCTTGGGATTACCCAAAGCACACCAAATTTTATTCTGCAAGAAACGGAAGTGGAAGCACTTATAGAAGTGGGTATTTCTCATTTTATGGAAGATAGCGTTCTTATTTCCAAAAAGATAACAACCTCTTACGCAACAGATTTGACTGTTCCGGCTTATTTGCTTAACAATCATGTAGTTTGGGGTGCTACGGCAATGATGCTTAGTGAAATACGACAACTATTAAAACAAGTTTTAGAACCTTAGTTTTTTTGTATATTAGCACCCGTTTTAGGGCGTATTAATTTTATTTGCAACTTCAAAATTAAAACTGAATATGGGATTGTTTAAAAAAAATCCTTTTGGTCATATATTATTTTTAAAACTTTGGATTATCCGGATTATGGGCGCTATGACTCACAGGCGTTTCAAAGGATTTAATGAATTACACATTGAAGGTTCTGAAATTATTAAAAACCTTCCTGAAACAGGCGTTCTGTTTGTTTCTAATCACCAAACTTATTTTGCGGATGTGGTAGCTATGTTTCACGTGTTTAATGCTAGTTTGAGTGGAAGGGAAGATTCCATAAAAAATATTGGCTACCTGTGGCGGCCTAAATTAAATATCTATTATGTAGCTGCCCGCGAAACCATGAAGTCGGGTTTTCTTCCAAAAATTCTTGCTTATGCAGGCTCTATAAGTATTGACAGAACTTGGAGAGAAAAAGGGAAAGAGGTAAACCGCCAGGTTAAAATGAGTGATATCAGTAATATTGCTATGGCGCTTAAAGATGGCTGGGTAATTACATTTCCTCAAGGCACAACCAAGCCGTGGAAGCCTATTAGAAGAGGTACAGCACATATCATAAAACAATATCGTCCTATTGTTGTGCCAATCGTTATTGATGGTTTTAGACGTTCCTTTGATAAAAAAGGTATCCGTATCAAAAAACGCGGTATCTTACAATCCATGGAAATAAAAAAACCATTAGAAATAGATTATGATAATGACACCATGGAGGATATTGTAAAAAAAATTGAGTACGCTATTGAACAACACCCATCTTTTTTAAAAGTAATTCCGGTGGAAGAGCTTAAAAAAGAAGAAGAGCTAAATGAAAAGCGGAAATGGGAATACTAGTTGGTCTTAAAGTATTAAATAGGTAAATATCTTTATCAGCAAAATTACATTTCAATTTTTTCTAACTCCTTAAGGTTGTTTTTAAGTCTTCGTAAAAGAATTCCATACACTAACCGATAAAACAAAAGTAGAAGTCCAAGCATAAACACTCCTAAAACAATTTGTATAATAAAAAAGTTGTTAAGAAAAGCAGCTGCATCTTTAATTTTACCATATTTTTCGCCAATAATTTCCATCAACACATCACTTTTTAAATAGTAAAGTATATTTATAAAAATAAGTATAAGTGCAAAGACAGCCACATTATAAAAAACAAAATAGCGAACCGTTTTTCTGGTTTTAATGATGCTATTTATTAATTGCTTGGTAGAATCGGTTACTTTTATGGCAGTATAATTTTTATAGAACAAATAGATAAAACCTATAAAAACTAAATAGTTTATAATGTTTGTCATCCATAAAATTTGAGAAACGCCAAACCTCTCCAGTATTTCATAAGAAGATTTTGGGGTAAAAAAGCTAAGCCCCGTCCAGAATATTAATTCAGCTATGCTTATGATAAAGATCCATTTCACGATAGAAGTTGATTTTTTAAACAGCATAGTATAAATATCATCATAAGAGAGCTGTGGCTGTTTCTGCTCTCTCATTTTCCAGTCTTTTTTTAATAATTCTAATTCATCCATCGTATTACGGATTTAATATAGTGCGTAATTTTTCTTTAATTCTATTCATTTTCACTCTGGAATTGACTTCTGAAATACCCAGGGTTTCAGCAATTTCCTTATAATTTTTATCTTCTAAATACAAAAACACTAAAGCTTTATCAATATCATTTAGTTGCTTTACGGCATCATACATTAGTTTTAGCTGTTCCTCCACCGTATTGTCATAATCTTCTGCTGAAATTTTAAAACTAACGGTTTCAAAATCTTGTGTATCTATTGTTCTTTTGGACTTTCTATATAAGGTTATAGCAGTATTTAAACCCACACGGTACATCCAAGTACTGAATTTTGATTCACCACGAAACTTTGGAAAAGCTTTCCAAAGCTGAATGGTAATTTCTTGAAACAAGTCATTGTGGGCATCTGCACCATTGGTATATAACCTACAGATTTTATGCACAATATTTTGATTTGCTTGCAGTTGGGTTATAAAACTATGTTCTAGTTCTTTACTCAAAAGTTTGTAGTTAATGGTTTATTAGTATGCTTAATGTACATTTTGTTACAAATACCTCCAAAATTACTTTAAATAAATGGTCATGCAAAAAGCTTGCTGTATCTTTATATATTATTTGAAAAACCTATGAATATTCCAAAAAGTACACATCCCAGAATTGTTATCATCGGGGGAGGCTTTGGTGGCATTTCCTTAGTAAAAGTCCTTAGAAATAAGCCGGTTCAAATTGTCCTTATTGACAGACACAATTACCATACATTTCAGCCGTTGTTGTATCAAGTTTCAACTTCCGGATTAGAACCCGATTCTATTGCCTATCCGCTTCGAAAAATATTTAAATATTACCGCGATTTTCATTTTCGCATGGCTACGGTTGAAACTATTCAAGCAGAAAAGAAAAAAATTATCACTTCCATAGGTGCCATTAACTACGATTATTTAGTAATTGCAAGCGGAAGTAAAACCAATTTTTTTGGAAATCTAGACATTGAACAAAATAGTATGCCTATGAAAACGGTGCCACAGGCATTAAATATTAGAAGTTTGGTGTTAGAAAATTTTGAAAAAGCGGTGGTTTGTGAAGACGAAAACAAACGAAAAAGCCTGATGAACTTTGTTATTGCCGGCGCTGGACCTACAGGTGTAGAATTAGCTGGTGCTTTGGCAGAATTTAAAAATGGCATCATTAAAAACGATTATCCTAATTTGGATGCCCAAGAAATGACCATTCACTTGATTGAGGGCGAATCTAAAGTCTTACCACCAATGAGTGTTTTTGCCTCAAAAAAAGCAGAAATGTTTTTAAAGAAAATGGGCGTAAACATCCACTTAAATACTTATGTGAAAAATTACGATGGAAAAACCGTAACCACAAATTGTGATCTATGCTTTGAAACAGAAACCTTTATTTGGTCGGCAGGGGTTACAGGAGCGGCGGTTCAAGGACTTTCGGTAGAATCTTTCTCAGAAAGAGGAAATAAATATCGTGTGGATTCTTTTAGCAAAGTCATTGGATATGAAGCCATTTATGCCATAGGCGATATTGCACAAATGAAAACAGAAATCTATCCTAATGGACATCCCATGCTTGCTCAACCTGCAATTCAACAAGGAAAAAGATTAGGCAAAAACCTACTATTAATCCTGCAAAATAAACAACCAATACCTTTTAATTATTTAGATAAAGGGGCCATGGCAACAATAGGTAGAAATAAAGCTGTAGTAGATTATAAAAAACTCCACTTTGGCGGTTTCTTTGCTTGGTTTTTATGGATGTTTGTGCATTTATGGTTTCTGGTAGGTTTTAGAAACAGAATAGTAACTTTTTTCAACTGGACCTATAATTACATCAACTTTGATAAAGCTGCAAGATTAATTATTCGTCCTTATATTAAAGGAAAATTTAAAGAATAGAAATCAACAATTTTTATATTTGTCGTGTAACCCCTTTCCTTTTAATAGTAGAGGAATACATTTTTCTAATCTACTCACTTTGGTTTTTTCTTGTTTGGCTTCTGAAATATGCTCCATATATTCTCTTTGTTTGTATGGAGGTAATTTTTCAAAACATTTTTTTAACTGGCTGTCTTTCTTTAAAGCATTTTGAAGAAGCTCAGGTATAAGAAGTACTTCTTTTTTTTGAGGTTCTCGTTGTTTTACTTTTTTGCCGTTTTCAATGGCTTCTTCCATATATTTTAAAACCAACTTTTCCTCAATTTCTTCTACCGAAGTAAAACGCCATTGACGCATTGCCTTTGCTGTAGTTTTTTGTTCAGACACCAATTTTTTATTGTTGTCTTTAAGAAATACACCCTGAAAAAACCAAATAGAAAAATGATTTTTAAAGGCTGCAAGACCTGCTATGTTTTTCCCATGTGCAACATACACCGGCGCTCCCCATTTTATAGTTTCTTCAGCAGCCGTTTGGAGCATGATTTTTCGCAATACAGTAAGTGCTTCTTTCCACTTTTGATGTTTTTCGATATAGGAAGTGACTTTTTCATTTTTCATGTTAAACTTTATTTTAAGGAAATTTTTGTTAAGATTTCTGTATAAATATAAAAAAAAATCTTTAGTTAAAATTTTCCTAAAACAGAATAATGAATCTAAATCTGTTATACATTTACTATACAAATTAATACCGTCAATTATGGCAACACAAAAGTCAAATAGCAAGCCTCAGCCCAAACAAGCTGCGCCTAAACAGGCAAATAAGGCTACAAAGACTACTCCTAAAAAGAAGTAATCTCAGCAACTCTTGTCTAGGACAAGACATTCTAAAAACAATTAATCCATGCCACCTCAAAAGGGTGGCTTTTTTGTAGTTAAATAATGTGTAGTTTATTAACGATTAACGATTTATTATTGCAATTTTTCAGCTAAATAAAAAACGAAATTAGTTATTCGCCATTCATCCCATTAAATCTACGATTCGGTTGGTTTTTTTTTGGAAGCTTCTCTTTCAGGTGCATTTTTGTGCTATCCTATTGAAACTACATGAAAAGATTCCTTTTACTTTCCGCTATTTTATTTCCACATGCCCTAACTCTTTTTGCACAAAATACCATTACAGGAATTGTAACCGATACTAAAGGCACTGCAGTTTCGGGAGCAAATGTTTTTTTAGAAGGCACCTATGATGGAACTACTACTTCTGAAACCGGGGCTTTTTCATTTATAACTACAACTGGAGGAGCACAGACTATAGTGGTTTCCTATTTATCTTTTCAAACCTTCAGAAAGCAAGGGGACGTAGCTTCATTTACTAATCTAAAAGTAGTGCTGCATGAAGATGTAAATGCCTTAGATGCTGTTGTGCTGAGCGCAGGATCTTTTGAGGCGGGGGAGAAGGCTCGAGTTTCGGTTTTAAAACCTTTAGATATTGTTACCACTGCCGGAAGTGCGGGCGATATTGTGGCAGCATTACAAACCTTACCTGGAACTCAAAATGTAGGCGAAAGTGGACGTCTTTTTGTGCGAGGTGGCGAAGCAACAGAAACACAAACCTTTGTCGATGGTATTCGTGTGGCACAACCTTATGGCGCTTCTATTCAAAATTTACCTACACGGGGCAGGTTTTCGCCCTTTCTCTTTAGCGGAATTTCTTTTTCTACTGGTGGCTATAGTGCGGAATATGGAGAAGCTCTTTCCTCGGTATTACTTTTAAATACAGAAGATGTTGCTCAACAGGATAAAACCGATATTTCCTTTATGACCGTTGGTCTTGGCGTTGGGCATACCAAAAAATGGGAGAAAAGTTCACTCAGTTTAAATACCGCTTATATTAATTTGGCACCTTATCAATTTGTTGTGCCAGAAAATATAGATTGGAATAAACCATTTGAATCAATTTCAGGAGAGGCAATTTATAGACAACAACTAAAAAATGGGTTGTGGAAAGTATATGCAGCTTTTGATGCTTCTAATTTTGATTTAAATCAAGAAAATATAAGCGCGCCTGAAAAAATAAGAATCGATTTAAAAAATCAAAATTTCTATATGAACACTTCCTATACGAGCTACTTTGGAAACAATTGGCAGCTATTTAGTGGCGTAAGTTATGGGTATAGCACTAATACTATTGGAATAAACACCACCAAACTGCAAAATACGGAACATGCTTCACATCTTAAAGCCAAACTAGGCAAACGCATCTCAGATGGTATTCGTCTTTCATTAGGCGCCGATTTTTTTGTAACCCAATTTGATGAAGATTTTATAGAAACTCCGATTAGCAAATTCAGCAGTAGTTTTCAGTCGCAATTAGGCGCTATATTTACGGAAGCAGATTTTCTTTTTTCAAAACAATTTGCCATAAAAGTAGGAGCTAGGGGTTCTTACAGTGCAATTCTTCAAGAAACAAATGTTTCTCCACGAATTTCTATGGCATATAAAACGGGGCAAAATAGCCAATTTTCATTGGCTTATGGCCTGTTTTCACAAACTCCAAACACCGATTTCATCAAGTATTCTAATAAATTCACTTCGGAAAAAGCCTCGCATTATATTTTGAATTACCAATACAACAAAAATAGAAAATTATTTAGAGCGGAAATTTATTATAAGGACTATTCCGATTTAGTAAAATACGACACCGAAGAGGTAGAATTTGATTCCAATTTTTCTAATTCCGGAAACGGTTATGCCACGGGTTTGGATATGTTTTGGCGCGATGGAATGACCTTCAAAAATCTGGAATACTGGGTCTCTTATTCCTATATAGATACAAAGCGTGATTATAGAAACTTTCCAACACAAGCAACACCTAACTTTGTGGCAGCTCACACGGCCTCTTTGGTTACGAAATACTGGATTCAAGACTGGCGTTCGCAAGTGGGTTTTAGCCATACGTATAGCTCAGGAAGACCATTTAATAATCCAAACGAGATTAAATTTATGGGCGGAAAAACCAAGGATTATAATAGTTTGAGTTTTAATTGGGCTTATTTACTAGGCGCACAAAAGATATTGTATTTTTCTGTTTCTAACGTTTTGGGTTCCAAGAATGTTTTTGGGTATGAATATGCTATAACTCAAAACAATGAAGGGATTTTTAATCGTCGCGCTATTACACCCACTGCTGATCGCTTCTTTTTTATAGGCTTCTTTTGGACCATTAGCGAGGATAAAAAAAGCAATCAGTTAGATAGCTTATGAGATTTCCTTTAAGAACTGTTTTGAGATAATGAAGTGTTTAAATAAACTATAATTCTGCTACTTGCTTTGCAAAAGCCGTTACTTTTACCCAATTTGTATATTCAATTTCAGCGTCAGAATTAGTTGGACCATGAGTCATTAGCATGATTAGTTTGATCATAGTTCTATCAAAAAAAGTGTATTTTTTATAGTCAATTTTTCCGGCAAATACACCAACCAGTTTTGGTTTCCAAGATATGCTATTCAAGAATTTCACAACATACGGATTGGTATGTGCTTGACTTTTTTCTTCCTTACGAGCTACTAAATTTACTGAAATAAATACTGCCTTTTTTGAGTTTAATAAGGCAGCATTTTCTTGGATGAATTTCACTACTTTTATATTGTGCTTTCCATATCGTATGCTGGAAGCAATAATAATTTTATCGTAATCAAGAATTGTTTGGTTAAAATTTTGGATAGAAAAAAGTGCAACATTATGGTTTAGTGCAACTAATTCTTCTTGGATTTTGGTGCAAATTTTTAAGGTTTGTCCATCAATAGAGGAATACAGTAGTATTATTTTCATTTAGCTATGCTCTTGCAAGAGTATTTTTTTTATCAAAACAATTTGACCGAGATGGTAATGGCAATGTTCAATAACACCAAGCATATTTCTGTGGTACATGCCATATTTTGATTCGGAAAAGTCTTCCCAAAGTTTACTGTCCGGTAACTTTTCTAACAAATCAGAAAACTTTTGAGCATCAGTAAACGTTTTTTCCGTCAATTGTTGCCAATCGTCTTGCGATAGGATGGGTGGCAAATTAAAACTTAATTTATCACTGGCATCAAGGGGTTTTCCTTCTAAAACATCTAGGATTGCTCCTACATAGTAATGTATATGAAAAACGAGAGTTGCTATGGTATTAAGCGAATAAATGGAAGTGGTAGCTTCCTTCCAAGAGATTCCTTCAAGAGTATCTTTAAGGTTTACATCTGTCCAATTTCCTCCAAAATGAACTTCTCTAAAATGTTTTGCTATTTGTGCGGCAAGTGTCATATTAGATAGTTATTTATAACCACAAATTTGAATGAAAAAAATTATTCTGCCGTTGTTGGGTCAATGATTGTTGCTACTTCGCTAACAGAATTTGCCGGAAATCCTCCTTGTTTTGCGTGTTCACGAACCATTTCTTCATTTGGTGCTATATACACACAATATATTTTATTTCCTGTTACATAACTTTGCAACCATTGAATTTGTGGCCCCATATTGCTTAGGACGCCACAAGAAGTTTGTGAAATACCTTTTAATTGTTCAGCAGTTAATTTTCCCGCTCCGGGAATTTCTCTTTCAATTACATACTTTGGCATATTTTTACATTTTTAGTTCCTACTCATTTGGTTTTTCGGTGTCACCCCGTTTTTTTGAATGGTTGCTGTTCTCCATTTTAAATCCATTATGAAATTTAAATATTAAAAAGTAGATACCAAAGGCATTTACTCAAAGAAAGTGGGGAATATTTTTAAAAACTGCTATTAATTACTCAAAAATAGGAAAAAAACTAGTACAAAAAACATTAATTTGCCGATGGTTTATAAATATAGATAGAGAAAATAAATAATTTTATAATTAAATGAAACCATCTGATATCACCCACAAGTACACTGTACTCTAAAGTGTACTCATAAATCCTTAGATATTTATGTTGAATACAGAGATGCGATGTAGAATATAAATATTCAGTCAGATTGTGGTTTAAAAAAAGGAAGCCCACATTGGCAGGTATGCTTGCTTGTCCATTGTAAAAATGCCTTTACTGTATTGAATATCTTTTTCAATAATTTTTTCCTTCATCCTTAATATTTATAATTTTAAAATTATCCAGTACAACTAAACCATTGTCGTTGACATTGAGTTAGATTAGGAGTACTTGGCGTACATGCATCTGTTGAAGTATTGGTGAATCTGAATACAAGTGTGTGTGGTACACCGGCAGAGTAGGTAAATACCTGACTTTCTTGATTGGGGGCAACGGTTGCAATTTTTACACCATCCCATATGATGTCATAGGTGCTATTTGTATTGCTGTTGTTAACGAAATAAACTTCTCCTGTACTATTAGTTTCGCAGAGTGGTGGAGGAGGAGGTGGTGGGGTATTATCTTCTTTTGTACAACTTGTAAATGAGAAAATGCAGAACATAATAAGCGTAGCGAATAATAGATTATTCTTTTTCATCTTATTTTGAATTTAAACTTCCTACTCATTTGGCTTTTCAGTGTCGCCCCGTTTTTTCAGTGGTAGCTGGTTTCCACTATTGTTTTGAGAAATTATAATATTGTCAAACAGTCAAAAACTGTTGTAAAATATTTTTGGTGGTTTGTACCTATCAAATTTAAGCAAAAATTATTCAAGATATGCACCTTTTTCTTTAAATTTTATAGTAATTTATAGAAACGGATATGGCTTTAAAAGTGGGTGTTTTGAACATTGTATTGATGGAGTTAGACTCCATGTATAGTTACTTTGATACTTTGTTATACCTGAGTTTTAGGATAGTATTTTTTACGCAACCAGAAAGAAACACGAACTAATATAATAAGAGCAGGTACTTCCACCAAGGGGCCAACCACACCGGCAAAGGCTTGACCTGAATTCAGTCCAAAAACAGCTATGGCTACGGCTATGGCCAGCTCAAAATTGTTTCCGGCAGCGGTAAATGCTACTGCGGCATTTTTATCATAGTCGGCACCGGTGGCTTTTGTTACAAAAAAGCCAATTAAAAACATCACTGTAAAATAAATTAAAAGTGGTATGGCAATAAGCACTACATCCATCGGTATTTCTACAATCAACTCTCCTTTTAGAGAAAACATCACTACGATAGTAAACAATAAAGCAATTAAAGTAATTGGAGAAATGGCTGGTATAAATTTTTCATTGTACCAAGTTACGCCTTTCCCTTTTACTAAAATCACCCTACTTAAAATTCCCATTAAAAATGGAATACCTAAATAAATAGCAACGCTTTCGGCAATGAGACCAATAGAAATATCAACAATAGCACCTTCAAATCCAAAATAGGGTGGAAGTATTGTTATAAATATCCAAGCATAAAAACTGTAAAAGAACACTTGAAAAATACTGTTTAAGGCAACTAGACCTGCGCCGTATTCACTATTGCCTTCTGCCAGATCATTCCACACTAAAACCATTGCGATGCAGCGCGCTAGACCTATTAATATCAAGCCTACCATATATTCGGGATAGTCTCGTAAAAAGAAGATGGCAAGCACAAACATAAGTACCGGCCCTATTATCCAATTTAGTACTAAAGAAACCGAAAGAATTTTTACATTTTTAAAGACTTTGGGCAACAGGGAAAAATTTACTTTTGCCAATGGCGGATACATCATCAGTATTAATCCTATAGCAATAGGAATGTTGGTCGTACCGCTGCTGAAGGAGTTAATAAAAGAAGAGCTGGTAGGAAATAAGTAGCCAATGCCTACGCCTATTAACATAGCAATAAATATCCAAAGGGTGAGAAAGCGGTCTAAGAAACTTAGTTTTTTCATAATTTGATGAAATTTAATTTTAAATTTTGAATGTTGAATTAAATGAATCTTTGAAATTTATAATCCAAAATTCAACATCTTAAAAAAATGTTATTTTTCTTGGCTTGTTTTTACAATTTTAGTTAAAATGTTTATGATGGACTCAATGGCTTGAAGTGATTTAAGCAATTCGATTTGAACAATATTACTTTTATCAATTAGCCTAAGCCAATACCTTGTTTCTCTTGCTTCTTTAGAGGAAATGGACATTTTTGCAATAAAATCCTTTTTTGAAATTCCAGCTAGTGCTTCTTCAACATTAGCTCCAATACTTGTTCCAGAACGTAATAATTGCTTCGAAAGAACATACTCATTTTGAAGTTTCATTTCTTTATAAATTTCAATTGTCAACAAAGCAAAATCAAAACTTTTTTCTTGAATAATATTTTATTTCATAATGGGTTTTTTAAATTTTAGATTTTGAATTTTGGATTAAATGAAAATTCAACATTCAACATTCAAAATTCATTTTTTCATCTCAGAAAAAATATATAGCATTTCAGTGGCAATTTGTGTACTGCGTTCTAGATATTTCTCAGTTTGTTGTGCGGTATTGTCAAATGCTTTAGGGTCATCATACGGAATGGAGATGCGCTTTTCTGCTCCGGCAATAAATGGACAACCGGCATCTGCTTGAGTACAAGTCATAATAGCAGCAAAACCAGATGTTGGATTAAAAATATCGTCATAGGTTTTTGAAAATCCAATTATAGGATGGGTGTTTTCTGAAAATTTAATGCTGTAAATAGAATTTTTTCCTTCGGAAAGTTTTTGGATAGTAAAACCTTGAATTGCCAGTGTTTCTAGAACTTTAGAATATAATGCCGTGGGTTCAGTACCTCCGGAATAGCAATCTACATTTTCTATGCTAAAATACTTTGCTAATGCTTGTGCCCAAACCTGTGCCAAGTGACTTCTTCGTGAATTGTGGGTACAAATAAAGTGCAGCTTTATTTCTTCTTTGTTGTTAATTTTAGTTTGTATGAAAGAAATCAATGGCTGAAGTATAGCTTTTCTGTTTTCAGTAATAGAAGTAATATCAAGCGATTGGATATGCTCTTCTATATTTTGAAATAAAGTGTTTTTTGTTTTTTCCATGGGTATAAAATTAGGTTTAGGAAAGGAAATAAATTTAACAACAACTTGTGGCGTTACTGGATCCACAACAACTGCTTTGGATTTTCAAAGAATGGTTTACGGATTTTAAGGGAGTAATCGCTGGTTTTTCAGCAAAAACGGTGATACTGAAAATGCCCGTAGCACTATTTTTAAACGCCTCTTTTTGAGAAGCATTCAAATACCTATCTAAAATTGTATCGGGTATGCTAATGGTTTTTTCTTTTTGAATAGTTATGTTTTGAAAGCCACTGATTTTTATATAATTCAAATATTGCTCTTTCTGAATAGCACCTGCTACGCATCCGGCATACATTTCGGCATCGGTTTTTAAGGCTTCGGGTAAATCGCCCACCAAAACAATGTCAGAAATACTGAAATGACCACCGGGTTTTAAAGTACGATAGATTTCTTGAATTACTTTTTCTTTATTAGGCACTAAGTTGAGTACACAATTACTTACAATGACATCGGCAATAACATCAGAAACCGGCATGTTATCAATATCTCCTTGGCGGAATTCAACGTTATTAAAATCTAATTTTTCAACGTTAAGTCGGGCTTTTTGTATCATAGCTTCCGTAAAGTCAATTCCAATTACTTTTCCGGTTGCACCGGTTTCACTGCGGGCAATAAAGCAATCATTTCCTGCGCCAGAACCCAAATCTATAACGGTATCTCCTTTTTTTATTTTTGCAAATTGTGTGGGTAGCCCACAGCCCAAACCTAAATCAGCTTCGGCGGCATAGCCTTTCATTTGCGAATAATCATCAGACATTATGGTGTATCCTTCCGGAATTTCACAGTCACTACCACAACATGAAGTATTTTCCTGCTTGGCTATTTCACTGTATTTTTGTTGAACAATCTTTTTTAATTCTTCTGATGTTTTCATTTTTTAGTGTTTTTAACAATTGGTATTGCAGTTTGGAGATTCATAACTTTCAAAGAATTTTGTAAAAATGTCTTTTATTTCTGACCAGCGTTCTGGGTTAATACAGTAGCTTACAGAGACCCCTTCAATGGTGCCTTGAAGGATACCACTGTTCTTTAGTTCTTTTAAATGTTGACTTATAGTAGCTTGCGCTAAACCAATTTCCTCAATTAAATGGCTATTGCAACAAGTATTTGATTTAAGTAAATGCTGTATTATGGCTACTCTGGCAGGATGTGCAAATACTTTGGCTAAGGATGCCAGTTCGTTTTGCGTTTGGCTGAATAAATCGGTTTTTGTTACGCCCATTTTTAAATAGTTTTTAAAGGAGAATGTTCTGTATAATAATTGAGTAACGCAGGTAATAATGCATCTTTTGGAAGAAATGGAATGCCATAAACTCCTTTTGCAAGGGTATTTTCAATGGTATGAATAACTTCCACTTCTGCCATTGCCCTAGTTTTAAGCAATGGATCTTTGATATTTTTCTGCATCGCTAAACTCTGGTTGATAATCCAAGCATAAGGAGTAATTCCTGCTCGTTTTAAATCTTTCTGCAAAGCTTCTGCTTCTCGCATTGGAGTAGTTTCCGGCAGTGAAACCAAGATTACCTTAGATAACTCGCTGTCCTGTAATGCCATATAAGGCGTTTTTATTTTTGATGGATCCATACCGGTGGTTCGCATTACTTCACGGTGGTAACTTCCAGCTGTATCTAATAACAATAAGGTATGTCCAGTTGGGGCAGTGTCTATTATCACAAACTTGCGTTTGGCTTGTTGTATAGCTTTTGAAAATGCGTGAAAAACAGCCACTTCTTCCGTGCAAGGGGATTTTAAATCTTCCAGCAAAAGTTTTTTACCGTGGTCATCTAAAACATCACCTTTTTGCCCCATTACTTTATCTATATACCGTTGGGTTTCTAGTTTAGGGTCGATACGGTCTATAGTGAGAGTCGTTGGCAGTTTGCTCAGGGAATCGATAAAATCTTGTACATGGGCAGCAGGGTCGGTGGTTGTTAGATGTACTTCAAAACCTTTTCTAGCAATCATAACGGCCAGTGCAGATGCTGTAATGGTTTTACCCACGCCTCCTTTGCCCATGGTCATTATTAATCCGTGGGTTTTATTTTCGGTAAGTTTTTCTACCAAAGCATCAATACCCATCAAGTGAAGGTTTGAAGTAGGTTGTTGGGATAGTTTTTCAAGGGTAATTTTTTTCTGAAGTTGTGCATCCCATATAGAGCGAAGCTTTTCTATACCTAAAATATTGTAGGGCAAAAGAGGAAATCGTTGTTGGTTTAAAAGCCTTAGGTTTTCAGGAAGTGACTCCAACTGTTTTTGCGCCATTTTTTGTATTTTTAGTGCAAAAGTATCAGAGGAATCCATGGTAGTGAATAGCCCATTTATTAACAGTTTTTGGTTGTTTAATCCTAGTTCTTTTAACTCTTCACTGGTACGAGAGGCTTCTTTTAAGGAAGACTTTTCTGGTTTAGAAACAAGATAAAAAGTGGTTTTAGTGGCATCTCGCAAAGTAGCAACTACTTTATTATAGCGATCCTGACTATTTTTTAATGCAGAGGTTGGACCCAAACAAGAAGCTCCATCAGGGTTTTCTTCTGAAAAAGATGCCCATGCTGCCGGCAGTTCTAATAATCGCAAGGTGTGTCCTGTGGGAGCTGTATCAAAAAGGATAACATCAAAATTTCCACCTTCGTTTTCACCAGAAATAAAACGAGAAAATTCATCAAATGAAGCAATTTCTGTGGTGCAAGCACCCGAGAGTTCTTCTTTCATCTTTTTAATATCGGAAGCAGGAAGAATATCCTTTAAGGGTTCTGTAACCCGATTTCTGTACTCTTCAGCTGAAACCTCCGGATTGATGTTGATGGCAGAAAGATTTCCTACACCATTTACAAAACGTATTTTTTCGTCAACAGGACTGTTTAGCACGTCTTGAAGATTAGAGGCGGGATCGGTGCTAATTAAAAGTACTTTTTTACCCTCATCGGCAAGTTTTACTGCTGTGCTACAGGATAAGGATGTTTTTCCTACACCACCCTTTCCAGTGAAAAATAAGTATTGGGTTTCGGTTTTCATAAAGGTGCTATTTTAATTTAATAAGAATTAACAACATCCCGAACCTGGACTGCACGTGCTGGTTTTTGGCTGCATTTCGTTCAATAAGGTGTTGGCTTGTTCAATAATTTCCTGACTAAGCGCATTTTTAACCTCATTACCAAGGTGCATCGCTTTTGCAATTTCTTGTGCAGGTATATCTAATTTCTTTGCAGAAGCAACATATTCTTTTAATACCTTTATGTTTGATATAGCAATAGCTGCACCGATGCATATTAAAATAGCCGTCTTTTGCGATGCTTTCTCTTCGGGAGAAATTGGTGAGTTTTCTGAATCATCTAAAGCTAAAAATGCTTCCCACTCTGCTTTTGAAGGATAGGCACCTGTCATTACTATTTGCTCATTTACCAGTATGTAAGGTAAAGAGTCCACGCCATCTTTTTGTAATTTTTCAATGGCAGCCGGAAATTTTTTAAATGCAGCACCATCATTGGATATATTGTGCCGTTGAACGTCGTGCCCTAATGATTTTAGCCACTTTACATGGGCAGCAGTTTCTATTAATGCATCATCAACATCGGAACCACAAACGCCTGTACTACAACACAAAGCTGGGTCTAATATGGTTATTTTCATGAATTGTATTTTTGCTATATTATTATATTGCAATATTACGATAATAAAATAGAAGGAACAAATTTTTGAGATATTTTTATTGGAAAAGTAAGTGAGAAATAATGCCTAAAAAAGGTAGGTATTAGAGGTTAAAATCTTTATAATTCAATTCATCGCTAAAAAAGTACGGTTCAGTAACAACAATTTTTTACTCCCATCTGCGCGTAAGATATTTGCTCTATTAAAAAACAAAAACAAAAACAAAAAACAAAAAAATGGAAAAAGTAGTATTCATTTTAGCACTAACCCTAGCTTCACTAAGCATGTTGGCTCAGGGCAATTATGAACAAGGCATGCAAAACGCATTTCAACTCTGGGAGGAGGGTAAAAACCATGAAGCATCTGCACTTTTTGAGCGCATAGCTGCTGCTGAAAAAGACAACTGGTTGCCTAATTATTATCTGGCTTTGGTAAATACCACCACTGCGTTTCAAATCAAAGACAGTAAACAGGTGAGCGCCTTGTTATCTAATGCCCAAAGAGCATTAGATATAGAGATGGACAAAGACGCCTTTAATGTAGAATTAATGGTTTTGCAAGCCATGATTCATACCGCTTGGATTGCTCACGATCCTATGAACAATGGGCAGAAACTATCCGGTACCGTTATGCAAATTTATGGTCAAGCAGAAGGCATAGCACCTAACAATCCTAGAGTAATACTAAGCAAGGCTGAATTTGAAATGGGGTCTGCACAGTTTTTTGGTACCGAAATTGCTCCAATTTGTGTACAAATTGAAAAAGCTTTGCAACTTTTTGATACCTTTAAACCGCAAACACCTTTTCATCCAAACTGGGGAAAAGAAAGAGCTATTACATTACTAAATAATTGTAAATAAAAGCATATTCTTTTTAAAAATGAAATTTGCATTTAAAATAATTGCAATAGGTACTTTCATTGGGGTTATTCTATTTGGTATAGATATGATCTTCCGTTTTCTCTCCACAACGCCTGTAGTATTTACTATAGAATTGTGGAAGGATCTGGGACTTTATATTCTTTATAGTGTGCCTTTAGGTTTTGTGAATTTCTGTTTTTTTGATTGGATGAACCACAAGGTTAATTGGGAAAAATTTAGAAAATATAGATGGATCATTGGTATAATTGGATCAGTTAGTTTAACCTTGGTGACCATATTTCTAATTAGAATTGTACACAAGGTAGTTATTGACGGTTTAAGCTATCCTGATTTTATAGCTAAAGAAAGGCTTCAATTTTATTTTATTGCGCTTCTTATAACGTTGATTATCTCCTTATTTTTTCATGCCGTTTATTATTACAAAGAACTACAGAAAAATAAACTCAAAGAGCAAAAAATAATTGCAGGAACGGCATCTGCACAATTTGAAAGTTTAAAAAACCAGATTGATCCACACTTTTTGTTTAATAGCTTAAATGTATTGACTTCTTTGATAGAGGAAAACCCGGAGAATGCACAACGGTTTACTACCTCATTATCTAAGATTTATAGGTATGTATTAGAACAAAAAGACAAAGAATTGGTAAGTGTAGAGGAAGAACTTGCCTTTGCAAAAACCTATATGAACTTGCTGAAAATGCGATTTGAAAACAGTGTTTTTTATGAAGTACCTGAAAGCCTTATGAATCCTGAGGCTAAGGTAGTACCACTATCCCTTCAACTATTATTAGAAAACACAGTAAAACATAATATTGTTAGTGAAAATAAACCTTTGCACATACGTATTTATGAAGACAATAACTATCTGGTAGTTGAAAACGATTATCAGAAAAAAGAAGTGATGCAATCTCGTAAAGGGGTGGGACTGCATAATATAGTAAACCGCTATGGAATCATTACCAAAAGAAATGTATTAATAGAGCAAAATGAAAAAGTGTTTAAAGTAAAAATACCAATGCTCACAAAACAAATAAATGTTATGGAATATACCAATCAATTTAACGAAAACAACGCTTATTATAAAGCGCAACAACGCGTGAAGGAAATGAAAGAATTTTATGGAAACCTCATTTCTTATTGCGTGGTTATTCCGTTTTTAATATTTATAAATCTATATACCTATCCAAAGTTTCAATGGTTTTGGTTTCCACTTTTGGGTTGGGGTCTAGGTCTTACCATTCACGGTTTTTCCGTTTTTGGTTATGGGTCTTCTTGGGAAGAAAAGAAAATTAAAGAAATTATGGAAAAAGACAATCAAAACAAAAAAACATGGAATTAATGGAACGCAACTTTCAAGAAGAAGAACGCTATAAAGCAGCAAAAAAACAAATAAAAGAAATCAAAGGATTTTATATCCATCTTCTGGTGTATCTATTTGTTAATACTGCCATTATTGCTATCAACACAAATTTCACCAAATTTGGTAACTTTGGTATAGAAATAAGTAATTTTTACACCGCTTTCTTCTGGGGGATAGGACTTTTTGCACATTGGGCAAGTGTATTTGGCGCTAGCTTTTTCCTAGGTAAAAAATGGGAAGAAAAGAAGATTAACGAGCTCTTAGAGAAAGATAAAGAACGACAAAAAAAATGGGAGTAATGGATTAACGATTTGAGATTAACGATTTAGGATTAACGATTTAAGATTTATTGATTTTGATGGATGATTTTGTGATAGTATTAAATTCGGCAAGCATAATTTCGAAAAACCAAAAACCAGAAACCAAAAGCACAATATGAATACAATTATCATTGAGGACGAAAAACCTGCTGCAAGAAGGCTGGAACGTATGCTTGAAAAGCAAGGAGTACGTGTGATTACCGTCTTGCATTCTGTAGAAGATGCTATAAATTGGTTTCAAATAAATGAGCATCCAGATGTGCTTTTTTTAGACATTCAGTTAAGTGATGGTCTTTCCTTTGAAATATTTGAAAAAGTAAAAATACAAAGTGCTATTATTTTTACGACTGCTTTTGACGAATACGCCTTACAAGCTTTTAAGGTAAATAGTGTGGACTATCTTTTAAAACCTATAGACGAAGAGGAATTGCAAGGGGCAGTTCATAAATACCAGAATATGAAGACTGCTTTTGGTGGGAAGGAGGCTGGTAAAAACCTGCAAATTAATTTTGAAGAAATCAAAAAATTATTAATAAACCCACTAGAACGAGAATACAAAAAACGATTTACCATAAAAATTGGGCAGCATTTAAAAATGATTCCCACGGAAGAAATATGTTGCTTTTATAGTGAAAATAAAGGAACATATCTTTATACTTCAGAAGGGCGAAATTATTTGATGGAAACAACGCTCGATGCTTTAGAAAAGGAACTTTCGCCAAAAGATTTTTTTCGTGTAAACCGTAAATTTATTGTGCATATACACGGTATTCAGGATATTGTGGCTTATAGCAACAGCCGGCTAAAATTGAAAATGAAGAATTTTTCAGAGGAGGAAATCATCGTTGCCAGAGAGCGAGTAAAAGATTTTAAAGATTGGTTGCAGTAGGATAACACCATAAGAAATCCAAATCTTTATAAAACCAAAATTTCTAATATGTTTACTTATTTTTTACCACCTAATTTCTTTGGAATCTTATTATCATCAAAAGCACTTGGTAGTAATTGGGGTATAAATTTCACTAACAAGGGCAATAACAAAGAACCGCCTGGCAACAGAAATATAGTAAGCGAAGGAATGGTTTTACAAACATCCAATAACTGCTCTTTTACTTTGTTTTTTTCTTCTGCATTTAAATCGGAATAAGTTGATTTTCCTAATAAAACTAATAATTCTTTGCTTTGCGAAAGTTCTTTTACCAGTCGGTTTTTATTTCTTAAAATAAGAAGTTTTACTGTTTTGGTGGATTGGGTGTACAATTGTTTGACAGGATGCTTGTATTGAAACAAATGGACAGAAGTAGCGTTTTCAGCTGCAAATGTTTTTAAAACTTCTAAACTTTCTGATGCAGATTTTAAGGGTAATCCTAATTTTTCACACAGGGAATTTAAAAATGAAATTTCACTTTCTTCCACCTTAAAATCATTCCAAACGGCAAGACAACATAAGTCCAAAACATATTGTTTTTCAGTTGCTGTTGAAAGCAAATTAAAATCGATGGTTTCTAAGGTTATTGTTTGGTTTGTTTCTTTTGTGGCATATTTTTCAGAGGCTTTAAACAAATCAATTAGCAGCACATCATAGGCAGTTTTTTTATTTTTGGCTTGTAGTGCCAAGTAACATACTTGCAGTATGATTACTTCAATGGCTTCTGCATAAGTATCAGACTTTTTACCACCTTTTAAGTAAAATTGGTATGCAAGCACATCTATAAATAATAAAGCATACGTCATAATGCGCTCAAAATTATACTTTTCTAATGCCTTGTTTTTTTCAACTCGTTGCGACAGTATCTGTTCTAAATCTTTTGATTTTGAAAAACCTAAAGGCAATTTCATAGAAAACCCGGATTTTTTTTGAATTAGATTTTTATAAAACACAAGGATATTCTTTATACCATCGTCATAAGAAGTATCGGGATGGTATTGAAAATAAGTAAACAATAAAGCGTGCAACGTATTTACTTTTAAAATTTCTTCCTCGGTAAGTACCACATTGGAAAAATCATGCACGAAAACGGTACGCACTGAAAAGCCATACACAAAACCAACCTCACGTAATGCTGAATAAAATTTCTTAGAGGAAGGAAAAGGAATTGTTGGCGATTCCTTTTCTAATATAAAAATATATTTTTCAATCCAACCGGAGGAGGAGGGGTTCATTTTTTCTTTTTTTTCTTTGCAAATTTACGTGTTAAGTTTATGTAATAGTCCTCAAATATTGTCTATTTTTGAACGTTGTATTTTAGAACCAATAAAATTCTTTCTAAATTAAGAAAATTAGTTGCTTCTTATTTAAAATTTAAAACGGAAATGATGAATAAAACAAAATTAACTTTTGCCATAGCTTTCTTAGGAATGCTTATAACCGCTCCTTTTTTACTTGCCGGCGATCATTTTGATGCACCTGCTGTTAGTGGTACATCTTCTGATTTGAGTAGCTTTTATGCTTTTGAAGGTGCAAATACAAACAATCTGGTCTTGGTAGCAAACCTTCAGGGTTTATTGCCTTCGGGAGTTCCCACCCAAATAGCACAATTTGATGAAGATGTGTTGGTGGAATTTAATATAGACACCACAGGCGATTTGATAGAAGATTTAGTAATTCAGGCCACAAAAAGAGGCGATTCCATGTATTTCTTCGGTCCTGTTGTACCTATTTCTACCGGCCTACAAAGTGAAATTGCCACTTTTGCAACACAAAGTAAAGTAGCTATTTCTTCAGGTACCACCGATGCAGAAGCTATTGTAGCAACTAATAACGGCATGCAGTTTTTTGCAGGCGCTCGTGATGACGCCTTCTTTTTTGATTTAAACAGATTTAACGCTATTGTTTCAGGAGAAGTAACTGGTTTTAATGAAGTAGGCGAAGATACTTTTGCAGGAACTAATACGCTCTCCATTGTTGTGGAATTGCCAAAATCCATGTTGGGCACTGGCGCTATTGGAATTAATCCCAATGCTCCTACTACTCCCATTTATTCTATTTGGGTAGAAACTAAAAGAAAGCAATAAAAATTTAAATATAAGACGATGAAAAAAAATTTATATATACTACCCATTTTGTTTTCAATACTACTTTTTGTACAATGCACTGAAGAAATAACCGATAATAGCATTATTCCAAATGCAACTTGTACCGATGGTATTCAAAATGGCGATGAGACAGGTTTAGATTGCGGAGGCAGTAACTGTGCTCCTTGTGAAGACGCCATTGGAGGAATAGACTTTTCCGGTACTTATATGCAAGAAGACCAAGTAGGAAGACCAGCCGTTTCCATAGTTTACATAACTCCAGGTTTGCGAGATGCCTATAACACCACTATTCCTTCTGAATTGACAGCCAATTTCCAACAAGATATGCAAGCTAATTTATTGCTTCATCATCCGGCATATTCTACCAATATATTAGGTCAAGATGCTACTGCTTTTTCCACTTTGCTTTCTAAAGATGTTCTTTGGGTAGGGCAGTCGGGTATTACTACTTTTTATGATGGGACAAATATCCTAACCGGAAGAAGATTACAAGATGATGTAATGGATTTTCATTTGCTATTACTCTATGGTGGAGCAGATGTAAATAACCCATTGAATGATGGTACGAATGGCCAGCCACTGCTTATCCGTGATGGTGTTAGTGAAAATGACAAACCGTTTTTAGCGAATTTTCCCTATTTAGCATCTCCTTTTTAATAGAGTAATCTATTTTAAAAAACTGCATTAGTAATTAATTAATGCAGTTTTTTTGTTTTTAAAAGCAAAGGGTATCTTATTTTTATATATTATTTTGTTAGAAAACGGTTGGACTAGGTATCTAATTCATCTGAAAAAATAAATACTACTTATCAAAGTTTTTCTTTCTGTTTAAAAATGCTTTTTTGAGTTGCATAGCATCGCTACGGAAGGAGAAAATGACAAAAGGCTGGTGCAAAAGGGTAATTTTTTAGCCAATTATAAAAGTTTAAATGAGTTTTATAATACAATCAATTAAAAAGATTTCTTTGCGAAACTTCACTTTATCGAAAATCAAATAAACGAGTATAAATACTAATTTTAATTTAGTATTATTGACATTTCTTTTTTAGATTTACTTATGTTTTTTTTAAAGAAATCTTTTTAAACCCTTAATCCAATTAAACTTACGTTATGAAAAAAATTATTTTTAATGGTCTTATGCTTGTTTTTGGAGTTTGTTGCTTCACTATGCAAGCGCAATTTTCAAAAAAAATTGTAGAAAATGAATTACTTAAACTTACCAAACAAAACAAGGCTACAGTAAAAGATATTTCTTCTTGGAGTGTAACAAGCGAACACACCAGTAGTACTAGTAGGATACATCATGTGTATTTAAGACAAATGGTAAATGGTTTAGAAATTCTAGGAACAGAGTCCAGTGTGCATAGCTTGCCGGACAATTCCGTTTTTCAATCGCACCTCCAATTTGTGAATAATGCGCAACAAAAGGCTTCAACAACTGCAAGTCCTTCTTTAACAGCAATACAGGCGGTTCAAAAGGCTGCGTTACATTTAGGATATGTTATAAGTGAGCCTTTAACGGTTCTTCAGAAAAAAAATACACCCAGCCAAGAAACTCGTATAAGTAATGGAGGAATTTCCATAAGTGATATTCCTGCACGATTGATGTACCATCGTTCTGAAAAAGATAATGTAATATTGGTTTGGGATCTTTCTATAGAATCTATCGCAAAAAATGAATGGTATAACGTGCGAGTAAATGCGGTCTCCGGCGAAATTGTTGATAAAATAAATTGGACGAGTTCATGTAATTTATCGCATTCCCATGAAGGGGAAAATTCTATTACAACTTCTGGTTTTTCAGAAATGGTAACCCCGGTATCTGAAGAATATGGAGCTATTTTAACTGGTAGTTACCGTGTTATTGCAATGCCCACCGAAAGTCCATATTTTGGACCAAGAACTCTAGAAACAACAGCAGTAAATACTACAGCTTCTCCTTTTGGATGGCATGATACCGATGGCGTATTGGGTGCTGAATTTACTGTAACCCGAGGAAACAATGTAAATGCTTATGAAGATGGCAATAATTCAGGTTTTCAACCTGATGGTGGTCCAACATTGGTTTTTGATTTTCCATTTGACCCTGTTTATTCCGTAGGAAACGAAAGTGAATCGGCTGCCATAACCAATTTATTTTACTGGAATAACTTAATACACGATTTAACCTATATGTATGGCTTTGATGAAGCTAGTGGAAATTTTCAAACAAATAATTATGGCAATGGTGGCTTAGGTAACGATTGGGTTAGAGCAGAAGCTCAAGATGGAAGTGGAACGTGTAATGCCAATTTTAGCACACCTACAGACGGAAACCTCCCAAGAATGCAAATGTTTATTTGTAATACACAAGATGGCGATTTTGATAATCTAGTAATTGTTCATGAATATGGGCATGGAATTAGTAACCGATTGACTGGTGGTGCCGGAAACTCAGGATGTTTGGGTGGACAGGAACAAATGGGCGAGGGATGGAGCGATTGGTATGGTTTATTAATGACTATGGATGCGTCTGATACAGCTACACAGTCTAGAGGGGTTGGCACTTATCTTTTTGGACAAGGTCCTGGGGGAGCTGGTATAAGACCTTTTCCTTACAATACCGATATGGCAATTAACCCACAAACCTACGATCACATAAAAACCGCAGCAGTGCCTCATGGCGTTGGTTCCGTATGGTCTACTATGCTATGGGAAATGACTTGGGGCCTTATTGATGTTTACGGATTTGACTCCGATTTCTATAATGGTACCGGCGGAAATAATATTGCATTGGCCCTTGTAACCGAAGCTTTAAAATTACAACCTTGCAGTCCGGGTTTTGTAGATGGTAGAGACGCCATTTTAGCTGCAGATGTCGCTTTATATGGCGGCGCCAACCAATGCACAATTTGGGATGCTTTTGCAAAAAGAGGTCTTGGCGTAAGTGCTATTCAAGGAAGCTCCTCAAGCCGCTCCGATGGAACGGAAGCATTTGACACACCTTCAGGCGTTGCCGCTTTTACTGCACCAGGTGATGTGTGTGAATCGGTTGGAATTCTAACAAATTTAGGTGGAGGTACACCTGCAGGTGGTTTATATAGCGGCCCCGGCGTAACAGATGACGGAAATGGATCGACATTTACTTTTGACCCTGCAGTTGCAGGAGTTGGAATGCATACTTTAACGTATGAGGTATTTGCCAGTGCCTGTGCTACAGCTTCTACTGCAAGCGATATTATAGAAGTATTTGAATCGTTGCAAGTTACATGCCAAGCTGATATTCTTGTGAATGCAGATACAGATACTTGCGGAGCAGTGGTTACTTTTACGCCACCAATAGGTACCTCTGGATGTGCAGCAGAATATGTAGAAAGTTTTGATGGTGTTACAGTTCCTTCTTTACCCGCAGGTTGGGCTTTTACGCAAGAAGTTGGTTCTACAATAACTTGGGCAACTGTAAATACAGGTTCTAGTTCTTCGCCAAACGCAGTTTTTGCCAATGACCCGAGTGGAGCAAACTTGTCGTCCTTAGTTTCTTCGCCTATAGCTATTGCGAGTACTTCTGCTCAACTTCTCTTTAAAAATAATTACCAAACAGAAAGTGGTTTTGATGGAATGGTATTAGAATATACGGTAAATGGTGGAGCTACTTGGAATGATATTTTAAATAGTGGTGGCACTTTTTCTTCTGGCGGATATAATGGTTCTTTAAGCTCATGTTGCAGTAACCCTTTACCCGGAAGAGCTGCTTGGACAGGAAATTCAGGTGGTTATATAGAGACCGTTGTAAATTTAAACGCGGCATTAGATGGACAAACCGTTCAATTCCGTTGGAGAATGGGTTCAGATAGTTCTGTTTCCGGTACCGGAGTTTGGATAGATGATGTTCGGGTTTTGGGTATTTTTTCACCAGATCCTGTAACTACTCAAATTGCAGGATTGCCATCTGGAAGTGTTTTTCCGGTAGGTACAACTACTAATAGTTTTGAAATTGAAGATGGTGCAGGTAATATAGCTACCTGTACTTTTGATGTTACCGTAATGGACAACATAAATCCCGTGGCTGTGGGTCAAAATATCACGGTTTCTCTAGATGCCAATGGATTGGTAACTATAACTCCTTTAGAAGTAGATAACGGCTCTTCAGATAATTGTGGAATTGAATTTATGACATTAGACATTACAAATTTTACATGTGCTGATTTAGGTCCAAACACTGTAACATTAACAGTATTTGATGCTACGGGAAATAACAATGCAACACAAGTAACGGTAACTGTTGAAGATAATTTAGCACCTATTTTGACTTGTCCCGAAAATCAAACCGTACAAGTTGCATCCGGAACCACTTATACTGTTCCAGATTATTACGCTTTGGGAAATGCCACTGCCACTGATAATTGTACAGATCCCCTTACAGATATTGTGCAAAACCCTATTGCAGGCACCGTTTTAAGTGTAGGCACTTATCCTATTGAAATTACAGTAACTGATGCTTCAGGAAATCAAGCAATTTGTGACTTTGAATTGGTTGTGGAGGAAATTTTAAGTGTTGAAGACTCTGCTTTCACAAATCAAACTATTATACTATTTCCAAATCCAACTTCTGGAGAAGTCAAAATAGTAAACAATAGTAATGTAGAATTAATATCGGCTGTTATTTCCGATGTAAATGGAAGAATTATTCGTGTTGTTGATTTGTCTGCAATGGAAAATCAATCAGAAATTTCACTAGATGATATAGCAACCGGCTTGTATTTCGTTCAAATTCATGCTGCAAATGCAAGTATTGTAAAAAGAATTGTAAAAAAATAGATATTGGTTTGTTGTTAAAACCATAAAATTTAGAAAATAAAAAAAGCGGGACTAAAAAATCCCGCTTTCTTTTTGCATATATTTTATTAAAAATTAAGATTCAATTTGGCATAATAATAAGCACCACCAAACCCCATTTGTACAGAGTCCCAATATCCACCTCCTTCACTCCAATCATCTTGTTGGTCCGGGTAAATATTAAAGAGATTATTGCTACCAATATTAAGTTTCATGTTTTCATTTAGTTTAAAACCTAAGTTAAGGTCTGTAACATATTTTTCACTGTAGATATCAGAAGCAGCTGCAACTTGGTTTGCAAAGCTACCATAATCAGCTACGTCTTCAAACATTTGAAAATCCAATAAAGTTACTTCACTAAATCTAGTTAGTCCTAAAGCTGCATCAAACCATTTAATATCATATTTTAGATTTAAGGTTAATTTGCTGTCTGGTGCAGAAGCCAATAAAAAGGCTTTATCGCGTTCACCAAAAAAAGTTTGTTCATCTAAACTTCCGTTTTTAACATCGGTAATCGTCATATTATTTATGTTTCCTATAAAACTGGAAGTAAGAGTGCCATTTCCAATCTTGGCTCTATGGGAAAGTACGATATCCAAACCGGTAGTTTCGGTATTGGCGCCATTTGCAAAAAATTGTGCAGCTTCCACATTAGGTATTTGTGGGGCATCAAAGTTTCCTGTTAAAACAATACGGTTTGTAACATCGATAAAATATCCATCTACAGTTGCGGTAAAGCTTCCAAAATTAGCGGTGAAACCTAAAGAGGCATTAAAAGCTGTTTCTTCTTTTAGTGGCCCTATGCCAAAGGAAGCGGTTACCGGACTGTTGTTTGGGGAAAGTTGGGTTTCTAAACCTTGTCCACCCACAAAATTTGTAAATCGTAAGTTGTAATATAACTGTGCTAAGGATGGTGCTCTAAAGCCTGAACTTACGGATCCCCTAACATTAATGTTTTCTGTGGCTTTGTAACGAGCGGCAAATTTACCGTTTATGGTACTACCAAAATCGCTGTAATCTTCAAATCTTCCTGCAACAGCAATTAAAAGTTTATCGGTTACTTCTAGTTCACCATCTACATACAACGAAATATTAGAACGGTTTCTGTCCACTTCATTAGCGGGACTATATCCAGGAAACCCTTGAGAACCACCTGGACGCAACTCTCCTGTTATAGAATCTGTGGGTTGCGTTTGTGTGGTAGGATCAACAATTAAAATTCCATTGGTGTCATAGGTGCCATAAGAACCTTCTTCACCTGCAAAGATGATGAAGTTTTCTGTCCGGTACTCTGCACCTATTGCAAGGTTAAATCCTTCTAAAATGGAATCATAATATTTTGAAAAATCTACATTGGTTGTGTTTTGACTTAAACTGTGTCCACCTGCGTCAAAATCGGTTGGAGATACTTCTTCTAAGGAGGCGTTTAGCGTTCCTTTAATGAAATAATGAAAGTTATTGATTCCATAGGAGTTACTGATGTCTATTTTCCAACCGGATTCATTTTTAGTTCTAAAACCTGCAGTAACCGAATTATCGGTGATTATAGAGGTAATTCTAGGGGTAAATCCATTTGGATATATGCTAATTACATTTCTTTCAGTAGGATTATTTCTGGTGAATGCAAATGCATCGGTATCTCTGTAATTTCGACCTCCAAAGGCATAAAAATCAGCCTTATCAGAAATTGGCATTGAAAGATTTCCGAAGAAATTAAAACCATCAATAGCGGCTTCTCCCATTCCTCTTCTAAAATCAAATCCGGGACGAAGGGTTTTGTTTTTACTAATGTATTCGGTAGTGAAATTAGCAAAACCATTTTCTCCTATACCCACACCATAATTAGCAGTTACTTTTACAGAGCCACCATCAAAATCTTTGTCTTTGCCTATGGCATTACCATCTCTATTGGTATCCAGCCTATTGCCATCAGTATTAGGAGTTCCAGCAGGAAAATCGCCATCGGCATCGGTATTGAAAAAGCCGTAGTTTATGTTTGCAGAAAAAACATCTATTTTGTCATTCAAAACTAAATTGATAACTCCGGCAATAGCGTCAGAGCCGTATTGTGCAGAGGCTCCGTCTCTTAGGATTTCAATTCTTTTTAATGCCGCTGCCGGAATGGCATTTAAGTCGGTACCAGTATTTCCTCTACCTCTTGTTCCAAATATATTAACAAGCGATGATTGATGTCTTCTTTTTCCGTTTACTAATACTAAGGTTTGGTCAGGCCCTAATCCTCGTAATGTGGCGGGGTCGATATGATCGGCACCATCAGATCCGGATTGTTTGTTTGCATTAAAGGATGGGGCGGCATATTGCAACAATTCATTTAATTCAATGCGCCCTGTTTGGGTGGATACTTCTCTAACATCAATAACATCTATAGCAACGGGCGTGTCAATAGCGGTTCTTTTCGGACTTCTGGTTCCAACCAGTTGAATTTCGCCTAGCTGCATACCATCTTGAAGCGTTACCGAAAGATTGGTTCTGCCATCTACCTTTTCTTCCAAAGTTTCAAAACCTACATAGCTGAATACTAAAGTAGCATTTTCATTTACTTGAATGGTGTAATTTCCACTAAAATCGGTTATTGTACCATTTGAGGTTCCTTTTTCAATGACATTTACACCAGATAGTGCTGTTCCAGAAATATCAGTGATTGTTCCACTAACTACTTGTGCAAACAAGAAGCCAGGAAGGATTATACAAATTAAAAAAAGTAATGTTTTTTTCATAAGATTTTAATTAAGGAGTTAATTATTTAGTTGAAATAAAAGTAATGAAAAATTGTTAAAATATTTAAGATTTTAATAAGGATTATTTAACAAAATATTAATAATCAATTCTTTTGAGTCAAAAACTCTAATCAATTAAAAAAACGAAATTTATTATTCCTTAAAAATTAGGTATAAAAGTTTAAATTTGCAGATAGTCCATAGTAAAATTTTATTATTATTTTAATTTGCTCTCTATGAAAAAGGCACAATGGAAAACAGCTAAAAATTATCAAGATATTACTTATAAAAAAAGCAATGGTGTTGCAAGAATAGCCTTTAACCGCCCAGGTGTTCGCAATGCGTTTCGCCCTAAAACCACTAGTGAATTGCTTGATGCTTTTCACGATGCTCAGGAAGATGTTTCTATTGGTGTTGTTTTGCTTTCTGCAGAAGGTCCTTCTGCTAAAGATGGTGTGTACAGTTTTTGTAGTGGAGGCGATCAAAAAGCACGTGGTGATCAAGGCTATGTTGGTGAAGATGGCTACCATAGATTGAATATTTTAGAGGTACAACGATTAATTCGCTTTATGCCAAAAGCGGTTATAGCCGTAGTTCCAGGATGGGCAGTAGGAGGTGGACATAGTCTTCATGTAGTTTGCGATTTAACTTTAGCAAGTAAAGAACATGCTATCTTTAAACAAACCGATGCAGATGTTACAAGTTTTGATGGTGGCTATGGCTCGGCATATCTTGCCAAAATGGTAGGGCAGAAAAAAGCAAGAGAAATATTTTTCTTAGGAAGAAATTATAATGCACAGGAAGCTTTTGATATGGGAATGGTTAATGCTGTAATTCCGCATGCAGTACTTGAAGATACGGCTTATGAATGGGCACAGGAAATTCTCCAAAAATCACCAATTTCTATAAAAATGCTTAAGTTTGCCATGAATCTTACCGATGACGGTATGGTAGGTCAGCAGGTTTTTGCCGGTGAAGCTACACGTCTAGCCTATATGACTGAGGAAGCAAAAGAGGGTCGAAATGCTTTTTTAGAAAAAAGAAAACCAAATTTTGATAAAAAGTGGCTGCCTTAGTTTTTTGCAATGATTTTAATGTGTGCTAAAAAAATTAACCTACTTTTGAGAGTATTTCTTCAGAAAAGGATTCTTTTTCCTCATTTATAATTTTTGCAGAATTGATTTCAGAATTTTTGTTTATAGTATCCTCTTTCAACTGTTTTCTGACTTGTTTTATGGTTAATGTACTTCCATCATGACTCCAGCCCGGCGCAGCAAAAGCATACTTGAATTTATGCACCCAATTTGAGGACTTTTTCATGTCCTGCCAGATGTTTTTATATTCGTGGGTTAAAATTTTCCAAATATTATAGGAGTTAGGAGGTGTCGTTACACCATATTCAATAGTAACTTGTTCATCAAGCTCTTTCCAAGTTCCAAAAATTCTGTCAAAAATATTCAGAATACCACCGTGGTTTTTGTCCATATACTCCAGATTTTTAGCATGGTGCACTTGATGCATTGTGTGGGTGTTGATAAATTTTTCTAAAACCCCCATTTTATGAATATACTTCGTGTGTAACTGAAACTGCCATAGCGCTTCTATTCCCAAACATACTACAAGCATTTCAGGCGGAAAACCTATCATTACAATCCAAACATAAAAAAAAGGTTTGTATAAAATGGTGAACCATCCATTTCGAACAGCTGTTCCTAAATTAAAATTATCAGAAGAATGATGTACAATATGTGCAGCCCATAAAAAACGAACCATATGGTTTTGGCGATGAAACCAATAGTAGGTAAAATCGTCTAAAAGCATGCATAATAACCAAATATACCATACATATCCGAAAGAATTCCATCCAAAAATATTAGAACGGACTCCGTCAACAATAGGATTAAAGATTTCATATATAAAAGTAAAAATAAAGATGGCAGAAACCGTTTTAACTAGAGCTGCAATTACAGCCGAGCCAACCCCAAGAGACAAACTGGAGAGAAGGTCTTTCCATTGATAAAGGTCTTTGTTGTTAGTGTGTTTGCTATAGGTTAGTTCTAATAAGATAAGTCCTAAAAAACAAGGAACCCCATATACTAATGGGTTAGTGAAATCCATTTTATTCTACTGATTAGTGAAAAATTGAAGAACTTTTTATAAAAAAAATTCAATGGTGAAGGTAGTGTTATTAAAAACAACGGTGGCTTTTAAAGAAACATTACCATAAAATTAACGCATTAAAGGTTGTTTCTAAATTATTTAACTACGTTTTTAAAAGTTGTTAGGCAAAAATGTGAATAAAAAGTTAAGGACGTCCTAATTATTTATTTTAGAAAGCCCTTATAAGATGAAAATTTAATTTTTTACTTGTGATACGCATCAGTATGCACATTGGAAACCGCACGGCCACTGGGGTCGTTCATGTTTTTAAAGGAAGCATCCCATTCTAATGCAATAGGACTACTACAGGCTACAGAGGGTACAGAAGGCACACACATAGCTGCAGCATCACTTGGAAAATGTTCTGCAAAGATAGAGCGGTAATAAAATTCTTCCTTACTGCTTGGAGTTTGTAATGGAAATTTGTATTGTGCATTTGCCAATTGTTCGTCAGTTACTTCATGAGCTACCATTTCTTTTAGAGTATCAATCCAACTGTATCCAACACCGTCAGAAAATTGTTCTTTTTGTCGCCAGGCTACACTTGGGGGAAGCATGTCTTCAAATGCTTTTCGAAGCACCCATTTTTCCATCCTTTCACCATTTATCATTTTATCTTTTGGATTGATGCGCATGGCTACATCCATAAATTCCTTATCAAGAAAAGGTACACGTCCTTCAATGCCCCAAGCTGCTAAAGATTTATTGGCACGTAAGCAATCATACATATGGAGTTTTTCTAATTTTCTAACCGTTTCTTTATGTAATTCTTCTGCATTTGGTGCTTTGTGAAAATACAAATAGCCACCAAAAATTTCATCGCTTCCCTCCCCTGAAAGCACCATTTTTATTCCCATAGCTTTGATAGCTCTTGCCATTAAATACATTGGGGTAGAAGCACGTATGGTGGTGATGTCATACGTTTCAAGATGATAAACAACATCTCTAATAGCATCGATGCCTTCTTGAATTGTAAATTTAATCTCGTGATGTATAGTGCCTAAATGGGCAGCTACTTTTTGAGCTGCCGCTAAATCGGGTGAACCCTCTAATCCAACAGCAAAAGAGTGTAATTGCGGCCACCATGCGCCATCTTTATCATCACTTTCAATGCGTTTTTCTGCATATTTTTTAGCCACTGCTGAGGTTATGGACGAATCTAATCCACCTGAGAGTAAAACACCATAAGGTACATCGCTCATTAATTGGCGGTGTACTGCTGCTTCTAAAGCTGTTTTTAGTTCTTTAATATTTGTTGCATTGTTTTTTACTGCTTCATATTCCATCCAATCTCTATGGTACCATTGTTTTATTTCACCTTCTCTGCTGTCTAAATAATGCCCGGGAGGAAATAGCTCTATTTTAGAACAAACGCCTTCAAGTGCTTTTAATTCAGATGCAACATAAAAAGTACCGTTTTTATCCCAACCTATATACAAGGGTATGATTCCCATATGGTCACGGGCAATAAAATAGGCGTCATTTTGAACATCATATAAAGCAAAACCAAAGATGCCATTAAGTTCGTCTAAAAATGTGGCGCCTTTTTCTTTATAAAGAGCAAGAATTACTTCGCAATCTGATTTTGTTTGAAAGGCATATTTCCCATCAAATTGTTTGCGCAATTGCTGGTGGTTGTATATTTCGCCATTAGCAGCAAGCACTAAGTTTTTATCTTCACTGAATAGAGGCTGTTTTCCAGAAGTAGGATCCACAATTGCCAAGCGTTCATGTGCCATTATGGTTTTGTCATTACTAAAAATGCCACTCCAGTCCGGGCCGCGATGCCGGATGCATTTTGCCATGGCTAATAATTGAGGGCGAAGAGATTCTGATGATTCTTTTAAACGAAATGCACAAACGATTCCACACATAATTTTATTTTTTTATTTATAAAAAAAGCCTGTCAAATTTTAAAAAAACTTGACAGGTCAGAGTGTCTTGACAAGTTTTACTTGTTAGGTATAGTTATTATTTAAATTGTTGTTATTCATTTTAAGCGGTGATATTTTCAAACAAATATCGAATTATTTTTTATATCGAAAATTAAAAATGGTTTTTTTCGATGATTTGCCAATTTATAGTAATGAAGGGTATGTTTTTGGGTCAACTTCACTCATTATAGCATATACTTTTTCAAATACATCTTCGATAGAGGGTTTTGAAAAGTAGTCGCCATCAGTGCCATAAGCAGGCCTATGCGCTTTAGAGGTAAGGGTTTGAGGTTTGCTGTCTAAATGGATATAGGCATTTTGTTCGTCTAAAACATGTTGTAAAATATATGCAGAAGCTCCACCTGGAACATCTTCATCAATGACTAGTAATCGATTGGTTTTGGATATACTTTTTACAATATCGTGATTTACGTCTAATGGAAGTAAGGTTTGCACGTCAATAATTTCAGCAGAAATACCGATTTCTAAAAGCTCTTTTGCTGCTTGTTCCACTATGCGTATTGTAGAGCCATAAGAAACAAGGGTAATATCGGTGCCTTCTTTAATGGTTTCCACCACACCAATTGGGGTGCGTAGCTCTCCAAAGTTATTTGGCATTTTTTCTTTTAAACGATAGCCATTTAAACATTCTATGATTAATGCCGGTTCATCAGTTGCCAAAAGGGTATTATAAAAACCCGCAGCTTTGGTCATGTTTCTTGGCACTAAAATATACATACCACGTAACAGATGTATTAAACCTCCCATAGGCGACCCACTATGCCAAATGCCTTCTAACCTATGTCCACGAGTTCTAACAATAAGCGGTGCTTTTTGTTTACCATTGGTTCGGTATTGGATACAAGCCAAATCATCGCTCATAATTTGTAGAGCATACAAAACATAATCTAAATACTGAATTTCTGCAATTGGACGAAGTCCGCGAAGTGCCATTCCAATGCCTTGACCTAGGATACTCGCTTCTCTTATTCCGGTATCTGCAACGCGCAATTCTCCGTATTTTTCTTGCATTCCCTCTAGACCCTGATTTACATCGCCAATGGTTCCGCTGTCTTCACCAAAGATTAATGCTTCGGGGTGCTTTTCAAAAATAGCATCAAAATTGTTTCTTAAAATGAGTCTGCCATCTACCATATCGGCATCATTTGCATAAGAAGCTTTAACTTCGGAGATGCTTAGTGCATTGTTTGGGTATTCACTATATAAATATTTGCTGAATTTTGGTTGTATTTTATCATAATATGTTGAAATCCAATCCTGCAGTTGTTTTTTTTCTGCAGAGTTTTCTTTTGCAAGGAATCGTAAAGTTTTTCTTGCTGTTGAAAGTATTTCTTTGCGTATGGGCTCTTTAATGCTTTCTAAATCATTTTTTAATTTCAGAATAAAGTTTTTATTGCTACTAGAATTAGCTACGTTAATTAATAACTTTACCAATTCGTTTTGTTCTTCTTTTTGTGGGAAAACAAAGGCATCCCAAGCAGCTTTTTTGCCATTTCGTACTTCTTTTTTTATCGAGTTTTCTAGGGCTAAAAGGTATTCCTCTGTAGCAATATTGTTGGTAATCATCCACTCCCGCATTTTTAGATTGCAGTCATTAGCTACTTCCCAAGCCAATCGGTCTTTGCTTTTGTATCGTTCGTGTGAACCTGAAGTAGAATGCCCTTGGGGTTGTGTAAGTCCTACTACATGGATAAGTACAGGAACATACTCTTCTCTAGCTATTTTTCCGGCTTTTTCATAAATTTCTACTAAGGCGGCATAATCCCAACCGTTTACTTTTAGAATTTCAAAGCCTTTTTCATTTTCATTTCTTTGAAATCCATTTAAAATTTCAGAAATATTTTCTTTGGTTGTCTGGTGCTTTGCGTGCACGGAAATACCATATTCATCATCCCAAACACTAATTACCATTGGCACTTGAAGGACGCCTGCAGCATTGATAGATTCCCAAAACAATCCTTCACTTGTGCTTGCATTTCCGATTGTTCCCCAAGCAACTTCATTACCATGGATGGAAAAATTGGTTTTATTTGGAATGTCTTTCGCATTTCTGAAAATTTTAGATGCTTGTGCTAGACCTAATAATCGTGGCATTTGTCCTGCAGTGGGAGAAATATCGGGGCTTGAATTTTTTTGTGCAGTTAGGTTTTTCCAACTTCCATCTTCATGCAAACTGTGGGTAGAAAAATGCCCGCCCATTTGTCTTCCGGCGGCCATTGGTTCCTGTTCTATGTCTGTATGACCATATAAACCGGCAAAAAATTGTTGGATAGTCATTTCACCAATTGCCATCATAAAGGTTTGATCTCTGTAATAACCGGAGCGCCAATCACCATTTTTAAATGCTTTTGCCCAAGCTAGTTGTGGCACTTCTTTTCCATCACCAAAAATTCCAAATTTTGCTTTTCCTGTCAGCACTTCTCGCCGTCCTAGAAGACTACATTCTCTGCTGCTTACTGCTATTTTATAATCGTTAAGTACTTCCATTTGAAATTCTTCAAAGGAAATAGCACTTTTTGTTTGTGATTTGGTCTGCATACTCGGCATTTATTATGAATTGCAAAAGTAAGGAAAACTAAGGGGTTTTGCAATTGGTTTAGTGATTGCTATTTTTAATTAACGCAACAATAACGATATTTAATTCTCTAATAATGTTGCATTAAACAACTTCAAAATTCTTTTATATTCATCAATCCAGCTACTTGGCTCAATAAAACCGTGGTCTTCTGCAGGGTAAATAGCCATCTCCCAGTTGTTTTTTTCTAATTCAATTAATCGCTGTGACAGGCGCATTACATCTTGAAAATGTACATTTTCGTCAACAATACCGTGGGCAATAAGCAAATGTCCTTTAAAACCTTCGGCAAAGTAAATGGGAGAGGAGCGACGGTAAGCAATTGGGTCGTTTGCGGGTTCGTTTAAAATATTTGAAGTATACCCGTGGTTATAATGTGCCCAGTCAGTTACCGAGCGAAGTGCTGCTCCGGAAGCAAAGGTTTCCGGTGCATTAAAAAGAGCCATTAGTGTGATAAATCCGCCATAGCTACCTCCGTAAAGACCAATCTTGTTTTTGTCAATACCGTGTTTTGCTACTAAATATTTTGCGCCGTCCACTTGGTCAGAAAGGTCTTTACCGCCCATATGTCTGTAAATGGCTGTGCGCCAATTTCTACCATAACCGGCACTTCCACGGTAATCGATATCAAGAACTGTGTATCCTAAATCGGTTAGCATATTGTTAAACATATATTCTCTAAAATACAATGACCACCATTTATGTGCATTTTGCAAATAACCGGCACCGTGAACAAAGAGGACAGCGGCATTATTTTTTACCGAAGCCTCTGGAGTGTAAAGTCTGGCGGGAACCATCGTTCCATCTTCAGCTTGAAAATTTACTAACTGTGGGTCGCGCCAAGCATATTCTTTGAAGGCTTTAGACTGCCCGTAAGTAAGTTGCTTTTCTTTATCGTCCACCTTGTTTTTCTTTAAAAACAATTCCCAGGGCTGGTTGCTATAAGAATGACGAATAGCCAAATATTTTTCGTCGGGCGACAGAAAAACTTCATTGTTACCGGCAAGCGAGGTGAGTTTTTCCATGGCACCACCCAGTACTGGCATTTTATAAAAATGTCTTTCACCGGGATGTATTTCTGAAGTTGTTACATACCAATGTTTTTTATCTTTGGAAAGAAAGGGATCAAAAACTTCAAAGTTTCCTGCGGTTAATGCTTTTTTAGCACCGTTAGTTACATCTAGAATATAGAGGTGTGCATAGCCGCTAACTTCTGATTGGAAATAAATATGCTGGTTATCTGGCAACCATCCCATCGTTCCTCCTCCCATAGACCAGCCAATTCCGGGCCCTGCAATCCATGCTTCATCGCGTTGTCTATCTAAGGTTTCTAAATCGCCTGTTTCTAGGTTAAGTTTGGTTATCCATCGGTCTTTGTTATCTTTTGAGCGCACATTAACTATGGCGTTCTTTCCGTTGTCTGAAAAATATGCTCTGGAAAGAAGGACTTCTCGATTTAGGGAGTCCCATTTTTTTTCGGGGTAATCTTTTGCATAATCCGGCAAATCGGTTATTCCCGGAAGTTGGTTTGTTTTTGCCATAAAGGTGGTGTCTTTTTCTATATGATAAATTGCAAGTTCCACCTGCGTTTTATCTTCGCCTACTTTTTCACGCGTTTTTAAATCGACAGTATATCCTAGAGCATCTATATAATCCGGTACTATGGTTTGATTATTTTCATTACGAGTAACTAAATTAAAGGTTACATATTTGGCATCCGGGGAAACCTGAATATTAGAAACCGTTTTCTTTCCAGTATAAAATGGAGTGGCTTCTTTTTCTTTTGTGTATTCATTATATTTTTTTGATGCCTCTTTTTTATCTTCTCTTTGTTTTATAACGTTAAGTAATTGCAAGTTTTCTTCTTTTAACCAGTTTGCTTTATCGGTTAATTTATCTTCTTTTTTCTTGCTATCGTCACCCGTTTTTAGGTTCGTTATTTTTTTTAATGTTTGTGAAGAAAGGTTATAGATATAGGCGTTATTCTCTGAAGTAAAAGCAATGGTATTTTCATCAGCTAAAAAAACCGGATTGTACAGGCTATTTATAAATTCCAAAACTTTTGATTCCTTTTTACTTTTTATCTCATAAATAAAAAGAGCATTGTTTTTTACATATATTTTTTTGGTTTTTGAAGCATTATAGGAGCCGCGATTAGGAATTCTATTTTTTTCTTCTCTCCATTTTACTTTTTCAATTGTATTTTTTGATTTTAGTGAAATGCGATACAATGAATCGGAAGGGTCATTGTCTTTGTTGTAATTAAAATAAAGAACATCACTTTGTTCATTCCATTCTATATTAGAAGGAAAAGTGCCCATCCATTTAGGATCTTGCATTATTTTTTCAACAGAAAGAGAACTCTGCTGTGCAAAAAAAGGACTAGATACTAATGAAAAAATGACAATGAAAAGAAGATTTTTAAACATAATTTTGGTTTTGAAGTACTGTTACGAAACTAAGAAAAATTTATAAAAAGTATGGTCTTTGCACATTTAAAAGGAAAAGATTCCTTATTTCTTGTTTTTATCAATAGCGTATTGCAGGAATACCATTTTTAAAATAAAGATTTCGCAAAAAAAAGTCCCACCGAAGCAGGACTAAAGGTTTTCACCTACGGCATATAGCCTTATTGTGATAAGATTAAAGATTAGAATAAAATTTTCACTTCCCAAAGATACAAAAAATATCGGTTTAAAAAAACAGGAAAAACCCTTAAAATAATGATGTACTATTTTGTACATTGAAACTTTTATTATCAGAGAAAGTATATATTCAAAAAAAATAATTATGGCAAAAATTTTAGGATTAGATTTAGGAACCAATAGTATTGGGTGGGCTGTGGTGGATGACAATGCCAATAAAATATTAGGTATGGGAAGCAGGATTTTTCCTGAGGGTGTAAAAGCTGAAACCATTGGGAAGGGCGACAAAGAAGAGTCAAAAAATGCGGCAAGAAGAAATAGTAGGCAACAAAGAAGACAATTGTATAGAAAGCGTCTCCGAAAAATAAAACTCCTTAGAAATTTAATTGACCTTGAAATGTGTCCGCTTACGCATCAGGAATTAGATGTTTGGGCAAAATGGGACAAGAAAAAAGGAAAAGCAGGTAGGAAAGCACCCGATTCAGCTACTTATGAAGAATGGCACAGGCTAAATCCTTATGTTTTAAGAGAAAAGTCATTACACAAAGATTTAACGAAGTTTGAAATGGGTCGTGTGTTATATCATTTAATTCAACGAAGAGGATTTTTAAGCAATAGAAAAGGAAAAGATGATGGTGCTATTTATAAAGGAAAACCGGGTATGATAGGGATAAGTAGAACTCAGGAGCAAATAGGAAGCAAAACCTTAGGTAGTTTTTTAAATTCCATTTACCCAACAGAAGGAGAACCTTTCCAATTAATTACCGACGAAAACGGAAATGAACTTCGAGTGCGAGCCAGATATACCTTGCGAGACATGTACGTAGAAGAGTTTGAGCAAATTTGGAATAGACAAGCGAATTTGTTGGGCTTGGACAACGCAACCGCAATGAAAACAAAAGTACGATTTTTAAAAGGTAGTCTTGATAGAAACCGAAACAAAAAGAAGATTGAAAAGCTTAGAGAAAAATATGGAGCAGAAAATGTAAAGATAGAGAAACTGAAAGATGAACGAAATAAAAAAACACTTTTTAAAGTAACCACTACAACACAAGAACCTCTAAAAATATTTTTAGGTGGTGAAATTTATCACGATGACGAAGGCAATGTTAAACATAAAAGCCAAGACAGTGTACTTTTTTGGCAAAGACCGCTTCGTTCACAAAAAGGATTGTTGGCAAAATGTAGATTTGAATCCGATATAAAAAAAGATGGTAAATATTTACAGCGAGGTAAATCACCTTGTCTTTTGTCGCATCCTTTATATGAGGAATTTCGCGCCTATCAATACATTAATAATATTGAATACGGTAAAAGGCATAAGTTAGAAGAAACACAACGTCTTCAAGTGTTGGATTTAATTAATTCAAAAGACAGTAATTTCAATTTTTCGGAAATACCGAAAAAATTAAAAATGCAATATGAAAAGTGGAATTATGGAGACGACCAAAAAGTGGCAGGAAATAAAACCATCAAACAATTAAGTGCTTTATTTCCAAATGAAGTCTGGAAAAATAAGAAAGAAGAAATTTGGCATAGCTTTCACTTTTTTGATGATGACGATAATTTGATAGAAAAATTAAAAAATGATTTTGGTTTAGCACAAAAGGACATTGAAAAAATAGAGAAAGTTGATTTAAAAGAGGGATATTCCAATGTTTCCTTAAAAGCTATAAAAAATATTTTACCCTATTTACAAAGAGGTTTGCAAATGAGTGATGCCACTATTTTGGGTGGCGTGAGAAATGCGTTTGGTAAGCGTTGGCATTATTTTAAAGATGCTCAAGAACAGTTGGAAAATGATATTTTAAAAATTAATCATCAAAAAAATAACAAAGAAGGAGAAGCATTAGAAAAAATAAAAAATTATTTGGCAGACCCTGATAATAAATTTGGCTTTTCTAAGAATGATAAATCTTTTATTAAATTGTATCACCACAGTCAAGAGATAGAAGAAAAACAGCTTAAAGATAAATTAGATGCGGTTGAAAATTTAAGAAATCCCATTGTACAACAAGGCATTAACGAAACCCGAAGATTAGTAAACCAACTCATTGATGAATATGGAAAATTTGATAGAATAAAAGTTGAATTGGGAAGAGAAGTAAAAAACAGCAAAAAAGGTCGACAAGAACAATCCCGAAGAATTTATGACAATACGGCTAAAAACGATGATGCACGTAGATTACTTACCGAATATGGCTTAAAGCACAATAGGGATAATATTCAAAAGGTGTTGCTCTACAAGGAAATGCAAGAAAAAGGAGTGACTACTATTTGTCCTTACACCAACAAATCTATCAATATTAGCGATGTTTTGGGCAGAGAGAATAAAATTCAAATTGAACATATTATCCCTAAAAGTGTTTCCTTAGATGACAGTTTTGCTAATAAAACTCTCTGCGATGCGAAGTTCAATGGCTTAAAAGGAAATTTAACACCCTATCAGTTTTATTTAAAAAACAGCGATTCAAAATTATGGGGTGGAGCGACAAGTTGGGAGGATATTGAGCAAAGAGCATTCAAAGTTTTGCCCTATCCAAAAGCAAAACGATTTACTTCTAAAATTAAAGTGGAAGATGCCGATGTAAAGAGCAGTTTTATTGAACGTCAATTAAACGATATGCGATACATCAGCCGAAAAACAAAAGAAATTATGTCGCAAGTGTGCGATGATGTTCGGGTTTTACCAGGCGGTTTAACGTCTGAGTTAAGGCATTTGTGGGGTTTAAACAGTATTCTTCAACCTGCGATGAATTTGAATATTGATATAAAAAATATTCAAGAAGATAGGGTTTACCCGCATTATGTGGTACTAGATGAAGATAATAAACCCGTTTTAACCGTTCCTATTTACAATGATAAACCGAAATTAGGAGTTAACGAAACAACTATTACAGGTAAAGTAGATAAAGGCGTTTTTAAAACCACCGAAAAGACCGAGAAGTACGTAAAATTATCGGCTGAAACACCTGAATTAGCAAATGGCGATTATTGGTTAAATTTAAAATTATCCGAACCCAAAGAAATCGTCCGAATTTTTAAAGAACGTCCCGAAGCCACAGCAGATGGATTGGTGTTGCGAGGAGAAATCAACAAAGAAAAATTTAAAAATGACGGCATTGGTTTGATTACATCCAAAGGATTAGACAATGGGAAGTATTGGGCAAAATTCACTATTATAGGCAAAAAATTTATAGCACCCGAAAAAGACAAACAACCCAAAAAAATAGGAAAACAAGTGTTGTTGTTTGGTGAAGTTAAAGAGGGATTATTCAAGTCCTATATTTACGCTTGTGAAACCAACGAAATAGATGGTAAATATTGGTTATTATTAGATGTTGATACCGATAATGTATTTTTTGATAAGGCAATCAATGAACGGCCACAAGTTACTGAATCGAAAATTATCATAGAAGGAAGTGTAAACGAAGAGGGTGTTTTTGTTTCAGAAATGGATGCCGACCACCAATTTAAAACCAAAGAAAAACCGGGTAAATATTGGGTTGTTTTTGACATTCTTAATGAATTTACAGAATTTAATGCTATTGAGCAACCTAAACCACTTTTGCAAGAAAAACAAATATTGTTAGAAGGTGTTTTTTGGGTTAATAAAGATACTGGTGAAATAGAATTCGACCCCAAGAAAAACCGAGATGACCACCGTCACCACGCCATTGATGCCTTGGTAATTGCACTATCCAAGCAAAGTTATTTTCAACAATTAAGTGCGTATAATGCGGCACGAGATGCCAAGAAAAAACTAAATCCTTTTGAAAAAGAGCAACTAAAATTCCCTCATCCTTGGAATAGTTTTCGTATTGATGCCCAGAAAGAAGCCGAAAAAATATTGGTTTCGCACAAACAAAACAGAAAAGTACTTACCGAAGTGCGCAAGAAAATTACCAAAAACGGAAAAACCTTTACTAGTGTAGGTAATGCGGTGCGTGGGCAGTTGCACATGGAAAATGTATATGGGCAACGACAAGCGCCTTTTGAAACAACGAAAGGGTATCATATTCGAAAAAAAGTAGCCGATTTAAAAGATAACCAATTGGATAAAATTGTGGATCTGGAAATTAAAAAAATAATTAAAAATGCTCGAAAAGAAGAAGCCATCCTCAAAAAACACATTGATACTTTAGAGAAACAAAAAAAGAAAGTACGCACCGATGAAGAAGAAGCCCAACTGAATCTTCAAATGCAAGAATTAAAAAAACAAATTGAGTTACTCTACACTTTAAAAAATAAGAATGGGGAACCGGTGCCAATAAAAAAGGTACGTATTAGGGAGAAAATGACTAATGCACAACAACTCAAAGAAAGCAATCAATTTGTAAACCCAAGAAATAATCATCACGTTTTGATTTATAAAAAAGAGAATGGTGAATTAGACAAAAATGTTGTTAGTTTTTGGACTACCGTTGAACGGATGAAGCAGAATAGTAAAGTTGTTCAATTACCTTCCGATGGTGTTGAAATTATTGAAACGTTTCAGGAAAATGATATGTTTTTGCTTTTCCTAGAAAAAGACACAAACATTGAACAATTAAGTCAAAAGGAACTATTTAATCATTTGTATAAAGTTCAAAAAATAGCCGGGGCAGTTTATTTTATGGAAATTTGTTTTAGAAGCCATATAGATAGTAAGATTTCAACTGAAGCCGATTATGTTTATATTAAGGGATTTGGAGATGGAAAAACGGGTTGGAACAGATTTAACCCCATAAAAGTAAAAATCACCCCCACCGGCAAAATTAAAAAAGTATAAAATCAACTATGTATATCATATATATTATATATATTTGTAACAAAAACACAACATGCGAAAAAATATTGATATAGACGAAGCTATTTTAACCAAACTTAAACTGCTTGCTGTTTTCGAAAACAACAGCGTAAAAGGTTTAATGGAAGAAGCAGTACGTTGGTTTGTGGCTCAAAAAGAAACACAACGAATGGATAAACTTACCAGCGAAGAAAAAGAAGATTTAGGGTTGTTGTTATTGATGCAACAAGCCGATAGAACTGATTTGGCAAGCCGAGAAGAGGTGATGGAAATTTTAAACAAAAAATGAACGTTGTATTTTTAAATAGTTTTAAAAAAGATGTGCTTAAAATTACCAATGTAAAACTAAAAGAGCAGGTAAAATCAGTTATTTTAGCGGTTGAAGTGGCTGAAAGTATAAAGGAGTTGACTAACCTAAAAAAATTAAAAGGATACCCTACTGCCTATCGAATTAGAATTGGTGATTACCGATTAGGTTTGTATATTGAAAATGAAAAAGTTGAAATGGCTCGTTTGGTAAAACGAAACGATATTTATAAGGTTTTTCCATAGTAAGTACAAAAGAAATCTTTTACTTGGTAAAATTAAAGAGCGGCGCCCAATTTCGCCAATGGGCAACCCAACGCCTCAAAAAATAATTGATGATAAAATTAATTGTGAATTTAATTGTAACAACATAGAGTTGTTATCATTTTCATAAAAAGTTCTTTGACATAGTGGTGTCAAACCCGTTTAAACATCCAAACCACAACGAAAAATCGACCTTTCGATTTTTTGTTACGACGATTTTTCGTTGTGGTTTGATTAAAGATTAGAATTCACGATATTCAGAGGCACAGGCGGATAAATTGATGATACGTTGTGGTTTGATTAAAGATTAGAATTCACGATATTTCAAGAAAAATTTAATGCAATTTACAAAGTGTTGTGGTTTGATTAAAGATTAGAATTCACGATATTCGTATTATTTGAAATCACTCAAATAATGTTGTTGTGGTTTGATTAAAGATTAGAATTCACGATATTTTTTTCATTGCAAGCCGTTTCGTATGCGATGTTGTGGTTTGATTAAAGATTAGAATTCACGATATTTTGAATTAAATGAATTACCTAAATTTCATGGTTGTGGTTTGATTAAAGATTAGAATTCACGATATTTCTTCCAAAACATTACTAAAGATATGGTCTGTTGTGGTTTGATTAAAGATTAGAATTCACGATATTAAAATTGTCCCAAGCATCTGTGACTAATTGGTTGTGGTTTGATTAAAGATTAGAATTCACGATATTATGGTCAAAAAATAGACCCGAAACCTTCGGGTTGTGGTTTGATTAAAGATTAGAATTCACGATATTAATAGTTCCGTTCATTATTACTTTTACTTCGTTGTGGTTTGATTAAAGATTAGAATTCACGATATTTACTGCAAGGGTCGCAGAGATTGCAATTTTGTTGTGGTTTGATTAAAGATTAGAATTCACGATATTGCTTTTACTTTAATATCTGTACTGTAGCCAGTTGTGGTTTGATTAAAGATTAGAATTCACGATATTGCATGTCTTTTGACAATGAAGCAGAAGCAGGTTGTGGTTTGATTAAAGATTAGAATTCACGATATTCCCTTCCCGCTTATTACAATGCCGTGGAGCGTTGTGGTTTGATTAAAGATTAGAATTCACGATATTTATATCTGGTGAAACTACTTTTCCTGTGTAGTTGTGGTTTGATTAAAGATTAGAATTCACGATATTTTGTTACTTCAATTCTTCTTTGCCCTGGTAGTTGTGGTTTGATTAAAGATTAGAATTCACGATATTTAATTTAGAAACGTCATGCCATCTTCTATCGTTGTGGTTTGATTAAAGATTAGAATTCACGATATTAGTTTAACAGAATTTATGGTTACCCTAGTGTTGTGGTTTGATTAAAGATTAGAATTCACGATATTGAACTATTGGATTTACTAAAACCGCTATTAGTTGTGGTTTGATTAAAGATTAGAATTCACGATATTATGGTGTCGGTTCGTCATCGTCATAACAAAGTTGTGGTTTGATTAAAGATTAGAATTCACGATATTCCGTGCCTGTTTGTTTAAGGGTTGCCCCTGTTGTGGTTTGATTAAAGATTAGAATTCACGATATTGCACTCATTTTGAAAGACAAGCTCGTCCGAGTTGTGGTTTGATTAAAGATTAGAATTCACGATATTTTTGGGTCGCAATTGCGATTTCTGTTTGTAGTTGTGGTTTGATTAAAGATTAGAATTCACGATATTTTGTCTATGCCTGAAAGTTTAGAATTTTATGTTGTGGTTTGATTAAAGATTAGAATTCACGATATTTAAACTTATACATACTCATTTCTTCATTAAGTTGTGGTTTGATTAAAGATTAGAATTCACGATATTTTAAATGGAATAAAGGAGTAGCTGAAGGAATGTTGTGGTTTGATTAAAGATTAGAATTCACGATATTTTCAGGCGGAAAAGACAGCGGCGTGACGCTGTTGTGGTTTGATTAAAGATTAGAATTCACGATATTAATATAATTTTATCCTCTGAACATCAATTAGTTGTGGTTTGATTAAAGATTAGAATTCACGATATTTTTTCATCGGATTGTTTGCCGATAATGCGAGTTGTGGTTTGATTAAAGATTAGAATTCACGATATTTTTATTTTAAAAACTCCCACCCGGGGACGGGTTGTGGTTTGATTAAAGATTAGAATTCACGATATTAAAGACATGACTGACCCGCAGCAAAGGGTTGTTGTGGTTTGATTAAAGATTAGAATTCACGATATTGCGGTGATAGTTGTAGCTCCTACAGGACTGGTTGTGGTTTGATTAAAGATTAGAATTCACGATATTAGTTTCAATCAATGTAACTCCGACCTCGCCGTTGTGGTTTGATTAAAGATTAGAATTCACGATATTGCGTTGTAATCCGCTTTAAATGCTTTTGCGGTTGTGGTTTGATTAAAGATTAGAATTCACGATATTTTTATATACCATTGTTCTACTTATTCCTAAGTTGTGGTTTGATTAAAGATTAGAATTCACGATATTTTTTTGGTTTACAATCTGGACTAACGGCTAGTTGTGGTTTGATTAAAGATTAGAATTCACGATATTAACGTTCCAATGACCATACAATTCAGTCCTGTTGTGGTTTGATTAAAGATTAGAATTCACGATATTTTTATGTGCTTTTAGACACACCTGAAACAAGTTGTGGTTTGATTAAAGATTAGAATTCACGATATTCCTTTTCTTAAAGAACCCGAGTGTCCGGATGTTGTGGTTTGATTAAAGATTAGAATTCACGATATTAGTTGGGTCGTACCCTTCTAATAATCATCAAGTTAAAGTAGTATATCGTGATAAAAAAATGCCCCTTTTGCGGTTATAATTGCCGGGATTGGGGCATTTTTTTAATTCAAATTTTTGTGAAAATTTAATCTGTATTTTTAAAAAAGGCTACATTAGAAAAGTTCCAGTTGCATAGGTTGCTGCTCCTTGGGTACTTCATCATGCCCCCAAAAGTTCATTATATTGCCAAACTGCTTATCTGTTATGCGCAGCACGCTTACCTTGCCAAGTGGAGGTAATTGTTTGTGTATTCTTTTTTCGTGTACATCGGCACTTTCACTACTGGCACAATGCCTTGTATAAACCGAATATTGCATCATGGTAAAACCGTCTTTAAGCAATTCTTTTCTAAACAAACCTGCATTTCTGCGGTCTTTTTTCGTTTCTGTGGGCAAATCAAAAAATACAAACAACCACATAATTCTATAGGCATTTAAATCCATAATTTTGGATAGTTAATTTTTTTATTTGTGCCGGCATAGCATTGTTGTAAGGAGCTTGCGGTTCGTGATAAGGCAACCATTAATGGGCTTTTTATATCTTCAAAATACACGGTTTGTGTTAATACTCCTAACAAAGCTGTTTTTATTTCTATGGTAAGTTCTTGTGTTTCAAATTCTTTTATAATTTCAAGCACCTTAGCATCTACTAATGGTCGGTAGGGTTCCATCATATCATCAGCTAAACAAAAGGCGTTGTACTTGTTATGGTGGTGAATGCCAAGGGTGCAGAGCAGGCCACTTCCTGACAAAGCTCTAGCCATAGCAGCCCTTAGAATAATATAGCCATAATTTAAAAATAAATTTGGATAGGCTCCAAAGCGTTCTCTTTTAAATGGAAAATCAAACAGATGTTTCCAATAATGTGCAGCCGCAGCACCCTCTCGGTTTTCGGTATCACCACTTAAAACTTTTGACTCGTGAAAATGCATAACTTCAAAGGGTTTCTTTTCCCTTTCAAGAAGTTGGCACTGATTACTTATTTTTGTTTTAATGGTTTGTTGCCATAATTGCTTTTTTAGAGGAACAGTAGCATTGATTTGATTTTTAAACTGTTCTTGTTGTAAATGATGCCCGTCTAGATTCAATAACATACTGCTGGGCATATGTTTTTGATTACAAAAAACAACGGCTACATTGTTTTCAACAAGTTTAGACAGTGTTGGTATGGAAATAAAAATTTCAGGGTGTTCAATTACCAAAAACCCAATATCTTCAATAGGTACGGTAGTTTCACGCTGTTCCGTTTTTATTTGTAGTTGTTCCAACTTTGTATGTATGGAAGCTTTATTTCCAAAGAATAAGGTTTTTTTAAGCATTTTTAATATGGTATAAGTTAGTAAATAAAGATAAAGGTATTTTATTTAATAGGTTTACAATTAGGCAAATACATACACTTATTTCCGTCCAAAATCAAGAGAAATGGTTTTATGCTAAAATATTTTCAAATAGTAAATGGATAAAAACCTCCCGATTTAAAATATAAATTACATCTAAAAAGAGGTGTATGCTTGTGTTTGATAATGTGCAAAATGGGAATTGGTAAATGCAATAATGCATCAAAACTTCTTTAAAAAGTTAAACACTCTTAAAGTATTGCTAATAAAGGTTTTCAAATTTAAAAATCACTATTCCTAGCTAAGTGAAATTAATGTGTCATACATTGCTTACTTACTGCAATAAATATTTGAATATTAAAAAAAATATAGTACTTTTGCGCTCCTTTTAGCAACGCCGAAAATTATAAAGGGATTTTATAAAAAGAATAGTACTAACACTTCTGCAGTATTGTTGCTTGAATTTTCGATACCTACAGAATACAAATTAATTTATCTTCCATGGCTGAAGAAATCAAAAACGAAGAAGTACAAGTAGAGGAATCTGCTGTTACTCAAGAACCAAAAAAGGAAGTTTCTGCAAAAGAAGCAAATCCTGAAAAATTTTTACAAGAATTTAACTGGCACAATTACGAAGAAGGAATAGATCCTATCGACGAAGGAAAACTAGACGAATTTGAAAAATTAGTAGCCGCAAATTTTGTGGATACTTTAGATGACGAAGTAGTTGAAGGCGTAGTAGTTTACCTTTCTGATCGTGATGCTATCATTGATATTAACGCAAAAAGTGAAGGTGTCGTTTCTCTTAATGAGTTTCGCTACAATCCCGATTTAAAAGTAGGCGATAAAGTTGAAGTACTAATTGATGTGCGCGAAGACAGTACAGGGCAATTAGTATTATCACACAGAAAAGCAAGAACAATAAAAGCGTGGGATCGTGTAAACGAAGCTCATGACAATGCTACTATTGTAAATGGTTACGTGAAATGCAGAACTAAAGGAGGAATGATTGTAGATGTTTTTGGCATCGAAGCATTCTTACCAGGCTCTCAAATTGACGTTAAACCAATTCGCGATTATGATGGCTATGTAGGAAAAACGATGGAATTTAAAGTGGTTAAAATCAATCACGAATTCAAAAACGTTGTGGTTTCTCACAAAGCGCTTATCGAAGCAGATATAGAAGAACAGAAAAAAGAAATCATCGGTCAATTAGAAAAAGGTCAAGTACTAGAAGGGGTTGTTAAAAACATAACTTCTTATGGTGTATTTGTAGATCTTGGAGGCGTTGACGGATTAATTCACATAACCGACCTTTCTTGGAGCAGAATCAACCATCCAAATGAAATTGTAGAGTTAGATCAAAAACTTAATGTGGTAATCTTAGATTTTGATGAAGCTAAAACTAGAATCCAATTAGGTCTTAAACAACTTAATGCCCACCCTTGGGAAGCACTTGACAGCGATTTAAAAATTGGAGATAAAGTAAAAGGTAAAGTCGTTGTAATAGCAGATTACGGAGCATTTATTGAAGTTGCTGAAGGTGTAGAAGGATTAATTCACGTGAGTGAAATGTCTTGGTCAACACACTTACGCAGTGCACAAGATTTTGTAAACATTGGCGATGAGGTTGAAGCAGTAGTGCTTACCCTAGATCGTGATGAACGCAAAATGTCTCTTGGTATTAAACAATTAACTCCAGATCCTTGGACAGATATTACCACTAAATTTCCGGTAGGTTCCAAACATAAAGGGATTGTGAAAAACTTCACAAACTTTGGTGTGTTTGTGGAACTGGAAGAAGGAATTGACGGGTTAATTTATATATCAGATCTTTCTTGGACTAAAAAAATTAAACACCCAAGTGAATTTACCAATGTTGGTGATACTTTAGATGTGGTTGTTTTAGAACTCGATGTAGAAGGACGTAAATTAAGTTTAGGTCACAAACAAACGGAAAGTAATCCTTGGGATATATACGAAAAAGATTTTGCAGTAGGAACTATGCACTCCGGTACAATTTCTGAAATCGTTGACAAAGGAGCTACTATCGATTTTAATGAAGACATCGTTGCTTTTGTACCTGCACGTCACCTTGAAAAAGAAGACGGAAGCAAATTAACAAAAGGAGAAACGGCAGACTTCCAAATTATTGAATTCAACAAAGAATTCAAAAGAGTGGTTGCATCACACACCGTAATTTTCAAAGATGAAGAAGCAAAAATCTTAAAAGAAGCTGTGAAAAAGCAAGCAGATTCTGCTGCTGAATCTAAGCCAACACTAGGAGATGCTAATGATCAATTACAAGCATTGAAAGATAAAATGGACAGTAAAAAATAATTTTTACCACCATTTTAAATTATATAAAAAGGACTGTCAGTAATGGCGGTCTTTTTTTTGTATAAAATTTTATTGATTATATCAATTTGTTTTTCCCACTCTTATCTATTTTTTGTGCTTATTACATAATTGGTTCTCTTAAATTAATTAATAACTTCAATATGTCACCCCTAAAGGGGTTTTTGCTTCGTGTATTATGTGTTTTCTACCAATATGTCACCCCAAACGGGGTTTTGTTTTTGAGATATATAATTTCATTTTTAAACAAAAGTCAAAAATATATTACTCATCACGGTGTTGAAAAAACATAGTTTATCAAGTCCCGTTAGGGACGATATATCGGTAGAAGAATAAAATAGGTTATGTTTTAAATCCCTTTGGGGATGGCATATTTATCTTTAATTCCCCAATAACAATTAACGAATTAACGATGTATAAAATTACAAAGCTTCTGGTAATGTGTTTATGAGGTTTTTAAATTTAAAAACTAGCTAAAGCGGGAATGGTATTTTTTGTTTACTTTTGTTACAAAGAAATTTGAAACCAATATGAGTCAAAAAGTGTTGCTTAATGCTAAAGAAGTGAACATAGCTCTTCATCGGTTATCCTGCCAATTAATGGAAAATCACAATACGTTTCAAAATACTGTTTTAATTGGAATTCAGCCAAGAGGCATATATCTTGCCGACAGAATAAAAACAATTCTTGAGGACGAATATAAAATTAAAAATATCCAATTAGGGTATTTGGATATTACCTTTTTTAGAGATGATTTTAGACGTGGAGAAAAACCCTTAGAAGCCAGTAAAACCAGTATTGATTTTTTAGTGGAAGATAAAAAAATAGTGTTTATTGACGATGTATTGTACACCGGAAGAAGCATAAGAGCTGCATTAACGGCAATACAATCTTTTGGACGCCCTTCTGAAATAGAGTTGTTAACGCTTATAGACAGAAGATTTAGCAGACATTTACCCATTCAGCCCGATTATCGAGGAAGGCAGGTGGATGCCATAAATAATGAAAAGGTAAAAGTATGCTGGAAGCAGAATGATGGAGAAGACGGGGTTTTTTTAATAAAAAGTTGAGGTTTTATTAGATGGTAGAAAAGAGATAAAAGAAAAAAGAAGAGAAAAAAATAACATAGAGAAAAGAGTAAAAAATTTGGGAATAGAGAATTTTAAATTATAAGCACATGAGCGAATTAAGTGTAAAACACTTATTAGGAATAAAACACCTCACACAAGCAGATATACAACTCATTTTTGAGACGGCCGATCATTTTAAGGAAGTAATTAATCGTCCCATTAAAAAAGTGCCTTCGCTAAGAGATATTACCATTGCAAATCTATTCTTTGAAAACAGTACGCGCACCAGGCTTTCTTTTGAACTTGCAGAAAAGCGGCTTTCAGCAGATGTGATAAACTTTTCAGCGGCTTCTTCCTCTGTAAAAAAGGGAGAAACATTAATAGACACCGTTAATAACATACTTTCTATGAAAGTGGATATGGTGGTTATGCGGCACCCCAATCCCGGTGCAGGAGTTTTTCTTTCTCAGCACATCCAAGCCAGTATTATTAATGCCGGTGACGGTGCACACGAACATCCCACACAAGCCTTGCTGGATTGTTATTCCATTCGGGAACGTTTAGGTAATGTTTCCGAGAAAAAAGTGGTTATTGTGGGAGATATCCTCCATTCCAGAGTAGCACTATCCAATATTTTTGCACTACAATTGTTAGGAGCAAAAGTAAAAGTATGTGGTCCTAAAACCCTTATTCCGAAATTTATTGAAAAACTAGGCGTCGAGGTAGAAAGTAATTTAAAAAATGCATTAGAATGGTGTGATGTGGCTAATATGCTTCGCATTCAAAACGAGCGTATGGATATTAGTTATTTTCCTTCCACCAGAGAATATACCCAACAATATGGTGTTAACAAAGCACTTTTAGATAGCTTAAAAAAGGAAATTGTTATTATGCACCCAGGACCCATAAATCGTGGTGTAGAGATTACAAGCGATGTAGCAGATTCTAAACAAGCCATCATTTTAGAACAAGTGCAAAACGGTGTCGCCATTAGAATGGCAGTTATTTACCTCTTAGCATCTAAAATTAAAGTTCATGAAAGTTAGTAAACACAACACCTTTCAACTTATTGAGGATGAAAAAGACGATATTTTAGACTTCGCTACTTTTTTAGAATATATTATTCCTAAGGAGTTTTCAAAGGATAATGTAGTGGTAAACCTTACAAAATATGAATCTTTAACACTTACTGAAATTCTTTTTTTTCTGAATGTTTCTAACACCCAAAGAGCCAAAAAAAAATCTTTTATCCTAATTAGTGAATCACTAGACCCTGATGCTATTCCGGAAGAGCTTATCGTAGTTCCAACACTTCAAGAAGCAGAAGATATTATTGAAATGGAAGAAATTGAAAGAGATCTAGGATTTTGACGTAAGATGGCAAATCGTATAACATAAAACCCAACCCAACCAACAATTAAATAATTAAATCATCACACCATCATATCATCAAAAAATGAAGCTTACCATACTTGGTTGCTATTCCGCCACCCCTCGAACATTTAATAATCCCACTTCACAACTTTTAGAAGTAAAGGGGCATTTATTTCTTGTGGATTGTGGAGAAGGTACGCAAGTGGCTCTTAGAAAAAGTAAGGTTAAATTTGCGCGAGTAAAACACATTTTTATTTCCCATTTACACGGCGACCATTTTTACGGACTTATCGGGTTGATATCCACTTTTAGACTTTTAGGAAGAGAGGCTGATTTACATATTTATGGTCCAAAAGGAATAAAGGAAGTAATACTATTACAATTAAAATTGGCAAATTCATATACCAACTACAACCTTATATTTCACGAATTAGAAACCAATGAATCTACATTACTTTTTAACGACGAAACCATAGAAGTCTATACCATTCCATTAAGCCATAGAGTATATACCAATGGATTTCTTTTTAAAGAAAAGACCGGGGAACGAAAACTAAATATGGATGCCGTTTTACAAGCCAATATTCACCAAAGCTATTACCAAAAAATAAAAAGTGGAGCAGATGTAACCAATGAGGATGGTAAAATAATTCGGAATGCACAAGTAACTCTAGAGGCTCCAACTCCTAAAAGTTATGCTTTTTGTAGCGACACAATGTATAAACCAGATATAGTGCCTATTATCCAAAATGTAACGGCTCTTTATCATGAATCTACATTTTTAGACCAACACCGGCACTTGTGCGAAAAAACCAAACATAGCACCGCAAAACAAGCGGCAACAATTGCAAAACAAGCCAATGCAGGTCAATTAATCTTAGGTCATTTTTCCACACGATATACTTCTATGGAATTTTTTAAAGAAGAAGCACAGGAGGTGTTCGATAAAACAGAACTTGCAGATGATTTTAAAGTTTTTGAATTTTAAGGATACTTTATTTTGGAGACATTCTATTTTCTCTAAAAGATTTATAATTAACTTCACATTTCCTTTTTTTTAAATCGTTCAAAAACGCGTAAATTGCATACCAAATTTAGATTATGCAAAAAGATTTAAGTCACTATAGAAAATCTTATGAAAAATCCGAACTTCTCATCTCAAACGTAGATGAAAATCCTATTCAGCAGTTTCAGACTTGGTTTTATGAAGTGGAAAAATTTGGCGGTATCGATGAAGCAAATGCTATGACTATTTCAACGATAGGATTAGATGGTTTTCCAAAAAGCAGGGTAGTACTATTAAAGAAATATACAGAAGAAGGTTTTATATTTTTTACCAATTATGATAGCGAAAAAGGAAAATCTATTTTAGCAAATCCTAAAGTCTGCCTTTCTTTTTTTTGGCCAAATGCAGAACGTCAAGTTATCATAAAAGGAACTGCCGAAAAAGTTTCTGAGGATGTTTCTGAAGCATATTTTCACTCCAGACCTACCGGCAGTAAGCTTAGTGCCATTGTTTCTAGACAAAGCAAAGCGATAGCTAAAGACAGAGAACCATTAGAACAAAAGTTGAAAGAATTAGAACGAAAGTATGCCGGAAAGGAAATACCCAGACCCAAAAATTGGGGAGGGTTTTTAGTAAAACCTGTTTCCATTGAATTTTGGCAAGGCAGACCCAACCGTTTACATGATAGAATAAGATATACATTGAAAGATAAATACGACTGGAAAATGGAACGTTTAGCACCGTAAAATTATAGTATAATTTACTAATTATCCCTAAACTTTGAAAGTGTTTAGAAGGAGTGGCTTACTAAATAAAAGAAAATGAAAACGTTATACCTAACAAGACACGCAAAATCCTCTTGGGAAGAAGAGGTCATCGATCATCAAAGACCCTTAAGCAAAAAAGGAGAAAAAGACATAATAAAGGTTTCTAAATATGTGGCCTCTAATTTTAAAAAACCAGACCTAATAATAAGCAGCGATGCAAATAGGGCACTAACAACCGCTTTACAATTTAAAAAGGCATTTAATGTTCAGGAGAATAGGTTTATAAAAAATCATGATATGTATGATTTTTCCGGGGCAAATGTGTTACAAATTATACAAAACTGTTCTAATGATGTGGATATATTAATGTTATTTGGACACAATCATGCTTTTACTGTTATTGCTAATAAACTAGGAGATAAATACATCGATAATCTTCCCACTTGTGGGTTCGTTAAAATAGATTTTGATATAAAAAGTTGGCATTCTTTAACCAAAGGAAAAACTATAGCAACGGTTTTCCCAAAAGATTTATAATACATGACAAAAAACCCAAATCAATATATAAATAGAGAACTAAGTTGGCTGCAGTTTAATGCCAGAGTACTTCAAGAAGCCGATGATGAAAAGGTGCCATTAGTTGAAAGACTTCGTTTTTTAGGCATCTTTTCAAACAACCTTGATGAATTTTTTAAGGTTCGTTATGCTACCATTAAACGAATAGATTTAGCTGGTAAAGCAGGCAAAAGTGCTTTAGGTGGAATAGGCGCAAAAGAATTATTAGAAGAAATTACAAAAATTGTAATTGCGCAACAATCGGAAAGTCTTGAAATACTAAGTAATATTCAAAACCAATTAAAAAAGTATAACGTAAATGTTATTACTGAAAAAGAAATTTCAGAAAAGCAAAACAAATTTATTAAAGAATATTTTTCACAAAAAGTGAGGCCTGCTTTAGTAACAATCATGCTTGACGAACTTCACCAATTTCCTTTGCTAAAAGATAGTGCGGCATATTTGGCAGTTAAAATAAAAATGAAGCCAGAAGACAATTTCTTTCCAAATAAAATTGCTTATGCATTAATTGAGCTGCCCAAATCAGTAGATCGTTTTGTTGTTATGCCAAAAGTTGGTGATCAACATTACATTATAATGTTAGACGATTTAATAAGAAATTGTCTTGGCATGCTTTTCAATATTTTTAATTTTGAAAGTTTTTCCACACACATGATAAAAATAACTCGTGATGCCGAGTTAGACATTGAAAGTGATTTGAGTAAAAGTTTTATCGAAAAAATATCAGCAAGCGTGAAGCACAGAAGGATAGGTGATCCTGTACGCTTAGTTTATGATAAAAACATGGACAAAGAAATGCTTGATTTTTTACTGAATAAAATGGGCATTGATGATACAGACAGTATCATACCTGGAGGAAGATACCACAATAGAAGAGACTATATGAACTTTCCAAATCTTGGAATAAAGGAATTGTTTTATGAAAAACATCAACCTTTGCCAATTCCGGGGATGGTTTTGCAAGGTAGATTATTGGACAAAATCGCTGAAAAAGATTACCTTTTATATGCGCCTTACCAAAATTTTGCCTACTTGATTAAATTTTTAAGAGAGGCAGCGCTTGACCCAAAAGTAAAAACCATAAAAATAACCATTTATCGTCTCGCAGAAATTTCAAATATTGCTAGTTCTTTGATTAACGCAAAGAAAAACGGTAAAGAGGTCACCGTACAAATAGAATTACGTGCTCGTTTTGACGAAGAAGCAAACATCAAGTATGCTGAGCAAATGCAATATGAAGGCATTCAATTAATATTTGGTGTACCCGGTTTAAAAGTGCATTGCAAAGCCTGCGTTATAGAACGTTTAGAAAACGATAAATTTGTACGTTATGGGTTTATAAGTACCGGAAACTTCAATGAAACAACTGCTAAAATTTATACAGACTATACGTTATTTACTTCCAATCAAAGTATTTTAAAAGAAGTAAACAAAGTATTTGATTTTTTTCAAATTAACTACAAAATAAAAAAATACAAACACCTAATCGTTTCGCCACATTATACCCGAAATGCAATAAGTGCACTAATTAATAAAGAAATAGCCAATGCCAAAGCAGGAAAACCGAGTGGAATAAAATTAAAACTAAACAGTCTGTCAGACTATGATATGATAGATAAACTTTACGAGGCAAGTAGAGCTGGAGTTAAAATAAAAATGATTGTTCGAGGTATTTGCAGTTTGATTCCGGGCATAGAAGGCATGAGTGAAAACATTGAAGTAATTAGTATTGTAGATAAATTTTTAGAACACCCAAGATTGTTTGTTTTTGAAAATGGAGGGAATTCCCAAATGTATATTTCGTCAGCTGATTTTATGACAAGAAATCTTGACACTCGTGTGGAAATTTCTTGCCCCATTTATGACCAAGAAATTAAAAAGGAATTATTGGAAACTTTTGAAATTTGTTGGAACGATAATGTAAAAGCACGAATTATCTCTATAAATCAAGACAATGCTTATAAAATAGATGACAAACCAAAAATTCGATCGCAGGTAGAAACCTATAATTATTATTTAAATAAAATTGATGTGCAAACCAAATTAGAAGAAAACAATGGGTTTCATTAATTTAAAAAACAATACAATGAAAATTCAAAAATACGGTGCTATTGATATAGGTTCTAATGCAGTTAGACTTCTCATTGCTACAGTAATTGAACGTGAAGGTAAAGACACCGTTTTTAAGAAAACTTCCTTAGTACGCGTTCCTATTCGTCTTGGTGAAGATGTATTTCTTAACCAAAATGTTTCAGATATAAATATAAAACGATTAACGGATACGATAAATGCTTTTAAACTCTTGATGGAAACACATCGGGTAATCAATTTTAGAGCCTGTGCAACCTCAGCTATGCGGGAAGCAAAAAATGGTATGGAGGTAGCCAAAAAAATAAAAAAGAATACCGGAGTAACTATTCAAATAATTGATGGTGAAGACGAAGCAACCATCATTTCCTCAACTGATATTCGCGATTTGATTATGGCTGATAAAACGTTTCTTTATGTAGATGTAGGTGGAGGAAGCACCGAATTCACTATTTTTTCTAATGGAAAAACAATTGTATCAAAGTCGTTTAAGTTAGGAACAGTTAGATTAATCAACGATATGGTGGACGATACTATGTGGGAGGAAGTAGAACATTGGATTAAAAATCAAACCAAACACTACACAAAAATAGCACTCATAGGTTCTGGCGGAAACATTAACAGTATCTTTAAACAAAGTGGTAAAGGGCAAGGTAAATCACTTTCGTATCTTTATTTAAATTCTTATTATGAATATATTCAAAACTATTCTTTTGAAGATAGAATGGTAGAATTAGATATGAATCCGGATAGAGCAGACGTCATTATTCCGGCAACACGTATTTATCTTTCCGCGATGAAATGGAGCAGAGCCAGAAAAATATACATTCCTAAAATAGGTCTTTCTGATGGTATTATAAAAGGTTTATATAAAGAAGAACAGGCTAAAAATTTAGAAGTTAATCATTGATAAAAGCATCTCGTTTACCCGTGAATGGTTTCTTTTTTACCTAAGTTTTTCATAATAGAAGCTTCAAAAGTAAGTAACTCCTGCCATTTTTTATTCACCACCTCTAAAGTACCGAATTTTCTTGCAAAGCCTAAAAACATAGTATAATGATTTGCCTCAGAAACCATTAATTTTTTATAGAAAAGTTTAAGTTCCTTATCTGTTATTTCTTCGGAAAGCAGCCGAAAACGTTCACAACTTCTGGCTTCAATTAGTGCGGCATACAATAAACGGTGTACCATTTGTGTGGTTCTACTTCCTCCTTTTGGAAAGAATTGTAAAAGAGCCAAAACATAATCATCTTTTCTATCTCTTCCCAATTGCCAGCCTCTTTCTAAAATTTTATCGTGCACCATCTTAAAATGACTCATTTCTTCTTTAGCCAGAGCAATCATTTCTTCCACCAATTCTGAATATTCCGGAAAACTCACAATTAATGAAATGGCAGTAGAAGCAGCTTTCTGCTCACAATAGGCATGGTCAGTAAGTATTTCTTCCAAGTTTTTTTCTGCTATTTTTACCCAGCGAGGGTCTGTTGGTAATTTTAAACCTAGCATTTCATTTGTTTTTGATTTGCATTTTTATGAAATTTTCCCTAATTCTAAACGCACAACTATTAAATATCCAAATCAAAAGTCTTTCTTAGGGTATCCATTAATGGGTATTTTTCTCTTAGTTTTTCAAACTTTTCTCTGGAGGTATAGACATATTTTTTTTCTGCCTTTTCATCCACATCAATTTCTAAAGTAATATGATAATTATTTAGTTTTTTAGAAAGAAAACGCAAAAGATCTTGTTGCTCCCGCTCTAGCTCTACTTTCATGGTATGGTTGGGGTAACAAACTTGTATGGCATTGCCTTTTAAAATTGGCAAATTCATATTCAGTTGCGACGCTAAAATATGCTCACCTTTATGCTCTAATAGTTTAATATATTCATTCCAAAAAACTTGCAAATCTGTCTCTGTAAAAGTTTCATCTGGTAATTTTTCCGAATCGTTTATAGGAATATTAAATGCTTCTGCCAATTTTTTTTTCTTTTCAATACTTTTTAACGAAAATGCGGAAACTCTCTGGGCATTTTGGGAAGCTAATTTTTTAGAATTTTCATCTAAAGTGGTTTCTTTAATTTTTTTGGGTGAAACTTCTTCTTTAATAGGTATGGTATTTTCTTTTTTATTAGAAAAATCGGAATTATTATCTGGCTCTGAAACTACATTCTCTGGTGCAGTTTTTTTTGATTTTGGCTGCTGATAAACAACTGTATTTTCATCTTGTTGCTGTTGGGGAGGAATTATATAACGTTGCTGTTTTTTTTTTTCGCTATCAGTAACGATAGAAGCAAGTTGCATTAGGCATAACTCAACAAGCAGCCGTTGGTTTTTGCTGGTTTTGTATTTTAAATCGCAATCGTTTGCCATATCAATGGCACGTATTAAAAATTCAGAAGGTGCAGCTTTTGATTGTTGAAAATAGTTTGTTTTTATTTGATCACCAACTTCTAGAAGTGCAATGGTTTCTGGATGTTTACAAACCAATAAATCTCTAAAATGCGATGCCAAACCGGAAATAAAGTGATGTCCGTCAAATCCTTTAGCTAAAATAGTATCAAATAAAATCAGTACTTTAGGTATGTCATTCAGTAATAAATAATTGGTAGTTTCAAAATAGGTGGTGTAGTCAAGCACATTTAAATTTTCGGTAACGGCCTGTCGAGTAAGATTTTTTCCGGAGAAGCTTACCACTCGGTCAAAAATGGATAGCGCATCCCGCAATGCGCCATCTGCTTTTTGTGCAATGATGTGCAAGGCATCATCTTCAGCAATAATACCTTCGCTAACTGCAATTTCAGCCAAATGGTTTTTAATATCGGTCACCGTGATTCTTTTAAAATCAAATATTTGACATCTAGATAATATGGTAGGAATTATTTTATGTTTTTCGGTAGTAGCCAGGATAAAAATAGCGTGGTTGGGCGGCTCTTCCAAGGTTTTCAGAAACGCATTAAATGCCGACGCAGAAAGCATATGTACCTCATCTATAATATAAACTTTATATTTTCCAGTTTGTGGTGGAATACGCACCTGGTCGGTTAGATTTCTTATATCATCTACCGAATTATTAGATGCTGCATCGAGCTCAAAAATGTTGAAGGCAAAATCTTCGTTAGGATCTACATCTGTACCTTTTTGATTAATTTTTTTTGCCAATATGCGCGCACAAGTTGTTTTTCCAACGCCACGCGGACCGGTGAAAAGCAATGCCTGAGCTAAATGATTGCTTTCAATAGCGTTTTCTAAAGTATTGGTTATAGCCTGTTGGCCTACTACACTTTTAAAGGTAGTGGGGCGGTATTTTCTGGCTGATACAATAAAGTGTTCCATAGTATGATGTGGAAACAAATATAAGTATTGCGATGTAAATAGTAAATAGCATTCTAATAATTTTAAGAATAGATATTAACAAAGCAATCAGTATCTTTGTTCTTGCAGACTGCCTTATCGCTATCTCGATGCAAAATCGGGAGGGAGGAAAGTCCGGACACCATAGGGCAGCATAGCGGCTAACAGCCGTCATCTCGATTTTATATCGGGGTAGGACAAGTGCAACAGAAAGGATGTACAGGTAATGCTGTAGTGAAATCATGTAAACTCTATGCGGTGCAATGCCATGTAAACCTGTGCCTGAGGGCGGCTCGCTCGATGCAGGAGGGTAGGCAGATAGAACCAAACAGTAATGTTTGGTCTAGATAAATGATAAGGAGTCCGCCACCGGCGGATTACAGAATCCGGCTTATAGGTCTGCATTACTATAATAAGTCCCGCTTGAAAATGTATTTTTCAGCGGGATTTTTTATTTTTTTAAGGCGTCTATTTTTTCTAAAATTTCTTGTGCTTCTGCTTGTTTTTTATCACTAGCGGAACGATTTGTAGTGGAAAGTTCAAAGGCTTCTTTTAAAATTTTTTTGTACCTTTCTTGGAGGACTTCTTCCTGACTTTTCTTTTTAAATAAACCAAACATAATTTTTTCTTTGCAAGATACAACTAATCATAAAATTTTAAAAGTGGATGGACTAGTAAGTTGTGGTTGCGGAAACAAAGAAACTCTAGCTGTTGGGTAGTGTTATTTTTTAGTCCAGAAATAATTCATATTCACTAGTGGTCATTATTGTCGATAAATATGGTGTTATTTCAGCATCATCAAATTCCCATCTATCATACATTTTATCTAATTCTATTAAGCTTATCGATTTTCCCTTTTCGTGAGGAAAATAAATTAGTCTCCCATTTTTTGTAAAGTATAGGTTGCTTTGTAATTCAGCCGAATAATAATTTACTAGTTGTTCATTTAATTCCAAGAGTTCAAAATCACCTGACCAACTTTTGCTTTCCACGCAGCCATCTTCAACACCGTTTATTGTAATTCTTGAGGGTAATTTTATTGGTAAATTATTTGAAATTTCAAATGTTAATTCTGTTGTGTAACAGTCAGGAGCTCCGCAATCTGGAGCGTGAAGGTTGAAAGGTAATCTGAATTTCAAAAAATTCATTTCATTTGTCACTAGTCCACGAATATAATGTTCTTCGAATACTGTATTCAATAAAAGTTTGTCATTTTTTATTTTCAAAAGTTCGTTTCGAAGGGAGTCTTGTCTTTTCTGAAAATTTTCCATTGAGTTATCTTGTTAAAAACACGAGAAAGTTATTATTCCAAATATGTAGATTAGTTTTTTCAATTTTTTTGTTCAGTCATAATGCTACCCAATGTTTTTGTGTATGAGCAGTAGCGGATTAAAATCCACTAACTTTTCGGTTAAACACTTACCTTTATTAATATTTATTTCGTTTCAATTTAGCACTAAACCCGCTATTGCTTATACACATTGTGTGTGCCCAGCATGGGCATCTTTTATTTGCCGAAAGGTAAATAATTAATTTAGAGGGTGCAAGTCCCTTATGGGCAGGGGTAACGCCTTGAACCATTAGTAAGTCGCAAAGCCTGCCCCGTACTTGATACGGGGGTTGCTAACCGTGAGGTTAGGACTGAAGGAAGCGAAACTACAAAACTCGGTACTGACGAACAGGAATCAGATAAGAGGCTATTAGGCTAGATGAGCAAGCACACCATTGTGAAGTCCTAAACGCTTTAAGTGAATACCAAAATAGTAGATCTGGCAGGAATCGAGGGAAAGAAGATGTTCTTACCTGGGGAGGTCTCTGTAACCACGAGATGGTAGAGCAGAGAAGTCAGCAGAAGTCATAGTACCTAAAGCAACGAGCTCCGACAAAAACGGAGAAGTCTCACAATTAGGGAAGGACTGAACACAATCCTTTCTGAAATTAGAATAGGAACAATGGAAAAAATTGTAGCTTATTCATAAAGTAGGGAATAGTTTCAATTGGTGCAAAGAGCGATTGAAAAGATGGATTGTGAACCGCTGTATACGAGACCCGAACGTACGGTGGTGTGAGGGGTGCACTCCGTTCCTATTTAGGGGCGGAGCCGTCTACTCGATTAGCAAACGTTTTTCATTTCAATTATACTTTCAATAAGCATTTCAACCCTTTTATATTCTTTGTCTAAATCCATAGCAATTAATTTTTCAAAATCGTCTAAATAAGGATCCATTGGATTTTTTGTAGATGTAGTTTTTAAGTGTATAAAACTATTTCTAATTCTGTTTAGTTGTAGTATTGTTGAATAATTATTTTGATATTCCTTGATGTCTTTAATTTCTTTTATTTTCGGGATTACGTCCCTGAATTTTTCTTTTAGTTTATAAGTTTTTTCAATATCACTTTTTGAGTTTATTTTTCCATCTTTTTCAATGCTCATTTTTTCTGGAATAAGGTTATTTACAAAAGACTCAACCGTCATTATTAAAAAAACAAGAGAACTTATCTTGTTTAATATAAACTGATTGTAAGTTTCTTGATTCAGAATTTTTAAGTTAAAGTTTTCGCTTGGTTTTAATTCTGTATAAACGCTTGTTTTAAAAGTGTTTTCTAATTTTCTAATCTTGAGATTTAAAGACTTTGAGTTGGCTAAGAAAAGTAAATATGGCTCAGGCATAAAGCCGGCATAAGAATTCCCTTTAAGGTTTATTTGGGTCAAATACTTCATTGTCTCATTAACCAATAAAACCCAAGTTGTGGATTTTCCTTCTTTACTGTATTTTTTGAAATCAGAATCTTCTCCTTTTTTTTGGGGAACAGTGTTTATAACATCCTGTGAAATACTATATTTTTTTAAATCAGGTTTCATTTCAGTAATGTTTGCTAACGTTTTGCAGCTACCCGAAGGTGGCGATTTCGAAGCATTTCACTGTCAACCAAGCAGAAACTTTGATAGAAGCACAAAGCTTGATTTAACCACTGAACCGCCACTTTTGGGTAGGTGCTGTTGGCGGTAGTTATTTCTTTATTTTCCCTTGTCCTTTCAATGTTTGATATATGTTATTGATTTTATTGTTGTCTAATTTTACAGTTGATTTAGTTATTAAATAGTCAACCCTTTCTTGTCTATGAGTTCCTGTAATATTTGAAAGACGTTCAACTAAAACAAAACTTTCTTCTGGGGTTAATGTCTTTTTCTTAATGTTACCGTAAAAATGTTTGATTGCTTTAGAAAGCCCCATTACTCCATAGTCATAGCGAACTGATACTATGTATAAATTTAAAATTTCTTGTTTCGTGAACTTTCTTTGTAACCACAAAGCAATCCATATTTCAAAAAACTTTCTTAAATACTTGTTTTGATTTGAAGGTATAAATAAAGTTCTTGCAAGTTGCATTGTTATTGTCGAACCGCCACTTTCAATTAGTCTAAATGCTTTTCTCAATTGTTTAACTTGACTAATACTCCCCCTGATAATAGCTTTAATTGATACTCCTTTGTTAGTATAAAAACTTTTGTCTTCAATATCAATAAGTATAGATTTAAGGTTCTCAAAATTTACATTTAGTCTTGACATTTCAACAACTTCAAGCTTTGCTCTATAAATTGTGTATTCAAAGTTCTCGATTAATTTAAATCTAATAACATTAGCCAAAAATCTTCCAATATTTAGAAAACTAGTTTCGTGAGTGTCATTCAAGTTACGTCTGAAAATAAAGAGGTAAGCAATAGAGATTATTATGTTTCCTGTCAGCCAAGGAATGCTGAAAATAATCGTGTCGGTTATTGAAATTAGAAATGCGGGTCTGTCATTTGTTGTCAACCACCAAATAGCATTTACGCCAATTGTCAAAACCCAAAAAGGCATACTTTGAAACATTAACCAACCATTGAAATATTTAATGGCGAAAGGATTTGTTGCTCCTTCTACTCTCCAATTTGGAAGAGTTAAATGAATATGCCCATAGTCAAGTCCTAGCATTGTCCTAAGTGTTACTACCTTTCTTCCGTTAATTGTTATTTGTTTTTGCAAGTCTACAAAGTAGCGAAGCAACAATGCTCCAAACAGAAAAATTATAGTCGAAAAGAACAAAGCGTTTTCCTTAACAAAGTTGAAAGTCTGATTAGTTTCTTTGTCCTGATTAAAAAACAATGGGATTAAAATTGTCACTACAGCTAATAGGATGTTTGTTACTTGTCCATAAACTTTAGTCTGTCCGTTTGCTATTTTTTGAGCTTCTTCAAACTCCAATAGAACAACGTCCCGATTTTCAGGTTTAAAAGTGTAGGTCGGATAATATTGTTCTGCTTTACTGTCCAATTTGTCGTGTCATTTTATAATTACCGTCCAACAAGTGGATATAGGTAGTCTCGCCAAAGGCGATATTATCCTATATCTGGTGTTATTGGGAGTGTTTGTTTTTCCATTTCCTTTCAAATATACTGTTTTTGTCCTTGGAAAAACAAATACGGAGTCTGAAAAAGGACCCAAAAAACGGTAAAGCTATCTTTCCGATTTGTCGAAACGGGCTATTTTTTATAAGCTTTTTAGCTATAGG